>Ga0074193_1001447_pt1 | contig 28641 bp, 19 predicted proteins | sample EPASupsiteHSE605_FD_64523 | JGI IMG/M metagenome (GOLD analysis project Ga0074193, IMG submission 64523) | Bioremediated contaminated groundwater from EPA Superfund site, New Mexico - Sample HSE6-05 | ecosystem: Environmental > Aquatic > Deep subsurface > Groundwater > Contaminated ... | reverse complement strand
TTGTCCTGTTCATGCTGGCGCTGGACTTGGGCGTTTTTCATCGCCAGGCCCATGTCGTAGACGTCAAGGAGGCGGTCGCCTGGTCCGGGGTGTGGATGGCCCTGGGGGTGTCGTTTGCCTTGATCGTGTACTTTGCCTACGAGGGCCAATGGTTCGGCCTGGGCACCGTGGCCGACGCGGTCGATGGCCTGCTGAACGACGGCGCCACCGCCACCGAGAAGTATCTGACCGGCTACGTGGTCGAGAAGTCGCTCAGCGTGGACAACATCTTCGTCATCGCCATGATCTTCAACTTCCTGGCGGTGCCCCCGCTCTACCAGCACCGGGTGCTGTACTGGGGCATCCTCGGCGCGCTGCTCATGCGTGGCGCGATGATCGCGCTCGGGGCCAGGCTGATCGCCGAGTTTCACGGGGTCTTGTACCTGTTTGCCGCTTTCCTGATCGTCACCGCCATCAAGATGCTGTTCATCAAGACCGAAGAACATGCCGACCCTGACATGAACATCGCGGTGCGCTTGGCCCGACGTCTGTTTCCGGTGACCGCCAAGTTTCACGGCCAGCACTTCATGGTCCGCGCCGGGACCACGGCTGCGTACGAGACCGAGACCCCCGGAGCACCGGTGGTGACGGACGAGGTGGTGGCGGCGGCTCGACCGGGGACATTGCTGCTCACGCCGCTGGCCCTGGCGCTGGTCATGGTGGAGACCACGGACCTCATCTTCGCGGTGGACTCCATCCCGGCGATCTTTGCCATTACCAGCGACCCGTACCTGGTGTTCACCAGCAACGTGTTCGCGATCCTGGGCCTCCGTTCGCTCTACTTCGCCCTGGCCGGGATGGTGCAGAAGTTCCGCTATCTCAAGGTCTCGCTCGCCCTGGTCCTGATGGTCGTGGGCGTGAAGATGCTGCTGGCCGAATGGCTCAAGATCGCCCTGGGCAAGCACTTCAACCTGTATCTGCTGCTGGTTGTGCTCTCGATTCTGGCCGTCGGCGTGGCCGCGTCGATGATTGCGGACCACCGACAAAGCAACCGCCCGGCAGGCCGATAAAACCGACCGTTGCCGGGTGCTGCCGGGGAGGTGTTTGGAACGTCCTGCCCAAGAGCCGGATTATGAAACACCTGTCGAGCAGGATAGTTGCGAGGAGTATTCGGTGGTGGCACGAGTTAAGGGTGCCATCGATCTGTTTTTCAAGATTCTGAATCCGTGAAAAACCATCAATAAAAAAGCCATGCCGGGCAGGGTGCATTCCATGCACCGCATGGTTTCATGGTGCGTGGAGCGCGTACCCTACAACCTCCTCCCGATCGGCCCAGTGCAGAGTTAGGGGCAGGTTTCCATGCTGACAGGTCGAGAACAGGGGAGGCAGTGCAAGGGAAGCATCCCTTTTGATCTCCGTCCCCGCCACGGGGAATCAACCAAGGGTATCGGCGATGGTTGACATAATAAAGCCAGCGGATACAATACATTGTGAATATCCTTGGCTCAGCGTGGAGGGGTGCCATTCCGACAGGATGAAAATTTCTCGAAGCGTTCCTCTGTTGCGTCAACGGCATGCCATCCTCTTCCTGGTCTCGGGATTTATGGGAATGATGCTGGTTTGTCCCCCACAGGGCGATGCTTTTCCACTGGGCACCGACTCCCCGGATCTCCAGTTGAGTTGGAATAATACCCTGCGCTACAATTGGGGGATGAGGATGCAGGAGCGCGATCCCCGCATCGCCAACAACGCCCTGTACGATCAGGGTGATGCGCTTTTTGGCCGCTACGACACGATCACCAACCGACTCGATTGGCTGAGCGAGTTCGACCTGAGTTACCGGGAGCGGTATGGCCTGCGCCTGACGGCCGCCGCCTGGAAAGACACGGCCTACGGTTCCTCCGGCCGCAGCAATCCGGACGCCCTGGGCACCGGGGCCGCGCCCACGAGTTATCAGGGCAACGAGTTCACCTCCCCGGTGGAGCGCGCGTATCGCGGCCCCTCGGCCGAACTGCTCGATGCCTTTGTCTTTGGCGCCTTCGATGTGGGCCAGACCGTGTGGAACATGAAGCTGGGGCGTCACGCCCTGGTCTGGGGCGAATCCCTGTTCGGCAGCGCGCACGCGGTCTCCAATTCCCAAGCGCCCAGCGACGGGATGAAGGCGGTGTCCAACCCCGGGGCATCGGCCAAGGAAACCGCGCTGCCGTCCAATCAGGTGTCCCTGCTGACCCAAATCAACCCCAAGATTTCCCTGGTGGCCCAGTGGGGGCTCGAATGGCGGCCCAATCGCATCCCGGAAGGCGGCACTTATTTCGGCGCCGACGGCGTGAACGAGGGCCCCAACGTCAACCGGCTGTCCGCTCTCGAAGGTGGCAGCGGCGACCTGGGGCTGGGGCTCAATTGGCGGCCCGCCTGGTTGGACGGCATGCTGGGCCTGTATTGGCGCCGCTTCGACGATAAAGGCGGGTGGCTGGCGCAGGCGGCCGGCGGCGGGCAGACGCGCGCGGTCTATGCCCGCGATATCGGGCTGGTGGGGGCGACGCTGTCGAAGAATATCGGCGGCTCTTCCGTTGGCGCCGAGCTGTCCTATCGCAGCGATGATCCCTTGGTCAGCGACGGCGCGGCATCGGCCGGGCCTGGCAACGGCTATGAAGGGGCCAGGGGCAATACCTGGCATGGTCTGGTCAACGGCGTGACCAGTTTCGGGCCCGGCCCGTTGTATGACTCTTCTATCCTTTCCGCGGAGCTTGCCTGGTCCAGGCTCGACCGGGTCACCCGCCATCCCGAGCTCTACCGGGCCGAGGGTTCCTTGCCTGCCTGCGGTTCGGACCCGACGATGCGCGGCTGCGCCGACAAGGACTTCTTGAGCCTGGCGGTGTCGTTCGTGCCGGCATGGCTGCAAGTGGCCCCGGGCGTGGATGTGGAAATGCCGCTGTTCTGCTCCCGCAACCTCCGGGGCAATGCGCCCTCCAACGGCGGCGGCAACGAGGGCTTCACCACCTTCAAGGTCGGCCTGACGGCAAAGGTCTATGTCCGCCATCAATTCGACCTCGCCTATACCGGCTATGACCAGAAAATCGCGGAAGCCCCCGATTCCGTCTTCGGTTCGCGCGTTCTCGGCGCCCCTTATGGCGATAAGGGCTGGCTTTCCTTTACCTATCAGGTGTCTTTCTAACCTGGGGATAGAGTGTGTCTTTCATGAATCGTTTCTTTTTGGTGGCCTTCTTGCTCTTGCTGGCGGGCGCGCTTCCGGGCAACAGGGTCCACGCCGGGGTCAGCGCGACCGAGGCCCTTCAGCTCACGACCACCTTGACCCCATTGGGTGCGGAAAAAGCCGGCAATCGCGCCGGCACCATCCCCGCCTACACCGGTGGCCTGCCCGTTACCGACTTTCCCCCGGACTTCCAACCAGGATCGGGGCGCTGGACCAATCCTTTCCCCAACGAACAACCGCTCTATTCCATCTCCGGCCAGAACATGGCCGAACATGCCGACAAGTTGAGCGAAACCTGCAAGGCCCTGTTGCAGCGATACCCAACCTATCGCATGGACGTCTATCCCAGCCATCGCAGCGTGGCCTATCCGGCCCAGGCCCTCGACAACACGCTGAAAAACGCCACCCAAGCCCAACTCGTCAAGGAGGGGCTGGCCCTGGAAGGGGCGATCGGCGGCATCCCCTTTCCCCTTCCCAAAAACGGCAACGAGGTGATGTGGAACCATATGTTGGTCGACAACGGGTATCCCGCCGAATACCGGGGCCGCAACTGGTACGTCGACAGCAAGGGCAACGCCGTCAATACCGGGGAATTGAAGGCCTCGCTGCAAAGCAACTATTACCACCCCGCCTGGAGCGCCGATGAACTGAAGCAAAACGGCAATGCCTTCTTCGAGGCGGCGTATCACTTCATTGCCCCGCCCAATGCCGCGGGGAATGCCGCCTATGCCGTCGACACCCTCGACCCGGTCGAACAACCGCGCCGGGCCTGGAGCTATTCGGCCGCTTCGCGCCGCATCCGCCTGGCCCCGGATTTCACCTACGATACGCCGATCGCCTCCCAGGGCGGCGTCACCACCTACGATGAAGGCTACCTGTTTCTCGGCAGGCTGGATCTGTTCGATTTCAAGCTGGTGGGCAAGCGGGAGATGTATATCCCCTACAACAATTACCGCCTGGTGTTTCAGTCCGGGGCCGCGCAGATCCTGACGCCCGAGCACCTCAACCCGGATGTGGTCCGCTGGGAGTTGCACCGGGTCTGGGTGGTGGAAGCCACCCGGAAACCGGGGAAAAAACACAGTCTCACCCGGCGGATCTATTACTTCGACGAGGACTGGAGCGGCGCGGGCATGAGCGACGCCTATGGGCGCAACGATCAACTGAGCAAGGGGATCTTTCTCGCGGCCACACCGCTCTACGACGTGCCCATGCCCATGGCCAGGTGCTATTGGGCCTATGATCTCCTGGAAAACATCTACACCGTCATTCAGCATTTCGGCGATTCGGGTCTGGGGTATCAGTTGAAACCCGAGGGGTTCCCGCCCCTGACCTTTACCCCCGATGCCTTACCGAATCGAGGCAGGTGAGTTGTGACCTGGCTTGAATCCCGGTTATGGGGGCGCTTGAACCTGGTCGCCCGGTTGTCGCTGGTCGTGGCGCTGAGCGTCGGCCTGGTGGCGATCGGTGCCGCTTATCAGTCCGCCCAACACATCGCCAGGCAGGCGCAGAACGATCTTGCCGCCGAGTACACCAAGCAGATGGACATGCTGGAGTCCATGGTGCCCTCGGCCATGCACCAGCACCACGGGGGGGATACGGCTGGACATCGTTTCGACCTGGGACAGTTGCAGGTTATGCTCTCCACCCATAAGTACGGCCCCGATGTGACCCGAATCGGTTTCCGCGATACCTCGGATGAAGTCTCCTTCAACCAGGATTTCACCGTTGCGCTTGAAGCCCCTCTCCTTTTTTCCCGGTGGTGCGGGCTGGAAGAAATCGTCGTCACCAGGCCGGTTATCGTGGAAGGATCGTATTGCGGCCTGCTTTCCCTCTCCATGTCGCCCAATCGCATCATCAACCAGGCCTGGGAACGGTACCTGCACCTGGTGCGGGTCCTGTCCGTTTCCCTGGCGATCGTCTTGTTCAGCATCTGGGTTGTGCTGCGGCAATCCTTGCGTCCCCTCCAGTCCCTGGTCACAGCCAGCCAAAACCTGGCGCACGGGGATTTATCGTCGCGCCTGGAGATAACCGGCAGTCCCGAATTGCGGACCGTGCTCTCGAATTTCAACCAGATGGCCGCGAATATTCAATCCACCCTGGAGGCGCTCCGCATCAGCGAGCAACGCTTCCGGGTCATTGTGGAGCAGGCCCCCGATGCTATCATTGTCTGGGACGTCGATCTGGACCTGATCGTCGATGCCAATGGGTGCACGGAAAAGTTACTGGGGTGCAGTCACGATGCGCTGCTGCACTCGAGCATCGACACGTTTCTTCGGCCCGAGCCCGATCGGGATCCGGTCGATGAGGTGGCCGGCGAACGCTCCGAATGGGAGCGGATTCTCAAGGGAGAATCGAGCCGGTCGGAACGAATGGTGCACCGACTCGACGGCGACGACGTGCCCTGCGAAGTCTGCCTGGTCAGGTTGCCGGATAGCAAGCGCCGCTTGATTCGTTGTAGCCTGGTCGATATCACGGAACGCAGACGGGCACAGAAAGAACAGGAGAAGTTGCAGGCCCAGTTGAACCAGGCCCAGAAGATGGAATCCGTGGGCCGGTTGGCGGGCGGGATCGCTCACGACTTCAACAATATGCTCAGCGTGATCATCGGCTATGCGGAACTGGCCCTGGACGAAGTGGAGCCAACCCATCCGCTCTATCGCGCCCTGCAGGAGATCTTTAACGCCGGCAAGCGTTCCGCGGATATCACCCGGCAGTTGCTGGCCTTTGCCCGCAAGCAGACCATCGCCCCCAGGGTGCTCGACTTGAACGAGACCGTGGAAGGCATGCTCAAGATGTTGCGACGCCTCATCGGCGAGGATATCAGTCTGGCCTGGTTGCCAAGTTCGGGTCTGGGGTCGGTGAAAATGGACCCGTCGCAAATGGATCAGATTCTGGCCAACCTCTGCGTCAATGCCCGCGATGCCATCGTGGGTGTGGGCAAGGTCACCATTGAAACCCACAGGGTGACCTTCGATCAAACCTACTGCGCTACCCATGCGGGCTTCACCCCGGGCGATTTTGTCCTCTTGAGTGTCAGCGATGACGGGTGCGGCATGGATAAAGAAACCTTGGGGAAAATTTTCGAGCCTTTTTTCACCACCAAGGAAAAGGGGCAGGGGACCGGCCTCGGGCTGGCCACGGTCTATGGCATCGTCAAGCAGAATAACGGCTTTATCAACGTGTACAGCGAACCGGGACACGGAACGACCTTCAATATCTACCTGCCGCCCCACGAGGGCGAAGTGGGAGAAAAGGGCGGCATAGCCACCACGACCACACCGACAGGACAGGGCGAGACCATTCTGCTGGTGGAGGATGAGATCGCGATTCTCGATCTGGGTCAATCCATGCTCGAAAAACTGGGCTACACCGTGCTGGCCGCCCATTCTCCCGGTGAAGCGTTCCGGTTGGTCAAAACGCATGCCGGTGCGATTCACCTGCTGATCACCGACGTGGTCATGCCCGAAATGAATGGCCGCGATCTGGCCGGTCAACTGCACACCTTGTATCCGGGGCTCAAAACGCTGTTTATGTCCGGCTACACGGCCAATGTCATCGCCCACCGGGGCATATTGGACGAGGGCGTGTGTTTCATTCACAAGCCGTTTTCCGCCAAAGATCTCGCGGTGAAGGTGCGCGAGGCCTTCGCCCAGGAGGGACGCAACCCTATGGCTGATGATGCGTAGCTCACAGTCCCTTGGAGACAAAGAGAACGCAGCTCCGGGAAAAGGGGAAGGAATCAGACGCCTCTGGTCCGGTCCGGCCAGAGCAGGGTGTGGAGCTGGAGTTGGAGACGGACCGGAAGGCGATATGCCAGGAGCCATTGCGCCAGGGCGGCGGGGTCGAGCAGCGGCCGAACCGGTGAGAACAGGAGCGGAATCGATGGCGGCAGGTGTTCCCGCGCAATCAGTGTCCGCGCCCAGTGGAAGTCGGCCTCGGAGCTGAGGACGAATTTGATTTCATCCCTGCAGCCCCGCCGGTTTCGTCCCCGCAGCAGTTCAAGATTGTCCGGCAGGTTGCGGGCCGCCATGCCGGAGTCCGGGCACTTGATGTCCATGATGATCCCGACCTGCTCCGGCACCTCGTCGAGGGGCAGGCTGCCGTTGGTTTCGAGCAGCACCGGCCGGCCACCATCGATCAAGGCCCGCATCAGCGGATAGACACCGACCTGGAGCAGGGGCTCGCCGCCGGTGATCTCCACCATGACATCGGGAGTGCGCTCGACCCAGGCGAGAATTGCAGCCGCATCCATCGACGTGCCCGTTTCTTCCCAGGTGTAGCGGGCGTCGCAGTAGGTGCAGCGCAGGTTGCAGCCCGCCAGGCGGACGAACAGGCAGGGCAGGCCGGCCCGGGTCGATTCGCCCTGGATCGAATAGAAGAGTTCCGCGACCTGGAGCGGCTCAGTCACCATAATAGATCACGCCGCTGGACTCGGTTTCCCGCACCTCGACGCTGTAGAGGCGGTAGCGTTCGGTCTGGAGCGGCGCTTTGAGACTGTGGAAGAGAAACATGGCGATGTGCTCGGAGGACGGATTGATCTCGCGAAAGGCCGGATGTTCATTGAGGTCGCGGTGATCGAGTTCGTCGACCACGGTGTTGACCGTCTTTTTCAACTGTTTGAAATCGATGCCCATGCCGAGATGATCGAGCCGGGTTGCCCGCACGGTCACCTTGATCTGCCAGTTGTGGCCGTGGGGGTTCTCGCAGTTGCCCGGATAGGCGCGCAGGTGGTGGCCGCCGGAAAAATGGGTTCGAATAAAGATGTCCATCGTACTCCTTGTCGATAAGGGGAGATCATTGCGAAGCGTTCCGGGGCGGGCCGGTGAAATGCGGCTTGCGCACCGTCTTGCTCAAATGGTAAACAGATTCCGTTCGCTGTCCAGAAGAATGCCGGAAGCGGTCAAGGTACCAGGAAAACCACTTCTGTGCCAGCCTCTCGCACCTTTCTCCTTGCAGGCCTTCATGCAGAGCCACTCCTTGTCGGAAACGCACCCACCCCACCTCGATCTGACCGACGACACCCTGTTTGGCGGCCGGCTGCTCTGCCGCCAGTGCCGGGAGGGTTACCGTTTTTCGGTGGATGCGGTCCTGGCCGCCCATTTCGCCGTGGCCAAACCGGGGCAGCAGGCGCTCGATCTCGGCGGCGGCTGCGGCGTGATCGGCCTGATCCTCGCCCACCGCTCGCCGGATATCACCGTCCGCAGTCTCGAGGTCCAGCAGGACCTGGCCGACCTGGCCGAGGCCAACGGCCGCGATAACGGCTTCGGTGATCGCTTCGGCGTCATCCGGGGCGATGTCCGGGCCATTGCCGGGCTGGTGGCCCCGGAAGCCTTTGATCTGGTGGTCTGCAATCCGCCCTATCGCCGGAAGGAGAGCGGCCGGATTAACCGGGACGATCAGGCGGCCCGGGCTCGCCACGAACTGCACGGCGGCATCGACGATTTTGTCCGGGCCGCCGCCTTTGCGGTCAAGAACCGGGGCCGGGTCGTTTTCGTTTACCCGGCCAGACGCAGCAACACCGTGCTTGTCGCCCTCCATGCCCGGCGGTTGACCCCCAAACGGCTGCAACCGGTCTATTCCTACCCCGGTGCCGAACACGCCTGCCTGGTGCTGATCGAGGCCGTCAAGAACGGTGGCGAGCAGCTCGCCATCCTGGCCCCCTTTTATATCTATGGCCGCAAAAACGGCGACTATGCCCCGGCCATGCAGGCCCTGTACGAGGAGGAGCCATGCTCGCCAAGGTGATCGGATGCTCGGTGGCCGGGGTCGACGGGCTCCTGGTCCAGGTGGAGGTCGATCTGGCCCAGGGGCTGCCTTCCTTTTCCACCGTGGGATTGGCGGAGGGGGCGGTGCGCGAGGCCAAGGACCGGGTGCGGGCGGCGATCAAGAATGCGGGCTATGCCTTTCCCCAGCACCGGATTACGGTCAATCTGGCGCCGGCGGCGGTGAAGAAGGAAGGGACCGGCTACGATTTGCCCATGGCCCTGGGTATCCTGGCGGCGGCCGGTATCCTCCAGAGCAGTCTGCTCGAACAGACCGCCATTGCCGGCGAGCTCTCCCTCGACGGTTCGGTCCGGCCGGTGCCCGGTGTGCTCCCCATGGCCCTGGCCGCCCGCCAGGAAGGGGTCGACCGTTTCCTGGTGCCGGCGGCTAATGCCGCCGAAGCGGCCATTGTCCAGGGGCTTGCGGTCTACGCCATCGAACGGCTCGACCAGGCGGTGGAATTTCTCGCCGGCCGGACCGCGCTCAGCCCCCTGGTCATCGATCCGGCCGAGCTTTTTGCCCGCCACGACCGCTATCCGGTCGACTTCGCCGACGTCAAGGGCCAGGAGTCTGCCAAGCGGGCCATGGAGATCGCCGCTGCCGGCGGCCATAATCTCCTGCTTTCCGGCGTGCCGGGGACCGGCAAGACCATGATGGCCCGCCGGTTGCCGACCATCCTCCCGGACCTGACCTTGGAGGAGGCCATCGAGACCACCAAGGTTTTTTCGACGGCCGGGCTCTTGCCTGCAACGACGCCGCTCTTGGTCACCCGTCCCTTCCGTTCGCCCCATCACACGGTCTCCGATGCCGGCCTGATCGGCGGCGGCCAGATTCCCCGGCCCGGCGAGGTGTCACTGGCCCACAACGGCGTCCTCTTCCTCGACGAGTTGCCGGAGTTCAAGAAGCATGTGCTCGAAGTCCTGCGGCAGCCGCTGGAAGACGGTACGGTGACCATCGCCCGGGCCGCGACCAGCCTCAAGTTTCCGGCCCGATTCATGCTTGTTTCCGCGATGAATCCCTGCCCTTGCGGTTTTTTGGGCGACCGGGTCCGCCCCTGCACCTGCAACCCGGTCCAGATCCAACGGTACCGCAGCCGGTTGTCCGGGCCGCTCCTGGACCGGATCGACATGCACATCGAGGTGCCGGCGGTGCAGGTTAAGGAGCTGATCGGCCAGCCTGCGGGCGAGTCCTCGGCCGCCATCCGCGAGCGGGTCAACCGCGCCCGGACCCGGCAGCGGCAGCGGTTTGCCGGAGCGGCCAAACTCTACTGCAACGCCCAGATGAGCGCCAAGGAAGTAAAAAAATTCTGCCGCCTCGATGGTGCCTCGGCCGACCTGCTCAACCAGTCGATCACCCGCCTGGGGCTTTCGGCCCGGGCCTACCACCGCATCCTCAAGATCGCCCTGACCATCGCCGACCTGGCCGGAGCCGAAACGCCGGCCACTGCCCATGTGGCCGAGGCGATCCAGTACCGCCGCCTCCAGTTCGACCTCTAGCCTCCCTTGCCGCCCGTCGGCGGCTCACCCCTCCAGCGCGGCCCTGACCCGATCCGACAGCTCCTTGATGGAAAAGGGTTTCTGGAGAAAACCGACGCCCTCGTCCAGCACACCGTGCTGGGCGATCACATCGGCCGTATATCCCGACATGAAGAGGATTTTCAGGCCGGGATGCAGGGTGACCAACCGGGCAGCCAACTCCTTGCCGTTCATTCCGGGCATGATTACGTCGGTGATCAGGAGATCGATCCGGCCGTGGTGGTGTTCAACCAGGAGCACGGCCTCTTCGGGGGAAGAGGCGGTCAGCGTCCGGTAGCCCAGTTTTTCCAGCATGGTCCGGCCGAGAAAAAGGATGCCCGGATCATCCTCGACCAACAGCAGGATCTCTCCCTGTCCCGGCTGGGGCGGTTCCGGAGTTTCATCCTGGTGCCGGACCGCGCCGGGGGCGGAAACCGGCAGGTAGATCGAGAAGGTCGTCCCTTTGCCCGGTTCGCTGTCGACCTCGATTGCCCCTGCGTTCTGTTTGACGATCCCGTAGACGGTGGCCAGCCCGAGTCCGGTGCCGAACAGGCTCTTGGTGGTGAAAAAAGGCTCGTATATCTTTTCGAGCAGATCCGCCTCCATGCCGCAGCCGTTGTCGGCAACGGCAAGAACGACGTAATCGCCGGGTTCGGTCTCAGGGGTTGCGGCGCACGAGGCCTCGTCCAGGAAGGCGCGTCCGGTCCGGATGGTGATCGTGCCGGGACCGTCGATGGCGTCGCGGGCGTTGACGCAAAGGTTGGCCAGGATCTGATCGATCTGGGTCGGGTCCATCTTGATCAGCGGCAGGTTGGGGCCGGGCGACCAGATCAGCTCGATGTCCTCGCCGATCAGCCGCCGCAGCATCTTCAGCATGCCGGCGACCATCTGGTTGAGGTCGATGATCTTGGGGGCAATGGTCTGCTTGCGGGAAAAGGCCAGCAGTTGCCGGACGATGTCGGCGGAACGCAGCGCCGCTTCGTGGATCTTTTCCAGGTCGGCATGGACCCGTTGGCCGGGGGCCGTCTTTTCCAGGGCCATCTCGGCATAGCCGATGATCACCGCCAGGATGTTGTTGAAATCGTGCGCCACCCCGCCGGTCAGGCGGCCGACCGATTCCATTTTCTGGGCCTGGAGGTACTGGGCCTCCAGCTTGAGCTGGGCGGTGATATCCCGTTTGATGGCGACAAAATTGACAATGGCCCCCTGGGCGTCGAAGACCGGGGAGATGGTGGCCTCTTCCGTGTAGAGGGAGCCGTCCTTTTTCTTGTTGATCATACGTCCGGTCCAGGTCCGGCCGCTGGTAATGGTGACCCAGAGATCGTCGTAGAAGGCCGCGTCGTGTTCGCCGCTTTTGAGGAACCGCGGGTTCTGCCGGAAGACTTCGTCGATGGTGTAGCCGGTCACCCGCGCAAAAGCCGGGTTGGCATATTGGATAGCCCCCCCGGCATCGGTGATGACGATCACCTCGCCGGCATGTTCGATCGCCACCTTGAGCCGTTCGAGGTCGGCCTCGGCCTGTTTGCGCTGGGTGATGTCGCGGGTGATCGAGATGAGGTGGGGGACGTTGTCCAGCAGCAGGGTCCGCGCCGACAGCAGACCGGTGCCGAGGCTGCCGTCCTTGCGCCGGAACACGGTCTCAAGATTTTCGCAGAAGCCGTGCCTCTGGAGCGCCTCGACCATCTGTTGCCGGTCGGCGGGGTTGTGCCAGATGTTGAGATCAAGGGTGGTTTTGCCGGCAACATCCTCGCGGGTAAAGCCGGTCAGGTCGGTGAACCCCTTGTTGATCTCCACGTACATCCCGTCGGCGAGGCGATTGATGTTGACGGCATCCGGGCTGGCGGCAAAGGCCAGGGCAAATTTTTCCCTGCTTTCCCGCAGGGCCTGGTCGGTGCGTTTGCGCTCGGTGACATCGCGGATGATCGACTGATAGGTGTTGTCGGGCATCATCTTGGTGCGCATTTCAAAGGAGACGATTGCGCCGTCCGGTCGGCGCAAGGCCCGCTCGCTCACGACCACCTTTCCCTGCCGCAGCAGATCGAAACGGAAGGGTGCCGCGGCTATGCTTTCCTCGGTGAAGGGGAGCTCGCTGATGTGTTTGCCGATGATGGCGTTGCGTTCCATGCCGAGCATGGCGCACATCGAGCTGTTGCCTTCGGTGATGATCCCTTCCTGGCTGCCGAGCAGGATACCGTCGACCGCCAGTTCGATCAGGGCCCGGTACCGTTCCTCGCGCTCCCGCACCGCCATCTCCGCCTGTTTTGAGGCGGTGATGTCGACCGCGGTGAAGGTGGTAGCGGCAGCCTGTTTTTCCGGATAGATGGGGGTGGAGCTGAGAAGGACATTGATGATGGCGCCGTCTTTCCGTTGCCACCGGGTTTCGACCGTTCCGGTTCCGTGGAGGTCGATCTGGCGGTATTTTTCGGTGCCAACCGTCTCGTAGTCGGCATCGCTGGGGTAAAGGATGCGGGCATTGCGGCCGATCAGTTCCTCACGGCCGAATCCGGTCATGGCGCACAATCGGTCGTTGACCGTCATGATGACGCGGTTGTTGACCACCCCGATCCCGACGGGAGCGGCCCGGAAAATGCTGCCGAGATAGTGCTCGTTGGCCTGCAGGCTGTCCCGGGCCCGTTCATAGCGGGCAACTTCGCGCCGGGAGATAACAAAGAGCACCAGCGAGGTCGCGGCAACAAACAACCATCCTTTCAAGGTTTGGGCACGCGAGACGGTTTGGGTGTTCTCGAAAAAGACAAGAAGGAGTCGGTCCGAAAACCAGATCCAGAGCACGGCGACGGCCAGATACAACAACGTCGTCTTGGCGGCAATTCTGCTGGGAGGCGACAGCGAGGCCAATGGACCCTCCGGGGATGTCTGCAAAGGAGGTGCACGGGAGGTGCCTTAAACCGGCACCGGGAATCGTCGAACCGCATCCTACCCGAGGAGAGGGGAAAAGTATAGACTTTCCGGCGACGGGTGAACGGGCGGATAAAATACCACCTCGTGGTCAGGGTTCCACCGTCGCCGGCGTGCACCTGCATCGATGCGCCTGCCGGAATTGAGCGAAGTCGGCGGATGGCGGGGAGGACGAGGCCGTGGCCTTGCGGCATTCGGAAGAATCGGCCGCCGGGCCGGAAGAAGTCCGGCGGCTCACCGGTGAGGGCAATCCGCCGGGCTCGGAAAACAGACCGCCTTATTTATGACAGACGGTACACTTGGCCAGTTCCGGCTTGGTTTTCTTGTGGCAGTCCTGGCAGAGGGCGTGGGCCGCGTTCTTGAAGGTGTTGACCTTGTCGGGCATGCCGGCCTTGCTGTTGTGGCAGGTCTCGCATTTCTCGATCTTCTGTCCCTCAACATAGGCAACCCGCTTGCCGTCCGCGCCCTTGCCGTGGTGGCAGGTGCCGCATTCCAACCGTCCCTGGTGGGCCGCATGGGGGAACTGGGCAGGCTTGGGGGTGGTGGCCGGATCGATGGTGGCCTTCAAGGTGATCTCCGCCGGGCCCTTGTCCGCGGCCATGGCCAGACCGGTCCAAGCGAACGCACAGCAACCCAGCAGCACCACGCCGTACAACAGCATCTTTTTCATGGTCTTCCTCCTTTGTTTGTTATTGAACAATAGCAATGTCCGGTCAGGACGTGCGTGTATCTTTTCCTGGTTTCATTCCCCCACACGCCAGCAAACCGGAAGGGGATACCGGTTGAACAACAAGAGCCACGACCGCAAGGCCGAAACCAGGGCCGCGGCGACCCATTCCATGATCAGTTATCGGCATGGAGGATGACCGCAAAGCCGTTGAACACCGCCCACACCTGTTCGCCGATCGTGAGCCCGAGGGCATCGCCGTTGCTGGTGGAGGTGAGGGCGCACAGCTCGGTGCCGTCGTCGAGGCGGACCACATATTCCGAACTTACCGTGCCCCGATTGACGCGGACGATTTCCCCCTGCAACCGATTGTCGGCGCTGCAACCGGCGAGCGACTGTCCCCGCTGGAGCATGATCCACGGCGCCTTGACCTCGGCGGTGATCAGCCGCCCCGGCCGTAATCCCAGCCGGTCCAGGCTCTCGCTGGTGATGATCGAGGCCACCCGGTGGTCGCCGAGGTTGATCAGGGTGATCCGGGCCTGGACGTCGCCGCGCTCGATAGCCACGATCTTGCCGAAAAAGGCGTTGCGGGCGCTGGTTTTCCGCGACGACTCCCGTTCGATAAACAACTTGGTCACCTGGTGCAGCTCTTCTTCCGAAAACGAGACCTGGGCCGCGGTCAGATTGGGGGTGGCGTGGCCGAGCAATTTCTGCACCGCCGGCAGGGGCATGTTGCCGCGCACCAGTTCCACTGCCCGCGCCCGGCGGATCATCTCCGGGCCGCCCAGATGCTTGGGAAAACCGCAGGCCGCGGCGCGTTCGTAGAATTTGCGCCGGACAAAGGCGGGGTCGATGGCAAAGAGATTGGTCAGGGAGTCGCGGAAATCGGGATCGGCCAGGGTTTCGCGGATCTCCCGCCCGAGCGGCTCGGCAATGGCAATGCGGCGCGCACAGGACGCTTCCGCCTCGCAATCGCGGATGCAGACCGTCTGGGCATCGATATCGGTAAAGGGATCGAGGTTGAGGATTTCGTTGAGCTTGGCCGCGGTGTAGCGGATGAGGAGAAAGACCAGCAGGATGCGGCGGCGGGACAGGCGGACGTCGCGCCGGGGAGTGGCGTCGATCCAGTGGCGGAACGCTTGTTCCAGCCGGGCCAGTTGGACGGTATCCAGGCAGGGGCCGTCCTCGGGCAGAAGAATTCCCTCGCCCGGTACGGGGTCGTCATCGAGGGACTGCGTGGGCGTGTTGGTGGGCGGCGGGTGGCTCATCGCTGGCTTTGGCGTTGGGTTGACGGAAAACCGAGGCAACAGTGTAGCATATGGGCGGCGGTTTGCGAAGCCCCTTGCTGGGTGACGGCGCAATCGGCAGGTGGCGGCAGGAAACCGGCTAGAAGGTTTCCCGGTCGACCCACCCCTGGAACCGGTCCACCAGTTGCCAGAAATCGGCGATGGTCTGCTTGCCGGCCTCGGTCAGCCAGGCGCCGCCGCCCTTGCGGCCGCCGGCCTGCTTCTCGACCAGCGGCTGCGGCGCCAGGGTATTCATCTCCTCGACCAGATGCCAGGCATGGCTGAAGCTCATCTGCATCGACTTGGCGGCAGCGGACACCGAGCCGTGCTCGCCGATCCGCTCCAGCAGCACGACCCGGCCCCAGGAGAGATAGGTGGCGCCGTCGCGCTCGATCCACAGCCGGCCCTTGATCTGGGTGCCACTCTCGATTCGGCCGGTGACCATCGCATTCTGTTCGTGTGCCTTTCGTGTTTTCGGCATGGCAGTGCGCAGGTGTATCTCAAACCGCTGCCAGCAGCCGCTTCACCGCCGCCGCTTTGTCCGCCAGGTCCGCCGGGATCTCGTTTTCGGCAAAGCAGCGGACCCCGGCCACGGCCTCCAGGCTGTCCAGCACCCGGCAGAGGGCGCGGCTCCGTTCGGCAAAGGCGCGGAAGGTGATCATGATCCTCCCCTGGGGCTCGCCGCTGGCCTGGGGGTTGCCGCCAAAGCCGATGAAGCTGTCGATCTGGATGCCCCGGCCGGAAAAGACCGAGGCAATGGCCGCGGTGTCGCCGGCATGATCGCGGGTGGTCAGGACCACCAGCCACAGTTGCGTTTCACTTGCCATCGGGCCACCACTGGTTGATTTTTTCCCGGATCGCCAGGGCGGACCGCTCGACCAAATCCCGCTCGGCGGGGGTCATCTCGTCGCGGTCCGGCAGTACCCGCACCACCGTGCCGGCCAGGAGCAGGCGGCCGCCGCAGGGGCCGTAGAGGCCGTTTTCGCCCTCATGCAGGTATTGGGCCGAGATCTCGACCCGCCGCCCTTCGAGCACCGCCTTGACCAGCTCCACCGTGGCCGCGGCGGTGGCGGTCTGGGTCTTGGCATCGGTGTAATGGATGGCAAAGGGCTTGAGCGGCACCCGCAGGTCGGGCGGCAGGTCGCGGACATAGCGCAGGGCCCGGACCGCGCCGTTGTCGGGATCGGAAGCGATCATCTCGATCAACCTCCGCTGATGCCCGGCCAGGTCCGCCGGGTAGTCCTCGGTGCGCAGGCCCCGGCGCAGTTTCGGCTCGACCAGCCGCCACTCGGCCTCGGTCATGCCCTGGACCCGGACCGAACTCCAGACCGGCACCATGCCGTTGCCGTGCTCGCCGAGCATGAAGCCGCGTACCCGTTGCCGCCGGATGCCCAGATCCGAGGCGATCTCCCAGCGGAAGCGGGCCGAATCCGAATAGGCCCCCATGCCGATCACATGGGTCCGGGGCAGATAGTGGGCGAAAATGGCCACCCCCAGTTCGACCGGGTTGGTGACCACGATCACCACCGGCGGGTCTTCGCGTCGGGTGCGGGCCAGGGACCGGGCGAACCGCTCGAAGACCTCGACATTGGCCTTGGCGAGAACGTCGCGCGAGGCCGAACCGATATCGGTCGGCGCGGTGGAAAAGGTCTGGCCGCCGGTGACCACCACCACGTCGCCGATGATTTTTTCGGGATCGTCGGTGACGTTCAGCTCGGGGATGATCTCGGCGTAGGCGTCCTGGAGGTCGGCGCGGAAGCCGTGCAGCAGGTGCGGCCGTTTGGAGCGGGGGTTGCTGCCCACCAGTTGCAGGATCTCGCGGTGTTCCAGCAGCCGCTGCTGCACGATCTGGGTGACGATCTCCCGGCCGCAGCCGCCGCTGGCCCCGACAATGCTGACATCCATGGTGGCTCCTGCTTCGATGGGAATGGAGCGCCGTGGGCGAACGGCGCGTCGACGGACAACAGCTAGGTATTGTACCGGGCCGGACCGATGCGGCAAGGGCTTTTTTGCGTGGGCGGGAATGGGGGGCAGGGCGAATCAGGCGGCGGTGGCGGGCAGGCGGCTTCCGGGCCGATGCTGTCGCCAGGCAGCCACCGCCATGCCGGCCACCAGCGGCGCCAGCCAGACCAGCCGGCTCTGGTAGCGGTCGTGGGGATTGGACAGGGCGCCGCAGATAAAGGCATTGCCCGCCAGGGCCAGGAAGACGAAGACGGCCAGGGCCGCCAGGTCGTGGCGCCGATGGCGCAGAAACCAGAGGGTAAGGGGCAGCAGCCCGGCCACCGAAGCGAGGGCGACCGGCACATGCACCAGGTTCAGGGTGGCGAACAGGTCGCGGCTGACGGCCTCCTGCTGCTGGCGGGCTGCCATGAAGGAGGGGGCCAGGTGGGGAAGGTGGGCAAGGAGGTAGCCCCGGCTGTCGAAATGACCCTCGTCGAGGGCGTCGCCGGTGGCCACCTTGACCAGTTGCTGGGCCGTGGAGCGCCCGGTCGTCCACAGGGTCATCCCCGGATAGGCGGTGACGGCGGCCACGGTCAACCGCTTGAGTTCGGGCTCGGCCCCACCCTGCCAGCCGCCGAGGTCCTGGAAGGGCGATTGCCCGGTCCAGAGGAACTCGTCGGCGGTGGCCGGCAGGCGGTGCTGCAGGTCGCAGAGTTGGATGCCGGGCACGGGGCAGTGTTCGGCCAGCCAGCGCTGGACGATGCCGTCCTGCACCAGGCGGCCGAAGAGGAAGGTCGGCCCGCCGGGGGTATAGCCGGCCGTGCCGGTCAGGGTCAGGTGCGCGAGCGGCATGAGCAGCAGGGCGGCCAGGACCACGGCCACGGGCGGCACCACTGCAATGGTGATTGGCCAGCGCCGGGTGGCCACCCGCGCTACGAGGATAACCGCAAGCAACCCCAGGGCCAGGGCCAGGCAGGACATGTGCGAGAGCAGCCCCAGCAGGGCCAGGCCGATCAGGCCGGCTTGCTCCGGCCGGCGCAAGCGGGGCCAGTGCAAGGCGAGCAGCCACAGGGTCAGCACCACCAGGGGGACCAGGATGTCGGGCATCAACTGGGCGCTATACCAGGAGATGCCGGTCAGGCCGGCCAGGCCGATGGCCCAGAGGGCCAGGGCCGGCGGACCTGCGGGCAGGCCGTGGCAGCGGAGCAGGAGATACACGAGCCAGAGGGTGGCGAGAGCCTGCGCCAGCACCGGGCCCCAGAGGGACCACCAGTTCAGGGAAGCGGCCTGGAGAAACAGGCCGTACACCAGCGAGCGGCCGGGGATGAGCCGCATCTCCAGTGCCGCCTGGACATAGCCGCCGGTGTCGTAGAAGATGACCGCGAAACCGTTCCACAGGGCCGGGGCGAGCAGGGCGGCCAGGCCGGCGAGCAGGCAGAGCGGCCGGACCAAGGCGGGGGAGGCGCCGGCGAGGCGGCTGATCGCCGGGGCAGGGGAGGAAAGGTCGGGCACGGTGTTTGACGGAAACATGGGGTCGTTGGCCAGAGGGTTGGTGCTCATTGGTGTCAGTGAATATTCGTTTCTACCGGTTGGCGATGAGAAATCGGTTACGAAACAATCAGGAAACGGTCAGAAGATGGGCAGGCAGGTTGTAACCGTTTTTTAACCCAATCCAAACCGGTGGCTGGTAATCCTCCAAACGACAACAGCCTTTTCTGAAATGACAAAATCTCAGCGGGCATGCCGGTGGCTTCTTGCGGGACCGGGGTAATTTATTCGGTCATTTCGAGCGAGAACGAGAAATCTCGACCTGCAAGACGATGAGATTTCTCCCGGTCGAAATGGCACCACCCGGCAACGATTCATTTTGCAAAAGGCTCCACCAAACAATGGGAGCATGTCGCCAGGTTGCCGGAGCCGCCTCGCGGGCACGGCGACCACATTGCGGCGGCATTCCTTTCCGCCGGCATCGACAATCATCATGACAATCTGCCTCCCCGTGCTTCCTGGCCACCAGAACCCAATGCCGATCGCAATGCCCATGAACCGATCCCCGCACACCGCTGTCCTGATCCCCTGCTACAACGAAGAGGCCGCCGTGGCCAAGGTGGTGGGCGATTTCCGCCGCGTCCTGCCCGATGCCCGGATTTACGTCTACGACAACAACTCGCGGGACAACACCATCGCGGTGGCGCGGGCGGCCGGGGCCATCGTCCGCACCGAGCCGTTCCAGGGCAAGGGCAACGTGGTCCGCCGGATGTTCGCCGACATCGAGGCCGACGTCTACGTGCTGGTGGACGGCGACGCCACCTACGACGCCGAGACCGCGCCGGCGATGATCCGCTGCCTGCTCGACCAGCAACTGGACATGGTCAACGGCGCCCGGGTGACCGTCATCCGCGAGGCCTACCGGCCGGGGCACCGGTTCGGCAACTGGCTGCTCACCGGGATTGTCCGCTGGATCTTCGGCGACCGTTTCAAGGACATGCTCTCCGGCTACCGGGTCTTTTCCCGGCGCTACGTCAAGAGCTTCCCCTCGCTGGCCAACGGCTTCGAGATCGAGACCGAACTGACCGTGCATGCCCTCCACCTGCGCATGCCGACCGCGGAGATCGAAACCCCGTACAGGGACCGGCCCGAGGGGTCGACCAGCAAGCTCTCCACCTTCAGGGACGGCTTCCGCATCCTGTGGATGATCCTCAAGCTGATCAAGAACGAGAAACCGATCCCCTTCTTCGCGGTGATCGCCGGCCTGTTCGCCGGGTCGTCGGTGCTGCTGATGCTGCCCATCCTGGCCGAGTTCGTCGCCACCGGCCTGGTGCCCCGCCTGCCCACGGCGGTGCTGTCGATGAGCATGATGATCCTGGGCTTTCTCAGCCTGGCCTGCGGCCTGATTCTCGACACCGTCACCCGGGGCCGCTGCGAGATCAAGCGGATGCGTTACCTCAACATCCCGGTGATCGAGGGGTGATCGGCCAATACGGTTGCCCGGCCGTTCCGGGGCGCGACCGTGGCCTCCTGCGCCAGTTGTGGCGTTTCAGCCTGGTGGGCGTGGCCGGCTTCGCGGTCAACGGTGGCCTGGTCGAGCTGCTGGTGGCCGCCATCGGCCCGGTGGGGGCGCAACTGCTCGCCTTTCCCGTGGCCGCCACCGTGACCTGGTACCTCAACCGCCGCTACACCTTCGGCGCCAGCGGCCTGGCCCCCCACCGGGAATGGCTCCGCTACGTGCTCGCCAATGCGCTCGGCTGGGTGCTCAACAACTCCACCTATCTTATCCTTGTGTTCTCCCTCCCCCTGGCCGCCAGCCACCCCATCCTCGCGGTCGCCGCCGGCTCGGTCGCCGGCCTGCTCGCCAATTTTTTCTGCTCCCGTCAAGTCGTGTTCTAAGAGCTTCAACCTTCTTTTCACCGGAAAACGGATTTCCTCATTTCCTCCACAGTGCTTGCACAATGGAAAGGTATGGTGCATCCGGCGTCATGGAACGGATCCAGGATGCCGATCGCCACTCTCACCAACAGGAGAGCCAGAGATCGCGGCTGAAAAACGGAACATCTCTTTTCGTTCCTCTTCGTTCCCCGTATCTGCCCGCCGACGCGGCATTCTGCCTTTCATCGTGCGGACGATTTTTTTACTTGCAAGGATATACCGATTGGTATATTTTCGCTCCAAAGAGGTCACGGAGGGGTATGGAATCGGAGAATCGAGCCAAGATATTGGAGTGTGCCTTGCAGTTGTTTGCCGCCCATGGCTACGAGGGGGTGGGTATCCAGCGCATCGTCGAGGCGGCCCGGGTCACCAAGCCGACCCTCTATCACTATTTCGGCAGCAAGCAGGGACTGCTGGCCGCGCTGCTGACCCAGTACTACGACCGGTTGAACGAGGTGGTGGCGCAGGCGGCCGCCTATGACGGCGACCTGCCGGTAACCCTGAACACCATTGCCACCGCCTATTTCCGCTTCGCCAACCAGTATCCGGTGTTTTACCGGATGCAGTTGGCCATGTGGTTCGCCCCCACGGACAGCGAGCCGTTCAAGCTGGTCTCTTCCCTCAAGCAACGGCAGCAGACGCTGATCCGGGATGTCTTTGTCCAGGCCGCCGTCCGGCACACCGGCCTGAAGGAGCGGCATCGCATCTACGGCGCGACCTTTCTGGGGATGATCCACACCTACATCGGCATGGCCCTCAACGGCCACCTGACCTTGAACGAAATTGTGGCCAACAGGGCGGTGCACCAGTTCCTGCACGGCATTTTTATCTGAAATCGGATCGATTGTACTGATTGGTATACACGAGGTGATTGCGATGCACGCACGGTCGAAATGGATAGTCGGGCTGATGGTCGTTGCTGCGATGGTCGCGGCGGGGGGCTGGTGGTTGCAGCAGATGAAGGCGAAAAACGCGGCCAAGATTGACCGCAACCGGCCGGTGCCGGTGCTGATCGGCCAGGTGCGCCTTGGCGACGCCCCGGTGACCATCACCGCCCTGGGCACGGTCACCGCCCGCCAGCAGGCCACGGTGCGGCCCCGGGTCGACGGTTTGCTGCTGGCGGTGGATTTCAGCGAAGGCACGGTGGTCAAGGCCGGGGACACCCTGGCCCGGATCGATCCCCGGCCATTCGAGGCCGCCTTGGCCGTGGCCCAGGGGCAACTGGAAAAAGATCTAGCCCAACTGGAGATCGCCCGCACCGATGTCCAGCGCTATAAAAAACTACTGGCCGAGGATTCCATCGCCGGCCAGCAGGTCGATGCCCAGATCGCCCTGGTCAAACAGTTGGAAGGGACGGTGGCCGCCGACCGGGGGGCCGTTGCCACCGCCCGCCTCAACCTCTCCTTCACCGCCATCACCGCGCCGATCGCGGGCAGGACCGGCCTGCGCCAGGTCGACCCCGGCAACATGGTCCGGGCCAGCGACACCACCGGCCTGGTGGTGCTGATGGAGGTGCAGCCCATCACCGTGGTCTTTGCCGTGCCCCAGGAAGACCTGCCCGAGGTGATGGCCCGGTTTCGGGACCGCAAGGCCAGGGGGGAGATCCCGGCCGAGGCCCTGGACCGGGACGGCCGGACCGTGCTGGAAAAGGGGAGGGTGCTGGCCATCGACAACCAGACCGATCCCACCACCGGCTCCACCAAGATCAAGGCCCAGTTCGACAACCAGGCCAACCGGCTCTATCCCGGCCAGTTCGTCAATGTCCGCCTGCTGGTCGACACCCTGAAGGCGGTGCTGCTGGTGCCGCCGAGCGCGGTCCAGCGCGGCACGCAAGGGGCCTTTGTCTACGTGGTGAGCGATGACAAAACCGCTTCGGTGCGCCCCGTCCAGCTTGGGCCCGCCAGCGACGAGCGGATCGTGATCGCCTCTGGCCTGACCAGCGGCGAAACCGTGGTCATCGACGGCGCCGACAAGTTGCGCGACGGCTCCCTGGTGACCACGGTGGTGCCGCCGCCATCGAGCCCGAGAAAACAGGAGGTCCAGCTCCCTGAACCGGGCTCGGCCATCCCTTCACCACCGGCGTCCAAGGCCGGGCAGGGGCCAGCCGCCCGACCATGAACCCCTCCGAGCCCTTCATCCGCCGGCCGGTGGCCACCAGCCTCCTGATGCTGGCGGTGTTCATCGCCGGCCTGGTCGGCTATCGCCTCCTGCCCCAGTCCGCCCTGCCGCAGGTCGATTATCCCACCATCCAGGTGACCACCCTTTATCCCGGTGCCGGCCCGGAGGTGGTCACCTCGTCGATCACCGCGCCTCTGGAACGACAGTTCGGCCAGATGCCGGGCCTGGAACAGATGTGGTCCGCCTCCAGCGGCGGGGCCTCGGTGGTGACCCTGCGCTTCTCCCTGGAACTCAAGCTCGATGTGGCCGAACAGGAGGTCCAGGCCGCGATCAACGCCGCCTCGTCCCTGCTGCCCACCGATTTGCCGGCGCCGCCGATCTACAACAAGGTCAATCCCGCCGACGCCCCCATCCTCACCCTGGCCCTGACCAGCGATTCCCTGGCCCTGCCCAGGGTCCAGGACCTGGCCGAGACCCGCATCGCCCAGAAGATCGCCCAGGTGACCGGGGTCGGTCTGGTGACCCTTTCCGGCGGCCAGAAACCCGCGGTGCGCATCCAGGTCAACCCGCAGACCCTGGCCTCGCTGGGCCTGTCGCTGGACGACGTCCGCACCGCGGTGGCGGCCCAGAACGTCAACCAGGCCAAGGGCAGCTTCGACGGCCCGCTGCGGGCCTCGACCATCGACGCCAACGACCAGTTGACCAGCGCCGCCGAGTACCGCGACCTCATCCTCGCCTACAAGAACGGGGCTGCGATCCGGCTGGCCGATGTGGCCGGCGTGGTCGACAGCGCCGAGAATATCCGGCTCGCGGCCTGGGCCAACAGCCAACCGGGGATCGTGGTCAACATCCAGCGGCAGCCGGGCGCCAACGTCATCGAAACCGTGGACCGGATCAAGGAACTCCTGCCCCGGTTGCAGGCCGGCCTGCCGGGCTCGGTCAGCCTGGCCACCCTCACCGACCGCACCGTCACCATCCGCGCCTCGGTCAGGGACGTGCAGCTCGAACTGGCCCTGGCCGTCACCCTGGTGGTGCTGGTCATCTTTCTGTTCCTGCGCAACGTCTCCGCCACCATCATCCCGTCCATCGCCGTGCCCCTGTCGCTGGTCGGCACCTTCGCGGTCATGTATTTGGCCGGCTTCACCGTCAACAACCTCACCCTGATGTCGCTGACCATTGCCGCCGGCTTCGTGGTGGACGATGCCATCGTCATGATCGAGAACATCGCCCGCTACATCGAGCTGGGCGACCGGCCCTTTGACGCGGCCATCAAGGGGTCGAAACAGATCGGCTTCACCATCATCTCCCTGACCGTCTCCCTGATCGCGGTCCTGATTCCGCTGTTGTTCATGCGCGAGGTGGTGGGGCGGCTCTTTCGCGAATTCGCCATCACCCTGGCCATCGCCATCCTGATTTCGGCGGTGGTTTCCCTCACCCTGACCCCGATGATGTGCGCCCGCCTGCTCAAGCCCGAATCCCTGGCCCGCCAGCCCCGGTGGCTGGTCGCCATCGGCCGGGGCTACGATACCCTAGTCGGCCGCTATGCCATCGCCCTGGACTGGGTGTTCGCCCGCCAGGGGCTGGTGCTCACCGTGGCGGTGGGCACGGTGCTGCTCACCGTGGTCCTGGCCATGGCGGTGAGCAAGGGCTTTTTCCCTATCCAGGACACCGGCGCCATCCAGGCCATGACCGAGGCGCCGCAGACGGTCTCCTTTGCCGCCATGGCCTCCCGGCAGCAGGCCCTGGCCGAGGCGTTGCTCAAGGATGAAAGCGTGGCGAGCCTGTCCTCGTTCATCGGCGTCGACGGCGTCAACCAGACCGTCAACAACGGCCGGATGCTGATCAACCTGAAGCCGCTGGCCTCGGGCCGGCCCCGGGTGGCCGAGGTAATGGCCGCGCTTCGGCAGCGGGCCGAGGCGGTGGCCGGCATCGAGCTCTTCCTGCAACCGGTCCAGGACCTGACCATCGACGACCGGATCAGCCGCACCCAATATCAACTGACCCTCGACAGTTCGAACCCGGCCGAACTGACAGCCTGGGTGCCGCAACTGGTCGACCGGCTCCGTACCCTGCCGCAACTGCGCGACATTGCCGCGGACCTGCAGAACCAGGGCCTCCAGAGCTACGTCGAGATCGACCGCGACGCCGCCGCCCGGCTGGGCGTGACTGTGGCTGCCATCGACAACGCCCTCTACAATGCCTTTGGTCAACGCCTGATCTCGACCATCTTCACCCAGGCCAGCCAGTATCGGGTGATCCTGGAGGCCGACCCGACCCTGCGCACCGGCCCGGACGACATCGCCCGGCTTTACGTGCCCGGCACCGCCCCCTCCGGCACCACCCCGGTGCCTCAGGTGCAACTCTCGGCGGTGGCGCGGGTGATCGAGCGGCCGGCGGAGCTGGTGATCAACCACCTCAACCAGTTCCCGGCGGTGACCGTCTCCTTCAACCCGGCAACCGGCGTGTCGCTGGGCGCGGCGGTGACAGCCATCGAGGCGGCCCAGCGGGACATCGGCCTGCCGGCGAGCGTCCACACCCAGTTCCAGGGCGCGGCCCTGGCCTTCAAGGCGGCCCTGGGCAACCAGTTGCTGCTGGTGATCGCGGCCATTGTCACCATGTATATCGTCCTGGGCGTGCTCTACGAGAGCTACATCCACCCGGTCACCATCCTCTCCACCCTGCCGTCGGCGGGCATCGGCGCCCTCCTGGCCCTGATGGTCTCGGGCAACGATCTCACCGTTATTGCCATCATCGGCATCGTGCTGCTCATCGGCATCGTCAAGAAGAACGCGATCATGATGATCGACTTTGCCCTCGATGCCGAGCGGCACCAGGGCATGGCCCCGCTGCCGGCCATCCGCCAGGCCTGCCTGCTGCGGCTGCGCCCGATCCTGATGACCACCATGGCGGCCCTCTTAGGCGCGCTGCCCTTGATGCTCGGCACCGGCATGGGCAGCGAGCTGCGCCACCCCCTGGGCCTGACCATGGTCGGCGGGCTGTTGGTCAGCCAGGTGCTGACCCTGTTCACCACCCCGGTGATCTACCTGGCCTTTGACCGGCTGTCGCGCCGGCTGCGGACCGGTGCCTCTTCCCCGGATCCCAGCGAGTAACAATGAATCATGGTAATTTCGTCACCCCGGCGCAGGCCGGGGTCCAGAACGATTCATCGCATCATTTCTGGATTCCGGCCTGCGCCGGAATGACGCTCGGAATGTGCGATGGTTCCCACGCTCCAGCGTGGGAACCGATCAGAGACGCTCCGGCGTCTCGCCCCACGGACGCGGGAGCGTCCAAGGCTTGCATTCCCACGCTGGAGCGTGGGAACGATCAAAATGTCACCTTGAATTCGAATTGGAATTAGGATGAACATCTCCGCCCCCTTCATCGCCCGGCCGGTGGCCACCACCCTGCTGACCCTGGCCATTGCCCTGGCCGGTCTGCTCGGGTTTCTCGCCCTGCCGGTCGCGCCCCTGCCGCAGGTGGAATTCCCCACCATCTCGGTGCAGGCGAGCCTGCCCGGCGCCAGTCCCGAGACCATGGCCGCCACCGTGGCCACGCCCCTGGAGCGGTCCCTGGGCGCCATCGCCGGGGTCAGCGAGATGACCTCGGCCAGTTCGCTGGGTGCCACCCGGATCACCCTCCAGTTCGAGCTCTCCAAGAACATCGACGACGCCGCCCGGGAGGTGCAGGCGGCCATCAACGCCGCCCGGGTCCTGCTGCCCACCGGCATGCCCTCCAACCCGACCTACCGCAAGGTCAATCCGGCGGATGCGCCGGTGATGATCATCGCCCTGACCTCGCCGACCCTGAGCCGGGGCCAGATGTACGATGCCGCCTCCACGGTGCTGGCGCAGCGCATCGCCCAGATCGAGGGGGTCGGCCAGGTGATCGTCGGCGGCGGCGCCCTGCCCGCGGTCCGGGTGGCGATCGATTTGCCGGCCCTGTTCGCCCGCTCCATCGGTATGGAGGAGGTGCGCACTGCCCTGGTGAACGCCAACGTCAACCGGCCCAAGGGTCTGGTCGACAACAGCGAGCGTCAGTGGCAGGTGGGTGCCAACGACCAGGCCTACAAGGCCGCCGACTACCTGCCCCTGATCGTGGCCTACCGCAACAACGCTCCGGTGCGGCTGGGCGATGTGGCCAAGGTCACCGATGGCGTCCAGGACGCGCGCAACATGGGACTGGCCGACGGCAAGGACGCGGTCCTGCTCATCGTGTTCCGGCAGCCGGGCGCCAACATCCTGGAAACCGTGGAGCGGGTGCGGGCCACCCTGCCGCTGCTGCGCGGGTCCATCCCCCCGGCCATCGACACCGAGGTGATGATGGAACGGACCACCACCATCCGGGCCTCGCTCTCCGAGGTGGAACGCGCCCTGGCCATCGCCATCGGCCTGGTGGTGCTGGTGGTGTTTTTGTTTCTGCGCAGCGGCCGCGCCACCCTGATCCCGGCGATCGCGGTGCCGGTGTCGCTGCTGGGTACCTTTGCCGCCATGTACCTCTGCGGCTACAGCCTCAACAACCTCTCCCTGATGGCCCTGACCGTGGCCACCGGCTTTGTGGTCGACGACGCCATCGTGGTCCTGGAGAACACCATGCGCCACGTCGAGGCCGGGATGGCGCCAAGGGCGGCGGCCATCCAGGGGGCGCGCGAGGTCGGCTTTACCGTGCTTTCCATGAGCCTGTCCCTGATCGCGGTGTTCATCCCGCTCCTGGCCATGGGCGGCATCATCGGGCGGCTGTTCCGGGAATTTGCGGTTACCCTGTCGGTGGCCATTCTGGTGTCGCTGGTCGTCTCCCTGACCGCCACGCCTATGCTCTGCGCCCATTGGCTGACCAAGCCCACGGGCAACCCCGTGACCACGCCTTCGCGCCGGCGGTTTCGCCTGACCGAGGGCATCGGCGCTGCGTTTGCCGCGGTGCATGGCGCCTATGCCCGTTCCCTGGCCTGGGCCCTGGATCATCCCAAGATCCTGCTGTGCGGCTTTCTCCTGACCGTGGCCGCCAATATCTGGCTCTATGTCCATGTGCCCAAGGGATTTTTTCCCCAGCAGGACGTCGGTCTCCTGGTCGGGAGCATCCAGGCCGACCAGGCCACCTCCTTTCAATCCATGAGCCGGAAGGTCAGCCGCTTCGTCGCCATTGCCCGGCAGGACCCGGCCGTGGCCCATGTCAACGCCTTCACCGGCGGCAGCTCGCGTAATACCGGCTTCATGTTCGTGGTGCTGAAACCGCTGGCGGAGCGCGACCTCAGTGCCGACGGGGTGATTGCCCGTCTGCGGCCCAAACTGGGGCAGGTCCCCGGCGCCTCGGTCTTTCTCCAGCCGGCGCAGGACCTGCGCATGGGCGGCCGGCAGAGCGGTGCCCTCTACCAGTACGCCCTCCAGTCGGACGACCTCAATCTGCTGCGGACCTGGGAACCCGCCATCCGCAGCGCCATGGCCTCGGTCAAGGAGATCGCCGACGTCAACACCGATGCCCAGGACAAGGGGCTGCAAACCACGCTGGCCATTGACCGGGACGCGGCCGCCCGGCTGGGAGTGAGCGTCCGGCAGGTGGATGCGACCCTGAACGACGCCTTTGGCCAGCGGCAGGTCTCCACTATTTACCGTCCCCTGAACCAGTATCGGGTGGTGCTGGAGGCGGACAGCCGCTTTCTCCAGCATCCCGACGCCCTCAAGGAGATCCATTGCCTCGGCAGGAACGGGGCCATGGTGCCGCTGACCGCCTTTGCCACCGTCTCCCAGACCAACACCCCGCTGGCGGTCAATCACCAGGGGCTGCTCGCTTCGAGCACCATCTCCTTCAACCTGGCCGAGG
>Ga0074193_1001445_pt1 | contig 28674 bp, 27 predicted proteins | sample EPASupsiteHSE605_FD_64523 | JGI IMG/M metagenome (GOLD analysis project Ga0074193, IMG submission 64523) | Bioremediated contaminated groundwater from EPA Superfund site, New Mexico - Sample HSE6-05 | ecosystem: Environmental > Aquatic > Deep subsurface > Groundwater > Contaminated ... | reverse complement strand
CAAATAAACCCTAAGAGGGTCATTCATTATTTTCTGAAGTTGTCATTCAGACTTTGGTTGATTCTAACTAGTTAATCTTCATTAAAATTGACTTCTGATAGACAAACATCTGAATCCTATAAATCATGAGAGCTTCTATACTGTGCATTAATTTTTTAGGTAGTGTTGGATCGTTGATTTCGCTTAATTAGGAAACCAAGATAGGTGATGCTCTTTGATACACCTTTAGTGCGGCTTCCACACTGGTCTGTCACTCGAATTTCTCGTTTTCCGGCGTCTCATAGCCCCTTTAAAATTGGCTATGGCCCGATTCTCTTGCTAAACTTGAGTTGAAACTTTAAATTCCTGGGCTTCAAGCTATTGCACTTAATTTTGCCTTCTTGGGCTTGTTTCTCATGTCGTTTTCTGGAAAGTCATCAGAATTCACCGTATTGCAGGGCTTAAGCCCTTTAAGGCAATCTTTAAAGTCTTTTTCAAGGGGATACATATAGATCGCCTTTTGAGATAAGGCATAGTCTCTTTCCCTGATCATTCTGCCCCGACCTTGAGTTTCTCCTAGATAGATCCATTTCAAGGCTTTATAGCATGTACCTGCAACGTGGGACGTGTCAACGAACGTCTCTAATAGGACGAGCACATAACAATATTCGCGTAGCCAATCTTCTTGAAGTTGTTTAATCGCCATTGATATAACTTTACTGGCTAGATTCTCACGCTCACCCAGGGAAGTATGCGAAATAGGCTGTTTTTCACGATCAGATGCAGCCGAAACTTACGATCCTGAACTTTCCATCCGATCCACTCGTCCCAAGAGCTCAAGGCCCATGAGGATGCCGATTACTGAAGACAACCGAGGATCGTCTCATTTGATTTAATAAAGTAGGCTAAGCGTGAACCAAAGACCCTTTTGTCGCCCAGCATAAGATACTTGTTTTCATAGTTTCTTCAATCTTTTTACTCCGAACCTGCTCTTGCAATTTCAAAATAAATTGGCTCCATTACCTGTATTCTTGGTTAATTGGAGTGCTATCAATCTGAATCTCGACCATAGTTGATGCTATTGTGATGTTGAAACTCTTCGCTCTCTAGAAACATCTTTTGACGGAAGCTCAATAAACCCTGCTTCTTCTAACGTTTGATCGTCTCGTCCATGGAACTCCACCTACCTATTCGAGACAGTTATACCGATAAACCTCGAGTAGGTCAGACCTTTTCTCGAAAAAGCAGAGTTACTCTATACCCCAACTTTTATGCGGGATGTAAATTTATGCTTCACCTCTGTCTATCTTTTAAGTACTGACATAGTTTCCATACATTAATATTCATTGTGAAACAATCGTCAATCATTCTAAGCTAAGTTAAAGTGTCCAACAAAAGTTGAATATCGCCCTTTAGTGAGTAGTCTAACTCCAACGAAGTAGTTATTAGAACACACACGTTATAGAAATGAGATCACCAGAATTGATAAAGGAGAAGTCACAATCAATAATAATCGCATCTATTTCTGTCTTGTCTCTTACAATACTTTATGGATGTCTTTCTCACTTTCCACATTTATTTCATTATCTTATAAGTCAGGAGACGTCGGTTAAAGCCACCTGAGCAAATCCTCATTCTAATTAAATGTTCCACGTGGAACTCATCATTCTATCCTTCTCTTTTGTTCCACGTGGAACTCATCATCCTATCCTTCTCTGTATTGTTCCACGTGGAACTCATCATCCTATCCTTCTCTGTATTGTTCCACGTGGAACTCATCATCCTATCCTTCTCTGTATTGTTCCACGTGGAACTCATCATCCTATCCTTCTCTGTATTGTTCCACGTGGAACTCATCATCCTATTTACGTGACGATATAACTCCATCTTCCTAAATTAGTACCAAGTTAATTGCCGTAATCTAATCAATCCGAATATCCCATAATTCTAGTAGACGATTCAATTCCTCTTCAGAAAAATATTGAATCTCGATCTTTCCTCGATTTGAGTCTCCTTTTAGTAAAACCTTAGTTTGAAAGTTCACTTGTAAACGTTCTTGGACATTATGGAGGAGTAAGGAATACTCCTGAGTAGGTTTGCTTTTCTCGGGCTTACTATCAAGTCGATTAATTAAATCTTCGGTCTCACGAACACTTAATTGTTCTTTAGCAGCTTTTTCAGCAATAATAACTTGAAGAGTTGAATCTTTAATTGAGAGCAAAACTTTTGCATGACCTAATGAAATCTTTTCTTCTCTAAGTAGCCCAAGTACAAATTCAGGCAGCAAAATAACACGAAGAAGATTAGCTACAGTAGTACGAGCTTTACCTACTCTCTGAGCGACTTGTTCTTGGGTCAGGCCATACTCTTGTACAAGCCGATTATATGCCATCCCTTCCTCGATTGGAGATAAATCAGCTCGTTGAATATTTTCAACAATCGCCCTCTCAGCCATTTCTTGATCGCTACACACTTGAATAATACATTCAATCTTAGAAAAACCAGCAATTTTTGCAGCGCGTAATCTTCGCTCACCAGCAATTACACAATAACGCTCACCAACCGGACGAACTAAAATAGGCTGAAGTAAACCGTGTTCACGAAGTGAGTCTGCCAATTCATTCAGTGATTGAGGATCAAACTCTCTTCTAGGTTGATCAGGATTCGGTTCAATGTCTGAAATGGGAATTTCTTTAAAACTAAGATTGTCACCTACCTCATCAGATAACAATGCTTGAAGTCCTCGACCTAGTCCTTTCTTAGACACGTTCTAAAACCTCCTTTGCTAGATCACGATACACCTCAGCACCTCTAGAACGAGAATCGTAAGAATTAATGGGTTTACCATGACTTGGAGCTTCACTGAGACGCACATTTCGTGAAACGATTGTCTTAAATACCTTTTGAGGAAAATACTTTTTCACCTCATCAACTACTTGAATCGCTAAATTAGTACGTGCGTCAAACATCGTCAGAAGAGCACCTAAAATATTTAAGTTTGGATTGAGATGTTTGCGAACTCTCTCCAAGGTGTTCATTAAAAGGGTTAGCCCTTCAAGTGCATAGTATTCGCATTGAATCGGAATCAGAACATCCGTCGCAGCAGTCAAAGCATTAAGAGTAAGCAGCCCCAAAGATGGAGGACAATCAATGAATATAAAATCAAAATTATTTTTTACATTATCAAAAGATCTGCGCAATTTTTCTTCCCGAGAAGTCTGAGAGACTAATTCAATTTCAGCTCCGGCTAATTGAATTCGAGCAGGAACGATCTTAAGATTCTTTTGATCAGTTTTCTGAATAACTTGTTCAAGAGGAACATCATTAATTAATACATCATAAACACAGCGTGCTATCTTGTGTTTTGCTAAACCTAATCCACTAGTAGCATTCCCTTGAGGGTCTAGATCTACAAGAAGAACTCGCTGACCAAGCTCAGCCAAACAAGCACTTAAATTAATAGCTGTTGTTGTCTTCGCCACACCACCTTTTTGATTGGCAATAGCGATAATTTTCGTCCTCAATGAGCAAACACATCCTTCTATTACTTATACTCTAGATAGTATCAAACCCCCCCCAATAAAAAAAGCGTTTAAAACGCTTTTTTGAAAATAAAAATATATCTTAATCTCTTATGACCCAACTGCATAAATTTTGGGTAATGCTTTATAAACACTTTTGGGTAATGGCTCACTACTTACAACTTTTCCATTCATTTTGACAGTACGAACTGAAGTTACAATATAACCTGGTTGTCCTTGCTGCTTTAGAATTGATACACCATGTCCAAGTGTTTCATCAACTAAATGTTGTACTTCTGGAGGAATAGTAGATTCCTTAGTATTCGAAATGGTAACTTCCTGTCCATGATTAACTTTGCCATACAATTCAATCGTAACAGAATCAGAGGTCATCCTAGTTCGGACAAGGAGATACCCGCCCGTATTATTATGAAATTTTAGATCAAGATTCGGATAAGCAACTGTTGCATCTTGACCAAGTGGTACATATGAAATTGCCAGATCATGGTTGGAACGTTGAGTTATAGAAAGGTTTGCTAACAAACCAACATTATATAATGTACTGGATACCTGACATATTCCACCTGCTAATCCCGGGACAAACTGACCATTTACGATAATATAAGCATCCTTATATCCAGCAGCCACTGTTCGTTCACCAACAACCTGATTAAATGATAAAAAATCACCTGGCTTTACAACTGCCATGTCCATTGCCTTGGCAGCAATGCGAACATTATCTGTTCTCGCTACTTGAGCAGCATCAAACCGAGTTGTATAACTTGCTAATAAACCTGTAATTTTTTGCTCTTCTAATTTCGAAGCAGTTATTTTAGGAAGCTGTTCCTTTAAATCAACCTTAATCTCTGAAATCGGATTATGAATATCAATTTCTTTAATCTGTGAGATCAAGGCATTAATATCAAAGGTTTCACCAACATGTTCACTATGAATATTCATGGTATTGTGATTCGTTATCTCGAACGTAGCATCCGTTGCGGGTGTACTAAATCCTTCTAAGGTTTTATTAAGGGAATTAGTCAACTTTTGTTCATCCCAAGCAAAGGAAAAATCAAAGTTAATCCCTTTGGAAGCACTCATTTTTGAAACTACCTTGTTACGGATTGAGCCTTTTCTACTAATATCATAGGCTTGCTCTAATGCCAAATCCGAAGTAACAGAAAGCCCTAAATCCTCTAACGTTACTTCATGGGATTGTTTTCCTATATTTAGTTTCAATGTTTGGCTCATTAAACGATGAACTTCATTATCGATGGTTGTTTTAGCTTGATCCTGAGTCAGATTACCTACATTAATTCCCGATACTGAAACGCCTTCTACAATTAAATGATTATCCCAAGTATAGAATAAGAACGAAGTTCCACCGAAAATAAAAGTAAGCAAAAGAATTCCAATAATTACCTTGTACGCTCTTCTCTTATGAAGACGGTTTAAACTTGTCCTTCGTCTGTTCTTAGTATTTTGACTGTCTCGATATAACTCAGTTGTTGAACCTTCCCCAAATCCTTGTCCCATTCCAAGATCTTGTGACTCTTTCAAATCACACCCCCTCATCTATCTGAATCATCAAGAAATCATGCTATATTTATCACAATTCGACGTTCTTCTCATATTTCCTTCACTAAGAGTATAAAAAGAGCCTTACTTTCCAAGTAAAGCTCTTTTATAGAATAAATTTCTAATCCAATCTAACCCTTCTTCATTCTAAAATATGATATAGGGTCTTTTACTGGAGTTCCGGCTTGTCTCGGGTATTGAGGAGGTGTTTCTGAAATCTTTCGTATTAAAACAACAGAACGATGTTCTGCTCCGTCTCCAAGATTAAAACGTTCAATACTTTCAATAGTGCCACCTAATAATTTTAGAGCCTTTTGAGATTCGGCCAACTCATTATCTACCTGCGATCCTTTTGAGGCTAGGAACAATCCATTTACTTTCAAAACAGGTAAAGCATACTCCAGCAAAACCGGTAAACGAGCAACAGCGCGAGAACCAACAATATCAAAATGAGCTCTATAATGAAGATTTCTTCCAAAATCTTCAGCTCTGGCATGAAAAGTATTTATTCCTTTCAAATTAAGAGAGTTAATAACGATATCAAGAAAGTTCAATCGTTTCTTAAGAGAATCAATTAATACGACATCTAAATCAGGACGTAATATCTTTAATGGAACCCCAGGAAATCCAGCTCCGGTACCTATATCAGCAAAAAGAACACCTGAAATAAATTTGCCAAGAACCATTGAATCAATAAAATGCTTCATAATAACTTCATATGGATCAATAATTCTCGTTAAGTTTAATCGTTGGTTCCAGTCAATTAAAAGATCACCAAATTTACAAAGTTGCCTAACTTGCAAATCAGATAACTCTTGACCAATATGCTTAAACGTTGACTCTCTGATGAACGAAGCAAATTCTTGAAACATTATTATTTTCCCCCTCTCCGCCGTTGTTCTAAGTAGACAAGCAAGACAGAAAGATCAGCTGGACTAACCCCTGTAATTCGGGAAGCCTGACCCAAATTCATTGGGCTTACTTCTTTGAGACGTTGTCTACCTTCAGTTGATAAACCACGTATATCATCATAATTAAGCTTCTCGGGTAGACCCCGAGCTTCTAGTTTAGAAAATTTCTCAATCTCAACCCACTGCTTCTCAATATATCCTGCATACTTTGTTTCGATTTCTGCCTCTTCCAACACTTCCGAATCATAGCTTTCCAATTCGGGCAAAAGCCTAACTAAATGGGAAATAGATATTTCCGGCCTTCTAATCATGTCTTGAGCACTGATTCCCCCATTGGTTAAGGCAGATTTAGCCTCACGTAAAATATTTTGTAAATCTTCTCTCAAGGGAGAAAAAACAGTTGATTTCCAGAGCTCCATAATATGCTCAAAATTCTCTTTCTTCTTTTGAAAACGTTGCCAACGCTCCTCATTAACTAACCCAATAAAACGTCCTTTTTCTGTTAACCTTAAATCAGCGTTATCCTGGCGAAGAATAAGACGATACTCTGCTCGGGAAGTCAACAAACGATAAGGCTCCTTAACTCCTTTAGTGACTAAATCATCCACTAAGACACCTAAGTAACCATCCGAACGTCGAAGCACAAAAGGATCGTTGCCTAAAGCTCTTCGCGCTGCATTAATACCAGCCATTAATCCTTGAGCCGCTGCCTCTTCATAGCCCGAAGTTCCATTGATTTGACCAGCTGTAAATAGCCCAGGTAAGTGGCGTACCTCTAAACTAAGGGAAAGCTGCTGGGGCAATACATAATCGTATTCTATTGCATATCCTTGACGCAGCATTCGAACATTTTCAAGGCCAGGAATACTCTTTAATATTTGAAATTGAACTTCCTCCGGCATACTAGTCGACAAACCTGCCACATACAGCTCGCTGCTTTGCCAACCTTCCGGCTCCAAAAAAATTTGATGGGCTTCGCGTGAAGCAAACCGAACCACTTTATCTTCAATTGAAGGACAGTAGCGGGGACCAATACCTTCAATCTCTCCTGAAAATAAGGGCGCTCGATAAAGATTCTCTCGAATAATTTCATGAGTTCGACTTCCAGTATATCCTAACCAACAAGGAACTTGCTTTGAGGTGTCTTTATGCCAGAACTGATTTTCAGTTGGCATAAACGAAAAACAACATGCTCTGTTATCACCCGGCTGAATACGAAATTTTGTAAAATCTACAGATTGGCGATGTATACGAGGTGGTGTACCAGTTTTAAACCTGCCTAGTTCAATTCCAAACTCTCTTAGCGATTCCGAAAGAGTCATCGCTGGCATTTGTCCATTAGGTCCGCCTTCGTACATCGAAGCCCCTATTATAATTCTTCCACGTAAATAAGTACCACTGGTCAAGACAATATTCTCTGATTCAAAACGAGCACCTGTACGAGTAACGACACCAGCAATTAAATTATTTTTAACAACAAGACGCTCGACCAACCCTTGAGCAACAGTTAACTTAGACTGAAGGAGTAAAACATCGCGCATCCTGTTCTGATAGGCCTGCTTATCAGATTGAATCCGTACAGCATGAACAGCTGGACCTTTCCCTGTATTTAACATTTTAGCTTGTATAGATGTCTCATCTGCCACTATACCCATCTGTCCGCCTAAAGCATCAATTTCCCTCAGCAAATGCCCCTTGGCTGGTCCTCCCAGAGAAGGATTACATGGCATATGGGCAACAGCGTCAAGATTTAATGTAAGTAAAAGAGTTTCACATCCTAATCGGGCAGCAGCAAGTGCAGCCTCACAACCTGCATGACCGGCACCAACAACAATAACGTCGTACTTTCCAGCAAAATATTCCAAAGTTCATCCCTACTTTCCGATACAAAATCGAGAGAAAATATCATCAAGAAGAGATTCCTGAACATTATGACCAGTTATCTCCGAGATGTAATCCAGCGCTTGACGAATATCAATCGAAAGAATATCCCAAGGCATACCCAAGCGTAAACTCACCAAAGCCTGCGTCAAAGCGTTCTTACAATGTTCTAAAGAGGAAATTTGGCGAACATTAGAGAGAATCGACTCTGTATCAAGCAAAGTCCCTCCTTGAAAGACTCTTCGCTTAATTTCAGCCTCCAAAACCTCAAATCCCCTGTGTTGAAGGACAGAAAAGGGTATCCAAAGTCCTTTCTTGTCTTGATAGTTAACGTCTTCATCTTGAAGCAAGTCTATTTTATTAACAATGACAATTACTTTATCACCATAAGTCTCTAATATCTTAAACTCATCATCAGTCAACGGTTGATTTATCTGAACAACCAACAAAATTAGCTCAGCTGTTTTTAATGCTTCCCATGTTCTTGCGATTCCAAGTTGTTCAACCAGATCTTTACTTTCACAAATTCCAGCTGTATCTACCAACTGTAAGAGGATTCCGGCTACACTGACAGATTCTCGAATTACATCACGCGTTGTTCCTGGAATATCAGTCACAATTGCCCGATCTTCACACAGTAAAGCATTAAGTAAACTCGATTTTCCAACGTTTGGTTTCCCGACAATAACTGTGAGCAAACCCTCTCTCAATATTTTGCCAGTTGTACTCCCTGCTAATAGATGATCACTAATAAGAAGAACTTTTTCGATTCTAGATTCAAGAGCATCACGATCTAAACTTTCAACATCATCTTCAGGAAAATCGATACTCGCTTCAATAAAGGCAAGTAATTCTAAAACATCTTCACGCAAATTAACGATTCTTTCTGAAAGTCCACCGCTCAATTGCGTTAATGCCAAGTTTGCAGCCGTTTCTGTCCTTGAACCAATTAAATCTACCACTGCCTCAGCCTGAATTAAATCAAGCTTTCCATTTAAAAAAGCACGTTTAGAAAATTCGCCCGGTTCCGCTAGTAAAGCACCATGACGGAGACAAGCTTGTAAGATCCTCTGAGCAACAAAAGGACCACCATGGCAGTTTATCTCAAAAACATCTTCACCAGTATAAGAGTCCGGTGCCAACATTCTTCCAACAAGAACTTGGTCGAGTGCCTTATCTTCATCATAGAATAAACCAAGATTTAAAGTAAAATTATTGTGTTTTAACCAGCGATCGATATTATGTGGTTTAAAACAATGCTCAATAATAGATCCTGCTTCAGGTCCACTCAATCTTAATATATGAATACTCGCTTCACCCATAGCTGTTGCCATGGCTACAATTGTATCGTTCATATCTGATCATCTCCATAATAAGTCAGGTACTCTCTCAAGTATCTTAACAATTAATATAATATTTTATGATATTTAAAAAAAGAGGGGCTTTTCCCCTCTCCTTAACATAAATAATGATTCTAAAGCTCATTAAACATGACCGTTATCATCGTTTTAATGAAATAACAACTCGTCGATTAGGGTCATCTCCTTCACTGAACGTTGCAATCCGAGCTTCATCCTGTAAAGAAGTATGAATAATCCGTCGTTCATGGGGATTCATCGGCTCTAAAACTATTCTTGCTCCGGTCCTCTTGACTTTTTCTGATAATCGTTTGGCAAGACGAACAAGAGTTTCTTCCCTGCGCAACCTATATCCTTCGACATCAACAACAATACGAACACGTTCAGACAATATTTTAGCAACCGCCAGATTCGTTAAATATTGGAGTGCATCTAAAGTATCTCCACGTCGACCAATAAGAATTCCTAACTCAGGCCCGTTAATATCAACGTGCCAGTGTTCTCCATCATTACTGACTTTAGTATCCGCTTCTACACGCATAGCTAAACAAACTTTATGAATGAATTCCGAAGCCAAAATGCCCGGATTATCTTCATAAGAAACTCTAACTCTGGCCAGCCTAGTTCCAAAGAGGCCAAATAAACCTTTTTTAGTAGGCTCGATGAGAACCTCAACTTTTACACGATCACGATCAACGGCTAAATCAAGAACCCCAGCGGCGATCGCTTCTTCAACCGTTTTTCCGGTTTTCTCTACAACCCTCATTAACGATCCTCCTCACCTCTTCAACGATTTCTATGCCGCACTTTTATTCTGACTCGCTAATTTACGATTAATATAGAGCTGTTGAAGAATTGAAACACAGTTCATTGTTACCCAATATAATGCTAAACCCGAAGGGACTGTGACGCTTATATAAGCAAAAAAAACAGGCATAATGTATAGCATCGTCTTTTGGGTCGGATCAGCCGAAGCATTCGGATTTGTCACTTTGGTCTGTAAATACGTTGTTGCTGCGGCAAATACCGGCAATATTAAATGAAATGAAGGAGTAAAACCATAGATCTTAGTTAAATCAAAACCCAAAAACATATGTGCCCAAACATTCGAAGGATCATATTTGAAATTGTGAAGTGTCGTATATAATGCCCAAAAAATTGGCAGTTGAACAAGAATTGGCAGGCAACCACCCATCGGATTTACATTATGTTCTTTATATAGCTCCATGACAGCAGTATTAGCTTTTTCTTTGTCATTCTTATACTTTGCTTGAATAGCTTTAATCTTCGGTTGTAGGTCAACAGTTTTTCGCATTGAAGCCATTTGTTTATAAGTTAAAGGATAAATGAGCGTTTTAATTAAAATGGTCAAAAGAATAATCGCAACACCGTAATTTGGTAGACCTATTGTAGCAGAAAAATTGTAGAGAATATTTAATAGATAAGTCATCCCTTGAATAATAATATTCACAAAAGCCCTCCTTAAACTGGGTCATGCCCTCCAGGATGAAACGGATGACACTTTAAAATACGTATAATTGATTTCCAACTTCCTTTTATAAAACCGTACTTCATTAATGCCTGAACAGAATACTCTGAACAAGTCGGGTAAAAACGACATGTCTGTCCCTTTAAAGGAGAAATAAATTTTTGATAGAGACTAATAACAATAATTAAGAGACGTTTCATCATCTTTTACTCACTTTTTTTTAAGGCATTTGCTCTCTTTAAAATATTCATCATAGACTTTTCGATATCCATATAAGAAACTCCTTTTATACTTGCCCTAGCAATAAGAATTATTTGGATATCGTTTCTGATTTCCGGCAAATGAAGACGGATAACTTCCCGCATAAGTCTCCTAGCACGATTTCTTTGAACAGAATTCCCAACTTTTTTTGAGGCGATAAAACCAAAGCGTTTAGGACCATTTAGTACATACATTGCAACATGTTTGACAGAATAGTTTTTCCCATCCGCAAATACAGCCTGATAACTGGATTTTTTGCGCAAGCGAAATATTCTTTTTAGCATAATTCCTCCAGGATCACAACCTTAGATTCAATAATATTCTAACTCCTATAGACTAAGTTTAAACCTTTTAATGGAAATAGTTATATCAATTAAAAATTTATTTAAAAAAAGGCCACATAATTGCGGCCTTAAACTGATAATTTCTTCCGACCTTTTAATCGACGGCGTTTTATTACATTGCGTCCTGTTGGTGTACTCATCCGGCTTAAAAAACCGTGAACGCGCTTATGACGCCTGTTTTTTGGTTGATAGGTTCTCTTCAATTTAACGACACCTCCTTTATTACAAACGAAAAAAACTTTCGGAGCAATCAAACTTACTTAGAGATTATACTCTAAAAATTTTTGTTCTGTCAAGCAGAGTACTTTATTAAGATGTGGATAACCTTTAATGATAAAAAGTTATCCCCTGTGAATAATTTAGTCAAAACCTTATCTTCCTGTTGATAACCCTTATAAAACTTGATATTATGTTTGAGTACCGTCTTACGGCAACTGTATATCATTCTTTTTTTATACACAGCACGTAATTTGACTGAGTTATCCACAAATGTGCATAAGTTTGTGTATAACTTTTTTATTGTCATAATTCTTACATTCTTTGACAAGGGAGGTCCGTCCATGCCACCTCAACCAATCTCCCCCCAATTATTGTGGCAGGAAACATTGGAAAAACTAAAAAATGAACTTTCTAAGCCGAGCTTCGAAACTTGGTTAAGTTCAACTCGGCTTCTTCATATTGATGGTGACACACTAATTATTAGCGTTCCCAATGAATTTGCAAAAGATTGGTTAGAAAGCCGTTATGCCCCCTTGATTCGATCATCAGTTCAATCGATTCTAGGACATTCTGTTAGCCTTCGTTTTATCATACCTTCCCCAGATGGACTCTATGGAGAGGATACTAAGCTCAATCTATCTACGCCAATTTCTCCGCCAACTTTTGTAGAAGATGAACCCATACCAAATTCCCTTAACAATAAATACACCTTTGACACATTTGTCATCGGAAACAGTAATCGTTTTGCCCATGCAGCTTCATTAGCTGTCGCAGAATCACCCGCTAAATCCTATAACCCACTTTTTATTTATGGAGGAGTAGGTTTAGGAAAAACCCACCTCATGCATGCTATAGGTCATCATGTCTTACAACGATCTCCAAATACAAAGGTTCTTTATGTTTCTAGTGAGAAATTCACAAATGAATTGATTGATTCCATCAGAGATGAAAATTCCATTGAATTTCGCAATCATTACCGAAACGTTGATATCCTTTTGATAGATGACATTCAATTTTTAGCAGGTAAAGAACGAACTCAAGAAGAGTTTTTCCATACGTTTAACGCACTCCATGAAGCAAATAAGCAGATTATTATTTCTTCAGACCGCCCTCCTAAAGAAATTCCAACCTTGGAAGATCGTTTACGTTCTCGTTTTGAATGGGGACTTACCACAGATATTCAAGCTCCGGATTTAGAAACCCGCATCGCGATCCTGAGAAAAAAGGCCAAAATGGAAAATCTACAAGTACCTAATGAAGTTATGGTTTATATTGCTGATAAAATTCATTCCAACATACGTGAGCTCGAAGGAGCACTGATCCGAGTGATGGCTTTTGCATCCCTAAGTTCAATACCTATAAACACAGAAGTCGCAGTAGAAGCATTAAAGGACATTATTCCAGTGAATAGCACCAAACAAATAACCATTGAAATGATTCAGCAATCTGTGGCAAGCTATTTTCACCTATCCCTAAGTGAATTCAAAGCTAAGAAAAGAACTCGGGCCGTGGCTTTTCCGCGCCAAATAGCCATGTATCTCTCTCGTCAACTTACTGATTCTTCTTTACCAAAGATCGGGGACGAATTTGGTGGAAGAGATCATACCACTGTAATGCATGCTCACGATAAAATTTCTAACGCATTACGTGAAGATCCAATATTGGAAAAGAAGGTCAATGAAATAATCCAACGTATTCAATCTGATTAATCATGAAAACCTATTATACAAATTGATGTTGATAAACTGTTAACATTTTCTGAATAAAAAAGGTAATGATTTCTTATTGTGGACATGTGGATAACCCAAATCCGTTTGTCCACACCTTTTTCACATACTTTTTATCAGTGTTTAAGCACCATTAATTTGCTTATCCACATGTTGACAAGTAATACTACTATAACTACGGTTTTATTATCTTATTATTAATAACCAATTTTAGAACCATGAGGATAACATTTTTAGGAGGACTCGATTCATATGAAAATCTTTTGCTCGAAAGATGCACTGCTTTCTGGAGTAAATGCTGTTCAAAGGGCTGTCTCAAATAAAAACACGTTACCTGTTCTCCAAGGGATTCAAATAATTGCCCAAGAACAGTCTTTACAATTTGCAGCGACAGACCTTGAAATGGGAATTCGTTGTGAAGTGCCCGCCCAAGTTCTTGAAGAAGGAACAATGGTCGTACCCTCTAAACTCTTTACAGAAGTTGTTCGTAAATTGCCGGACACAACCATAACCTTAGAAGAACAAAATAAAATAATTACTATTTGTTATCATCAATCCGAGATTAATTTAAATGGTTATGACCCTGAGGAATTCCCTTTACTTCCAGATCTAATGGATCCTATTTCCTTTACTTTGCCTACTATAATTTTTAAAAATATGATTAGACAAACTGTGTTCTCTTGCTCTACAGAAGAAAACAGACCAGTATTTACTGGGACTTTATTACAAATTGAAGGATCAAGCATTCGTTTAGTTGCAACAGATACACACCGTTTAGCTTATAGTATTGCAGAGATACCAAATCCCGTAGATTTACAATTTAACGGTATCATTCCTGCTAAAACTTTGACGGAGATATATCGCCTCCTGCATGATGAAGATGAAGTCTTAACCATTAGTTCAAGTGATACTCAAGTGGTTTTTCAATTTGGGTCAATTTATTTAGTTTCCCGTCTTATTGAAGGTCAATTTCCTAACTACAAACAAGTAATACCTCAGACATGTGAAACTAAAGTAAATTTGTCCGTAAGAAGCTTTCTAGAAGCCGTCGAACGGGCATCACTACTCACTCGTGATAGAGGTGGAGCTAATATCATAGGGATAAATGTAGAGAAAACCGAATTAAGGATTGCTCAAACTTCTGAAGTTGGCAAGATATCAGAGCAGATAAATATAAACATGGAAGGAAAAGATGTAATTATTGCTTTTAATTCCAAGTTTCTTATTGATGCTTTAAAAGTGATTGATAGTGATCAAATAATATTTGAACTTTCTGGACCATTTAGTCCAGGGGTAATGCGTCCATTAGACAATCCGAATTATTTATATCTTGTATTACCAGTTCGTACGTCATAATTAAATTTATGATGATTAACAATTTAAGGTTGCAAAATTTTAGAAATTATCAAGATGAAACAGTTCAATTTATGCCGGGAACCAATTTATTAATTGGTGATAATGGTCAGGGAAAAACTAACCTAATTGAGGGTATTTACTACCTTTTAACAGGAAAATCTTATAGAGTTCAACGAGAGCAAGAACTCTTACGTTGGGATCAAAGTGAATTTCATATTTATAGTGACTTTTTATTAGCACATCATAAAGTATTTTTAGAAAGTCACTATCGAGACAAAAAGAAAATGGTTAGAGTAAATAAAATACCTTGTCACCGTTTATCTGATTTTGTTGGTACAATTAACGTTATTTTCTTTTCTCCAGATGACCTTATCATGATAAAAGGAGGTCCTTTAGAAAGAAGAAGATTTTTAGATTTGCACATTGCGCAAATGCGTCCAGGGCATGTGAGCCTTCTTAATGCTTACAATAAAGTCGTCCAGCAAAAAAGCGCACTTCTAAAATCATATATTGAAAAATCTCTTAAATATTCTCAATTACAACTTTGGAATGAACAAATAGCTGAATTGGGAGAAAAGATAATTCGTAATCGTGCAGACCTAACTTTACGACTGCAGGATGTAGCTGAACAAATCTATACGAACCTAAGTTCTCAAAAAGAAAGAATCAAGGTTCAATACATAGCCCTAGGTAAAAAAACTATCGATGAAGCCATCTCGGATTTTCCACAACTACTAAATGATAAACTTGAACAAGAGATAGAACGTCAAATGGTGCTCATTGGTCCACATCGTGACGATGTACAAATTCTTTTAAACGATAAACCTGCACGTCTTTTTGCCTCACAAGGGCAACAACGTTCGTTGGTATTAAGTTTGAAACTCGCTGAATTAGAGCTGATTCGTCTGGAAAAAGGAGAATACCCTCTTCTCTTACTTGATGATGTATTGTCTGAATTGGATAGCTTTAGGAGAGACTACTTAATACAGTTTATTGAGTCATCAAACATTCAAACATTATTAACTATGACAAGTGCCGAACCTCACCTCAAGTCAGGGACACTTTACTACGTGGAACATGGACATATAAGGAGGAAACTGTAATGTATTTACATCTTGGTGGTGATATTCTAATCAAAAAGGATAAAGTAGTTGCCATCATTGACTTAGAAGCAGCTACAGAAAGTAAAATTAATGAAAAGTTTTTAGATAACATGAAGAAAAATAAAACTATTAATTATATTTCTGAACCAGGAAAAGAGAAAACATTAATCATTACGACTCAAGAATATTTTTTATCCCCTATTTCTTCAATAACTTTATTTAAGCGTTCTTCTTTTAAGATGGAGGAACTCGTTTAATATAACCATCGTTTTTACAGCGTATAAATTGAAACAGATGACTATTTAGTGTACAATAAAAAGGTTGAAGGCATTTATTGGGAGGAAATAGCTTTGCAAGAAAACAAAGACAAACAAGTTCAAAATCCTAGTGATAGTTATAATGCAGGGCAAATAGAGGTACTTGAAGGACTGGAAGCTGTTCGTAAACGTCCAGGTATGTATATTGGTTCAACGAGCAGTCGTGGCCTCCATCATCTGGTATACGAAATCGTCGATAACAGTATTGACGAAGCGTTAGCCGGTTTTTGTAATAAAATTGATGTCGTAATTCATGTCGACAATAGCATTACTGTAATAGATAATGGTCGAGGAATACCGGTAGATATCCATACTAAAACAGGTAAACCCGCAGTTGAAGTTGCTTTAACAGTATTACATGCTGGTGGAAAATTTGGTGGAAGTGAAAGTGCTTACAAAGTTTCTGGAGGCCTCCATGGAGTAGGTTTAAGTGTGGTGAATGCGCTGTCAAAGTGGTTGATTGTTGAGGTTTCTAAAGGTGGAAATGTATATCAACAAGAGTATGCGATCGGCAAGCCTACTTCGAAATTAGTAAATATTGGAGTTACAGAAGGTAGTGGAACAAAGATAACTTTTATTCCGGATTCGGATATTTTTGAAGATACAGTTTACGATTTTGATATACTGGCACATCGCTTAAGAGAACTATCGTTTTTAAATAAAAGTGTAACAATTAATTTAACGGATGAACGAGATAACGTAAAAGAGACGTTTTTACATACAGGTGGTATTCAGGATTTCGTTCGTTATCTTAATAAAAGCAAGGATTGCCTACATCCTCAGCCAATATTTATTGAAACGATTAAAGATAATGTTCAAGTTGAAGTCAGTATGCAATATAATGATGGTTATGCTGAAAATTTATTTTCCTATGCCAATAATATTAATACCCAAGAAGGCGGAACCCATGAAGTGGGCTTTAAGTCCGCTTTAACACGGGTTGTCAACGATTATGCTCGGAAAAATAATATTATAAAACCTGCTGATTCCAACCTAACCGGAGATGACATCCGGGAAGGATTAACCGCCGTAATTTCTGTCAAAGTGCCTGACCCTCAGTTTGAAGGTCAAACAAAGACAAAACTGGGGAACAGTGAAATACGTGGAATTGTCGATTCAGCCACAGGAGAAGGACTAAGTACTTTTCTGGAAGAGAACCCAGCTATTGCTAGAAAATTTATTGATAAGTCCGTTCAGGCTGCACGAGCACGTGATGCCGCTCGTAAGGCACGGGAGTTGACTCGCCGGAAAAGCGCTTTAGAGGGAACTTCTCTACCAGGTAAGCTTGCAGATTGTTCTTGGAAAGAACCGGATTTGTGTGAAATGTACCTTGTCGAGGGTGACAGTGCCGGTGGTTCTGCTAAGCAAGGACGGGATCGACGGTTCCAAGCCATATTGCCTTTACGTGGTAAGATAATTAATGTTGAAAAAGCAAGATTGGATAAAATATTGGAAAATGCGGAAATCCGAGCGATGATTACCGCTATGGGTACTGGTATTTCAGATGACTTTGATATAGGAAAAGCCCGTTATCATAAGCTGATTATTATGACAGATGCTGACGTGGACGGTGCCCATATTCGGACGTTGTTATTGACTTTTTTTTATCGTTATATGAGGCCTTTGATTGAAAATCATTATGTTTATATTGCACAACCCCCTCTCTTTAAGGTCAAGAAGGGGAGAGACATTCAATATGTTTATACGGATCAGGAACTTGCCAAGTTGTTAGAGAAAATTGGCAAAGATAAAGTTGAGATTCAACGCTATAAAGGTTTGGGTGAAATGAACCCCGAGCAGTTATGGGAAACAACGATGGATCCTGCAAAGCGTACAATCTTACAGGTAACGATGGAAGATGCTCTTAGGTCTGAGGAAATGTTTACTGTCTTAATGGGTGACAAGGTTGAGCCACGCCGTGACTTTATTAATCGCAATGCTAAGTATGTACGTAATCTAGATGCTTAAAGGAGTGCTCTTTCATGTCGGATGAAATGCAGGGAGGGAAAGTTCTTCCCGTTGAAATTGCGGATCAAATGCGAGATTCGTTTATCGATTATTCGATGAGTGTTATCGTCAGCCGCGCTTTGCCAGATGTTCGAGATGGACTCAAACCGGTGCATCGCAGAATCCTCTATACCCTTCACGAGTTAGGTTTAACCCCCAACAAACCTTACAGTAAATCAGCACGACTTGTTGGGGATTGTATGGGTAAATTTCATCCCCACGGGGATAGTTCAATTTATGATGCCGTTGTTCGCATGGATCAGGATTTTGCCAGCCGTTATCCACTTATTGACGGACATGGTAATTTTGGATCTATTGATGGGGACTCTGCTGCTGCTATGCGTTACACTGAGCTTCGTATGGCAAAAATAGCGACTTATATGTTAGCAGATATCGATAAAAATACCGTAGATTTTACCCCTAATTATGATGAAAAGCAAGAAGAACCCACTGTATTGCCAGCTAAATTTCCCAATTTACTTGTTAATGGATCATCAGGAATCGCGGTAGGCATGGCAACAAATATTCCGCCTCATAATTTAAATGAAGTCATCGAAGCTACCGTTGCCTTACTGGATAATCCTGAGTTATCTAGTGTAGATCTGATGAATTATGTCAAAGGTCCAGATTTTCCAACGGGTGGAACAATTATGGGTTACGAAGGAATTAGGTCTGCCTATACAACAGGAAGAGGATCAGTAAAGACAAGAGCTAAAGCGCATATCGAAGCAATGGAAAAAAACGGGAAGAATCGAATTGTTGTTTCGGAAATTCCGTTCATGGTTAATAAAGCCCGCATGGTTGAAAAAATGGCTGAACTTGTTCGTGATAAAAAACTGGATGGCATTACTGATCTTAGGGATGAATCGGATCGATCAGGCATGCGAATTGTCATTGAATTAAGGCGTGATGTCAATCCGCAAGTAATTTTGAACCAACTCTATAAACATACTCAAATGGAGGATTCGTTTGGTGTAAATATGCTTGCTCTAGTGAATGGCCAGCCGAAAACTCTTACACTTAGAGATATGATTCATTATTTTATTGAACATCAAAAAGACGTTATTGTTCGGAGAACTCGCTTTGAGCTTAATAAAGCGGAGGCAGAGGCGCATATCATTGAGGGATTACGCATTGCCCTTGACCATATTGATGAGGTTATAGAAACCATCCGTTCGTCCCCAGATGAATCAACTGCCAAAGAAAATCTTACAATTCGTTTTGGATTAAGCGATAAACAGGCCCAAGCAATTGTTGATATGAGGTTAAAGCGCTTAACTGGACTAGAACGTGAGAAACTAGAAAATCAGTATCAAGAATTAATGAATACCATTGCTTATCTTAAGGCAGTTCTTGCTTCAGAAAATATGGTAATAGGAATTATTAAAACTGAATTAACCGAGATCAGTCAAAAATTTGGTGATGCACGTAGGACACTTATTACGGTTGATGTCAGCAAGATGGATATTGAAGATCTGATTGCTGTAGAAGACGTGGTAGTAACAGTAACTCATTACGGCTATATTAAGCGATTGCCTTTAAATACCTACAAGAGCCAGAACCGAGGGGGTAAAGGTGTTCATGGGATGGCTACAAAAGAAGAGGACTTTGTTGAACACCTTTTTACAACAACGACACATCACCATATTCTTTTCTTTACCTCTCAGGGTAAAGTGTACCGTCTAAAAGCTCATGAAATACCGGAAGCCAGTCGAACTGGCAAGGGAACTGCTGTGATAAATCTTTTAAGTTTAAGTCAGGATGAGATGATTACAGCTGTTATGGCAATTAAGGATTATAGTTCTGATTATTTCCTTATAACCGCTACAAAAAAGGGAATCATGAAGAAGACAGCACTAAAAGAATATGATTCTTCTCGGCGTGATGGACTAATTGCTTTAACCCTTGATGAAGAAGATGAACTTATTGGTGTTAAATTAACCCAAGGGCTGGATGATATTCTTCTCGCAACGCGAAATGGAATAGCGATTCGCTTTGCGGAATCCGATGTACGCTATATGGGACGTACAGCGCGAGGGGTAAAAGGGATTACGCTAGATGAAAACGATGTAGTTGTGGGTATGGATGTGATTGGCGATGAAGGCGAACTTTTGACGATGAGTGAAAACGGGTTTGCTAAACGAACCTATCTCCATGAGTTCCGTGTTCAAGGACGTGGCGGCAAGGGAATTATTGGCATGAAATTGAATGAAAAGACTGGTTCATTGGTTGGAATCAAAGTGGTTCAAGCCGAAGACGAATTGATGGTCATTACGAATAACGGAATTATGCTTCGGATTCAAGTAGCTAGTATTTCTACTCAAGGTCGTTCTGCCCAAGGAGTTATGACTATGCGAACAGGTGCAAGTACTGTGGTTGCGATGGCTAAGGTAGTAATGAAAGATGATGGAGTCGATGTGTCTGAGAATTTAGAAGATTCAGAAGAAGAGGATTGAAATTGACAAAATTCTTGCTAAGTGTTACCATGGCGGAAATTAGAGACCAGATAATAGCTAAGGGTAATTTAAAATAAATTGACTTAAGCCCCTGATAAGCTAACTAAACCTAAATGAAGTTTAATAAACATTAACGGTAACTGTTCCCAAATTAAAGGAGGAAATATAAATGACAGATATTGCTTCGTTGAAAGTCAAGACAGGGCTTGCGGAAATGCTAAAAGGCGGCGTCATCATGGATGTAACGACTCCTGAACAAGCTAAAATCGCAGAAGAGGCAGGGGCATGTGCCGTAATGGCTTTAGAGCGTGTTCCTTCAGATATTCGTGCCGAAGGTGGAGTGGCCCGAATGGCAGATCCTTCAATTATTCAAAGTATTATGGAAGTAGTGACTATTCCTGTTATGGCGAAAGCACGTATAGGACATTTTGTAGAAGCTCGTATTTTAGAAGCTTTAGGTGCCGACTACATTGATGAATCTGAAGTGCTAACACCAGCTGATGATTCCTATCATATTAATAAACATGATTTTAAAGTTCCTTTTGTTTGTGGATGCCGTAATCTGGGAGAAGCATTGCGTCGAATAGGAGAAGGGGCCGCTATGATCCGCACTAAAGGAGAGCCTGGAACTGGTAATGTTGTCGAAGCCGTGCGGCATATGCGTACCGTAATGAGCGAAATGCGTGCTTTAACCTTAATGCCGAAAGAAGAGCTTATGTCAGCTGCCAAGAATATGGGCGCACCCTTTGAATTGGTTCAATATGTCGCTGAACACGGAAAATTACCAGTTGTTAACTTTGCTGCAGGTGGTATTGCTACGCCAGCTGATGCAGCATTGATGATGCATCTTGGAGTGGACGGAATATTTGTCGGATCCGGAATCTTTAAATCTGGTGATCCTAAAGCGCGTGCTAAAGCGATTGTTTTGGCAACAACACACTATAAGGACGCGAAATTACTTGCAGAAATCTCCAAAGATTTAGGACAACCCATGTCTGGAATTGAAATATCAACATTGACTGATTCTCAGCGTATGCAAGAACGGGGTTGGTAACAATGAAAAAGCGTGTTGGCGTTTTGGCACTGCAAGGTGCTTTCCGCGAGCACCGGCAGGTTTTAGAACAATTGGGTTGTGATGTTGTTGAAGTGCGTAAAACAAGCGATCTTGTAGAAATTCAGGGACTTATAATTCCAGGCGGGGAAAGCACAACGATCGGAAAACTCTTACAGATTAATGAGATGGGTGAAAGAATTAAGGAGCTTGGTGCTAAAGATTTACCTATTTTCGGAACATGTGCCGGCATGATTCTACTCAGTAAAGCTATTATAAACAGCGATCAATATTCTTTAGATCTTATGGATACAGTTGTAGAAAGAAATGCCTTTGGAAGGCAAATAGCAAGCTTTGAAACGGATCTTGTTGTGCCTGCTTTGGGTCCCAATTCTTTACGTGCTGTATTTATTCGAGCGCCTTACCTTCAGGATGTTGCTCCCAATGTAGGTATTTTGGCAGAGTATGACGGCAAGATTGTTTTTGCAAGACAAGGAAATCTATTGGCCAGTGCATTTCATCCAGAGCTAACCCAAGACCAAAGGGTTCATAAATACTTTTTAGACATGATTGAAGAACAGTGGACGAAGTAAGAACGCGTTCCGCTTATTAGAAAGTATAACTAGTAATTTATACGACTGAGGCAACGCCAGCGTTTGTGGGTCCCTTCTCGCCATCACGGCACTTTGCCACTGCAAGAAGGTTAATTCGTGCGAAGACAGTGTCTTCGGCAAGAAGGCTAATACGTGCGAAGACAGTGTCTTCGCGGGCAGTGTTCTAATCTCGAACGTATTGTTCGAGTCATGGTTATAGGGACGCTCTGCCATCCATGGCCAGCGCTTCTCCGCTGTGCTAACTCGTGCGAAGACAGTGTCTGCAAGAAAGATAATACTGTGCGAAGACAGTGTCTTCGTGCGCGCGCGTTCGCGGGCGTTAGCCAAGTTCTCTTTATAGGGCATGGGAGGTTTTTTTAATGTTGGATCTCAAGTTTGTTCGCAATAACCCTGAAGTGGTAAAGGAAGCATTGGAAAAGCGCCATGTTTCAATTAGTTTAGATCACTTCTTAAAAAAAGAAGAAGAAAGACGCAGATTACTTTTTGAAGTAGAGAATTTAAAGGCTCATCGCAATAAGGTATCTGAAGAGGTCGGGCGCCTGAAACGAATTGGAGAGGATGCCGAACGTCTTGTTTTAGAAATGCGTGAGGTCGGTCAAACTATTAAGGATTTAGAACAAAAATCTACAGAGATTGTTCAAGAGATGGAAAAAGTACTCTATGAGATTCCTAACATCCCTCATGCAACTGTACCGATTGGTTCTGACGAAAGCTCCAATGTTCAAGTGCGTTTATGGGGAATCCCTCGCGTTTTTGATTTTGAGCCAAAAGCTCATTATGAACTTGGAGAAAAATTGGATATTTTTGATTTTGTCAGAGCTGCTAAAGTCACAGGCGCCCGTTTTACCTTTTACAAAGGGTTAGGTGCCAAGCTGGAACGCTCTCTTATTTCGTTCATGCTGGATCGGCATACTTCAAAGGGATATACAGAGATACTTCCGCCCTACATGGTTAATCGCACTTCGATGATTGGTACAGGTCAACTTCCTAAATTTGAAGAAGATGCATTCAAAATCGTCGGAACAGACTATTTTTTAATTCCTACGGCTGAAGTGCCTGTGACAAATCTTTATCGGGAAGAAATTTTAGATGGCAGCCAATTACCGATTCATCACTGTGCCTATAGTTCATGTTTTCGATCTGAAGCTGGTTCAGCAGGACGGGATACACGGGGACTGATCCGGCAACACCAATTTAATAAGGTAGAGCTTGTCAAATTTTCCTTGCCTGAGAATTCCTATCAAGAACTCGAATTATTGACTAGTGACGCTGAGAGCATTCTTCAGGAATTAGAACTTCCTTATCGGGTCATGGCCTTATCAACAGGTGATCTCGGGTTTACTTCTGCTAAAACATATGATTTGGAAGTGTGGTTACCCAGCTTTAATACCTATAGGGAAATATCATCTTGTAGTAACTTTGAAGATTTCCAAGCTCGCCGGGCAAACATCCGGTTCAGAAGAGGGCCTAAGGAAAAACCGGAGTATGTACATACCTTAAATGGTAGTGGATTAGCGATAGGGCGTACTGTTGCAGCCATTATGGAGAACTACCAAGATAATAACGGTAGGGTACGTATACCAAAAGCACTACAGCCCTATATGGGCGTCGAATATATCGGATAATAGTTTAGATATGTTTCTCGTTCAATTGAAATATTATAATATATTATAACGTAAATTTAGTTGTATTTGTTTAAGTAATATGATATACTTACTTGCGGTTGTTCATTCGGAGGGGTGTTCGAGTGGTTTAAGGACCCGGTCTTGAAAACCGGTGACTTCGTAAGGGGTCCGTGGGTTCGAATCCCACCCCCTCCGCCATTATCGAGATTCGAGATTCGAGATTCGAGATTCGAGATTCGAGATTCGAAGATCGAATTCGTGTGAATTATTTTCTTATGGATTTTTAAGTTTTCTTACATGCGTTCGTAGTTCAGCTGGATAGAGCGTCAGACTTCGAATCTGAATGTCGGGGGTTCGAATCCCTCCGAACGCACCACTAAAGTTTATTAATGAATTATCCACTAAGGCCTCGTAGCTCAGGCGGATAGAGCGGGGGTTTCCTAAACCCTGTCTTGCGGAGGTTCGACTCCTCCCGGGGTCACCAAATAATCGAGGTAACTATGCTTCACCAAGATTGGATGCACCTCGCTCTCAGAGAAGCTCAGATGGCCTTTGAACAAGGGGAAGTTCCTATAGGAGCGGTTATTGTTCATAACGGTCAGGTAATCGCTTCAGCGCATAATGAAAGAGAACAGAACAATGATCCTACAGCACATGCTGAGGTCTTAGCTATCCAACGGGCAGCCAAAGTATTAGGAAGTTGGCGACTGACAGATGCTATCCTGTATGTCACGTTAGAACCTTGTCCGATGTGCGCAGGAGCTATTATGCAGTCTCGCATCAAGCAGCTTGTCTATGGGGCGATGGATCTTAAAGGCGGCGCTACAGGCTCCGTGATGAATGTCTTAGATTATACTTTGTGGAACCATAGAGTTGATGTCGTGGCTGGGGTTTTGGAAGACGAATGCAAGGATATTCTGAAATCATTTTTTAAAAAATTACGCTGATTTACAGCGTTATTTTATACTTTCTGGACGATTTTAAGTGTGTTGCGTCCGACAAAATTAGACATGGAGAAGTAGCGAAGAGGCCGTAACGCGCCGCACTCGAAATGCGGTTGCCCGCAAGGGCACGTGGGTTCGAATCCCACCTTCTCCGCCATTACATATTTGATAAATTAAGGGTCCTTCGCGACATAAATCGCGAAGGGCCTTTTTACTGTTTTAGGATGTTTTGAGGAGAAAGACGACGAAGGAGACGTCACGTCGGGAGTCGTCATTTAGTCGCCATAACAACTGAAATTAAATAGAACTCAGAAACTATCAAGCAAATTACTTCTCAGCTACCTCATCTTGCATCCCAGATAGAACATGTGAGTAAAGGTCAAGTGTTATTGTAATTGATGAATGGCCAAGGCGACTTGAGGCGACTTTAGGTTGAATACCATACGATTAAATGCGAAGATCTTTTCAATTGAAAAATTAATTTTCACTTACCTATTAGGGTTTTTGATATAATAAATCTGGGAGGTGCTGTTATTTTTGAAAGAATTTTATTTAACCAGCAGCTAACAGTTGCACGTAAAGCTTAACAAGGAGGGTTAAAAATATGCCCAAAGAGCAACTAAATGAAGTTGGACAGTGCGCAGTAAATGCTCAGCCTGAGCTCGAAGCTGATGAATGGTATGACTTGCTGCCTATTGAGAAAAAGCATATCGCTTATAGTTTAGGGTTAGGTTTGACATTACTTGCGATCTTTATTGTAATCTTTGGAGTATTTAAACATTAAGTATGAGTAACTTTATGATTACACTATAGTCATTCTGTCTGGATGATCAAATGAACTTAAGCCCTAAAACAACCCGCTGGATACTCATAGGTGGTATTCAGCGGGTTTGTTTAAATCTTCACAATTTTGTACAGACTGGTATTAGAGTCCAAGATACATAGGAACTCTAATAGAGAGACTCTGTTATAAGATGTCAGGAGAGAGGGTTTAAACTTATGAAAAGAACAATTATGACAATACTGATGATTGGAATTTTAGTAATTGGGGTTATAGCGCATAATTTTAAGGAATCTTCGGATGAAGTCACACTTGCTTCAACACCGGATCAGTTAATTCGTTTTCATGTCCTTGCGAATTCGGACAGTGACCAAGACCAAGCAATGAAGCGGGCTGTTCGAGACGCCATTCTAAAAGAGGTTTCTCCTCAGTTAGCGGTTTCTCAGTCCTTGGATGAATCACGCCAAATTCTTAAAAAGGTCAGACCGGATATGGCGGATATCGCGCATTCAGTCGTGAAAGCTTGGGGTAAAGATTACGCCATACATACAGAGTATGGACATTTTAGCTTTCCCACAAAATCCTATGGCACACTGGTGCTGCCGGCTGGCGACTATGAAGCATTACGCGTCGTGATTGGAGAAGGACAAGGATCAAATTGGTGGTGTGTACTTTTTCCTCCACTTTGTTTTATTGATATTGATCATTCCACCGCTGTTCAAGTCGACGGAAGACCAGGGATCCCAATTAATAAAGATTCCCAAGCGCAACCGCTAATAAAGACAACAAATTCAATTAAAAGTTCGCCGAAAGTTCGCTTCTATTTCTGGGAAATGATAAATCGTATTTTGAGTTAGACTTTTGGGATGTTTTTTCCATGATATATTTCTGCCATTTCTTTGATTAGGCGTTGTTTTATTTTTTTCTTTTCTTTTGGAGGGAGTTCTTTTTTGGCCATCCCGAACAAATAATTATCCAAATCAAAGTCTTTTAAGATCATCTTAGTGTGAAAAATATTTTCTTGATAGACATTAACATCAATCATTTGATAGAGTTCGTTCTGTTCTTCGGATAGATAATTTTGGATGGAGCTAATTTTATGATCAATAAAAAATTTTTTACCATTTAGATCTCGGGTAAATCCTCGAACTCGATAGTCGATAATGGCGATATCTGGAGAAAAAGTAGTTACAAGGTAGTTAAGGGTGGTCAATGGAGAAATTTTACCACAAGTTGAGACATCAATGTCTGCTCTAAAGGTACTAATTCCTTTGTTGGGATGACTTTCAGGGTAAGTGTGAACTGTGATGTGGCTTTTATCTAGATGAGCAACAACAGTAGTAGGCAAGGGGCCTGTTAGATTAGCTGGTTCTGTTTTAGACAGAGGGTGCTCCTCTTGTTCCTCGGAAATAAGCATAGTGACACTCGCCCCTTGAGGATCATAATCCTGTTTAGCTATATTCAGTATACGTGCTCCAACGATGTCAGCCACATCCGTAAGTATTCTAGCGAGACGATCTGAATTATATTCATCATCAATGTATTCGATATAGGCTTGACGGTGCTCAGTGGACTTAGCATAGCAGATATCATACATATTAAAACTAAGAGTTTTTGTAAGATTATTAAAACCATATAATTTAAGATCCTTAAGTGGCTTTATTTCCATTGGTGGCCTCCAGAATTAATAGACCTATTTTTTAGGAGAGGATATACAAGATACTTTGCGAGATTTTAGGTGAAACTATTCAATGATTATTTATTCATCAGTACTAAGATTTTAATAAAATTAACGATTATATTATAGAGATATTGATTTAACAAGTATTTACATTAATTTAGGTATTGACGAAAGCTAATATTTACGATATAATCTCTCTTGTTCACAAATTTAGCAGAGATCTTAATATTGTTTAACATTTGATGAACTTGGAGAGGTGGCTGAGTGGTCGAAGGCGCCCGCCTGGAAAGCGGGTACATTGGGCAACCGGTGTCGAGGGTTCAAATCCCTCTCTCTCCGCCATTTTAACGATTTGAAGCCAAAGTATTCGACTTCGGCTTTTTATTTTGCTATAATTGATTTAGCCGTACTAGATGGGGAGGTAGCGGTTCCCTGTAACTTGCAGCCCGCTCTAGCAAGGTGGAATTCCCGCGATAGGGTCTCGTCTGTGAAGCTGTCTTTGATTGGCGGCGATGAGATTTTGGTCTTACGCAACAGGACACTCCGAACCGTGTCAGATCTTGACGGAAGCAGCACTAAGGAGAGCGTTTTGTGTGCCGTAAGGTTGCCTGAATCGAGTTTGCTGATCAAGGTAACGTTCGGAGGCGGTGATTCAATCAAGGGTGTACGGCTATTAATAAATATGATAAAGGTGGTCAAAGTACCATCTTTTTTGGTATATGGCACACTCCTATTTATGAGGGTGAAAGTATGGCTTATTTGGCACTTTATCGTGAATGGCGTCCAAGAACGTTTAAAGACATTGTAGGACAAGAGCATATAACGAGAACATTAGTAAATGCCCTTAAGCAGGAAAAGATCGCTCATGCCTACTTATTTAGTGGCCCAAGAGGGACTGGTAAAACAACTGCAGCTAAGATTCTCGCCAAAACCTTAAATTGTGAACAGCGAGATGGGGAAGAGCCTTGTAATCATTGTGCAACTTGTCTCAGTATTGACCATGGTTCAGCCATGGAGGTTTTTGAAATTGATGCTGCTTCCAACCGTGGGATTGACGAAATTCGTGATTTACGTGAAAATGTAAAATTAAGTGCTTTACAAGGAAAACATAAAGTTTATATTATCGATGAAGTACATATGTTAACAACAGAAGCTTTTAATGCCTTACTCAAGACATTAGAAGAACCCCCTGCACAGGTCGTTTTTATTTTAGCAACGACGGATGTTCAAAAAATTCCTTTGACTATTCTCTCGCGGGTACAACGTTTCGAATTTCATCGAATTTCAGTAGAAAACATTCAAAAACGTTTGCTTGAAGTATGCTTGTCACTAAGCAGACAGGTTGATCCAAGTGCCCTAGTGGTGATTGCTCAAAAGTCAGAAGGGGGCCTTCGAGATGCCTTGAGTATCTTAGATCAATGTCTTCTCCAGGATGACCCGATCGGTGTAAAAGAAGTGTATCAAGTACTGG
>Ga0074193_1001443_pt1 | contig 28725 bp, 24 predicted proteins | sample EPASupsiteHSE605_FD_64523 | JGI IMG/M metagenome (GOLD analysis project Ga0074193, IMG submission 64523) | Bioremediated contaminated groundwater from EPA Superfund site, New Mexico - Sample HSE6-05 | ecosystem: Environmental > Aquatic > Deep subsurface > Groundwater > Contaminated ... | reverse complement strand
TAAGGACGTAATAAAAAATACTTACGCATTTTTTATTACTTGTGAAATCTTGATAGACAAGAAGCAGACTACAAAAATTCTTAGCCGCCGCCTTCGCGTCGCCGAAGAATTTTTTCCGCTGTCCTTACAACAAAAAATCCTCATCCTCCTGCAAAAACTCAATTATTATGCTATAATAACCTATATATAAAATATGTTGTCATATATTAATAAATTTTATTACCATTTTGCACATTTTTTCCATTACCGGGTTTGACAACGTTAAACACCCTTTCGTTCATATGTCAGCCCGATAACATTGTTTGATCTGCATATTAAGAGAAATAAAATGATAAGAGAATTCAAAACCCCGGTAAGCGGTAATATTGTTAAAATAGGACCTGATGTCAAATATGACCAGATAATACTTGCAACAGAAACAAGCTGTGACGAAACAGCCGCCGCTGTTGTAATTAACGGCAGACAAGTACTTTCAAATGTTGTGGCTTCCCAGATAGAAACTCACAAAAAATACGGTGGAGTGGTACCGGAAGTTGCAGCAAGAGAACATCTTGAATCAATAAACCTTGTAATCAACGAAGCTGTTGAAAAAGCCGGTATTAAAATGAATGAAATTACAGCTTTTGCCGGTACAGTCGGGCCTGGGCTTGTTGGTGCTTTGCTCGTAGGGTTAAATGCAGTTAAAACACTCAGCCTTGTGTATGACAAACCATTTTTAGGCGTAAATCACCTTAATGCTCACGTTTGTGCAAACTATTTAAGCATTGAAAATAATAATCCCAATATCTGGAAACCTCCATTTGTCTGTCTTTTGATTAGCGGCGGTCACACACAGATAATTCGAGTTAACGATTACTGCAATCAGGAAATAATAGGAGAAACACTTGACGATGCTATTGGGGAAGCTTATGATAAAGTTGCAAGGCTTTTAAAACTCCCATATCCTGGCGGTCCGCTTCTTGATAAAATGGCGCAAACAGGTAATAAATACAGATTTAAATTCACAGAAGCAAAAGTTGGAGAGTACGATTTCAGTTTTAGCGGTCTCAAAACAGCTGTTTTAAGACTTGTACAAAGTTTTGACGGTCAGGAATTGCCAAAAGAAGATATTGCTGCAAGTTTTCAGGAAACAGTGAGTACAATTCTACTTAAAAAAATTCTTAAAGCAGCAAAAAACAGTAATATTAACCAGATAGCCATTGCAGGAGGAGTTGCTGCAAATTCCGAAATCAGAAAGAAAATTTTTGCACTAAAAGAAATGGGCTTTAACGTTAATGCCCCGGCCTTTAAATACTGTACCGATAACGCCGCAATGGTAGCAAGCAGTGCCTATTTTCTCTCAAATGTAATAGAAGAACTTGATATAGAGGTGTTTTCAAGAGTCAAATGAATATAGAACGAATTATAAAAAAGGCTATACTTTTATTAATCGGTATAATACTTGTAGCAATTGCATTGGAATTATTTCTTATACCAAATAAAATAATAGACGGTGGTGTTGTTGGGATATCTATTATTTCAAGCTATCTATCCAAGCTACCTCTTGGTTTGTTTATATCTCTGCTTAACATACCTTTTCTCGCTTTTGTTTATAAAAAATTAGGAAAAACCTTTGTATTTACTTCTTTGTACTGCATTGTTTTACTTTCTCTGATAGTAAATTTAATAAGCGGCAAACCGCCTGTAACAGAAGATCCCTTGCTGGCATGTGCATTTGGAGGAATAATACTTGGCACAGGACTTGGTATAATCTTAAGATACAATGGTTCGTTGGATGGAACAGAAATGCTGGCAGTTGTTTTAAACAGAAAAACAGGTTTTTCTGTCGGTGAAATAATAATGTTCTTTAATGTGTTTATACTGGGATCTGCCGGTTTTGTTTTCGGTTGGGACAGGGCTATGTATTCGCTGCTGGCTTACTTTATTATATTTAAGACTGTAGATGTTGTGATTCAGGGACTTGATGAATCAAAATCCGTTATTATAATTTCCGATAAATACGAAGAAATTGCACAGGGTATAATGAAACAGTTTGAGATAGGTGTAACCTACATTGAAGGTCAGGGGGCTTACAGTGGCGAGTATAAAAAACTCATATTCTGTGTAACAACCCGTCTGGAACTGGCCAATTTAAAAACATATATTCTGGATATTGATCCTTCCGCATTTATAGCCATTGAAAACATACATGAATTCGAAGGCGGACAGGTTAAAAGACTAAAAGGTCAGTTGTTCAAAAAATTGAATTCATAATTTTAATTTTTATCTGGTATAATTGTGAAAATTAGTAATATTAAAAGATTTAAATCGTGAATTTAAACAAAACAGCAAAAAATTTGTTAAATAATTCGTTTATTTTAAAGCTTTTTCTGCCTTATAATTGCAAGAAGTTAATGGCCTTCACTCTTGCAGAAGTTTTAATAACATTGTTAATCATAGGAGTTGTTGCTTCACTTGTTGTTCCTGCACTTATTCAGAATACGCAACAGGCTGAATATATTGTGGCATGGAAAAAAGCATACGGTATTATCTTTCAGACACAGTTAAATATGGTTAGAGATTATGGTAGCGTATCCGGAGCTTTTTCCAATATAGATAACACCCCTATTGGCGGAAATAATTTTATGAATAGTTGGCTCCATTATTTATCAATTACAAAGATATGCTCTGCAGGAAGAATTATATCTGATGGTTGTCACACTAAAAATTTTGTTGGGTTAGATGGAAATATTATGTTTTATAACAGTGGTACACATGAAGCAAGCGTAATATTAAATGACGGAACTTTTATAAATTTTTATTCTGGTATGTGTGATGGTGGAAGTGTATGTTCTGATTCAAATTTATTTATTGATGTGAACGGAGTAAAAGGACCAAATATTGTGGGTAGAGATGTATTTAGAATGAGGTACATCCCTCAAAAAGATAGATTTATTGCTGGAAATGGTGCAGATGCTACTTGCTCGGGAACAGGTTGGAACTGTGGAGCATATTATTTATCACACTAGATTTTTGATAAACAAATTATAGTCTATCTGATATAATTATGAAAATTAATAATATTAAAGATTTAAGTTATGAATTTAAATAAAACTGCGGAAAATTTGTTAAATAATTTGTTTATTTCAAGGCTTTCATTTTCTTATACCTATAAAAAGATAATTGCATTCACATTGGCAGAAGTTTTGATAACGCTTTTGATTATAGGAATTGTAGCAAGCCTTGCGATTCCTGCTTTAATTGCAGATACCCAGCAGGCTGAATATATTACGGCATGGAAAAAAGCTTATGGTATTATTTCTCAAGCCCAACTAAATATGATCAGAGACTATGGCAGTGTATCAGAAGTTTTTAGCAATATATATTACACTACAGAAGGTGGAAACAATTTTATGAACGGATGGCTGCCTTATTTATCAGTTATTAAAAAATGCATACCAGGAAGAATTATATCAGATGGGTGTCAAACTGAAAATTTTAAAACTTTGGATGGAAATACCATACTATATTATAACATCCAGCCTTATACTTCAGGTATTGTGTTAAATGATGGAACTTTTATTGGTTTTTATCCTGGGATATGTAGTGGCAGCTTATGTTCTGATTCAAACTTATTTATAGATATAAATGGATCAAAAGAGCCTAATGTTATGGGTAAGGATGTATTTAGGATGAGCTATTTACCTCAGAAAGGTAGATTTATTCCTGGCATTGGTGGCTCTGATTGCACAGGGGCTGGATGGAACTGTGGAGCGTATTATTTAACCCAGTAATTTTTTTGATAAATAAATTACATTCTATCTGATATAATTATAAAAATTAATAATATTAAAAGATTTAAACTATGAATTTAAATAAAATAACAGAAAATTTGTTGAACAATTCACTTATTTCAAGGCTTCCGTTGTCTTATATTTGTAAAAAGATAATAGCCTTTACACTGGCAGAAGTTCTAATAACGCTTTTGATTATAGGAATTGTAGCAAGTCTTGTGATTCCTACTTTAATTGCCGATACCCGGCAGGCTGAGTATATTACAGCATGGAAAAAAATTTATGGTGTTATTTCTCAAGCTCAATTAAATATGGTTAGAGACTATGGCAGTGTATCAGGAACTTTTTCCAATATATATTACACTACAGAAGGTGGAAACAATTTTATGAATGGATGGCTGCCTTATTTATCAGTTATTAAAAAATGCACAACAAGAAGAGTTATACTTGATGGTTGCCAAATTGAAAATTTTAAAGCTTTTGATGGAAATAATATACTAAATTATAATAGTGATACTATTACTTCAGGCATTGTATTAAATGATGGAACTTCTATTAGTTTTTATCCTGGAGTATGTAGTGGTAGGTTATGTTCTGATTCATACTTATTTATAGATGTAAACGGGGCGAAAAAGCCTAATATTTTTGGTAAAGATGTATTTGCTATGAGATATAGTATTACAAAAGGTAGGTTTATTGCTGGTAAAGGCGGTATTACTTGTGCAGATGCCGGTTGGGATTGTGGAGCATATTATTTAACCCAGTAAATTTACATATTGTAACTTGTTTCGAAAAGCAATTTTGTAAAATGGGATTTGTAAATTGATTCTATTTCGCGGTTTCTTCTAATAATTATGACATTTCTGACAAGTTTTCCATCGTCTGATAATTCTCTGGATTCAACCGAAAAAGGTTCTGATAGAAGGGCAAATCTGTTTATTTTTTCAAAAGAAGCAAGTTCACTGTTTAAATTTTCAAAAATAATTCTGTATAAAGATTTAATCCACTTGTTTTTTATAAGTTCATTTACTGTCCGACATTCTAGTTTTAATTCTTTACGGGCATATTCTTTTAAATATTCAATATCAGGAACTACAAGTGCAGACAGAAATTCTTTTTTATCACCTATAACAGCAATTTGTGATATAAATTGGCTATAAACCAGCGTTTCTATATTTAAAGGTGAAACTCTGTAACCTGAAAGCAAGGTTATATAGTTATTTTTTCCGCCGGTAATTTTTATATTACCGTTTTGAGTTACTGTGCCTTTGTCGCCTGTCCTGAACCAGCCGTTATTTAAAGGATGTTTATCGTCTAGATATCCTGAAAAAATACTTTCTCCCTTTAAGCAAATTTCTGAATCTTCTTCAATACTGATTTCAATATTGTCAAAAGGTTCAAATTCATTATTATCAGAATTAAAAAGAACATAAGGCCCCGATGTCTCGATAAAACCATAAAGCTGAATTATTTCAACATTTAAATATTTAAAAAACTCCAAAATACTTTCATCATAAATAACACCCCAACAAATTCCCTTTCTGAATGTTGCTTTAACAACAACATTGTTTGAAAAATACTCCAAATTTTTCTTATGCCGGGTAAAATTATCAAATAATTTTTTCCATACATCAGGAGTACTTGAGAAAATACTTGCATTAACTTCTGTTATATTTTCAAGCATGGTGTTTACTTTATTATCATCAGCCACAGCACAAATTCCACCGCTGTAAAGGATCAAATGAATCTCAAAAAGCCCTCCAATAAAACTTAAAGGTGTGTTAAAAATGGCTGTATCATCACTGTTAAGTACATCAAGTCTTTCATAAGTTTGTTTTACAGAGGATAAAATATTATTATGGGAAATTTTTGCTCCTTCAAGCTTCCCCTGAGCATCAAATTGATATAGAATATAAGCTGTATTATCAGGTTTGACTGAATAAATAATTTTTTCAAAGTCAATATCATTATTTCTGCAGTTTTTAACTATATCTTTATAGTACAAAGTTTTATTGAAAAGATTATCAAAAGATATCATAACTGTATTTTGAATATTATTTAATTTTTTAAATTGTTTTTCGTCTGAAATAATAATGCATTTTGGGCTGCAACTATCAATAATTTCCTGAATCTGTTTATCTGTATACCCGGGGCATGCAATAACAGACGTAAATCCTGACATAGCACAACCTAGAGTGGCTGTTATTAATTGCTGCCTGTTTTCACTTAAAAATAAAACCCTGTCACCATATATGAGTCCAAGATTATTAAGCTGAACATATAAAGATTTTATAGAGTTGTATGTTTCAGCAAATGATATATTTCTGAAATTTCCGTATTTTTTGTATTTTAAAAATGTTTTATCAGGATAAGAGAATAATTTTGAAAGAAAAACTTTGCCAACAGTATCTACTTTGGCCAAATCCTCATTAATGGATAATTTAACAAGAGGGGAATTTATGTTTTCCGCAACAGTCATATATATCCCTGATTTTAAAGGTTTTAATTGCTAAAGTTTTATTATCTATCCTCTTAAATTAAAACCCGGTTAACCCCTATATAAATTTTACTTAAAAATATACATTTATTTTTAGATTTTTTAAAAATCTTAAATAAAATTATCATTAGGCAGTCAATTAAGTTTGTTAGATTCTCTGTATCATGGCAACCGGTTTTAAAAGAATAAAAATGACTCTCTGCAACTAAAGTTTTAGAAAATCATACAAACGTATGAGAGAATTCTTGAATTTTAGCCGATACAAACAATAGAGAGAGTTTTACCTGATTTGAAGAGCTTTGGAAGAACAAACGATTAGCTTTAAAATTATTAAGCTTTAATCGTATATTCGACGGAAAGAAGGCTGGTTATTACGATTCACAATATTAGTTATCCTGCATATGGAGCTTATGCACCTAAAATAACTAAGAGATCTCTTGAAGAAACTTCAAGGGATCAAGAGCAATCCCAGAAATCCAGCCTGGATCAAAAGTCCGATGAGCAAAATTCTTCAAAAGAGTATGAATATAAAAGTACAATTGATTATAAGAGTAATAAAATAAATATTACCCAGGTTCTTACTGATTTTAACAATACCTTAACAGCTGTAGGTGCGCCAGAAGAAGTACAGAATGAAATTGCAAATTACATAAATCTCGCAAATATACAAGCTAACAAACCAAAGCCTTCTCCTTCCATTATTAAAACTAACCTGAAAACAGCAGGTGTATTACTTGATGAGTTTATTTCAGTAACTCTGAACAAGAAATCCAAAGTAGTCTCGGATTGGGTTGATGCTCTCCTTCTTCAAAATATAGATTATAAAGCATCTACAAATATAACATTGGCCCAGCAAGCAAATGTCCTGTCATATCAGTCAACAACTCTCTCAAAACAACCTGAAGAAATATTCCAGCCTGAACAAATTCCGGTAGTTGAAACAGGATCAAATTCTATTCAGGCAGTTTCAAATCCTGAGAATGAAAAACTTCAGAAAATTTATCAAAAGTGCGCAAAGCAAATTGATAATGGTGATTATGATAAAGCATTGTCAAATTACAGTAAACTACTTGAAATGGCTAAAAAAGCCGATGATAAAAATGTTGAAACCCAAACATACATGGATATAGCTTTTATTCATGATGTAAATAATAACCTGCCTGCTGCTCTTGAAAATTACTATAATGCTGCAACACTTGCAGGGCAAACAGGAGATTATGAAACCAAAGCCAAAGCTCATTACAATATGGCAACGATTTATGACGATCTGGGCAAAATGGATCCTGCCATGGTTCATTACTATTGTTCTCTCAGTTATGATGGAGAAGCCGAAAACCTTAGCGGGCAGGCTTTATCATTAAATAATATAGGAAACCTGTACACCTCACAGTATAACTATAAAACAGGCCTTGATTATTACAAAGTCGCTTACAGCCTGACAAAAGAAATTGACGATAAAACCGGACAGGCAGCTATTTTAAGTAATATTGCAGGAATTTTTAAAGACCTTGGTTATGATGAAAAATCCTTAAAATATTATAGGGATTCTGTCAAACTTGATATACAGGCCGGAAATATTGAAGGTTATGCAAAAAGTTACGATATTGCCGGAGATATTATGCTCAAAAATGGCCAGACAGACAAAGCAAAAAATCTATATGTAAGGTCTATGCTTGCAGCTCAGGATGTTGAAGACAAGGCATGGGTTGACAGAATGTCTAAAAAAGTTCAGGATCTGGGTTAATCGCAGTACTTATGCAGTAAATTGGCAAAAGAATTAAAAGAACTTTTCTCCTGATTGTGGGTTCAGACGTTTAATAAAATCTTGTATATCTGTTATTAAAAAATATCCGACCTGAATAGTTTTTGGGACAAGCAATCCCCTGTCTGTGCCTATTGTAATTTTATCATGTGAAACTTTTATTACAGTTCCGGGATTATATCCTTTTTTATCGTCAATATATTCAGCTGACCAGATTTTTACTGCACAGTTTCTGAAATAGCACAAAGCTCCGTATATTGGATTACATGCCCTTATAAACCGTTCAATACAAGCAGCATCTTTTTTCCAGTCTATAAAAATATCCCCTCTTTCAGGCTTTACAGTTGGTGCTTTTTTGTAGTTTTCTGAACGATCCTGAGGAATACCCGGCAATTTTCCGTCTTTTTCAAGCCTGTCCGCCACATCAATAACCATTTCAACTGATTTTTCATTCAGCCTGCTAAATATTGTGCCAAATGTTTCATTTGTTGTAATATCCATCTCGTATTGAGAAATTATATCGCCTGTATCAAACTCTTCATCCATATAATGAATGGTTACACCTGTTTTTGTCTCGTTATTGGCAATTACATGAAAGTACGGATTGCCACCTCGATAATGAGGTAAAAGCGATGGATGGCAGTTAATAAATCCTAAAGGCGGAATTTTTAACAGTTCTTCAGGTATTTTATGATTATATGCGCAAACAAAAGCTACATCAGGATTATAGCTTTTAAATTTTTCGATAAAATCTGCATCTTTAAGAGAATTTTCAAATGTCAGAATTGGAATATTATGAAGCCTGACTACATCTGACAACACATTATATGCAGACTTATTTGTTTCCGGCAAAACAATTGCCGCAATATCTTTCTTTTTTTCTATAAACGCATTCAGGCACATCAGCCCCAAATCCGGTATTCCAAAAAAAATAATTCTCATAAAATTTTAAGCATTTCTTTATTTGTTTAGTTTTTAAAAAATAGTATGAATGTTTTACGAGATTTTTTCAACTTATGAACATAAGTTTACAAAACACAATTAATATTAATAACAATTTTTATCATCCAAAAAGCAGTTATAATAATTGTTTTACGAATGTTTCCTTTAGATCTGAAGAACCAAAAGATGTTTTTATTCCTAACTTAAACGATCCAAAAATTTATGTTCATAAATTAGAAAAACAGGAAAAACTACTACAAAATCTTATTGAAAAGCTTTTTAATCCCAATGCAAAAGATCTTGCTAATCCAGAAGCCTTAAATTTAGAGAACATTGGATTAGTTATTAAAGAGATAACAGGAAAAAATTTTAAACCTACTTTAAATTCAATTAAAACAGTAGAAATTCTTTTAAAATCTACTTTGACTGAAGAAGATGTCAAAGCCAGATTTCGTATTAACAAGAGAAAAAGTCTTGATAGTGAAGTTTGCTCAGGTCTTAAAGCAAAAATATTTTATGAAGAAATTAACAAAGTAAAAATTAGCGAATTAAATTCTGCATTTGCAAAATTTAAAAAATTAGAGAAAGAAAATATAGGTACTATAACAGGTCGTATTTATGAATATATTGCTGCAAATGAAGTAAACAGAATAATTATCCCTGCTATTGCAAAAAAACTTGCAGCAGAAGAGCAATGTGCAAACCCGAAAGACATTGAAAAACAATTACATCAAATCAGAAATTATGGATTTGGTAATAGACTTATTGAGATTGATCATATTATTGTAAGAAATAAACCGGATAATACTAATAAAGCAACTGAAGTTGTAGGAATTGTAGAAACAAAATCTTCTCAAAACCGCCTTTACAAAGGATTTAATAGACGTATAGAAAATCTAAAATGGCTTAAAGAAGAATTTATATCAAGCAAGTATAAAGACCCTGAAACAAATACAGATTACCTCTTCACTTCTGACTCATTTAAAAGGTTTTCTACCGATATCAATGAAAAAAAAGCCTATGAGAATATCTATCTAATAACTACAAATGATACATTGGTTGATCTTGACAGAAAAATATTAAGTAGATTCAAACAGGGTTTTGGGGTACAAGGATTTAAAAATGTAATAGATGAAAACCTTAAAACTGTTTTAAAATCGTATTCAGAATATGGTTTACAAAAAAATATAATATTTACTCCTGATATTCTCGGTTATAAATTTATTGAGCTTGTTCAGTATTTTGTATATAAAAATATAATAAAAACAGAAACAAATCCCTTTCATTATTTTCGTTTTTTAGAAAAGAAATTATAAAATACCAAGTTTAGCAATTATGTTGTTTTTCTATTGATATTAAAATTTTTCCAAAAGTATCGTAAAATATTTTTATATTCAGATTAAATATTGGGGAGCGAGATAGTATGAAGAGAGATGCTCTTTTAAAAAATATAATAGTTGTTATAGCAGTGTTAAGCGTTTCATCAGGTGTATACTCACATAATTGTTTTGCGCAGGAATCTCAGAATTTAATTCCAATAGATTACAAGCAGCAGAGTCTGACAGCAATAAACAGCAATATAGACAGCTATGAAGTAGCATTAAAACAGAATTCATCTGATCAGGCTGTCAGGATTAACCTTGCGGCTGCTTATATTGACAGGGGTAATTATAATTTTAATAGGTCAATTAACCTGTCCGGTGCAGCAAATGACTATAGAAAGGCTATTTATTATTTAAAATATGATGAAAATTCTCCTGTGGAAGGTCTTTTGGGACAGAATCTTAATATAGCTGTTTCTAATTTAAAGCAAGTGTTAACAAGACAAAAAATTGTTACTGACCCGAAATCAAGATTAAAAGTTGCAAAAAGCCTGAGAGGACAAGGAAATTTTAGAGAAGCTGTGGTTGAATTTAATGAAGCATTAGCAAATGATTCATCAAAAGTTGAATCTTACGAAGCTCTTGGCGATATAATGCGGCTTCTTGGAAAAAACGACAGGTCTGTTGAGTATTTCACTAATGCTATTGCTCTTGATTCGCAAAATTCTACTTTGCACTTAAAACTGGCAAGAGCACTTACAAATACAGATAATCTGGATTCGGCGGTAAAAGAATATAATTTAGCTCTTGAATATGGGGAAAATAATGCTGAAATAATTCCTGCTCTTGAAAATATATGGACGTCAAAAATCCAAGAAAATCCTCAGGATGCTGTTGCACACATGAACTTAGGTGTTGTGCTTCAAAAGAAAGGAGATTTTAATGGAGCTTTGGCGCAGTATAAAGCTTCCGAACTAATTGACCCTACAAGTGTAAATTTAAGGCTGAATCTTGGAACGTTGTTTCAGGCACAGGGAAATCTGGATATGGCAATAAAAGCGTATGACTCAATATTACAAACATATCCTAATCACGCAATGACTCATTTTTACAGGGGAACAGCATTAAGACAGCTCGGAAACAACAAGGATGCTGTTACAGAATTTTTAACGGTACTTAATCTTGATCCCAAGTACACTCCTGCAAGAAAAGCTATTTTTGATACCGCCAAAAAATCTTCAAATGCTGACGAAAGACTGGCTATTTTAAATGATTTTGCAAGATTAAATCCATCGGATGCTTTGGCGCAGTACAATCTGGCTTTTGAGTTTCATTCAAAAAAACAGACAGACAATGCTCTTGCATACTATCAAAAAGCCATCTCGATCGACCCGAAACTTGTTGATGCATACCTGAACATAGCTTCTATCTACAAAGAAAAATCGCAGTATGCAGAGGCAACAGCTACACTGCAAAATGCATTGAAAGTAAATCCTGATGATAAAAAACTTAAAAAAATGATAGCTGAAATAAATGACGATTCAACGTCAGCCGTTTATCAACAAGCTCTGGATAAGTATAACAAGCAGGATTATGCGGGAGCTATTCAGGATTATCAAAAAATCATTGCTTCAGGAAACACTTCACCAGACGTTTATTTAAATCTGGGATCAGCTTATCAGGCAGCAAATAAATATGATGAAGCAATAAATTCTTATAGTAAAGCTTTAGCTGTTGACGAAAAAAATGCAGATGCATTATTTTATATGGGAACAGCTTATTATTCAAAGCAAAATTACGGTAAAGCGCTGGAATATTACCAGAAAGCTTTAACTATTAATCCTGATAATAAAGAACTTATTAGTTCCATAAATGATGCAAAAGTTGCAAATGCTCAAATTAAACTTGAGAAAGGATTAAAAGAGTATAATTCAAAAAATTATACAAAAGCACTTCAGTTATTTAACGATGTTATAAAGACAGATCCGGGTAATGGCTATGCGTATTATTACAGAGGAATGGTTTATGATGCATTTAAAAATTATAAACTGGCAATAGAAGATTATCTGAAAGCCGTTGATAAATCTCAGGATTTGAATGTAGCATATTATTCTCTGGCTATTGATTATGATATGCTGCAAAATAAAGCTTTAGCAAAGAATGCTTATGAAAAATTCATTAAAAGCTCAAAAAATCCCAACGATGAATATGTCAAATACGCAAAACAAAGGGTTAAAAGTTTATAACCAATGCAAAGTACGGAAAAACAGACAGGGAAACTTGTTATTGGCAATGTCAAACTGGCAAGTAAAGTAATACTTGCTCCTCTGGCAGGGTATAATGATACAGTCTTTCGCAGTTTATTGAGATTGTTTGATAAAGATTCCCTTTTAACAAGCGAAATGGTCAGTTCAGAAGCTTTAAAAATGAGTAAAGACAAAACAATAATTGACCATAATGAAACGGAGTATCCCCTTGCCTTTCAGCTTTCAGGACATAAACCTGAAATCATGGCGGAAGGAGCCAAAGTGTTAGAACCAATATCAACAATAATTGATATAAACATGGGATGTCCTGCTTCCAAAATTGTAACTAATGCTGATGGTGCAAATTTAATGACTAATCTTGCACTTGCATCAAAAATCATATCGTCAGTAAAGAACGCTGTTTCAATACCAATAACTGTAAAATGTAGGCTGGGCTGGGATCAGCAGAATAAAAACTATATAGAATTTGCAAAAATGGCAGAAGAATCAGGTGCAGACGCAATTTGTATACATGGCAGAACTCGTTCACAACTTTATTCAGGCTGTTCTGACTGGGAGGCTATAGGCAAAGCAAAAGAAGTTTTAAAAATACCTGTAATTGCAAATGGAGATATTACTTCCCCTGAGAAAGCAAAACAGTGTCTTGAAATAACAAAATGTGACGGGATTTCTGTTGGCAGGGGTGTGCTGGCCGATCCTGCGTTGCTTTATAAAATAAACACATACCTGAAAACAGGAGAAATACCGTCTGATATAAGCATAAAAAAACGCCTTGAGCTGCTACTGCTGCACTGTAAAAATGAAACAGAGTACAGGGGCGAACTAACAGGGATTAAATTTTTCCGAAAATTTATCGGCTGGTATATAAAGGGTATTCGGGAAGCCTCAAAGCATAGGTATAATCTGGTAAGAATGGAAAATCTTGCAGAGATGGAAGATTATATTACAAATTTGTTAGTAAAAGTTTAAATATTTAAGGATATAATTAAAATATCTTCCTGAATATCAAGAATTATTAATAAAAAAAACCTGCCCAAACATGCCTTAGCAGGACTGGAAACAAGTAATATTAACTACAAGTTTGTCTGGTCTGTCGGGGGTTAGAAAATTTTAATAAATTATTCTTGAAAAGTATTGCAATCTAAAGGAAAATAAAGTACATTATAGCAATTATAAAATATATTGTGTTTTAATTTAAATACGCTAAAAAAATAAGGATTTTTTATGAGAAGCAAAGGAGACAATAGTTGGTCAAAAATAGGGCAGGTAGTGACATTAATGTCACTACCACGGACATTCAAGGACACATAGCGTCCCCTGAAGACAATGTAAACTCCATCAAAAACGTGAAGCTTACAAATGAGCTTTTTTATTCTAATAAGCACGTTGCTGATGATGAGTTTGAGTTGTCGTATGAACATTCAGAGAATGTTGAAACTCCAATTCTAGATGCCCTGGAAAACTATATTAACAACCACATGGTTCCTCTACACATACCCGGACATGCCAAAGGCAGCAACGGTATACATCCAAAGCTTAAAAACATTTTCGGACAAAATATTATAAATCTTGACACAACAGACGAATTTGACAGTTTAGGTACCCTGCATCCTGCAGATGGTCCTATTGCAAAATCTCAGGAGTTTACAGCCCAGCTCTTCGGCGCTTCTAAATCCTTTTTTCTCATAAATGGTTCAACAGTCGGTAATCTTGCACTTGCCCTGACAGTGACAAGAGAAAATGAAAAAGTAATTGTTAACAGAAATTGTCACAGGTCAGTTATTAGCGGGTTAACTTTAACAGGTGCAGTGCCTGTATGGGTTATTCCTGATATGCTTGATGACTGGGGAATTTGGGGTGCAATAAATCCTAAGGAAATAGAAAGATTACTTGACGAAAATCCTGATGCCAAAGTAGTTTGGATTACCAATCCTACTTATGAAGGTGTTATAAGTGATATAGAAGCTATCTCAAAAATATGTAAAAAAAGAGATGTTACTTTTTTAGTTGATGAAGCACATGGATGTCTGTGGAATTTTAATGACAAGCTTCCAAAACCTGCCCTGAAACATGGCGCTGATGCGGTTGTGCATTCTTTGCATAAAACAGGCGGCAGTTTTTCGCAGAGTTCTGTACTGCATATTGGAAAAAACAGCAAAATTAACATACATGAAGTTGAGACAAACTTAAAAATGCTTCAATCAACCAGCCCGTCTTATATGCTTCTTGCAAGTCTTGATGGAGCAAGAGCATATCTTTCCACAAAAAGAGGGATGGATATGCTGGAAGATGCCATAAATAATGCAAATATTATCAGAGAAAATCTCTACACTCTGCCAAAGGTTAAATGCCTCATGCCAGATGAAAATATAAGCATAGATCCGACAAAGATTTATTTACAAATTGAAGGTTTGAGCGGCAAAAGGCTTGAAAGCATACTTGAAATAGAATTTCATATTGAAGTTGAAGCTGCAACTGATAAAGGCATTTTAGCCCTTTCAAACATTGGAAATACCAGAGAAGAACTTGAATATTTCTGGGAAAGCATTAAATCCATTGTAAACAGCAATTTTTCTGACATAACATATCTGGAACACACAAAATATATGCCGTTCCATATACCGGAAATGGCATGTACTCCCAGAAAAGCATATATAAGCCCAAAAGAAAAAGTATCTCCAAAACGTTCTGTAGGTAGAATATCTTCGGAAGTAATTGCCGTATGTCCACCCGGAATTCCTGTTCTTGTGCCGGGAGAAAGAATTACAGAAGAACATTTGCCGTATTTAACAAAGTACGAAAGCATCTGGGTTTCTAAAGAAAATTAATATGTATTTTCAAAGAGAATATAATATGTTATTCTTTAATTAAAATAGACATTAAAGGTAATATAAATGTTATTCTTTCAACAAATTTATAAATATAAAAAGGCTTTTACTCTGGCAGAAGTGTTGATAACTCTGTTAATGATAGGAATAGTTGCTTCTCTTGTTATTCCTGCTTTGATTAATGATACACAAAATCAAGAATTTGCTGTTCTGCTTAAAAAAGATGTAGCTACTTTAAGTAGCGCCGCCAAAATGATGATAATAGACAACGCCGGAACTCTTGCAGGGGTGTTTAGTAGTGGAAATGATATGGTAAACAAATTTGGGAATTATGTAATTTTTACAAAAAAATGTTCTGCTGGTGAACAGGGATGTTTTTATGCAGGTACAAATACATGGAAAACTCTTTACGGTGATTATGGTTGGTTTGACCATGTAAGTTATGGTGGTACACATATTAGTACGGCAATTCTTAGTAATGGTGAATCCATAAGGTTTTCATTTGAAGATACAAATTGTGAAAAAAGTTATGGTACTGAACCATCCCCGACAAAACATACCTGTGGGTGGATACATATAGACGTGAATGGATTTAAAGGTCCAAATGTACTAGGCAGAGATTTATTTGCTTTATGGATTACAAAAACAGGAATATATCCTTTCGGCATACAAAATGACACGTATCGTTGCAATAAAAATGACTCTAGCATTGACAGCGGCAGAGGTTGTGCAGCTGTGGTTCTTGCTGGTAAAACAGTTGAATAGAAATAAAATTTTTATATGTGCAATTTTATAAGCTTTTTATTATAATAAAGTATCAAATCTTAGTGTTTTCGCTAATGAATCAAAAAATGTTACAAGTTAAACAACAAAAAAACAACATAATAATTAACTAAAAAACAGTGCTATCTTGCTTTTTCAATGATAAAATCAAAATTTGTGTTTTATTACATAATTTAAAATTTCTTAAGCCTGCTGTATTTGGCATCGAGCGGTTTTGTGCCATTTTTGCCAAAATTTACGGAATACACAATATCCTGTCCCATTTCAAGAACTTCTGAGATTGTGCCAATACCGTACTTTTCATGGAAAACCCTGTCACCTTCTTTAAATGAATCTGTTTCAACCTTTTTAGGAGCGGCAGCGGCTTCTTTTTTCTTTTCTAATAAGGCCTTAAGGTTATCAGGAAGCTGTGGGCCTGTTTTTGTAGTATTAGATTTTTTCGGTTCTACAGGTTTATGTATTTTTATTTCCGGTTTTTTAGTCCCTAATTTTGGTGTTTCAATTTTTGTATTTTGGGTTTCTCCAAGTTTTTTCATTTTTGGAGCGACAAAACCGCTGCCAAAACCTTTGGAGTAATCATTTTGTATTTTTGCATTATCGAAGCCTGAAGACCGAAAGCCCCTGCCAGGAGAACTGTTACTTTTTGAGTAACCCCGGTTGCCCGGTTTTGAAGAAGATTTAGAATCCTTTTCTTCTTTTTCTCTTTCATAATTTGTAACTATAAGATTTTGAGGAATTTCCTTTAAAAAGCGGCTTGGTGTAAAGTACTTGTAATCACCCCAGATAAGCCTTCTCTTTGCGTATGTAAGATATAAAAGTTCCTCTGCCCTTGTTACACCTACATACATAAGTCGTCTTTCTTCTTCCATTTCTGTATTGCTGTTCAGGGATCTTGAATGGGGGAAAATGCCCTCTTCAAGCCCTGCAAGAAATACTACGGGAAATTCAAGACCTTTTGCGGCATGCAGGGTCATTAAGGTAACACTTTCCTGTGATTCTTCAAGGGAATCAATATCACTAACAAGTGAAATCTGTGTTAAAAATTCTCCAAGATCGGCTTCTGTTGCTGTTTGTTCATATTCTTTAGCAACACTTATAAATTCCTGAATATTTTCAATTCTGCTGTTAGCTTCGTCTGTACCTTCCTGATTAAGTTCGTCCAGATACTCTGTATCTTCTATTAATTCTGCAATATACTCACTGAGACATAATGTGCCGCATTTTTCTCTTGTTTTTTTGATTAAATTTGCAAAATCTTTTAGGGAATTTTTTGTTCTTGGTGAAAATTCTGAATATTCATCTATATTTTCAAGAACCATAAACAAAGAAATATTGTATTGATTGGCAATTTCGTCAAGTTTTTTAATTGTAGTAGGTCCTATTGATCTTTTTGGAACATTGATAATTCTTTTTAAGCTCTGTGAATCATCAGGGTTATAAATAAGTTTTAAATAAGCAATAATATCCTTGATTTCTTTTCTTGCATAGAACTTTATTCCGCCTACCATCTTGTAAGGAACACTTCTTGACATGAAAGCTTCTTCCAGCGCACGACTCTGGGCATTGGTTCTGTACAGGATAACACAGTCGTTATAGCTGTATTTACCACATGTAAGGGATTTTACCTTGTCTATAATGTAATGGGCTTCTTCTCCCTCGTCATTTGCTTCAAAGCAAAGCACTTTTTCTCCTTTGCCTTTGTTTGAATAAAGTTTTTTAGAAAGTCTTTCGGTATTGTTAACAATTATATGATTAGCTACTTCAAGGATATTTTCTGTCGATCTGTAATTCTGTTCTAGCTTAATAAGTTCTGCATCAGGATAATCATTCTGGAAATTAAGAATAATTTTATAATCAGCACCTCTCCAGCTATAAATGGACTGGTCGACATCGCCGACGACGCATAAACTTCTGTTGTTAGCTTTAAATCCGTCAACTCCGCCTGTGTATATTTTACTTATAAGATGATATTGAGCCAGGTTTGTATCCTGATACTCGTCCACAAGGATATTTTTAAATCTTGAATGATATTTTTGTAAAGTTTCCGGTGATTTTGAGAATAAATTTACTGTCATTAAAAGTAAATCATCAAAATCAAGTGCATTATTTGTTGAAAGCATGCCCTCATAAGTGTGAAAAACCCTGGACACTCTTTCTGTTCTAAAATCTTTTGCATTTGTTGCAAACTTGAATGCGTCCATCATTTTGTTTTTGGCCATACTGATGTTTGTTTGAAGGGCTTTTGGCTGATACATTTTTTCATCAAGATTCTCGATTTTAACAGCTTGCTTAATTAAACTTAAACTATCGTCCTGATCGAATATTACAAAGTTGTTGCGCCAGCTTCTACCGTCGTCGGTTTTGTATTTTTCTATATCCTGCCTTAAAATTCTGCCGCAAATATTGTGAAATGTACCTACCCAGATATTTTTTACAATATCTTCTCCGAGTATGGAAACAAGCCTTGCTTTCATTTCCTGAGCTGCCTTATTGGTAAATGTAACAGCAAGTATCTCGTAAGGACTTGCTCCGTTTTGAATAAGGTACGCAATTCTTTGAGTTAATACTTTAGTTTTTCCACTTCCTGCTCCGGCTAAAACAAGCATTGTACCGGATAATTTTGATACAGCCTCTTGTTGTGCAGAATTTAAACCTACTAGAATTTCATTCATTTTTGTTTTACTTTTTTAGATATTTTGTATAATGGTAATAATTAGTATTATAATAGAAATATATTAGTATCCTAATTATTTTTCCTAAAGATAAAGAAAAATTAATGTAGTTAAGTAGAATATAAAGGTATATAAGGGATCAAGAATGCCAGACGAAAAAGAACAACGTACTATAATGGTGCCACTTGATGATGTAGCTGAAGAAACAAAGCAGGAAACAAGGGACCAGCTTGCGCATGAGTTAGCAACAATTCAGCAATCTTCAAAAAGAATAGCTATAATTGGAAGCAGAAACTTGCCTATTACACATCAGCAAACCATTGAAACTTTATCATTTGCCCTTGTAGGTCAAGGAAATACATTGATTACAAGTGGAGGATCAAGCGGTACTAATGCTGCTGCTATTCGAGGTGCTATGAAAGCTGATCCGCCTCACCTAAAAGTTATTCTGCCGCAAACAATCGGACAGCAACCATCTGACGTTCAAGACCAGCTTATTGGTGTCCCCAATATTATAGAACATCCTGACAGGGCAATGATGACTCTGGCGGATGCCAGCAGAATATGCAACAGGGAAATTATTGATGAATGCCAGCAGTTAATCTGTTTCCTTTCACATACCAGTGGAACTTTGCATAAAGCAGTCGCATATGCCGAAGAATGTCATAAAGTAGTCACTGTTTTCTATCTGGATTAAGAAATTTTAAAAATATTTATAATTAAAACCAGCAAAACTGCTGGTTTTAATTTTATTCTGTAAACAGAATAAAAGACGGGATTTATGTCCCGTCTTTTATTTTAATAAGATATATTTATTTTTTATCTTTTTCTGAAAGAATAAACAGACTTATTAAATCTTCGAGTTCTTCAGCTTTTCTTCTGTATTTTTGAACATCTTTTTCAAGAGTTTTAATATTATTTCTGTATTCTTCAATGGTATTAATGTTGTCTCTTATTGCCTGTGCAAGTTCTGTCTGTGCAAATTGTGCTTCTTTTAATACTTTATTCATTGAAAAACCGATTGCTTCCATGGTTTGTCTGATAATTTGAGCACCTGTTTGCCTTGTAACTCCAGATGGAAGCTTGGAAACAAGCCCCATAAGAACTTCAATATTTGAGGATGTATCAACATATAAACCGGAAGACTCAGGTTTTTGCTGAACAGGCTTTTCTTCGACAGGTTGCCTGTTTTGTCTTACCTGCTGAGGTTTAGGTCTTGAAGGAGCTTTTTGTCTGGGTGGGATTCTGGCTGGTTTTTCCGGCACATATTTTTCCTGTATTTCTGACATTTCATCTTCAAAACTTTGATGGTTGGAATAAACCCTTTCATCTGTATAATCTTCTTCCTGAGTATCAGGTTTATAATAATCATAAGAATCGAGATCATCTTCATCAATTAGTTCTTGATATTGAAATTCTTCTGATGCTGAATTTTCTTCCGTGTCGTACTCATAATTTTCATCAAACGATTCGTCTTCTTCCTGATAATCATTATTAACACTAACATTTACAGGTGTTTCCTGATAATCATCCTCCCAGTCAGTCTGATCTTCATTGTATACATCTGTATCCTGATCGTTTTCAGCTATATGAGTATTAATTAAATCGTCAAATGAAGAATCCTGCTCATTTGATTGTACTCTGGTTACTGATCCAGATTGCCTTTTTAATGCTTCTACAATCTTTTTCCCCATTCCTTCAGGTAATTTATTTGATTTTCTTCCGTCCACACCATATCTCCTTAATTAATAAAATTATTTTATAATTTATTCTTATTATAAATCAAACGAATTTTAAATATCAAAATAACCGTTATCTTTATAAAGCAAAATAAACAAGAATTATATACATTACAAAAAAATATAACAAATCTTTAAAATAATAAATAGTTGCTGAAATTAATTTTTTATTTGTTAACCTTTCGGTATATTATTTATTCATAGCTGATTCCGGCATCTTTCATTCTCTGGATAGCTTCTTTTAATCTTTCTTCGCTTACAGTTATAGCTATTCTAAAGAATCCTTCCCCGTTTGAGCCATAACCGTTTCCGGGAGGAACAACAATACCTGCTTTTTCCAGTAGTAATCCTGCAAAGCTTACAGAAGTATGCCCTTTGGGAACTGGCAGCCAGAAGTAAAAAGTTGCTTTTGGAAGAGGTATATTCCAGCCAAGTTCTTTAAGTCCAGAGTAAAGAATGTCACGGCGTTTCTGGTACATTTTATTGAGATTATCAATTTGAGATTGCGGTGTTTCAAGAGCTTTAATTGCTGCTTTTTGAATTGCCTTAAATACGCCGCTGTCAATATTATTTTTAATCGTACCAAGTGCCTTGATGGCTTCTTTGCCGCCTACTGCAAAGCCAACTCTCCAGCCGGTCATGTTGTAGGTTTTACTGTGTGAGAAAAATTCTATACAACGGTCTTTTGCTCCTTCAATCTGTAAAAAACTTGGAGCAGTATAACCATCGTAGGTCATTTCGCAATAAGCCTGATCAGAGCAAATTAATATATCATATTTATTAGCAAAATCTACAACTTTCTTGAAATATTCAAGATTTGCAACTGCTCCTGTAGGGTTGTTCGGATAATTCAGGAACATTAATTTTGCTTTTCTTGCAATTTCTTCAGGAATTTTATCAAGATCAGGAAGATAATTGTTATCAGGATTTATCGGCATAATATACGGTGTTCCGCCGGCCAGTATAGTTGATGTTTTGTAAACAGGATAAGCAGGATCAGGAATTAACGTATAATCTCCAGGATCTACAAATGCAAAAAACACATGAGCTATAGCTTCTTTTGAACCAATTAAGGCAAGTGCTTCACTGTTCGGGTCGATATCCACATTAAATCTGTTTTTCATCCAGACGGAGCATGCTTTTCTAAAATCGGCAGTTCCCTGATATGGCGGATAATTGTGGGTTGATGGATCATCTATTGCTTTATGCATCTCTGCAACAATATGCGGCAAAGTCGGTGTATCAGGATCTCCAATACCGAGGTTAATGATATCAACACCTTTTGCTCTTGCTTCATCAACTTTTCTGTCAATTTCAGCAAAAAGATAAGGCGGTATTTTATTTAATCTTTCTGATGGCTTCATTTTAGAACTCCCATTGTACACATAAACTCTATAAAATTAGCTTAACACAAAAATTTAAACATATATAAACAGAAAAAATTCTTAGTATTCAATAAATGGTGCGCCGTGCCGCACCCTACAGGACTCGAAAATTTGCCATGTTTCGCATGCAATGACAGTTATGATGGGCATGTAACCCATCATATAGCAGACTTGATTTCAGGCATACCTTTTTTGGTGAAAATATGGTATATTAGTTTTGTTTTTAATATTTAATATTCAAATATATTTATTATTATAAATTAAGATAGTTGGACAACATATGCAAGAAAAGAGAAAAAATCCTTCTGATAATGAACGACAAGTTTTATTCGATGAAGTATATGGTTGTTGTCCTATTTGTGGAAACAAACTAACACATACTAAAAATAACAGAATTTATAAGATATTTGAGATAGCACATATCTATCCTTTAAATCCAACTCCTGAAGAAGTTGAATTATTAAAAAATGAAGAAAAACTGAGTTTAGATGTTAATGATTTAAAAAATCTACTCGCAGTCTGCAAAAGTTGTCATAATAAATTTGATAATCCACGTACTATTGAAGAATATCGTTCTTGGATAAAAATAAAACGTAAAATTATACAGGATAATAATATAAAGGACTTTTATTCATTATTTAATATTGAAGATGAAATTTACGAAGTATTAAAAAAACTAAATTCCACATCACTAGATGAAGAAATGGTACCCCTTAGTCTAGACTCACTAAAAATAGATGATAAAGTCAATGAGACACTTCCTTATATACTTAAACGTTCTATAAAAAATGGTGTGGTAGATTATTTTGAATATATCAAGAAAAACTTTATTGAATTAGATAAACTAACGCCTAATAAATTTAATACCGTGGCTGCACAAATTAAAAGCTTTTATTGTAAGTGTATACAAATTAATAACAATCAAGAAATTGTTTATTATCATATTGTTGATTGGCTTGATAAAAAAACTGGCCATTATTCTAAGCCAGCATGTGAAATTATTGTTGCATACTTTGTACAAAATTGTGAGGTTTTTTCATGATTTTACCTAACAAACTTGTTCCTTTTAAAGATTGCATATTACAAAAAACTATCTATATTTTAAATGTTTTAGGTAAAAGTGAGTCACCAGTCTCTGAATTGTTTATACAAGTAAAAGATTCGTTTGAAGATGTTGCTGAATTTATTATTGCATTAGATGTATTATTTGTTCTTGATCGTATTGTGTATGATGAGAATTTAAAGGTGATTAGGTATGCTAGAAAGAATTGATTGCGACAAATTTATAAAAAAAAGCATTATTTTTCATAATGGATTTAATGCAATTTTAGGAGATGATATAGCATCAAATTCAATCGGTAAATCAACTTTATTAATGATTATTGATTTTGTATTTGGAGGAAATGACTATATAACAAAAAACAATGACGCAATAGAACAACTTGGGCATCATACGTTTAAATTTATATTTAATTTCAATAATCGTAGAATGTTTTTTATGCGGTCAACAAATAATAGCAAAGTTGTTTCAATCTGTAATGACAAGTTTGAAGAAATTGAGAATCCTATTTCTACCAAAGACTATACATTAATTTTACAAAGAGAATATGGTTGTGAATTGGAAGGGCTTAGTTTTAGGGATATTATTGGTCGATATTTTCGTGTTTATGGAAAAGAAAATTTAGTTGAAAGAAAGCCTATTCAGTACTTTGACAAAGAACTTGAAGCAGCATCTATTCTTGCCCTTGTAAAATTATTCGATAAATACAAAATAATAGAATCTTGTGAAAAAGAGTTGAATGAACTTAAAGAAGAAAAAACAATATTAAGAAAAGCTGCAAAAAAAGATTTAATTCCCAATATAACAAAATCTGTTTTTACTAACAATACAAAAAAAATAGACGATTTATCTAAACAACTTGAAAACTTAAAGATAGAAATAATATCTTCTACTACAGATGTTGAAGTTTTAATTTCAAAAGAAATTTTAAACCTAAAAAAAGAAAAAAGTAAGCTATTAATGAGTCGCAATGTCTTAGATACAAGACAAAAAAGAGTATTTGTCAATTTAGAGAATAAAAATATCAATTTTAAGTCAGAACTTGAACAATTTCGTTTATACTTTCATGATTTTGATTTTGAAAAAGTTAATAAAGTTGATTCTTTTCATTCTAAATTAACAAAAATACTAAAAAAAGAACTTCAAAGCACTAATAAAGATCTAGAAGAACGGATTAAAGATATCGATAGTAATATAAAACAAATAGATGAAATAATTGTACAAAAACTTAATATTCAAAATGCTCCCAAATTTGCAGTTGATAAAGTAGTAGAGTTAGCTGAACAAATTAATCAATTAAAAGATGAAAATGGATATTTTTCTAAACAACAATCTATTAATGAAAATTTATCTCAAGTAACTAAAGATTTAGCAATTCTTAAAGAAAAAATATTAAACGATATATGTAGTCAAATTAACGCAAGAATGTACGAGTTAAATAAATTTATATATGAGGATAAGCGTAGAGCTCCAACTTTAAATATACAAGATAACAAATATGCATTTAGTACATATGGTGATACAGGAACAGGCACAGCTTTTGCCAATTTGATAACCTTTGATCTAGCATTATTAGAGCTTACTTGCTTACCTGCAATTGCCCACGATTTACCTTTGCTTAAAAATATAGAAAATCCAGCAATGGAAAAAATTATTGAACTTTATGCAAAAAGCAAAAAACAAATTTTCATAGCTATAGATAAAATTAACTCATATGATAAAGAAGCTGTGAAGATTGTAGAAAGCCATAGTGTAATCCATCTTTCAAAAGATAAAACTTTATTTATAAAAAATTGGAAAAATAATACTTAAATATTAAAAAGGAAAAGCTAGGTAGTCGAGTAGGGTGCGCACGGCGCACCGGTATGAGGCATTTGATATTTTTAAATTAGTCCAGAGTTAAGGATTATTACAATTTGTATTTTGGCTAGATTGCCATGCTTGTTGCAATGGCTATTGATGGGCATGTATGCCCATCCTACAGCAGGGTTAAAGCTGATTCGATTACTTTTAATGGGTATTTGTCTGCTACGATCCAGCTTTTGATTTCATTTTCGGGAATTTCCAATGTGATTGACAGTTTTGTTAAAACTGTTTTAGAAACAGAGCTTTTTCCTGTGAGCATTTTATTTACAGAGCTCTGGTCATACTTTGCAAGTTTGCTCAGTTGGGTTCTGGACATGTTTCTACTTTGCAGGATTTCATCAATTTTTGTGGTCAGGATTAATTTATCACTACCTTTTGATTCTTTCTTTACTTTAACGGCAAGTTCCAGAACTTCTTTAGAGTATTTATCCGCTAGAATCCAGATTTTTATTTCATTAACTGAAACATCAAGAATTGGAGCTATTTTTTCGATTATATGATCAGGAAAGTGTTTCTGACCTTTAATCATTTTATTTAAGTCACTTTCATAATAATTTATGATTTTATTCAGTTCATAACGAGATAAATTTTTCTTATTTAATATTTCATCAAACTTATTTTGAACAATCTGCATATTCTGTAATATTCCTTAAATAATACTGAGAAAAATTTTCCCTTGACATTTCTTTTCACATGAGATATAGTGATTAAGGTTCAGATAAGAATTGAGGCTTACCCTAAATTTAAGTGGAAGATACCTATCCTATCCTTAACTTACCATTGGGAGAGAGAGCATAGGCTGTTTCCACTGCCGGGGTCTGAATATTCTCAAGTTCAGGCTCCGGTCCCTCTTTATATTATTATTTCCCTGTTAAAAACAGGGGCGGTTTTTGTTCAGTTTAAATTTTATCATAAATGGGCTTTTTGTATGAATAAGAAAGAAAAAGAAGAAATCCTAAGAGAACGTCTTACTATCCTCGTAAACTGCATTGAAGTTGCAAAGTTTTCTGTTGATTCCGCTCTAAATGCCCTTGCTTCTCTCGACGATCTTAACGACATCATTCATCACTGGAGCAAGTACAAGGATATCTTTCCTAATCAATCGGAGGTTGGGCAAAATACTCAACCTCCGTTATATTAGGACTGAGAGAAGGACTTTTTAACTAAGGACGTAATAAAAAACTTAGCTGTACAAGAACGAGTTAGAGCCTCTAATGCCGGCTCGTCACTCCCGCTTCGCACCGCCTTCGCGTCGCCGAAGAATTTTTTCCGCTGTCCTTAATCAGAAATTTAAATACATTAAAAGAGGCTGTCCGTTTAATTTTGGGACAGTCCCTTTTAGTATAAAACTTATCAGTTAATTAATGTGGTTGATTCCAGAAAGCGTCACGGATTACTCTTGCTTTTTCTGTTTCTGAGGAAATAGAAACATTATTTGGAGTAAATATAAAAACACCTTCTCCGATTCTTTGCTGGTGACCATCAATAGCATGTGTTGCGCCGGATAAGAAATCAACTATTCTCTGAGATTGTTCTGCATCTAATAAATGAAGATTAAGAATCACTGTTTTTTTGTCTCTTAAATTGTTAACTATATCAAGAGATTCTTCAAATGATCTTGGTTCATTAACCATAACTTCATATCCACCGGCATTTGGATGGGATAATACTTTTAAATTATTTTTCTTGCGAGTAATCGGGGTTGAAGCAGTAGAAGTTCCGATATATTCATCATCAGCTTCGTACATTTCTTCAAAGATTTCATCTTCATCCTCAAATTCCGGTCCAAGCCCAACAAATGTTTTGATTTTATTTACTAATCCAGACAACTTTATACCTCCCACATTTAACTACTTATCGTTTAATCTTTTTATTAGCTGAACAGAACCCGTCCAAGCCTTATCATTGTAGATCCTTCTTCTAAAGCGATCCTGTAATCATTACTCATTCCCATAGATAATTCAGGAAGTTCGTAATGGAATTTTTCTTGTAATTCGTTCTTTAAATCTCTTAACTCTCTAAATGACCTGCGTATAACTGCTTCATCCATAACATTTGGTCCGATAGTCATAAGTCCCTGTACATTTATCGAATCAAGCTCAATTATTTTTGAAAATACCTCCTTAACATCGTCTATTTCAAGCCCAAATTTTGTTTCTTCTTTTGATACATTTACCTGTATGAGTACTTTTTGGTTTATATTTTTTATCTTTGCATCTTCAGAGATTTGCTTTGCCAGTTTGAAAGAATCTACTGAATGAATATATTCAAAATTGCCTGTTACTTTCTTAGCTTTATTTGACTGTAAATGACCTATAAAATGCCATATTATGTCATTTTCAATTTCAGGCGGCAGTTCTTTTCTCTTTTGTTCAGCATCCTGATATCTGTTTTCTGCAAAATTTCTTATGCCTGCTTCGTATGCTTCTATTATTTTATCTGTAGTAACATACTTTGTTACTGCTATTAACCTTACTTTTGCTGTATTTATATCGATTTTTTTCAGATTTTCCAAGACACTGTTCATTATATTATATTACCTGACCTGAATATAAGCTATCTGTACCTCCTGAGTAACTCTCATATTACAAAGACTCAATATTGCTTTGATTTTAAAATTATTATATTAAATAACTTCCAATAATACAATTAAATGTATAGTATGTAAAAAAATGAATAAAAATTTACTCTTTCTTAATACTTAAAAATCTATAGTAGAAGGTATTTTAAGTGTTTTTACATAATTTACTTAAATAGGGAAACTTTCTTAAAATTTCTTATAAATATTGAAGCATGAATTAGCTAAATTCTCTAGAAGCCTTCTATATATAGTGATTCGGTCAATTTGTAGTTTAAAATATATTTTGGATATTTTTTAAGTTTTGTGAAGTTGTAATAGTAAACCTATTAAAATATACAAATACATTATATACAGGAGACAGTTTTTTATACTTCAGTATGACAAACCTCTAACTATATATTAATTAATTATGAACTTAATAAATATTAATATGTGATAGAAAACTAAGGAAATTGTCTACCTATTTTTTAACCAATATTAGGGAAATGTTAAAGAGAGTAAAAAGGAGTATGTAATCCGGAAAAGTTTTTACAACTAAATTTTTAGCGTGCATATTTATATTTTATTTACATATGTAATTTTATATGTAGTAATTCCTGCGTATAAAATACAGGGATGGTATAGTTAGATAAGGAGAATCTAAAATGGGTATCGTCGTAAACACGAACACTAGTTCAACTCTTGTTCAACGTAGTTTGGGTACGTCAACAGATCAAATTAACAAGTCATTAGAGAAATTATCAACCGGTTTTAAAATTAACCGTGCAGCTGATGATGCAGCAGGTCTTGTAATTTCTCAAAGCTTACAGTCACAAGCAAGAGGTGCAACACAGGCATCTGCTAACGCACAATCCGGTGTAAACCTCTTACAGACAGCTGAAGCTGACCTTGGTATTATTCAGGACAACCTGCAAAGAATAAGAGACCTTACGGTACAGGCTTCCAATGGTACTTATGGAACAACAGAGAGAAACGCTATTTATTCTGAAGTACAAGCCAGAACTGAAGAAATTGACAGAATTGCAAAGTCATCATCTTTCAACACAATTAAACTGTTAGATGGTACAAATACTAGTTTAAGTCTTCAAATTGGTTCTAATGCTGCAGGTAGCTTAAACTCACTTTCTATAGGTACACCTCTTGGAAAAGCTACTTCATCCACTCTTGGATTAGGCACCACTACAGAAGTATCTTCAGCATTTGCAACATCCGCTAAAGATACTTCTGTAGTGGTGCCAACAAGAAGAT
>Ga0074193_1001439_pt1 | contig 28784 bp, 27 predicted proteins | sample EPASupsiteHSE605_FD_64523 | JGI IMG/M metagenome (GOLD analysis project Ga0074193, IMG submission 64523) | Bioremediated contaminated groundwater from EPA Superfund site, New Mexico - Sample HSE6-05 | ecosystem: Environmental > Aquatic > Deep subsurface > Groundwater > Contaminated ... | reverse complement strand
GGGCCAGCGCGATCTGGATCGCCGAATAGGAATCGTTGCACTGCCCCACATCCAACAGGCGCGGGATGCCGCCGATATCGCCCAGTTGCTGGTCAAAAAAGCGGAACTTGCCGCAGGCCAGGGTCAGTACCACGCAGTCCTTGGGCACCTGCTCGACGAACTTGGTGAAGTAATCGCGGCCGGGCTTAGCGCCGTCGCAGCCGCCCACCAGGAAGAAATGGCGGATCGCTTTCGATTTGACCGCCTCGATCACCTTGTCAGCCACGCCGAGCACCGCGTTGCGGCCAAACCCGACCAGGACCTGGCCGTTGTCGACCGTATCGGTGAAACCCGGCATGGCCAGGGCCATGGCCACCACCGCCGAATAGTCCTTGTCGGCAATGTGTTTCACCCCGGGCCAGCCCACCAAGCCGTTGGTGAAGACCCGGTCCTGGTAATCGTCGCGCGGCTTCTGGATGCAGTTGGTGGTAAAGAGGATCGGGCCCGGAAAATTGGGGAATTCCTTGTGCTGATTCTGCCAGGCGGTGCCGAAATGGCCATAGAAATGCGGATATTTCTTCAGCTCGGGATAGCCGTGGCAGGGCAGCATCTCGCCGTGGGTGTAGATGTCGATGCCCTTGCCCTCGGTCTGCTTCAAGAGCAGCTCCAGATCGTGGAGGTCATGGCCGGAGATGAGAATGCACTTGTTCGGGCGATGGCCGAGCGGCACCGGGGTCGGCACCGGATGGCCGTAGGTGCCGGTATTGGCGGCGTCGAGCAGTTCCATGGCCCGCAGATTGATCTCGCCGGCCTTCATGGCTACGGGCACGCACTGCTCCACGGTCAGGCCAGGGACAAGGAGGATGGCCAGGGCCTCGTAGCAGAAGGCGGCAATGGCCGGGTCCTTCTGGCCGAGGATGGCGGCATGATCGGCATAGGCGGCGATGCCCTTGAGGCCGTACAACAGGGTCTGCTTCAGGGAGCGGATATTGACATCGCTGTCCAGATTTTCGATCAGATTGAGGGCCTTGCCCTGGGCGGTCAGCTCCGCCACCGAGCCGGCCGGGATAAAAGAAGCCGGGGCCTCGGTGAAGTCGGTGGTGCCGCCGGCCGCCGCCACCTTGGCCTTCATTGCCTCGCGCAACTCGACGGTCTTGTTGATCAGGACCACAAACCGGTCCGGATCGAAATCGACATTGGTCAGGGTGGAAAAAATCGCCTCATAGGTGAAGAGATCAATGGCCTCATCGACAATGCCCAGCTTGCGTCCTTCCCGGGCATAGAGGGCCAGCCCCTGCAGGGCATGAATCAGCAGATCCTGCAGATCGGCAACGTCTTCGTTCTTGCCGCATACTCCGGCGATGGTGCATCCGGTTCCCTTGGCGGTCTGTTCACACTGGTTACAAAACATGGTATTGCTCCTCGCTAATTTTTTGTGTCGCCTTCGACGGTATTCCTCAGTAGGATGGCTGCACTATACCCTGTTGCCATAGAGTTTCTTTGACCTAAATCAAAAACACCTATTTTTCTCAGCATCATGCAAAAAAAAGACGAACTGCTGGCAAGCAGCCTTCTGTTCAGCGGCCTGCCGGTGGAACAGCTTAGCGAAATCGCGGCAATCTGTGTGAGCAAACGCTACCCCAAAGGGGCCTCGATCTTTTTCGAGGGCGATCCAGGCATCGGCTTTTACATGGTGGCGAGCGGCAAGGTGAAAATCTTCAAGATGTCCTTTGACGGCAAAGAACAGATCTTGCATATCTTCGGCCCGGGCGAACCCTTCGGCGAGGTGCCGGTCTTCCACGGCTCCCCCTTTCCGGCCAACGCCGAAACCCTGAGTGAGGCCGAGCTGCTCTTTTTCCCCCGCGCCGAGTTTGTCAACCTGGTCACCGCCAACCCCTCACTGGCCCTCAACATGCTGGCGGTGCTGGCCCTGCGCCTGCGAAGGTTTGCCACCCAGATCGAAAACCTTTCCTTGAAAGAAGTGCCCGGACGGCTGGCTTCCTATCTGTGCTACCTGATGGACGAGCAGCAACGCCAGGACAAGGTGGTCCTCGATATTCCTAAAGGCCAACTGGCGAGCCTGCTCGGCACCAGTTCCGAAACCCTGTCGCGCATCTTCAACAAAATGACCGAGGAAGGAATGATCCGGGTGGAAGGCAAAACGATTGCCATCCTTGATGTCCAGGGCTTGAAGGAGCGATAGCCAACTAAGCCAGCCAGGATGATTTTCATGGCTTTTCCCCGGCATTCAGCCTATTCTTTTTCCAGAAAAAGCATGTGCCGTGGAAGCTGGAAGTTCCGGCCTGGCAGGAAAGGTGTTCATGAACAAATGCCAATGGAGTTATCCATGAGACGTTCCGCTCTTTTTCGTTTCTGCTGTCTTCCGGTCATCGCTCTCACCATCCTCTCCCTCGTCGCCCCCCCCATTGTCCAAGCCAGGGAACGGCAGATCACCTGCGAAAGTGCCAACTACCGTTACACCTATTGCCGCGTCTACACCGGCGGCAGCGCCCGTCTTGTCCATAAGCTCTCGGATCGCCCCTGTATCGAGGGAAATACGTGGGGATACGACAGCAGGGGCATCTGGGTCGACAAAGGATGCCGCGCCACTTTTGTCGTGGACGAACAATCATACCGCGGGTGGGACGGGAGCCGTTCCCGTAACTATGATGACCGGTATCCCAACCGCTCCCGGGACTATGACGACCGCTATCCCGACCGCTCCTCTTCGCATGAAGATGACGATAACTCCATGGGCACCGCCTTGGGAGTAGCCGCCGGGGCAGCATTGCTCGGAGCGCTGTTGGCCGGGGCCGGCGGTGGCGATGCCGCCAAGGACACCAACACCACCTACGATCAGCGCCACCGCCCGGCTATACCCCAATGGGCCATCGGCACCTTCCGGGGGTACGATCCCCTCTCCAACAGCGAAGTTGAACTGACAATCATGCCCTCTGGCGATGCCTATGCTCTCGAAAACGGGCGGCGGCTGAACGGCTTCTTTGACGGCCGCTCCCTCTCTGTTGCCAATACCCGCTACCAGGTTGAAGCAAGTAGAAACGGGCTGATCACAACCCCACAGGGAGACTGGCGCAACCAAATCCATTATTTCCGGGTCCGTTGATTATTCGGCCACCTCAACACGAACCGATTTTTCCCAGAAAGAGTTCGCCCATGAAAACAAAATTGTTGCGGCAGAGCAGTCTGCTCGTTTTCGCCCTGTTCCTGCTTCTGCCAGGATGCGCCAAAGTAAAGATGCCAGAAGGTGCAGCCGGAGCCACCGTGGAACCGAATCAGGCGCTGGTCTATTCCAGCCCGAATCAATTGCAGACCATTCGTACCCAAGGCGTCTTGCGGGTCGGGGTTTCCCTGTATGTCCCCTGGGTGATGCATGATAACCAAGGCGAGCTGATCGGTTACGAAATTGAGGTGGCCAGGCAACTGGCCAAGGATATCGGCGTTGAAGTGCGGTTTGTCGAGACCTCCTGGCCAGCAATCTTGACCGGCCTGCTGGCCAATGAGTATGACATCATTATTTCCGGCCTGGCCCTGTCGCCGGAACGGGCGCTGGTGATCAATTTTTCCCAACCCTACCATCACAGCGCCAACATGCTGATTGCAAGCAGGAAAGTTGGCAGAAACACAAGCTCCAGGGCTCAGTTCAACACCCCTAGAATGACTGTAGGCGTGGTCAAAGGCTCGATGGGCGAGCAGCAGCTGGCCCTGGCATTGCCAAAGGCAACGATTGTTCCCTTTGACTCGGAGGCCCGCTCCTTCACCGCCCTGCTCGACGGCAAAATCTCAGCCATCGTGGCTTCAACGCCGCGAACCGGCTATCTGCTGACCAAATACAAAAAAAGCGTCTACCAACCCTTTGCCGAACCCTTGTCGACCTATGCGGAAGGGTTTGGAGTGCGCAAGGGAGACGCGGACATTCTCAATTTTCTCAACACCTGGATACAATGCAACACCCAAAATGGCTGGCTGCCCGCTCGCCAAAAGCACTGGTTCGATACCATTGACTGGGCGGAGCAATTGTAACCCTTCGCTACCAAACGACAAAAAAGCTTGTATCTCTCCATGCACAATTCCTTTTCCACAACCGATTTGCTTCGCCAGTCGACATTCGGTTTTTCCTGCAGCCGCTGCCTTGCCTGCTGCCGCTACAAAAAAATCCAGCTCAATCCCTATGAAGTAGCCCGCCTGGCTGCCAATCAGGGCCTTTCCACCACCGAATTCATCGCCCGGTACACCATCACCGGCGGCACTGTCTTGCGGTTCAACGAAGAAGGAACCTGTGTTTTCCTCAATGACCGGGGCTGCGCCGTTCATCCCGACCGGCCTCTGGTTTGCCGCCTGTACCCACTGGGCCGGTATGTCGATTTCTTGGGAGGGGAAACCTTTGCCCAGATCGAACTGGAGCCGGGCTGTAAAGGGGTTGGGCGCGAGAACAGCAGCGTTGAAGATTATCTGGAAGAACAAGACGCCGCGCCCTTCATGCGAGCCGCCGACCGCTATCTGGATCTGCTTTGGCTCCTGCTTGAACTGCTGAAGGAACAGGAGGTTGGACCTGCCCAGGCAGAAACCGTCCTCAGCACCGTGCGTGCGGTGACCGAAGACGGCGGCGAGCAGAATGCGTCCTGGATCGACATGGATCGGGCCTTGGCCGACTATTGCCAGCTCTCCGGCATTCCGGTTCCCGTGGAGCTCGACAAGAAAATGGCACTACACATCAAAGCCGTCCGGGAATGGACGGCGTAACTTCAAGGAGGAGAGGAGTATGGAGTCAACAAAGCATAAACCGGCTGGCCGCTCGCTGAAGAAAAACCTTGCCGTCGCAACCATGGCCGCATCTCTGGGGGTATCCCTGGGAGTTCCAGTGGCCGATGTTTTGGCCGCGAATGAAAGATTGAACCTTCCGCCCGCTCTTTCGCGTCAGGACAAGGACAACATTGCCGTAGAACAGAAGAAAATCAGCAACCAGGGAAAATTCTCGAATCAAATCAAGATTGACACCCAACTGCCGCAAACCAAGATAGGGAAATAACCGGCGGAGGCGTATCGAACGGCTTGTTATGCCGCAGTGGCACTGAGTATAATCTAATGCAACACGTTGAAATCTATACAGACGGCGGATGCCTGGGTAATCCAGGCCGGGGAGGTTATGGCGCGATCCTTTCCTACGGGTTGCACCGCCGGGAACTCTCGGGTGGTTTTCAGTATACCACCAACAACAGGATGGAGATGATGGCCTGTATTTTCGCCCTGGAGGCCCTGAAACGCGAATGTACGGTTACTGTTTATAGTGACTCAAAGTATCTGGTCGATGGAGTTTCAAAGGGTTGGGCGGTGAAGTGGAGGCGGAATAACTGGAAGCGCAGTGGCGGGGAACGGGCCGAAAATGTGGATCTATGGGAGCGGTTACTTACCTTGATTGAACAGCACCATGTCAAATTCCTGTGGGTGAAAGGTCATGATGGCCACCAGGAAAACGAACGCTGCGATCAGCTTGCCACAGAGGCAGCGAATGGATCCGAACTATTGGATGATCCAGGATATACTGCTCGCGAGTAAAGTATTCGGCCCATGTTCCGAAGCAGTCACGTGCCGTTCTGTTTTGTCATCCTTTTGGCGCCCCACCAGTCTTGAAGATGATCTTTTTTATCTTTTGAGCTTGGTGCAAAGCAGTTCCACCTGCTCTCGGATTGAAGTCTCGCGGGACATATCCTTGGTGATGGTTTTGATGGCATAGAGGACTGTGGAATGGTCTCGGTTATACATGCTGCCGATATCAGCCAACGATTGCGTGGTGAATTTCCGGGTGAGATACATGGCCATCTGTCGAGGGAAGGTAACCGAACGTTTCCGGGAGCGGGAACGCAGATCGTCAATGCTCACCCTGAATTGGCTGCCGATGAGATCACGGATGGATTCACCGGTAACCTCAACGGAACGGCCGATCAATCCATAGATCACCTCCTTGGCGATGCTCAGATCCGGCTGGACGTTGTGCAAACGGGATTTGGCCTTAATGCCGATAATGGCACTCTCCATCCGCCGGATATCACCCTTCAGGCTATCCGCCATGAACCCAACCAGATCCTCATTCCCGCCTAATCCGTGCAGCTGCAGTTTATGACGGATAATCCGATACCTGGTCTCATAATCCGGTGATTCGATCCCGGTCACCAGGCCTGAGGTCATCCGGCTGCGGAAATCGTCGTCAATGCCGGTGATTTTGTTCGGGGCAATCGCTGACGTCAGAATCACCCGCCGTCCAGATTTAAGTAAATAGTCGAGAATGGTGTTCAGTTCTTCCTGGGTTTTATTCTTGCCGGTCAGGGTATGGATGTCCTCAACCAGCAGCATGTCGCAGTCATTAATATATTTTTTTGAAAACAGCTCCATGGATTTGGAACGAATACCCTTGACCATTTCAGCCGAGAATTGCTGGGCGGTGAGATAGTGTAAGCGAGTAGAAGGGGCTGAGCGCAGCACCTGATGAACCACAGCCTGGGTCAGATGGCTCTTGCCGAGCCCGGTGGAACTGTTCATGAACAGACAGTTGCCGTAGGTGGCATCACCAGTGGCTAGCGCTTGGCAGGCGGATTGCGCCAGCAGGTTCGATTCGCCAACCATGAACTGCTCGAAAGTGAAGGCGGGATGAAGCGAACGCAGACGGGCACCGCCGCTGGCTATCCCGGGAAGCCGTAACTGTCCGCTGCCGTTGCTTTCAACCTGCACGGGGCGAACATCGTCGACTTTCAATTGGATACTGTCAATATTCCCCAGTTCTTTGGCTGTATCGCGGATAAGGCCAAGGTAGCGATCTTCAACCCAGGCACAGAAAAACCGGTCAGGTCCGACGAGCTCAAGCGCTTGTCCATCCTGTTTCCGACATTCGAGCGGTTTGATCCATAGGCCGTATTCACTTTCTGACAACGTGCCGTGCAGAGAGGTTTTGATCGTATTCCACAACATAAACAGCTTCCTTTATTCTTCAAAAGTTCTTCCCGAAAAAAGGCTGATCTACCGAAAAACCGCGGACCGGTCAAAAGCTGTATGCGTTGATTTGGTGCTGTGACCAAGATGATTATGCACATTATGGAATTCAATGCAGGCAATAGAGTTATCAGGAAGGGGTGTCCGCAACGCACAATGACCACGCCATTCTTTGAATGGAACGAAAAATACATTATAAAAACAGTACGTTGAATAACGTGTGAAAAAGTTATCAACAAGTTGCCAACAAATCGCTATCTCAACGTATCTGCTATTTACTGATGAAAGCTCGCTCAGGCTCAATTTTTATCTTAGCAGGCAGCTGAATTCTTTAACCCCGTTCCATTCCATGATTTCGCAAACAATTCAAATGAAGAAAAAATCTTCATTGTTGCGGGCACTATTTTTTTGCAATAATAACAGTGATAAGTGCAGCCGTGTCTCCGTTTTTAGGATTCTTGCACGTAACTTCTTTTTCTTCTGAGGGAAGCCTCCCAATTTATGCAGTAACTCAGGGCGAAATAGCATCAACGCTCTACCTTTTAGGGTGAGGTGGACGATGAAAACTTTGACGGGGAGGATTGTTGTTATGGCTATCGGATTACTTGGTTTAGCAGGCTGTGCGGGTGATCGTCTGAAACGGATTGTTTCAAGCAGGAGCGATTCAACCATTGTGGAGGAATTGCCCGATTATCTGCGGGTTGAACTACGCACGCTCCTCTTTATCGATGATGGTGAATTCCTGATGGATCGGACCAACAAGGTCATGCAAATCCGCCCCTCCTCGCGACCTGGTTATGCGGATCTTGGTAAAAACCGCAGTCGCATCGAGGAAATTCGCAGTCAATTCCTCGCACCTGAGGGTGAATAGTCGCTGTAAGAATAGTCGCTGTAAGATAAGCAGCAGTGCGCCAAGAATAGATCGGCTGCTCTGGATTTCCTCAACCGACCTCTCCTGTCAAGTTTGAATGGTTTGATTCAGGCCACTATGTCAGATAGATTCGCAACGAAGCAACGCATGAACCTTTTTCAGGTATTCAAAAATTCCGGGGACCATTCCGGCAATAACAAACGACTGAATTATTGCCCCAATTGCGGTGAAAAGTTTGCCGAAAAATTATTGAATAAATTCGAAAGGCAACAATGTGAACATTGTGATTTCATCAATTATCTTAATCCATCTCCTGGCATTACGAGTATCATCAGATCTCCCGATGGCCGAGTGTTGATTGGAAAGAGATCAAAAAATGCTCGCTATGGAAATAAATGGTGTTTACCTGGCGGCTACATTGAGTACGAAGAATCATTCATTGAAACCGCACATCGTGAAATTTTAGAAGAGACCGGACTCTTTGTGCGCATAGAAGGAATTGTCAATGTGGTTTCAAACAATCTGGATAATTTGCATCACACGATTGTCGTAGTCTTAATAGGAGATGTATCGGGAGGGTTTCAAGAACCAAACGATGATTTAACCGAACTTAAGTGGATAGATAGTGCTCAGCATATTGGTATACATTACGCTTTCGAAGCTGACAAAAGAATAATCGATTGCTATTTCGCAGGAAATATGAAAATATTACCAGTTGACGATAGCATCGAAAAGAGATGAGTTGATAAACAATATATTGATTATTTTTTCAGGTTACTTGTATATCGATAACTGGCCATGACATCTCGCATGCATTCAAAAATACGAATATAAAAAATTCAGACAGTGAGTAGGAATATGAGCAAAACCCTCGTGCAAATGACAGCTGAAATCATCCAATCCCAAATAACCAGCAAACAGATGAGCACTGAAGAAATTAAAGCTGCGCTCAATGAAACATTCCAAGCTCTTAGAGCACTGCAAGATTCCGAAGCAGGCGGCGTGGGAGTGATCGGCACGGAACCGGAAGCAGCAGCCTCGGCGATCGATCCGAAAAAATCAATCCAGAAAAACAAGATTGTCTGCATTGAATGTGGCCAGGAATTCAAGATGCTGTCGCCGAAGCACTTGAAATCTCATCACCTCACCTCAAAAGAATATCGCAAGAAACATGGGCTATCAGCTCGACAGCCGCTGTGCGCCAAAGCGCTTTCAGAGAGGCGGTCGCAATCAGGTAAAGAGAGAGGATTGCCGGATAACCTCCGCAAGGCCATCGATGCCCGGACGAAGAAAAAAAGCATTGTTGGATGAAATGATTCTGCACCCTCTTCTGGATAGAAATCCAGGAGAGGGTGTGACGTTCAGGCAGCATCCCTTGCCCCGCAAGGCCAATCCCACCGATTCCATTAAGGCCACCGAATAATCGAGGGTGGCATGTGCGGTATTCACCAAGCCAGCTTCAATCAAGGACCACTTTATATGAAAATCGTACTCGCCTTCATAGTCGTGATGACCATCGGTACGCTGACGGCAAACGCCCAAGTTGCCATAAAAAAGGATGTGATAAAAACATCGGCTGGCGACCTGGAACTTATGTTCATAGGGCACGCATCACTTCTTATGACATTTCAGGGGCAAATCATTCATGTTGACCCCTACGGCAAGATGGCAGACTACACAAAACTACCCAAAGCCGACTTGGTTTTCATTACCCACGACCATAATGACCATTTCGATGTAAAGGCTCTCGAGAGTATTCAAAAAAAGGATACTGTCGTGATCCTGCCTCCAATCTGTTCTGAAAAAGTTCCGGAAGGTTGGATTATGGAAAATGGAGAGAGATTGACGGTGAAGGGGATAGCGATTCAAGCGATTCCTGCCTTTAACATCGTGCATAAACGGGCCAATGGCCAATTCTTTCACCCGAAAGGTCTTGGTAACGGGTATGTGCTCACAATGGGTGATAAACGAATATATGTGGCGGGCGATTCAGAAAACATACCGGAAATGAAGACCCTCAAAGCAATCGACTGCGCATTCCTGCCAATGAGCGCGCCATCAACGATGACGCCAGAGATGGTGGCGGATGCGGCGAAGGCATTCAAACCGAAAATTCTTTACCCCTACCATTACAGTGAGACGGATCCCAACAGACTGGTCCAACTGCTGAAAAATACGTCGGGGGTCGAAGTGCGCATCCGGCAATTGCGATGACCGGGGTCAACGGAACAGGTGGCCGACTTGACCGGAACAGGCAATAACCGCCGCAAGGCTATCGCTGCCTGCACGCAAAAAAAGTCACCCCGGACTGAAATAATTTTCTCGCCCTTCTCTTGATTTGAATTCAGGAGAGTGCGTAACATATTGTTCATCCAAAATAGTCGACAAGCTACTCACAAGGAGGAGGACACGATGCACTTCAATCGACGGCAGTTCTTCAAAGTCTGTGCAGCTACTGTAGGCGGTTCCAGTATGGCTCAACTGGGCTTTTCCCCAACCAATGCCCTGGCCGAAGTCCGCGAGTTCAAGCTGACCCGTTCCACCGAAACCCGCAATACCTGCCCGTATTGTTCGGTTGGTTGCGGTCTCCTCATGTATAGCCTGGGCGACGCCTCAAAAAATGCCCCGGCCGAGATCATCCATATCGAGGGCGATCCGGATCATCCGGTGAATCGCGGCACTCTCTGCCCCAAAGGGGCAGGCCTGCTCGATTTCGTCCACAGCCCAAACCGGCTCAAACATCCGGAATATCGCGCCCCCGGCAGCAAGCAGTGGCAGCGTATCACCTGGGAGGATGCCTTCAGCCGGATTGCCACCCTGATGAAAGACGATCGGGATACGAATTTTATCGCCAAAAACGATAAGGAGCAGACGGTCAATCGCTGGCTGACCACCGGTTTTCTCGCTGCCTCCGCCTCCAGCAACGAAACCGGCTATCTGACCCATAAGATTGTCCGCAGCCTAGGGATGCTCGCCTTCGACAATCAAGCGAGGGTCTGACACGGACCAACGGTGGCAAGTCTTGCCCCGACGTTTGGCCGTGGCGCCATGACCAACCACTGGGTCGACATCAAGAATGCCGACCTCATCCTGATTATGGGCGGCAACGCCGCCGAAGCCCATCCCTGCGGATTCAAATGGGTGACCGAAGCAAAAGCCCACCGCAAGGCCAAGTTGATTGTGGTCGACCCCCGCTTTACCCGTTCGGCCGCAGTCTCTGATTTCTACACCCCGGTCCGCGCCGGCACCGACATCGCCTTCCTCGGCGGCGTGATCAACTATCTGCTCAGCAACGATCAAATCAATCACCAATACGTCAAGCATTACACCGATTTCAGCTTTCTGGTGAAAGAGGAATTCGGCTTCGCTGACGGCTTGTTCACCGGCTACAATGCCGAGAAACGGACCTACGCCAAATCAAGCTGGGGCTACCAGATCGGCCCGGACGGCTTTGTGGTCACCGATCCCACCCTGGAAAACCCACGCTGCGTCTATCAGTTGATGAAGGCGCATTATGCCCGCTACACCCCGGAGATGGTCTCTTCCATCTGCGGCACGCCCAAGGAGGATTTCCTTAAGGTCTGCGAGATGATTGCCGGCACCGCCGCCCCCAACAAGGCCATGACCATCATGTACGCCCTGGGTTGGACGCAGCATTCGCAAGGCACGCAGATGATCCGCACCGGTGCCATGGTGCAGCTGCTGCTCGGCAACATCGGTATTGCCGGGGGCGGCATGAATGCCCTGCGCGGCCACTCCAACATCCAGGGGTTGACCGACCTTGGTTTGCTGTCCAATCTGCTGCCGGGCTATATGTCGCTGGCCGGGGATGCGGAGCAGGACTATCAGGCCTATATCAATGCGCGGGCCTTCAAGCCGCTGCGGCCGGGCCAGATGAGTTATTGGCAAAACTACGGCAAATTTTTCGTCAGCACGATGAAGGCCTGGTATGGTGACGCCGCCACGGCCGGGAACAACTGGTGCTTTGACTGGTTGCCCAAGCTTGATAAGGGCTACGACATCCTCCAGGTGTTCGAGAATATGCACCAGGGCAAGGTCAACGGGTATATCTGCCAGGGATTCAATCCGCTGGCTTCTGCCCCGTGCAAGATTAAAATATCCGGCGCCCTGGCCAAGCTCAAGTATCTGGTGATCATCGATCCCCTGGCCACCGAGACCTCCGAATTCTGGCAAAATCACGGCGAGTACAACGACGTTGATCCGACCAAGATCCAGACCGAGGTTTTCCGCCTACCCTCGACCTGTTTTGCCGAAGAGGATGGCTCACTGGTCAATTCGGGACGCTGGCTGCAATGGCACTGGAAAGCCGCCGGGCCGCCAGGGGAGGCCAAGGGGGATCAGGCCATCATGGCCGGCATCTTCCTCAAGCTCCGCGAGATGTATCAAAAAGATGGCGGCGCCTTCCCCGATCCCATCCTTAACCTGACCTGGAAGCATCGCCAGCCGGAGGAGCCGTCGCCCGAAGAGCTGGCCAGGGAGTTTTCCGGGTCCGCCTTGAAGGATCTGGTCGACCCCAAGGATGCAACCAAGGTCCTGCTCAAAGCGGGCCAGCAGTTGAACGGCTTTGCCGAACTGCGCGACGACGGTTCCACCGCCTGCGGCTGCTGGATTTTTTCCGGCTGCTGGTCGGAAAAGGGCAATCTGATGGCACGACGCGACAACAGCGACCCCTTCGGCATCGGCCAGACCCTGAACTGGGCCTTTGCCTGGCCGGCCAACCGGCGGATTCTCTACAACCGCGCCTCCTGTGACCTCACCGGCAAGCCCTTTGATCCCAAGCGGAAGCTGATCGCCTGGAATGGAGCCACGGGCACCTGGTCCGGGTCCGACATCCCGGATTTCAACGCCGCCTCGCCGCCGGAAAACGGCCTGGGGCCGTTCATCATGAATCCGGAAGGGGTGGCACGCTTCTTCGCTGTCGACAAGATGGCGGAAGGCCCCTTCCCCGAACATTACGAGCCCTTTGAGTCGCCGCTGGCCGTCAACCCGCTCCACCCGCAAAACGACAAGGCGCGGGCCAATCCGGCTGCCCGGGTCTTCAAGGGCGACTGGGACACCTTCGGCTCAGCCGATCAATTCCCCCATGTCTGTACGACCTATCGGCTGACCGAACATTTCCATTTCTGGACTAAACATGCAGCCCTGGATGCTATCCTCCAGCCGGAACAGTTTGTCGAGATCGGCGAGGACCTGGCTCGCGAAAAAGGCATCAAGTCCGGCGACAGCGTGCGGGTCAGATCCAAGCGCGGCTTCATCGTCGCGGTGGCCGTGGTCACCAAACGGATCCGCACCCTGGATATAGCGGGCAAGAAGGTCCATACCGTCGGTGTTCCGATCCACTGGGGCTTCATGGGGATAGCCAAGAACGGTTATATCACCAACACCCTGACCCCCTTTGTCGGCGATGCCAACACCCAGACGCCGGAATTCAAATCGTTCCTTGTGAACATTGACAAGGTGTAAGGAGGCGAACCATGACCCTGCAATCACTTGACATCAAAAGACGTTCCGCCACCACCACGCCCTCGCCCAATGCCCGGACCACCCTGGAAGTGGTCAAGCTGATCGACATCTCCAAGTGCATCGGCTGCAAGGCCTGCCAGGTGGCCTGCATGGAATGGAATGATCTCCGCGACACCGTCGGCAAAAACCGCGGGGTCTACGACAACCCGGCTGATCTTTCCGATCAGAGCTGGACGGTGATGCGCTTTGCCGAGGTCGAACCCACCCCCGGGCGGCTCGAATGGCTGATCCGCAAGGATGGCTGCATGCACTGTGCCGATCCGGGCTGCCTGAAGTCCTGCCCCGCCCCCGGCGCAATCATTCAATACAGTAACGGCATTGTCGATTTTCACGAGGAAGCCTGTGTCGGCTGCGGCTATTGCATCATCGGCTGCCCGTTCAACATCCCCCGCCTGTCCAGGAAAGATGGCAAGGCCTATAAGTGCACGCTCTGTTCCGACCGGGTGGCGGTGAACCTGGAGCCGGCCTGCGCCAAGACCTGTCCCACCGGGGCAATCATCTTCGGTTCCAAGGAGGACATGCTCCAGCATGCCACCGGCCGCATTGCTGACTTGAAGGAACGCGGCTACCAGCAGGCTGGACTGTACAATCCACCCGGTGTCGGCGGCACCCATGTGATGTATGTGCTCCAGCATGCCGACCGGCCCGAGCTGTATCAGGGACTGCCGAAAGATCCGGGCATCAGCCCGCTGGTTGTCCTGTGGAAGGAGATCGCCAAAACCGTGATGAATATCGGTTTAGGCGCCGCCATTGCCAGCGGAGTCATTCATTACCTGACTCAGGGGCCCAACGAGGTCACAGAGGAAAAGGAGGAAACGCTATGAGCAAACAGACTCTCATTCAGCGGCACACTGCAAGCGAACGGCTCAACCATTGGATGGTGGCCATCACCTTTATTCTCGCCGGCCTTTCCGGGCTCGGTTTTTTCCATCCCCTCTTCTTCTGGCTGACCAGCCTGTTCGGTGGCGGCACCTGGGCGCGTATCCTCCATCCTTTCTTTGGGGCGGCCCTGTCCTTTTTCTTTTTCATCTGGGTGGCCCGGGTATGGAATGACAATCGGATCACCGCTGTCGACTGGCAATGGGGAAAACATTTGGGGGAGATCCTGCGGAACCGAACGGAGAATCTGCCTCCGCTCGGCAAATACAACCTCGGCCAGAAGCTCCTGACCAGAACGCTGCTGCTGGCCATTCTGCTGCTGCTGGTCTCCGGCATTCTCATCTGGCAACCTTGGTTCGCTCCCGAGTTTTCCGTTAACCTGCGCCGAAACGCGGTGGTGGTGCATGCCTTTTCCGCCTTTGTCGCCTTGACCTGTTTCATTGTCCATGTCTACGCCGCCTACTGGACGCGCGGTTCGATCCGCGCCATGACCCGTGGAACCGTCACGGCAACCTGGGCCAGACATCATTTTGCCGGATGGTATAAGGAGATGGAGGGGAAAAATCAGTAAACTTGGTGGGTCGGGCGAAGCGCTTGCCTGTGCTTCGATTGGTATGGGGAAGCGTTTCGTCAAATGCTCTGCACAATCATCTCTGCAACCGGATACACAATGATCACACCCCCCATTTTGCAACCCGGCCAGATGGAGGCCGCTGCCGGCGCACTTCCTGAATTGCTTCTCCCGCCGGCTCACCTGTTCGCCGACCGTGCCCGAAGATTGCACCAACTGGCTGAAGGGCACAGCCTGTCCGATTATCTCTTGTTTTTAGGGCGATTGGCTGAATGGCAGCAGACCGAGTTGGACCGCCATCCGGAGATTCCTGTTCCTGACCCCCACTTGCTGGATCGATGCCGCGAACACGCCCTGCCGCCGCTGGCCCCAGCGGGTTGGCCCCGGCAGCCCCGATGGCAGGAGGCTGTCCGCAGGGCCATTGCTGCCGTCACTCAAGAGATTCCGCTCAAAGGCCGACAAGCGTTCTCACTCCTTCTCAAGGCAGACAGTGGATGGCTGGAAATCCAGGCCGATGCTTTGCTGCAAGGAAACATAGCGCAACTTGACTTGGCAGCCGCGCCCTTCATCGGCGCAGCCCTGCAGGTCCAATGGACCCATCTGGCGCGGCACCTCCTGCCGAGCCAGGTCGCCCGGCCGGAACACCCGGCTCTCTGCCCGGTCTGCGGCAGCCACCCGGTGGCTGCAGTGATCCATGCGACAGGTTCGACAAGGGGACTGCGCTATTTGCACTGCGCACTGTGCGGTTCGGCATGGCATGTAGTGCGCGCCAAGTGCAGCCAATGCGCTCACACCAAGGGGATCGAATATTTTGGACTGGAGGGCGCGAATGGAGAGGTGCGGGCCGAGACATGCCCCGAATGCAATTGTTATCTGAAGATTTTTTCACAGGAAAAAGACGCCCGCGTCGATCCGGTCGCCGATGACATTGCCACTTTGGCACTGGATCTACTCATGAGCGAACAACATTATGTCAAAAGCAGCCTCAACTTGTTCATGATCCCAGGCAGAGAAATTTAAATATTTGGTATGCAGGTATAGGGACGGAATGCACGAGGCCGCATGAAAGATGAGGAAAGCGACTCGGGAGCAGTCTGAAAGGGTCCGGCATTGCCGATGGCCGATGGAATCAATGGCGACAGCATAGGTTGCAGAAACAACTCGCCCCCCCTTTTAGGCCTCAATCCAGCAAGCAATCCAACAATGGGTACAAGCCCCGGCGATTAACAATTACCCCCTGAAGTTGAAAACAAAAAAGGCGACCATTTCTGGCCGCTTTTTTTATTTCAGGGCATGTCTCTCGACATGTCAAAAAATGCCAATTTTATTTTTTTGCCTTTACGCTGCAATTACTTGTTTTTATTGGCTGGAGGACAGGAAAAGAAACCCGACCAACCTAATCCACTGATATCGTTGACTTTACGTTGAAGCAATATTGTGCTTCGGGACAAATGTACCACCGTCAACGGCACAATTATTAGAAAAAATTAACCCATACAGCCACCAGGAAACATCATGTGCGTACATGAATGACTTGAACCGTGAGTACGACAACCTCACCCACGGAGTTCACCACGCAAAAACGACTCTACAGCGTCTTTAGCTGTGCCGGACGCGCCTTTTATTGTTCGGATACCTTTTATCCCCAAAACATTTATCGTTCCATCACCTATTCCGCCAGCAATCAAAGTCATCACCCCACATTGCGCAAGAACATACGACATGCTCGACTTGAAGTCACCGTTTGCTGAACATTCAATAATTTCTTCAGCCTTGATCTGCTTCCCTTCGACACTAAAAATTGTACATTTTCCACAATTATCAAAGTCCGGATCAATCTGTTCACCAATTGTTGGTACCGCTATTTTCATTAAAATTTCTTCCCCTTTTTTAATGCTGCCCAACTTAAAGTCAGAATGAAACTTGTTTCCGCAAGCCGGACAGGCCATTAGGATTCCACCGATGCTATTCGGGAATCGTAATAGTTAATCACATTTTTGACATTTTATCACAGCATAATTTTTCATAAAACAAATACAATTATTCTAAATAATAAAACAAAACGATTAGTTATTAAGGAGTTATTAAAATTATTGATCTCATTTTTTATTTAGAAATCTCTTATTATTTTCGTCACATATCTTCATTTCAATACGATTATCTTTCAAAAATTTGCAATTTCAATGTACAATGATTATTATATTTAAAGTTAGATTAATAAAAATTATTTATTAAAAATATATTGATAAATATATCATTTTATTGATAATAATTTTTTAAAAAAATTAAACATTATTTTTATTTAAAATTTATTATAATTTTATTTTATAAACATTAATATTTAACTGTCAATCAGTAAAATTTAAATCATAATGTATTATATTTTATTAAAATATACGGAGATTGACACATGACAGGCAGACTACCAGATTTATATTCATATATAGTAGAAACAGATAGCGGATTTTGTCCAAATAATAATAATGATATATGTACACTTGCTTGTTGCAAACCAAGGATTCGGCATAAAGCAAATATAGGTGATTGGATAATAGGAACAACATCATCACCAATAAAATCTAGATTAGTTTATGCAATGCATGTTTCCAGAGCGTTGACATATGAATTGTATTGGAGCTATCCCGAATACGAATGCAAAAAGCCAAACAAGAACAATCTTCGCGGAGATAATATTTACAAAAAAGGAGCAAATGGTGCCTTAATTCAAATTCCTAATCAATGTCACAGTGAAACGCATTTTAAAACCGACACCAGCGTGAACAGGGTGCTGATTTCCAAGGAATTCTATTATTTCGGCAAAGAAGCACCAGAAATACCGGAGCAGTACAGAACCCTTATCCATACCGGGCAGGGACACTCTCAGATAAAACCAACCTCCAAAAATTCTATGGCAGTGTCGGTTTTTCTTATATGGCTGCGTGACAATTTTAAACAAGGAGTACATGGTGAACCAGCACAGGCAAACACCAGAAAGCTCTCCGCTGCTAGCACTCGCAAAAAACTGAAGAGCGAAGGATTGAACAATTGGTAATGCTATAATTTGCAGACATAAGCGGGTAACCGGTTGATTGGCTTGTTAACCTTGAAGTCAGTGACCACCGGCAAAGCCGGTGGCTTGAAAGATTGTGAACCGCTCAAAGCGGTCTATTTAACAGATTCTCTGACCACCATTCGGTGGTCGACTATTTGAAAAGGTTCAATTGCTCGATATGATGGTCTTCCTTTTCCTGCTCGCGGATATAAGCCCGTACAACCTCTTCGTCGGCACCGACAGTTGATACAAAATAGCCCCGTGCCCAAAAATTCATGCCACTATAGTTCTTTCGTTGGCCAAGATAGGTCCGTGCTATATAAATCGCGCTTTTGCCTTTTATGTAACCAACCACCTGCGACACCGCATACTTCGGGGGGATCGACAGCAGCATGTGTACATGATCTGGTTGCAAATGCCCTTCCTCTACCCGACTCTCTTTCTGACGAGCAAGTTCACGGAACATTTCGCCGAGGTTCTTCCGGAGTCCACCATAAAGCAGTTTTCTCCGGCATTTCGATATCCACACAACATGATACTTGCAATCCCATTTCGTGTGGCTTAAACATTGTGTGTTGTTCATGAAGCCTCCTTTCTCGTGACTTTGAGCGGTCCACGGGATCGGAGGCTTCTTGATTTTGCAGGAACCGTCAAACTTTAATAGTCCCCCGGCAAAGCCGGGGGTTTACCCAAGGGAAATTAACCGCTTGATCTGTTGCGATTTCCGGCATGGGTTAGATCTCACTCTTGTTTAATTGTTCCTGGGCGAGTAGCCCAACCAGTTCACGCTCAAATCTTTCATCGAGAACTATGGATTCCTGCTCCAGCCATTTGCCGCTGCTGACGAGCTCTTGCGGCAGAAGAGCCAGGTCGTCGCCGTGATGGTCCCATTGTCGTCCGTCAACTGGTAGGGAGTGGGCATAAGTGGGCTCATATTCCCTCCAGAAGGTGGGGACAAAAAGGCGGATGGTTGTGTCGTGCCGCTGGAGGAGATGGAGGTAAATGTCGAGTCCCTCTGGATCAAGATCCCCGAAATGACATCGACGGATGGTTGGAGCAAACAGGCGCATAAATTGGCAGCTTAAAGGCGTGTTCCAGCCGGGTTGATGGATGAGGAGCAGGCCTTCCGGCTTGGGCATGTCCACAAAAGTCCCGAGGTTTTCCACGGTCATGATCGCCTTGGGCAGGACGCCGCTGGGTTGCACCCCATCAAGGAGGGCCCGCTCCGGAAGAATGATTTCTCCGGCCGTCGCCATCCAGTCGTCACAGGAGAGACGCTGAGCCCCTCGGCATAAGAGCAGCCCTTCATTGGTGCGCAGGCGCAGAACCCCGTCCATGGTCAGGGTCAGGTCCGGCGGTTGAGAGGCATTGGTGCCTCGGCTCTTGGAATGGGCGCCAGCTATCGCGTTATACGTTTTGTGATGCAGTCTAGGCGGCAGTAACGGCGTTGGTCTGCTTTGCCGTGTCAGTTGCCGTAACCCCTCGGCGGATGTCTCCAGCCCTGCATCGTCGAGACAGTGCAAGGTTTCCTGCCAGGAAGGCCAGACAGACTCCAGCAGTCCCGGAATGCTGGCCCTGCCGAACTCGTTGAACTCCAGTTCGTCTCTTCGGGGCGATTGGGTGACCCATCCCGAAGCGAGAAGGTGCTGCGCCAGTGGTTTGATTGTTTTGGTTTGTTTGAGCAGACCCTGCCGCCACAGCCTGAGCAACGCGGCGCGGTATTCAAGATTTTTCCAGTCCATGCTTTTCCTTGCTCATATCCCCCCGCGGAACAACGATTTGTAGAGAAAACGGCTCATTCCTCGGCTCTTTCTCCCTTGAAGCGCCGACCGCGCACAACTACGTCTTCCTCATTATTGACGTCAAGGCGCCGCACCAGTCGATAGGCGGTTCCACGTCTGGCCCGATCTGCGGCAGGGGCTGCCACCAGAAGCTGCATGTCCATGCGGTCGCAGAGTTCGGCCAGGGCATCCAGTGAACGGGGACTGAGCCGGGCCGCCTCGTCTAGAAAGAGAAAACGAAGGCTACCGCCATCCCTTTTGCCCCGCAACAGAGCGGATTGGGATTCCCAGGCTTCCAGGATGACCATGAGCACGGCGGCGCCGACTCCAATGGATTCCCCGGTGGAGAGGGATCCGGAGGAGGCCGGGGACCATTTATCTGAGCCGAGACGGCGGATTTCAATGCGTAATTGAACATATTCCCGGTAATCCAGCAATTGGTCGCCCTTGACTTGGCCGCCACCCATTTGGCGGTACAGCTCGACCAGCGCTTCCTCCAGGGGGAGCCGGGAATCAAAAAGGCTCATCTGTTTTTTCAGGCTCTCCAACAGCCGATGCATGGCTTCCACCCGCGTCAGTAGGATGCGAATGCCGGTAATGGTTCCGAAGTGCACCGTGGCCAGCCCCTTGTTCAACCTTTGTGTCTGATGTTCTTCCCGCCGGATCCGTGAGCGGATAGAGTTGGCCACGGTGTCGGTGCCATGGCGGAGTTGGTTTTCCTGATCCTCCAGACGGCCACGCAGGCGGTGTAAATGTTCCTTGATCTGATGGAGGGCCAACTCCGGATCATCGGCCTGACTGATGTCACGGGGGATGGACCGTTCAAGAAAGCGACGGATCATGAACCAGACAGTGAGGGTTTGCAGACCGCGCCGCATGTCCGCGTCCCGGAATTCGATCACCAGTTCAACCTCTCGCCAGAGTGCTTCTCCATCGGGAACTTCGTGGAGGATCCTTTTCAACTCACCCTGGTATGCGGAAGATTCTTGGAAGGCGCCGGGGTGGCCTTTTTGGTCGTACGCGCGCACCGTCGGGCCGTCCATGAGCCGATCCAGGCAATGTTGCCGCAGTGCATCACGGCGCAGATGCATCCAGTGCCGCCAGTGGGGCCGAAGGTCCGCGAGGGCCTTTTTTCGGCCGTCCCGTGCGTGCTCGACTTCCTTTGCGGCAAATTGCACATCCTTGCCAACCCCGATCAGGTCGTTGTTGATCCTTCGTTCCGAGGCTGTAGCGGTATCCAGCCGTTTTTTTGTTTCCTCTTCCAACCGGGCCGCCTCTTCCAGGCTTTGCTGGCTTCCCTCTTCACCGGTGCTGGTCAGTTCTTCCCGGAGACTTTCGAGCCGTTTGCCATATTCCAGAAGCGCGGCCCGAGCCTCCTCGAAAGCCTTGCGGGCCGTTTTGAGGAGTGGGGCAGCCTGTTCAACCTCCCGTTTGGCCGCCGTCCATTCCAGATCCACCCGGTCCACATCTTTTTTCAGGGCATCCAGGGCGCTCCCTTGTTGCGTCAAAAGTATTTCCTGATCGCGATAGGCGAAATAGGAAAGCCGATCAACGACCATGGTCAAAAGTTCCTTGCCTTTCATCCAATAGGTCAACTCGTCGTCAGCCCGCGTCAATGTCTCCTTGAGCGCTTCAACCGCCTCGGGTCGGGGAGGGGGAGATGACAAATAGTGCTGGCTAGCCCGCACGATCTCCAGGTCCGGTTGCAGTGCTTCGAGCCGTTGTTGCAAGAGTAGACTGTTCTTTCGCTGCTGGTGCAGAGTTTTCAGTTCCTCCGCCCAGTCCCGGTCATCGAGCAGATCAGCGTCCGGCAGGCAGTCGTTATATATTTGCAGCAGGGTCCGGACCGCGACACGACGATGTTCGCTCTCCCCGGCCCGATGCTTGGCGTCAAATTCCTCTTCCTTGACCTCCTTTAACCGGATTGCCAGACGGTTCAAGGCTTCGGCCGGATCCGGGGCGCCCAGGAAATTCCAGTGGCGGGAGAGTTGATCCAGAATTTTTTTCCCCTCCAGCAGCCGTGCCTCGCGATCGCGTATTGTCTCGCTTGCAGTGGTGAGTTGATCCATATGGGTTGTGAGGCGTTTGATTTCGCTCTCCCGGGCGGCCCGTCCCACCACCGGCCGTTGTGGGTGTCCGGTCAGGCGCCAGGCATCGCCCATGGCGACAAGTTCGGCGTTGTCATACGAGATCCCGGCCGGGATTTCTGTCAGCGCCCCCGGTGCCACCAACCAGATTTCTTCCGGCCGGTCCGCTTGCTGCAGAATCCGGTCCACCGCCGCCGGGACATCGTCAACCAGGAGTGCCCCGTGGAGCGGACCGAGCCGCGCCTCAACCAGTGATGCCTCCTTTTCCGGCGTCTGTTCATATAACTCGGCCACCAGGTTGCCTTCCACCAGATCACGCAGCCGCACCAGGGATTCGTCGAGCTGTCCGCACCCAAACTCCAGTTCCTGTTTCCGCTCCCTGGTCGTGTTTCTCTCCTGGTCCAACTGTCTCAGATGTTCACCAACCTCAGCCAAGCCTCCCTCGATCCTCTTTTGCGCACCTTCCAGCTCGGAACCGTTCGTGATGGTGACGGCAAAACGATTCTCAAGTTCTTGCGCCAGATCGCGGGCCGTACACCAGTCACCCGCCTCAGCTCGGAGACCGACCTGTCGCTGTTCGAGCTCGTGGCGCTCTTGGTGGCATCGGGCAAGCTGTTCCAGCAGCATGATGTGCCCGCTTGCCAGAGTGTCTTGTTCCTCGCACAGAGCCTTAAACTGGGACCGCAATGTTTCAGCGCTTTCGATGCGCTCCCCTCTCTCCATCAAGCGTGTCGTTTTCCGTCGCACCTCCCCCTGCCGTTCAGCGAGTTTTTCGGCCCTGTGTATGCGCTCCGGAAGGTCGCCGGCATCCCGCACGGCCCGTTCCATAGCGTCAACCTCGCATTCCAGTTCCGCCGCAATCGTCGATGCGCGTTCCGGTTCCACCTCCTGTTGCCGCGCACGGCCCAATGCCTGGATCGCAACGTGGAAATGCTCGGCGCAGGCATTGAGCACATCGAGTTCCCGTTCAACCCTAACCTTGATCTCCAAAGCTTCGTTCCATTGCTTCCGGCATTCGGCCAACAGTGCTTCGGCATTTCCTTCCGTAACAACATGGTTCGGCAGGGCCGTGCGGCAATCGTCAAGCGTTGCCCTGGCCTGCCTGTACAGCGCCACTTTTCGATCGACATTTTCCCAGGCCTGTTGCGCGTTGGCCAAGCCTCCGGCAATCTGTTCCTTTTCCGCAAGCAGGCGGTCGCGTTGACGCTCACATACCAAGGAGAGCTTTTCCTGGTCACGCCATGCACTGTCCCGTTTTTCCAGAGTTTTCTCTGAGTCCGTGTAGAGGATTTCTACTTGTTTGATCCTGGTGGCGATATCACGGGCCTGTACTCGTTTACGCTGCACCTCCGTGGCCCGTTCGTGTTCTTCTGTGCGCAATTGGAGATCGACAACCGCCTCCGAGTGAGCCAGCATGAGTTCGGCCCGTTGTCGTTGGCGAGTGACAAGTTCGGCTCTATTTCGATAATGCTCATGGCGACCGGACTCGGCTTTGCTGCGAAGCCCGGCTACCCGTAGGCGCGTTCCGTGGAAGGCTGCCTCAAACATGCGGTAACCGGATTGAAACAGTCCTTCGATGACAGTGCAGTTGTTGGCCGCTTTTTCGATCTCCTGGCGGGTCAGCCGGCAGGATTCAAGGTTTTCGCGCATGCGGGCGACATGATTTCTCAGCGTGGGGTCCTCGGCAAGCAAGTAGTCCCGCAGCCCTTTCTGGATGGAACTGGACAGGCCGCCGTACATGCTGGTCCGGAGCATCCGGTTGAACTTATCGCGTTCAGCGTGTGCCTCCATGTTCATGGGTGTTATGCCCAGTTCAAACAGACGTGCGGTGTACTGTCCGACAGTATCACACACGGTCAAGGTGCCTCCCGCCAGGTGCACACTCTGCCGCAGGTCGGCTAACTCGGGAATGCGCACGGTTTCACCCTGTCGCATGAGTAATGTGTTCTCAAGGACAATATCCTCGGAAAGATCTTCGGCGAGGAAGGGGATGATTTCTAGATTCGGGGCTGTTTTTCTGCGAAGCAGCACACCGGCCAAGATGCGTTTTCCCTTTGGGGAGACGATGTCGAGGAGCGAATACGAGACTCCTTTGACGGCCAGTCGTCCGTAAATGCCGCGATCCTCTCCGGTCCCGCCGGCGTCTGTGGCATTCCGGAACTGCAGGAGACGCTGGTCGGGCAGGAGCGCCACGAAGGCGGCGATCATCACCGTGGTCTTGCCCGCGCCATTTTCTCCCTCCAGGGCGGTTACACCCGCATCCATTTCGAAGGATTGAAAAAAGAAGCCGTTCCAGTTGATAAGGATCAGGCGCCGGAGGCGGGCTCTATTCTTCGTGTTCATCGTCTGCTTCCATGAGTTCAGCTTCGCCTTGCCGGATCAGCTCCCGCAATGCCGAGACAGGGTCTCCCGTATCCCGAACCGGCGCGGCAAAACGCATAACGCTCTTTTGGGGAAAGACGTCGCCGCTTGCCCGGTGAACGCTGAGAAATCCCAAACGCTCCAGCCCGTTGACGGCTTTGTCGATAGCCTCCCTGATCTTGCGGTTGTCAGTCTCTGCATCCCTGCCTCGGGTGCGAGGAGCGAGGAATGCGACCAGGTGCTGTCGGCCTAGCAGCATCTCAAGGTGGGAGAGAATATGTTCGAGGGGAATTTTACCCGAAGTTTTCAAATAGGAGGGGTCCATGCGCAGCAGCGCCAGTATTTGTCCCGTCAGCATCTCGGCTATGCTCAGGCGTCGTCGGCCCAACAGTTCGCCTTCGGAAAGGAGGTAATAATAACCTTCCTGCCCATGGACGAGCCTACAGGCGTAGCCTTGGTAAAAATCTCGCAGGTACGGTTCGGCCTGGATCAGGAACTGGTAGGGTCGGATGTCGTCCATGTCGATATGGACCCCGGCGCGTAGACGCAGATCGATCTCCGGGAAAAGGGGGTCGGTAATCACCGCCTCCAGAGAGCCGGTGGTCAGGCTTTTTTTGTCTTCCTGCATGGCGCGGCTCTCTCCGTTTTAACGGTTGAGTAAATTATACGTCTCTGTCTCAAAAGTGGAACTAAACTGCTCGTGCCCATGTTGCTTCACCTTTCGGGCGCATCGGTCAAGACGGGCTTCTGCTTCCGGTGCACCGTCAACGGCTGGATCTCAATGCCCTTGCCCAGCCACTTCCAGGCCGCCTCTTGCCGAAGGTCGGGCGTTCCATGGTGAACCAGCCATTCTGTCAAATCTCCCGCCAAGACGTACAATTCGTCGACGTCATGGTTGGGAAGGAGTTGCGCCAGGATGTCGATTAAATCCAACTCCCCGGAGTCGCGCATTCCCGCTGCCAGCTTTGCTTCCAATCGTTCGAGGAGGGACGGTTCCAGTCCGGTTTCCTCGGTGGATGCGATAGGCGGCCGCCAATTCTTTTGGACGATTTCGTCGGGTCGTTTGTGGGATGAATCGCGCAGATGCCTATACGGAGGTTGTTCAGCCACCATCAAATACCAGAAGGCGGGTTGCCCGTATTCCTTGAGACTGTCCCGGAGCCGGGATCGGATCGCCCGTTCAGGGTCGACACTGATGACGGTGCGGATGAACTCATGCACATTGCGGTAATATTCCGACCAGGCAGCAAACCGGCTTGCCGCCCAGGCGACGATCCGTTCCATCTGTCTGCGGACATGGGTGAGAGCCTCTATCGCCTCGTTTTGGAGCACTCTTTCGCACAGCTCTTCTATCTCGTTGAGAAGTGAGGTCATTCCCTCGATTTCATGCATCAGGACGCCGTGCAATTCCTGGAGGGCATTGCTTGTGGATTCTAATAGTCCTTCGCAGGACTGAACGGCATCAACCCAGTTTTCTTCCAGCATGGAGGCTATTCGTTCCCTGGTTTCTTCCTGTTGGGCGTCCATTCCTTGCTGACGGCGGTCGATAATTTCAATGAGCCCGGTGACCGTTAAACGCAAAGGGCCGGTTACCGCTGTTTCCCAGTGTTTGTTGTCGCCTTGCTGTTCAGCCGCGAGTTTGATCTGGCCGAGATCGGCGCGGATGCGGGTCATCATCACTTCCAGATTCTGGCGGGTCAGGCCTTCCCGTTCTCCGAACCATTCGGCTATGGCGTTGCCCATGCGCGAGAGCGAATAGTCGCCGCCGCGTACGATTCCCGCCGCGTCGGTGCGGACCATGAGCCGCTGCTCGCGGAGGCGGGCAATGGCGTTTGTGGTCCGTTGCGCAAGGGTCGCCGGGTCGCCGTGGGCCACCTCGCTGACGATGCGGTAGATGTTACGTAACTGATCTTCGTCCAGGGTGGGGTCGGGGTTGACCTCCACCCAAGCGTGGATACCGGCGAGAAAGGCGGTGTCCTCACGGTCAATTTGCAGGTTAAACTGCTGGGACCATGTCTTGGCGATGATTTCAGCGACGTTCAAGGTAGATCCATGATTGCAGGCTGTAAGCGGTAGGGTACAGAATTGGATATCGAGTCATTGTACCTTCAATTCATCAACCCGGAGGACCCTTGCTCCGGCTTGGCGCATCTCGTCGATGGCCGGCTCGGCATCATCCGGCTGGAGATTAACCCCGGCGATGCCATCCAGTAGCACGGTCACCGTCAGGCCGCGTCCCAGGGCATCGAGGACTGTGGCGCGTACGCAGTAGTCGGTGGCCAGACCGCCAATGCAGAGGTGATCGATGCCGTTTTCGGTGAGCAGATCCGCCAGAGTCCTGCCCGCCTCGGTCATCCCGTCAAAGGCGGAATAGCCATCGACGGACTCATCCATCCCCCTGGAAAGGAGAACAACGGATGCGGGCAGTCGCAGGTCTGCGATGGAACATGTAAATTGGGGACATGTAAACTGGGGGAATCCACGTTTTCTTCGATTTTATAGGTCTATTTAACAAACCGTTTCCAGTTATTCGAAAGGTCAACATTGTTCCAATACATGGAAACAGGGAGTTAAACCCGGCACCATGTATGCTCAGCTCAACCCTTTATCTTCTTTTTGACCGACTTTATGGATTTGCCGAAGGCCTTGTCCTTCTTCCGTTTTTCTTGGTAGGTCATGTCGTAGAATTCTGATTCCTTCTTCAGCTTCGTATAGCTGAGATATCTATCCTTGCTCAGCTCACCGCTCTCGATCGCGGCCTGGATGGCGCATCCGGGTTCCTGCTGGTGGCTGCAATTTGCATATCGGCAATTCCGGGCAAGTTCTGCAATCTCTTCAAACCCCGAGTCAACGCCATTGCTTGCGCCGACGATGCCCAGCTCCCTCATTCCAGGGGTGTCGATCAGCATCGCCCCCTGATCCAAAATAACGAGTTGCCGCCGGGTGGTTGTGTGGGTGCCTTCCCCTGTTCCGCTGACGGCTTGAGTGAGAAAAGTTTCCTGGCCAATGAGCTTGTTGATGAGCGTCGTCTTGCCAACACCGGATGAGCCAAGAAGACAGTACGTCTTTCCAGGGGAGAGCATTTGCCGGAATTCATCGAATCCGGTCTCGGTGAGGCTGCTTAAGGCATGCACTTGTGCCTTTGAAGCCGAGCGAATGATCGAAAGCTTCTGCTCCAGTTCGTCCTGGGAGATCAGATCCGTCTTGGTGAGCAGGACAATCGGTTCGATGTGGCCGTCGGCCGCCATGACTAGATACCGGTCCAGCCGATTAGGATTGAAGTCGAAATTGCAGGATTGAACGATGAAGGCGATGTCTATGTTGGCTGCAATCATCTGGTAGTCGACGTTTTCTCCGGCGGACTTACGCCGCAGGAACGTCTTTCGCGGAAACAACTTATGAATAATGGCGGCTGTATCGTCGTTGTAAGAGTAAGCCGACACCCAATCGCCCACGCATGGCAGGTCCATGGAGCTCTCAGCCTGGTACAAAAGCTTTCCTGTCAGCTCGGCCGGAACTTCTCGGGAGCCGTTTGTGATGCGATACGAGCCGCGATCCACAGCGGATACGCGAGCAAAGCAGCAATCCTCCTGGTGGAGCTCGGTGGAATATGCCTCAAACCATTGGTCAAAACCAATATCGCTTGTTTTCATTCGGGTGTACTAACGACGATATCATCATCGGTGGTAAAATTTATCATCGGACGGTGCTGCCGGTTTTTAATGGGGTGCATCCGACTGAAAGCGTCTTATTGGAGTCTTTCATCGATTAATGCATCTGTTGCTTGTACTAACTCACTGATAAATCGAATATGTTTGCGCAAATCTTCACGCGTAACCGCATGTGGAGCAGTTTGTCCGGCAACGGGTCTCCATGATCGATGGGCTATCTCTCCTCGCTTTTTGGCTATGGCATTGAGTTCCTTGCGGGCGCGAGGTGGGTCATAGTTGTTCCAGGTCCAACCTTCCGTAACGTCGAAGCCCAGGTACTTAATAAAAATGGCCTTTATTCTGTCTGTACTTGGTGTGTGAAAGTATTTCAGGTCGTTTTCAAGCGATGATTTGTAGAATTTAACGAGCAAACTCTCTTCCGATCCGCAACCTGATACAGCATCAGCAGCTTCCACAATTCTATCTTCCACGTAAGTTTCCAGTGCAGCCAGCGCCATTACGAGACCTGCACGCTTTAGTACTTCTGCTTCTGGGGGAGGAGGTTGTTTGTTCAAGGAGTCAAAGTGGGTTAGGAGGTCGCTCGCATCCTGAATCGCATGGTCGAATGTTTGGAGTGCTTTGGAAGCCATTTTTAAACCTTTAATAAGTTTTTATTCGGTTCATTGTGTTCATTCGGTTTTTCAAGCCTGGTTGCATCTGAGCGTGAAACCGAATATCATTCCAGTGAGTCGACCTGACGAGCTAGCTTGGTATAAAATACCGAGAAAGAGTCAATGTCCCGAAGGTCATCATACTTCCAATAAATGTGAACCAACTCCGTTTTGCGTCCTCAACTCCAGCAACCTGCCTCTTCCTGCTAGCTGTTACCTGAATCCGTGACACCCTCGGCCGGATTTCCTCTTTCGGATCAGGCTGGGGCGATTGTCAGCCTTGTGGGCTGATGCTGTTGCTTATAAGCCGAACGCTACGGTCACTTTGGCGTCTTG
>Ga0074193_1001434_pt1 | contig 28901 bp, 26 predicted proteins | sample EPASupsiteHSE605_FD_64523 | JGI IMG/M metagenome (GOLD analysis project Ga0074193, IMG submission 64523) | Bioremediated contaminated groundwater from EPA Superfund site, New Mexico - Sample HSE6-05 | ecosystem: Environmental > Aquatic > Deep subsurface > Groundwater > Contaminated ... | reverse complement strand
ACAACCAAGAACCATACTGCAGGAGATTTCTTCCAAATCCTGATATAAGCATTTGCTTTAAGGATGTAATAATCAAAGCCTATTCTATGACTGCTGTATCGGGTTAGAAGGGGTAGATGACAATTTTCAAGAGGGGCGACGATGGTTCAAAAGGAATTGAAATTAAAAATAATATAATCATACAATTAAATGCTGAACTAGATGAAATTCTACTCAACCATAAGCTTACCCTTCAACAAATAGATGAACTAACCGAACAGTTAAATGCACGGGAAGCCACTAGTGAAACCATAGAACGTTCTCTAATAGAAAGCCAGAGAATAGCTGAGGAAATGGAGACTGAGGCTGATATTAGAATTCGGGCTATAATGGCTGATGCCCAGCGTGTGCTTGAAAAGCAGCAAGAAAAGCTGTTGCTTATTGATAAGGAGATTGCCTACCTGAACAAAGAATTGAATCCGGGATATGTTGTGGTCGAGGGTTCTGCTCCATTACAGGGCTCTGCTTCTTTACTGAGTCCTGTTCCTCTTATAGAGGGTTCCATTCCTAAAGTAACTGAATTAGAAACTAGTGCTTCATTTCCTGAAGAAATACATACGGAACCAGCTCCCCCCAAGACGGTACAAGTTGATATTCCTGGTTATAAACCGGAAACAATCGATGAAGATAGCAATAAGTACAGCATGCAATTGGTTGCCTTTGTAAATGCCCGGCATTTTGTGTCGTTTGGCGGGAAAGACGGCCCGATTCATGCTCATTCATGGCAAGCTCAGATTGAAGTACAAGTTCCCATCGATAAAGGCGAAGTTATGGGCTTTGCTAAAATATCATCGGCTATAAAGGAAGCCCTGGCTCCTTACGAAAATATTATCTTTAACTATTCCCATCCTTTCAACAAGATTCAGCCTACTACAGAGAACCTTGCTATGTACTTTTTCAATTGTCTTGAAGACGCATTACGGCTTATAGGACTTGACTTGGATAAAATGACCCTGTGGGAAACACCCACACGCGGGATTCAGGTAACTACCCGTAATACACTTTTTGATGATTTGACTGAAACTTCGGGCGAAGCCCAAGAAAATTGGATTGCTCAACAACAGGCGGCACCTACAAAGGATACTGTATCAAAGAGGGAATCATGGTTTGGGCGAATGCAGTTAAATCCTGCAGCTAAACTTATCCCGCGGCGTCCTAATCCCGATCATCCAGTAAACTCGTGGCAGCAGTATGCTGTTGCTATATGCATCTTAAGTGTGGCTACTTTCCTAATCTATCACAATATCTTGTTTGCTCCATTTGATCAGCGTTATCCCTGGGGTTCAGATACCTGGGGCCATCTGTTCAAAGCTGATTACCTTTATAATCAGATATTACAGGGTAATTACTACCCCCAATTTACTGAATATTGGTATAACGGGGTCCAACCTTTCCGGTACTGGGCACCTCTTCCGTATTATGTTTTAGCACTTCTTGAAGCTATTACCGGGGACATTTTTACCGCTGGTAATATATACCTGGTGCTTTGTGCTTTTCTGGGAAGTTTGTCCTGCCTGCTTCTATCCCGGTACATGGGAATTTGGCCGGCAATAATGGTTGGCTTGATATGGTTAGTCTGGCAGGATAATGTGCGTGTGTCCTTTTCCGAAGGCAATGTGTCGTGGGTTCTTGCCACATCGTTCTTGCCATTGATATTCACAATGCTCTTAAAGGTTATGGGCAGCAAGAAATCGTACCTGGCAATTATTGCTACTGTTGTCCTTATTCATGTTGCGGTCATAAGCCATGCCATGATTGGGGCGATATATTTCTTGTGTTTCTCCTGGTTTTTATTCTTACTATGGATTTTTGGCGGCTGCAGCTTAAAGGATGGTATTTCGGGAGTATTTATATTGCTGATTGGAGTAGGAACATCAGCCTGGTGGCTATTGCCAAGCTTAACCGGAGGCATCAGCGGGCTGGATGTTGATGCAGTTAAAGAAGCAATTCAGTTTGTTCCGGCTTCTATATCATTTAATCCTATATATCGCTTTTCCTATCCAGAGAACTTTTACTGGGGCGTAAGTCTTATTTTTGCCATTGTTGTCTCGCTAGTAACATGGCGTTCCAAACCGGCATGGGCAAAGAGTCTCATAATCTGCGGAATAGTACTTATTATCTGCACATTTCCTTTTATGAAACCAATCTATAAGATCCTGCCTCTCTGTCATCTGCTTTGGCCATTACGTTTCACAGGTTTTGCTGCCTTTGCTCTGATGGTTGGCGCATTTACTTTTAATCTGCCTGAGTTTCGACAAACCTGGATGAAGTCTACATATACGACCGGTCTTATTATATTTGGGCTATTTACTGTTTTCATGATTGATTGTATATTTTCTGTAAACTTACTTGTTCATACCTCAACCAATCGATATACGGTACTTCAGAGTATCAACATTCTAAAGAAGAACCCCGGGTGGCGTGTTGCAGCTATTGACTTAAGCCAGCTAGGTTCTGCTCCGTCTTATGCTTTTTCCCAGGCAGCTGGTATGGAACAGATTTTTGGCTGGGCATGGCAGGGGGCAGTGACATCTCGCAATATAATGCTTTTGAACACCGGACTGGAGTTTCAATACTATCCATTTTTATTCCGCTCCTGTGTTGATATGGGGGCTACAGATCTGGTAGTAAAGAATGATGTATTAAAAGACCGGGTTTCATTCTACCAGGCCGCAATTGAAGCAGGGTACAAACACCAGGAGACAATTGACGGTATAAGTATTTGGCATAGCGTAGATTACCCATATCTAGTTGAAAAGAGGCCTATCGCTCTCGTTATTGGCAGAAATGCCGGTACGATTACATTGCAGTTTCCTAATGCGGAAATGGGTTCTTCATATAATATCGATCAATATACAGCCGAACAATTAAAACAGTATCCTCTTGTTATTCTCAGTGGTACCAGTTGGACATCAAAAACTAATGCGGAAAAACTGATTACCGACTACGTTAATTCTGGAGGCAAGGTAGTTATCGAGCTGGCTGGAATGCCGGAAAATGTATTGGCAAAACAACCTGAATTTTTGGGTGTTTACGGGGAGCCAGTAACAATGAGAGCCCAAATGGCTCTTAACCGGCAGGGCCAGGACATATTTCTGCAGCCATTTTCTGATAAAACGCCCGAGTGGAAGGCGTATGTTCCTATGGGGCTGGATGAGATAGATGTATCATTTTCGTATTATGGCAATAAGGCACCGGTTTATGGATATAAATTTATAAATGGAAAGAAAGTAGCTTTCCTAGGATTCAATATTCCCTATCATAGCTTTTTGACCTATGATCCAAACGCATTGAATTTACTTAAAGAGATATTTGGTTTGCAGCCGGGCTATACACCTGAACGGTTAATCCCATTAAAAGATTACCAGGCTAGTAATCGGGGTTATTCAATGACGTATCATCTGAATAGAGACATAAATGCCATCTTACCTGTTGCTGCCTTAGACGGAATTCAGGTTCAGCTTGATGGAGTTCCCTGCAGCGCCGGTAGATACGAGAATCTGCTGGAACTCAGATTACCCGCTGGAGACCATAAAATTGATGTTTTGTTTGAAAGGACACCTGCTTACAAATGGGGTGCGGGCTTGTCGGGTTTATTTACATTAATACTAATATCAATATTGGTTTTGCTATATTTCTGGAAAAAAAGCGAGGATGAACAATGAAACGGCTGTTAGTCTTGGGCGGGTGTATTTTAGTGGTTTTGCTCATATGGATAGGGGCCCCCGGTTCAAGGTTATTGCAGAGCTGTAAAATAGATGGTCAATTTGACGATTGGCGAGGGAGAGCTTATCTTTCTGATCCGAAAGTAGACGGCCCACCTGGGCAAGATTATAAAGCGATTTATTGGAACACTAATTTGAATGAACATAAGCTTTATTATATGATCGAAATGTACCCTGGTTCTGCAGAGGAGAAAATAGAGAATTATCGTCTATATTTTGATATCAATAATAATGGCAGCTATAAAGATGTGCTTGATAAATATGCTGAATTAACCTATAAACCTGGCAGTGGCAATCGTGTCGATGTCCGTCTGTGTTCGGTAACTAGTAAGACCCTTAGCACCTATGGAGGAAATTGGGGAGAAACATTGCTAGATGGCAGCAGGCGATTTGAATTTGCTATTCCCATGGATGATCTTCAGGTATATCCAGCCCAGATTATTAGGTTTTATCTTACCGGTATAGGCGGCGATAACTTAGATCGTTTACCGGATAATGGGGATATCCAATGGGCGCCTTTCCCGGTTAATGTGCAAAGTAAGACAAATATACTAATTGCTGGTTTAATATGGCTGCTAATTACAGTATTTTTCTATCGGCAGCGTATTTGGGTATTTTATTACATTTGGGGTGCTGTCGGGCTTTGCTGTTTGATAATATTATTTTCGCGCGGTTCACTCATTGAGTATTGGCTGGAACAAAGAACCAGCTATATCTTGCACTATATATTGAGCTATTTTGGTGTCGTAACCTACATTTTTGACAAGGCTCCAGGTACATTGCTGGTGCTAATTAAACTGGATAATAATTGGACGACCATTGATATTGATATGGAAAATTCGGGATTTTTAGAAATGTGCATATGTATGGGATTAATCATATTTTATCCCTTATATGGCTGGGCTAAGAGATCAGTTGTTGCCTTCGTAGGAATAGTAACTATTTATGTAATCAATTTGTTTAGAATTGTCCTGGTAATACTCACCATTCATGCCGGTGGTCGGGAGATGAGTTTTATTGCTCATACCCTGGTGGGCAGAACAATATTTTTTGCACTGGTTGTGGCTCTTTATTGGGAGCTTTTAACCCGGCCGTCACTTAGGAAAATTGCGGAGTATGTAAAAAATGATTGAAGTATTTTTTGAGAGAGCCCTAAGTTTTGCGTTATTTTGGGGTGTATGGCTTCTAATACCAATTTTGGTTGATGTATCAACTACTGTAACTTATTTTATTGCTTTTGCAACCGAGAGCAGAAAACCCCAGAAAGATCTGATTGAATTAGACTATTACCCTTTTATAACCATTGTAGTACCGGTGCATAATTCAGCTGATACTCTTTATCAGTGTCTGGAATCTATTGCTGAACAAAACTATCCTATGGATTCTTATGAAGTCCTTTGTATTAATAATGGCAGCCAGGATAATAGTTTTGAAATATTTCAGCATTTCCAATATCAGTATCCAGAAATGCAGATAAGATGGAGCTTTGTAGATAGGGCCGGTAAATCGATAGCGCTTAATGCTGGCATTTATACGGGAAAGGGCACGTATTTGGTAAATGTAGATTCAGATGTATGGTTGGATGCTGATGCATTACTGAATGTAGCACGTTCATTTAAAAGCGACCCTTCACTTGTAGCTGCCACAGGTTCTATAAGAGTTGATAAAGTACTTGGTGAAGGTTCATATTTTATCGATATAATTAATTACTGTGAAGTAGTTGAGTATATGGTTGCTTTTGATGTAGGCAGACGTTATCAGAATATGAAAAATTCAATATTTACTCTTTCAGGAGCTTTCTCAATGTTCCGGCGCGACATTTTGCTTAAGTCTTTCCTTTATCAGGAACGAACTGTTTCTGAAGATACTGACTTAACTTTCAACATGCGCAGAGCAGTACAGGCCAGTCATGGCAGGATTGGTTATATAGCGAAATCTATTGCTTATGTAGAACCTATTGAGTCGTTGTCACGTCTCTATTCGCAAAGAGTCCGCTGGCAGCGAGGAGAAGTGGAAGTCATGGGCATTTATTATGATGATATCCCTGGAATATTGGGGGCGTTAAAGGACTTCTTGGCCAGAATTTTAATATCTGATCATACCCTTTCATTTATAAAACTTACCTGGACATTCCTATTACCTTTCCTATACTTTTTGGGATATCCTCTACCGACCATAGTGATAGCCCTAACGGGTATGGTGGTAATGTATCTCATTCTGGAAGCCTGTACTTTCCTGGTTGCTTATCGGAGCACCGAGAATTTTTATCGTGATGAATTGAAGAAAGTATGGTGGATAGTCTTTTTTATGCCGTTTTATAGGTATCTTACTTACTGGTTCCGTTTAGCAGGAATGATTCTAGCCTTAACTGAACCTCAGAGCTGGAAGGTTAATAATCCTGTACAACAAACTATTGACGGGGTTATTTATTATAGTGAAAAAGTCAGAGATTATTATTACAGTATACGGAGGTATTTTTCTAAATGAGAGTGGATCTTATATGGTTATTCGTATCAGTTTTCCTGGGAGCATGCGGCCAAATCTTGTTGAAGTTCGGCGTGAACCAGTTAGGCTCTATCAACATGGGCAAAACAGAGTTAATACAAACGCTCTTTCGTATTTTTACTAACGTATGGATAGACGTGGGGATTATCTGCTTTGTCACCAGTATGGTTCTATGGATAAAAGTAATATCAACAATGGAATTGAATAAGGCCTATCCCACTGTAAGCCTGTCATACATCATAGTATTTATATTTTCAGTGGTATTATTTCATGAGTCAGTCAGTATGGATAAGGTAGTAGGACTTGTTTTAGTTTCGGCGGGGGTTTATTTTTTGAACATGTAGCTATGGGAAGTGCTCTTTGTCCCAACCGGAAGGGTTTGATGGGGGAGAGGGCTGAAAATGCGGGTATGACGAGGGGAATAAAAATTGATTTAAACTGTGCGCACCTGTAGTGATGTTCGCTTTCAACTATTGGTGGGATTTTGTGAAGTTGTAGTTGCCATTTTCATTATTATGACCTTACAGGTATATTGGTTTTTCAAAGATTGGCGAAGTTTATTGTCGTACTAAATCATTGAAAATACCCATTGATTTTTTTTGAATATGAGTGATGAAAAATAAGGGGCGACAATAGCTTTATGCAATATCTATGTAAAGCAATAAATAAATATAGCTTTTTTCGTTTTTTGATTATAGGTGGAATCTCGACATGTATTGATTTCATCATTTACATGTTATTAAGTTATAGGATCAGCATTACTAAGGCAAAGATGATTTCAATATGCAGTGCTAGTGTAATTTCATTTCTGCTTAATAGGAAGTGGACTTTTTCTGTTGAATCCGCCATTTCTTTTACTCAAATATTTAAATATCTTGCAGTTCAAATAATCAATATTGCAGTTAACGTAAGCGTTAATTATTTTGCATATCATATGTTGGGAATAAGAGTAATAGCATTCATTATAGCAACTGGCGTGGCTATGGTAATAAATTATTTACTTCAAAAAAGATTGGTTTTTAAGGTGGTTACCACTAATGAAATTTTCGATTATAATACCATGCTATAATGAAGAAAAAAATCTACTAAATCTTGTTGAAAAATTAAAACGATCTCTTCTAAATTATGATGTGGAATTTATATTGGTAGAAAACGGATCAGTGGATAACAGTAGAGAAGTTTTCGAAGCACTGCCTCAGGTTGACGAGGTTTTAATCAAGCGTGTTTATGTAGATGTTAATCGGGGCTATGGATATGGTTTGATTCAAGGTTTGCAGAAGGCAACCGGTGATTATATTGGCTGGATTCATGCGGATATGCAGTTTGATCCGGAGGAACTGGTGAAGTTTTTTAATTATACTGAACAGTATACTGGTAACAAACTTCTCTTTATGAAGGGAATTCGTAAAAATCGCAGCTTGTTGGACAGATCTTTTACCGCGGGTATGACATGGTTCGAAACGATTTTGTTCGGCACTTATATGTACGACATCTCAGCTATTCCCGTTCTGTTTGATGCTCGATTGATTGAAAAGATGGATAAACCTTCCTATGATTTTTCAATAGAACTGTACTCTTACCTTACAGCTAAAATCAATCACTTTAAAGTTGTGCGAATGAATGTTATACAGAAGCCACGTGAGGAAGGGACGTCATCATGGAATACAGGACTCAAATCAAGATTTAAACAAAGCGGAGTTATCATAAAGGCAAGCTTGAAAATAAAAAGTGGAAAACAAGTAAAATAAAGCTTGATTAAACAGGTAAATTTTAAAGAAGGCATTGTGTTAAATGTTATCAAAACGATATATATATTAAAAACATAAGCGTGCGGAAGAAGGTGGTAAATGGTGCTTCATCTCATCATGCCAATGGGTGGAAAGGGCTCAAGATTCTCAGAACACGGATATGATTATCCCAAGCCTTTGATTGATATTCATGGAGCTCCTTTTTTCTACTGGGCAACACAGTCCATAAGAAAATACGTTTCTCTTAAAAGTCTTATTTTTGTAGTGTTGCAGGATCATATTGACCTGTTCCAGATTGATAAAGAAATCAAAAAATATTTTCCTGAAGCAAAAATTCATGCAATTCCCCAGGTACTCAATGGACCGGTATTGACCTGCATGGAGGGCATAAAGGAAGTTAATGACGGCGACCCTATCCTGTTTAACGACTGTGATCATATGTTTAGCTGCAAAGAATTCTATGATTTTTGCGCTAAAGCCCAATTCGACATTGTTGACGGCGCCTTGCTGACATTTACATCAGACGAGCCAAAATATAGCTTTCTGGCATACGGCCTCGACGGCAATATTATACGTACAGTTGAAAAAGAAGTCATAAGCAACGACGCAATCTGCGGGGCTTATTATTTTAGAAATGTTCAAATTTTCAAAAATGCTGTTGAAGATTATCTACGTATCTGTAATTATCAGGAATACTTTATAAGCGGCGTGTATAATGTCATGACAGAGTGTGGCAAAACAATAAAAGGGTTTAAAACGGATTTTCATATTCCCTTTGGAACACCTGAAGAATATGAAATTGCAGTTTTATCTGAAAGTTTTGTGGAATATAAATGACTATTATCTATTTTGCTGCAGCAGTAATACTTATACTCATGGGTCATGTATTCAAAATGTACAGATGGAAACAGTTTGTTGAGGTTTATGAAAGTCCTAATGAAAAAGTATTGCTTAACGCATTGGCTTGCGGTCACATACTTAATGTCATTGTTCCGTTTCGTATTGGTGATATCATAAGAATCATTATGGCCGGGAGAAAATTCAAAAACGGTTATTCCTTTGCAATTTCAACCGTTGCGGTTGATTTATATCTTGATTTAATAACAGTCGGGCTGTTTTTCTTTGCCTTTTATCTGTTTGAAACCGGCGCTTCCGAGTTGGCTAGTGTAGCGCGTATTTATGCCTATGCCTTTGTTGGCGTTGTGATTATTACAATTATATTTTTGAAATTTAAGAAATATCTAAAATTATTTATTCAAAAAATCTTCTCCGTTTTTAACCAGAAAATAGAACTATCTCTTTTGTATGTTTCATGGTCCATTATTGCCTCCTTGAAGGATATTCCACGGCAATTGGACAAAGTAAAGCTTTTGATATACACGTTGAGTATCTGGTCTGCATATTTTCTCTCCTATGCCTGTTTTGCCAAATGTGTGTCCTTATTGGGAAGCGATATACAGATATCTAAATTGTTTACAATTCTATTCTCTAAGAATACCTTTATGGTTTTTATAGAAAGCGGATTTGAACCCGTGACTTTCACCAGCTTCCCTATTCTTTTGATTGTCTACATGCTAATTCCACTTCTTGTAATCCTTATTTACACCTGTTTAGCTAAATCGCAGAAAACCGAAACTGTAAATAGCAGCGGTAGTTTTAGAAATATCCTGCCTCATCTGAATGCCAACGAAAGACTATCCTTTTTGGAATCTTATTTTTCTGATAGCGGAACGGAATACCTGCAGTTATATCTGACCATCAATCGTGACATTTATATCGTACAAGACATAACGGGTGGATCAAATGCTACTACAGTACTCTGTGTTGATAAAAGTGAAAACTTTTACCGAAAATATGCCTTTGGCAATAATGGCAGAAAACTATATGATCAGGTTGTTTGGCTGCAAGAACATGAAGGCACTGTTCCGTTAACTCATATATTCCGTGAAGAACATACGAATACCTATTGTTATTATGATATGTTCTATTCAGCAACGACAACCGGTTTGTTTCAATATGTGCATTCTGTATCCTCAGATATAAGTTGGAAATTGATTAAACATATATTCGATGATCTGGAAAACAGGCTATATATACTCAATCGCAGAAAAACCGACGAAGTTACTATTAACAAATACATTCAGGAAAAGGTATTTAAAAATGTTGAGTATATCAAATCCTCTAAAAGCAGTATCAGACAGCTTCTGCATTACGATACATTGATTATTAACGGTGAGCAATACAGCAATTTAAATAAGCTGGAAAAATACCTGACTGAAGCCAGGCTGACCAAGATATTCACTGAAGATGATTGCTCTGACATACACGGTGACCTGACCATAGAAAATATCGTTTGTGACTTATCCGAGGGCAAAGGAGCGGACTACTATCTTATCGATCCGAATACCAGTAATGTGCATGATTCCCGTTTTCTTGATTACGCCAAATTACTCCAGTCTTTGCACGGGGGGTATGAATTTTTGATGAAAACAGCTTATGTGAAAATAAATGGAAATAGAGTGGATTTTCAGGATACGCGGACATTTGTATATGTTGAGCTTTTGGAAAAATACAAGGACTATCTTTACTCAAAATTTAATATCGCAAAGGTTAAAAGTATCTATTATCATGAAGTCATTCATTGGTTGCGACTGCTTCCATATAAAATTGAGAAGGACAATATACTTGCAGTTTTGTTCTATGCTGGCTTTATTGTAGTATTAAACGATGTGGTTAATATATTTGAGGATGGAAATAAAATTTGAAAAGTAAATTCTTAGCAATTTTCGATTTGGACGGCACACTTTTTGATACTAAAGACGTTAATTACCATGCTTATGCCCAGGCGTTGAAGGAATATGGATATGCTCTGGATTACAGCTACTTCTGCGAATTTTGCAACGGCCGCCATTATACAGAGTTTCTGCCAAAGGTTTCTTCCTCAGACAAAACAATAATGAGTGGAATACACGAAATGAAAAAGGAGTTGTATCCAACATATCTGGACAAAGCCAGGCCTAACAAGCATCTGTTTCGTATTCTGGAAAGCATGACAGGATACTATAAGTCAGTGGTTACGACAGCATCAAAGGCTAATTGCCATCAGATACTGGAATATTTCGGCAAAAAGGATTGCTTTGAACTCATCCTTACCCAAGAAGATTTTATGAAAATTAAGCCTGACCCCGAAGGCTTTCTGCTTGCGATGAGATATTTTGGCATTACTCACGAAAACACGGTTATTTTTGAGGATTCAGAAGTGGGAATTGAAGCAGCGTTAAGAAGCGGAGCATCCGTATTTGCAGTAAAAAAATCTTATGACTAGCTGTGCCAGGGACAACCATCTAAATCCAAAGATATCCTTGAAAGAGGATAAATGTGAGCTAGCGGCGAAACATTGTACGATAAACTTCAAATTCGGAGGTTTAGCATATTGGCTGGTACGAATACCAATCCTCATCATCAAGGAGAGCTTAATGGCAAGTGGATATTTATCAAAGATGTATTTATTGCCATTTGTGTTATTTCTGCAGTTATGGCCTGTGCTCTTTGGCAGCCCTTACTATGTGTACCTATTAATAAATATCCAGTTACCGCAGATGTTATAGCCCATCTGGGCAAAGTTACTTATATTGCCGATTGCCTGAAAAACCTTAACTGGCCCTCCTGGTTTCCTTACTGGTACAATGGCACTACGGTGGGGCAGTACTATCCCCCTCTTTCCTTTTTCATCCTTGCTCCAGTACAAATGCTATTTGACAATGTAATGATAACTTTTAAGTTCTACGTGTTCTTCTATTTGTTGGTGGGTGCTATGGGAGTATGGTACATTTGTTATCGATGGATTAGTACCTGGTGGGGCATAGTGGCTGGGATCATATATGGGTTATACCCATTTTTGATAAGATCCTTAGCGGAAGAAGGAGTTATGGCTCAGGGACCTATCTTTGCCTTTACTCCATGGTTGCTGGCAGTTACTTTGCTGTTTGTGGAAAAGAGAAGTCCCTATCGAGCAGCTTTAGTAAGTATATTTACTGGCATCCTTATCTTATCCCATGCTATGCACGCTTTTATAATATGTTTAGCTATCGGAATATTACTGTTAGTGATGGTTATATTTTGCCATATCGATTTTAGGTATTTTATAATATGGGGAATTGCTGTCGGTCTAGGGGCAGGGATGGTCTCCTTTTGGTGGGTACCCGGGGTTACTCCTTTTGAAGATCCTCTTGTTCCTTATGTGCTGCCTGAAAATGCTCTAAGTTATACAGCCAACTTAGATTGGTTTTATTTTGGTTCTAAAGTACCCCATTATTTCAGCCCGCTTTTATTAGTCTTGTCTTTAGGTTCATTGTTTTTTCTAAAAGATGCTCAAGATGAACATGTTCTCTGTGACATGACTTCCAACTGTCATCACTTAGATACCAGCGGTTTAATTATATCTTTAGTTATTTCTCTGGTAGTAGTTATCACTTTATCTTTTGGATATCATCTTCCAATATATGAATATATTCCTTTTCATAATAATATCTTTTTTGGACGCATATTAAGCTTTGCTATAGTTCTAGTATCAATTTTGTTGGTGATATTTTTGCGTGGACTATGGTACAAATTTAATTCTCCTCATTTTGGAATATTTAGGATTTTGCTATTTGCCGGAATATTTCTCATTATTATGTATGACATTAATCCCAATAATAATAACATCCGCTTTCAATCATTTGCAGATACTCAATCCATAGTTGACCAGATTCCCTTAGATGGTAATTTTAGTAATGGCCGTATTGAATGGTTGATGCTTCATGGTCCAGATGCTGTCTATTTCCCGATGATTAAAGATATAAATTCTGTCAATGGTTCTGCTATTGAGGGCACTCCTCATAGTAGAGCATTTTGGCTGCAGAATATTGCTATTGGTGCTAATTGCGGTGATTATGTGGTTAAGAATATGCTGCAATGGAATGTAAGAGCTACTATTGTTAGCAATAAATATACTTCCGTTTTGCAGAGCCTTCAGAAATACGGTTTTCAAGAAATTAGTAAAGATCAGGTTTTAACAGTATTTGTTAGTAATACCCCTTCTTCATATTTTATGAGGGTAGAACGAAATGCCATTGCTATTGGTAAAGGCGCACCTGGATTAGGAATATCTTTCCCCTGGCTAATACAGGGGCTTTCCAATGCATTAGAAGATTATACTCTTGAAGATTTGGACAGATTTCAATTTATATATTTAAGCCAACCTGAGGTGAAGGATTCGAGTAAGTTTCAGGAATTGGTTGAAGCCTTGAGTAGTGCAGGCAAAACCGTTATTGTAGAAATGGGTGGGGCTAATGCATGGTCTTTATTTGGCATTATTCCCTATAAAGAAAATATACCGGAAAATGCTCAACTTGTTCCTGTGGGCGATAGTCCATTTAAACATAGTATTCCATTGCAGTCCGATCCCAACGGTGAGTTGCCGGCTATGGGTAATTTGGATGGAGTATGGATGGAAATACTGGCGGGGGGGAAACGAATTCCAGTCATAGGTTACAAGAATGTTCATGGAAATAAGGTTTACTTTGTTGGCATGAACCTAGGTCTTCATTTGGAGCCTGAAGTGAAGCGTAGCCGTGGATTGCTGGAAACGTATTCCGACAGTAAGGCAGTCCAATCTTTATTTGAGCAAATTATGGATTTAGGACACCCATATAAAGATATTGTTCCGAAAGACTTTCCGGTGTCTGATGCTGAATGGAGACACGATGGTTTTAGCTTTCATTATAAATCCCAGGAGCCTGTGTCGATAATTATATCGGTGACCTATACTCCTCGCTGGCAAGCTAAAGTAGATGGAAACCCCCTTGCTGTAAAAAGGATGGAAAATCTGATATTATTGGATCTTCCTGCCGGTGATCATACGGTAGTCTTTCACTATGGCATGACCTGGGTAGGATGGCTGGGGATAGTACTATCAATATTTTCCCTGTTGATTGTAATATTTATCTATCGAAGGTTTGAAGATTTGGATCGCTTTTTTGCATTCATAAATAAACAAATCAAGCGGATGGTTGAGGGAGTAGGAGCATAGTCTAAAACAAAGGTAAACTGGGAGGGAATAAACTTGGGGCGTAAGTCGTGGGTTCTAACTTTAATCTTCTTTGGGGTATTCGGGTTTACCCTGGGGGTAGCCTGTTTATTTTTGGTGAATGTCCCGGTTGAGGCAATGTTGAAAGAGCAGAAGTCATCCCAGACTCTTATTAATATTGCGATGTGTGCGATAATTCTTGTCTATGCGGTAATTGTAATCAGCACAACCGTGGTATTTCGCCGCAAGGCAGCGGTTATTCCCGAAAGAAGCAGACTAGCTGCTGCGATATTATTATTATTGACGGCAATCTCCGGAGGAATATTCACTCTATTACTCACTACTGATAGTAATCTGGTAGCGGTCTTTCAGGGAACGAGCCAACAAAGAAATAGTAAGTTTATGATTGGCCCTTATCCAGAGGAGGAACGCCTTGCAGAGCTGAAAAAGGAAGGATATCAGGGAGTTATATCTCTCCTCAGTCCTACCATCCCATTCGAAAAATTACTGCTGGATAGAGAAATGCAAGCAGGAGAAAAAATAGGAATACGGGTTTACTCTTTTCCCATGCTGCCATGGATTAGCGGTAATCAGACTTCATTAAACGGCATTCAAGAACTGGTACAAAAGGAAAAAGGCCCTTTCTATATTCATTGTTATCTAGGCAAACACCGGGCTGATCTGGTCGAATCTACGCTTGCCGGTACAGCCAAGAGTTTTCTTTACCCAGACTACCTTGAAAGAGGCCGGCTTAATTATTATCAGGGCGGCAAGGTAATTTTGGGCCCCTACCCTAACGATGAGGAATGGTTTCACCTGGTACGGCGCGGACAGGTAAAAGAGGTAATATCTTATCTTGATCCTGCAAATGCTGATGAAGCTCCCTTGGTTGAGAAAGAAAAGCAGCTATGTATAGAGAACGGCCTGGAGTTTAAACTATTGCCGGTGCGAATACAGGGCACTCAGGTAACCGGCCTGTCAGAGCTATTATCCCAGGCAGCAGCAACTAATAATAAAATGTACATCCATGGCACAAAAGTTGATGCCAGATATCAAATAATAGATGCCAGTTTGCGTAGTGGGACAGCAAACGCAATTGTTCCACAACTTCCCCAAGAACTGAGCGGCGGAAAAATTTACTCTGTTCACCAAAACCTTATTTTGGGACCAGTCCCTAATTCTGCTGAGACTGCTATGCTGCAATCTCAAGGATTTAATTTTTTGAACATAGCCAAGGAAGGTAATTTACCCCCCGTTAATGCAGCTAGTTTAATTAATACTTATATTAAGAATACTAAAGGAGCCTGTTATGTATTTGGGTTTAGTTCGGGAAAAGACATGGAGTTGACTCAGCAGGTGCTGCTGGGACGGTTCTATGGCATTGATGGTATAGAGATGAAAGTATCCGGACAGATTGTCACCGCTATGGGTCGATTTTTGTTTATCGGACTTAAGCCTGGACCAGAGGAGTTAAATGCGCTGGCTTTACGGGGAATTACAACTATTCTTTATCCTCAGAATAAGGATGCAAAACCAGATGAAGACTTACGTGATACGCAGAGTATAGCAGAAGCTCAGGGTCTGAACTTTAAGGTAGTGGGTTACGACGCGGGCAATGTTAATGGCATTATTGATGCAGTTATGCACGACTACAATCCCTGCTATGTGGTGGCTGACAGTCGTATAAGAATGGAGATTGCGCAAGATATTGATGCTGCCAAACTTATTCATTAATAGATTGTAAAGGGTGAGCAATTATGTACGGTTTCCGAGATGTCCTCGGAAAATTATAATAGCCAGCACTATAATGATATGTAAATAGAGACTATTGTCCTTTTTCAAAAAAATCCTTCAAAAGGTAATAGCTTTGTTTCTTGCGTTCATGGGAGTTTGGTTCTTCCCAGTTGCTCCATTTATACGCAAGCGGTGTTTGGACGCTGACTAAGCCAGGAGCCTCTTTATTGGCAGTTGCCGCGTATACATTTAAACCTGGTGAGGTGATACTGCTAAACTGGGGTACCTTATATCGATAAGGATAAAACCATACCTGGTGACTGCTCGGATCGGTAAAACCCAGCATCATCCAGGGAATGCGAAATTCTAACAGATTTTTCCCGGCATAAAAATCAGTCAGGCTGTTAAAATCAGGGGAGGCAGGGTTAGAATTACCCCCTTTTAACTGACCGATCTCTACTTCCTCTAAGGGGATAACCTGCTTGGTGGCGGGCAGGAAGAGCGTGTGGCTCAAGCATAGCTTCCAGGGCAAAAATATACCATTGTCTTCCTGTTCCCAGGCCGAATCCCAGGGGATCATTTTTTTCTGAAAACCATATAGAAATGTATGTTGGTCATAAGCACTGGCAACCATTAGTTTTGCATCCTGACTGCTATTCATGGTAAGTAAGAACTCGATACCCTGATTGAAAGTAATTACTGGATTACTGCCAGTATGATTCCCGCCGGGTTGGTTATCAAAACCAATGATTAATTGGTCCTGCAGCCAGTTCCAGTCTACGGGCTTATCGATTGCGAGATACAGGTAACCTTCATCACTGGTGGCCATGAGCAGGCTGCCATCATCCATCCTTTTTTGGGTTAGGTTAGCTATCTTATCCCAATCATCCCTTTTTCCATCCAGAATAATTTTGGTTTCTGTTCCTGGTTCTACTGCGAGGAGCCCAAAATTCTCTTCATTGGTCAGGCGATTCAACCACAGAGGTCTTCTGCTCGCGGGCAATTCCAGATCAATGGTATTCCAGGTAAATTTGAACCATTCGTCGTGCCATTCAAAAAGAATGCCCCCGGTTAATCCTACTCGCTGCATAGCCTGAAACATGGCAATATTTTGTTGACCCTGTTCGGATTCGGTATGCATACCCTGATTGCGTTCCAGGGATGCCCGGTGTGCCATTCCACGAGAGGAGGGTACGCCAAACTCGGCTATCATTAGGGGAATCCCGGCATGATGCCGCTGTAAATCGCGGAGATAAGCTTCATAAGGATCTTTTATCCCCTGAGGATTAACGAAGTTCTGGTAATTTTGCTGGTAACGCAGGCTATCAGGGTAATACGGGTAAACATGATAAGCAGCGAAATACCCTGCTTTCCAATCGTCCATGGGTGCAATATGTACGGGGTCTACTGTTACTAGGTCTTCTTCCTCCAGGGGCTCATCTGGATGGCGCAAAGGATCAGTGGTAACCCAGTTAACAAAAGAAATTGGGTGTTGCCAGCCTAATTTCATTTCTTCCTGAGCCAGCTGTTCAAGTACTTGAGCTAACCATGCCTCAAAAGGGCTTGCCAGAGCGGTGGTTCGGAAGTATTTGCCTTTAAATTGCTTGTTTTCAGGGTTTTTATGGTTGGTGTCATTAACCATATTGGGATCCCACTCTCCCCCGGCCATCCAGGCCAGAAGGTAGGGTGCTGCGTTTACTTTGTAATCGCCACTGGCCTTACCCGGGATTGGTTTAATACTTCCGCGTCCATAAACTGCCAGTATGGCCAGAGAGATTTCTTCATCGAAATGCTGGGTGATGCTAGGCAAATAAGAGTTTCTCTCCTTGGCGAGTTCCTCATCGGGAGGCCATATCCCCTGAACAAACCATAGCTTTTTCTTAGCGGATTCGTTATGGTCTACCAGAGCCTTATAAAAATCCGGGGGCAAGATAGTATAGATACGTATTACCTGTATACCAAGCTCTTCAATGTCATTAAACCAGCGCCTATAATCATCGTAACTAGGGCTTAGCTCACCTGGAGAATGACCGGGGGTGGTAGCACCAAGGTTGATTCCATACCAGAAGGTCTTATTCCATCCGCCATTAGCATAATAAGTAATATTTTCTCCGTCCACTTGACTGACCAGCTTGATCTTATCATCGGTTTCAAATACATCTGCATTAGAATTAAAGATTTTAGTACAGCCGCTGCCAGTTACAAGCATAGTGATCAACAAAACTATTGCTGATAGACGCGAAAAACGCATTAAATATCCTCCCCGATAAAAGGCTTAGTTTAAATGGGTTATTTTTTTATGATACTTTCATTTCTGGTTAAAGGATGGCTTAAATCTGCATGCCCAACCAGAGTATCTACTTCTTTACCGTTAATAAGGATTTTTACCTTTTGAATTTCCTTTAGTTCTGTTAGGGAATTTACCAAGGAGTTTAGAGTCATTGCTTCACCGGTGCTTCCGCCCGGATGTTTGCTTCTTATTTCTTCGCTGAAATCTACATAAGCGGTCTGGTCCGTAATTTTTAGAGAAAGCAGCTTCGCTTCTTTAGGAAAAGTTGCTCCTAGTTTATTATCGGCAGGCCCAGCGATTAGTTCTTTCACAATGGCTTCACCAATTTTAGCTGCGTCACTATCTTTCGGGATTTTAACCTCTCTGGTTTCAGGTACAAGATACATAGCCTGATCATCACTAAAATAAAGGGTAATATTTTTAGTTATAAGAGTATTTTGATCTGAAGTCTGGGGAGTTTTATCCGATGGGGCAGGAGTCTGCGGCGCTTTGGTACAGCCGCCAAATAGCACTACAGTACTTAACAGGCATAAAGTTAATATTATAATCTGAGCTTTTTTCTTCATAAGTCAACATCCTTTCCATATCCTCAAATTAAAGTACATACTGAATTAGTAACATTATCAGTCCCACCAGGAATTATCCTTTAAGTCTACCATCCTTTATATGTTATTTATATAATAATAGCTCATTGCTGGCGTAATCTTGCACAGTAATTTGAAATTAGGTTTAAATAATATTGTTTTTGGCAGAATATTAGATAATATTTTCGCAGGAGGATGTTTGCATGGATAATACAGTAAAGTTACTTGTAAATGGTATGGTTTCACAACTGGATGAGCTGCAAAACGGGTCAGAGTTTGTCAAGTTGCTGAATTGTAGTGAGCAGGACCTAAAAGAAGAGGCTGCACGTCTGTATAATGAGATAAACCATTTAAAGTCCTCCCTGGGGAGCATATAACCCAAACGGGTTTAGTTCGCTAGGGGGATGTGCTTACGTAGATGGCTATCCTGCTTTAGTTAACGTGAAATTCAGTTTGAGAAAAAGCAGAAAGTTGAAATGTTTATTCTCCTTATGGCAGATTGGGCAGAGAGGCCCAAGTTGATTGGAACAGAGCCAACGAACATATAGTCTTTACCGAACAAAGGTGGTTCTAAGCGAATAGAAACTATTAATACAAACTAATTTTTAAGGTGCTAAGTTTTAGCATTTGATGGTAATCCAACAAGGTTGGCTTCCTGATTCATTACTTTATACCATCCAGTTTTTCTAACCGGATCATAATAAATCAGATAAACTTTAAATAATGGAGAGTCTTTAGCATTTAAGTTCGACTTTTTGAACGATAACGTTACAAATCCCTGATTAAACGATTTGGCTCGAGTATGTATACCGATTATATTTATATTTTGCCAGTCATAAGAATGATCATTATAGAAAATCTTTTCAATTATTTCCCCTTTGATCGAAGTGCGATTACCAATTAAAGATGGTATATTTCTATCAGCACCCGCATAAAGCCATCCTTCTTCTAAAGGAATAACCATAATATATGGAGCATAAAGATTTTGGTCAAATGACCCAATATTCTTCATATTCCAGTTTAAATCAATTCTGATAGTATTACCAATATCGCTAATGTCATTACTGTTAAAGTAAGTAATATATTCACTTGTTGTATAAAACGGTCTTATAGTTGCGTTAAATTCAACATCATTAGAATGAACAATAGGTATTGAGTTGTAATAACATCCAGATAAACAAAAAATAAATATAAAGAATAATCCCATTCTACGAATCAAATAAATCACCTCAAGATTGCGGGGAATAAAAATATTCCCCGCACACAATAAAGAATACCTGCATTATTGTAATCATCATACTTACTAAAAGATACTCCATAACTGTTCTGATTTTCAGCAATATTCCGCACAATCCCGCTTTCACGGTCTGAAATCCCGCTTTGAGGGTACAAGTATCCCAAAAGCAGCAGGAAACTCCCCTTTAATGTCGAATTAAATAATAAATAGAATTTTAGGATTTATTTGGGAGGTATTTATGTTTCCTTTGCCGTGGTATAGCATAATTTTAATTTCCATACCTCAAACCATTTTAATTATAAAATTGGGGTTTTCATTGTTTCACCTGCAGATAGATTTCAGAAGATGCTTAACCATAGCTTTACTAATAGGTATCGTTACCTATTTATTGAGAAGAAGCTCAATAATACCGGGGCTACATACAATAATACTTATTATATTTATGGCAGCATTTGTGACTTTGCTTAATAAAGGCAATATTTTTTATAGCCTCGCTTCTATTATTTTAGGAACAATGATAATGGGGATCATTGAGGGGTTGTGGTGTCCACTTTTTTTAAGGCTGACATCCCATTCACTTGAAGATTTGGTACTTTATCCGTGGCTTAATATAGCAGGATTTATGCCCATTTTATTGGTGACTTTTATAATCTATATCTTTATACAAAAATATAACTTTGTTATTTATGACTTGGCTCCAAAAGGTATATAAAAATGCGTAAAAAGTGGGATCTAATTATATTATTTACGTTGCTTATTCAAAGTTTGATTATTATTGGGATTAATCATCGCATACTTTCCGCCCAGGATTTAACTAACTTAAAAAAACTTTTGCCATGGGTGAATTTAATAGTTCTAATTATCTTCAATTACCACTCTAATTAACACCAAGCGTGACACGGCTGAATTCCAGGGTATAGAATTTGCGGTAGCAGTTAAATGTGATCTTTCTAAATTAACGATCCCTCCCTGGGATCTGAATAGTATACTTTGCAACTTAATTGAAAATGCCATAGAAGCTGCTATTGAAGATAGCAATCCTCGGGTTGCCATTGAATTTAACCACCAAAACGGCCAGTATGTTTTTTATGTTTCCAATAATGGTACTACCATTATTAATGAGAATAGAGTATATGAACCCGGATACACTACCAAAGGTTCTTCGTCCAGAGGATATGGATTGTACCTGGTTAAGAAATTAGTTGACCAATATGGTGGAGATATCGAGATAAGCTGCGGTAAGAAAACGCATTTTACTATTAAATTGCCAGATGGAGGCTTAGCGGATGATAAGTTCTATTTGCCGGAAGATAGCAGAAGGCTTGGGTAGGAAACTGGAAACCGAAAGCGACCAAATTGCAATATATGCCTATGCGCTGGAAATTATTCTGGGAACGATACTTAAGTTTACATTGATTATTGTGTTGGCTCTTTTTTTCGGTGTCCTGAAAACGTCTCTTATTTTCCTGTTTACTTTCTCTCTTTTCCGCTGGTTGGGAGGAGGGGTACACTTGAACACTTATTTAGGGTGTTTGATAGTGGGTCTATTTCTAGTACTGGGAATGGGATATGTGGCTACCCTACAAATAGACATACTTTATTTGATTGGTCTTTATCTATTTACTCTATCGATAGCCATTTATATAATTATTCAATGGGTACCAGCAGGTACCCCAAAAAAACAGGTCACCGACATTCAAAAACGCCTTAAACAAAAAAAAGAAACCCTTAGTGCTTTGATAGTATGGAGTATATTAGTATTTATCTGTATTTATTATCATCTTTACTCCTATGCATTAGCGGGCATTACGGGATTATTATTCAGTTCCTTTTTTACAATGCCAATGGGTTATAAATTTATTGATACCTTGGATGAATTATTAATAACAACTAGTACGAAAACCAGGAATCTTATCTGGTTTTCGTGACTGGGCATTCCCAATACTCAATAAGTTCCTTTGCAGTCCATCCTTATAGTTATATTCTAAAACCGATTGTTATTGATGAATTTAAAGCGATAGTTAATCAAATTGCAGATAAGGTAAACGCCAAAGATAAGCAGAATCATCATGTACTGGCTGTTCCATTTGGGCATAAAACAAACTTCATCCTCAAGGAGAATATTGCATTTATTGAGGTAAGTGGTAAGCGATCTATTATTAATGCTAAATCAGGGCAATGGGCAACCTATAAGCCCCTGGAAGAGCTAGAAAAGCAGTTAAATAACGATTTCATACGGGTTCATCGATCATTTTTAGTTAACATTAATCAAATTAAGACCGTACAGGCAGTTTATGACCGGACCTATGAAATAGAGCTTTGGGATTATACTCAAAAGATTCCTATGAGTAGGAATGCTTATAATAAATATAAGTATCTTTTTAACTAAAATTAGTACATTTATTTTCTATGGCAGGAGAATCAATATGTCATTAATAAGAAGGAAATTTCTACTATATGTGTGTGAATTTTTTGCATCCTTTTAAGGTTGCAGTAGACTTTATTCATTATGAAGATTAGTACTAAATCTCAATTTTGACCACCTTACTTATAAGTGGATCGTTCTGTTTTTGAAGGATCAAACTTGATTTACACTGAAGAATCTATTTATAATTTAACTTAGGGTCGCGGTCAGATGTTGGGTTGACCGTACCCGTTGTTTATTTTTCCGTGTATTTAGTTTCGTGGTCTCCTGTTGTTCGTATCAACGGGGGATCTTCTCTTTTCTGATGAAAATAGCGGCTTGTCTCACATATTTGGCGTCCGACCGCAATTTTTTATAAGTTCATTTGGATGTACACGTGGTCAATATCATCGTGTGATTCCTAAATACCGCAAGGTGACAGACGGTGATGCATGGTTGAATAATTGCTGAAAGCTTAAGAAAGTAGGTCGTTGTCTTATGCTATCCGTTTTGATACTTGAGGATGATTTGTATACCCTGAGTTTTTTAGAAAAACTGATTTCCAGTCATCCTCTGGTGGACAATATATTCCTTGCCTCTAGTGGAGAAAAAGCAATCCTTTTTGCAGAAGAATCCAATATTGACATTGCCTTTCTTGATATCGAACTATCTCCTAACGACTCATTTAATGGAATCGAAGTTGCTAAAAGTCTGAAAGCGATGCAACCCAGTATAATGCTTATTTTCGTAACAGGATACACCCATTATGCTATGGATTGCTTTTCGGTTCATCCTTATAATTATATTACTAAGCCAATAAATATAGCGAAAATCATGGATACTCTAACGGAAGTTGCATCAATAAAACGCAATCCACTGGTCAAGCCTCCTATACCTAAAACAAACATAGCATTAAAGGTTGAAAACAAAATTGTATATATAGTGCTTGATAACATCTTTTTCATTGAAAAAATAGGAAAAAGAGCGTTTATTCATACTAGTGACGAGATCTTGACCTGTAATTATGGGCTGTTTGAGTTAGCTGTAATTTTACCAGATTATTTTCAAAGGACCCACAAGTCCTACATAATAAATATGAAAAAGGTCAGAAGCATTGAAAACTTGGGTAATAAATCTTTCGTTATTAAGTTTACCGGGTATGATAAAACTGCATGTTTAAGTCGTAATGAATATGAGAAAAAAGGTCAACTGTTCAGATGCGATTTAAGAAGATAAGACAACTGAAAAGAATTTATCCCATAACGATAAAGGGGCCACGGGTATAAAACCTGGCCCCTTTATATTAACTAAACAATAACAATCCGACACCAAACAGTGCTAAAGCTCACATTTCGCCCCCCTCAGCTTTTAAAGGAAATAGGCTAAAGGTGTTAGCTTGTGCCTAGTACAGCATAAATATCCTTCTGTACGAGGTAGGTTACGGGCTCTATGGTCCTTTTTACCTCTTTTCTTAGTAGTAAGTCCATCCTCAAAAAGACGATCTGAAATTACTGGAAATGGTTCTCCTGAATTATAACCTTGGTTTTTACTCCTAAACCAACGGATTTGGTTTCTAGTGTTATGCCACGTTTACACTACCATTAGTGCATTTTATTCCGTGTGAAAGGCTAGTCATTCGGATTTGCGTACAAAATTAAATCAAGATGCTAGAATTGCTCCATAACCTAGATTAAGGAGGAATGCCTATGCTTGTATTTAAGTTATGACAAAGCGAAATGCAATGTGTGGGATTCTGGCGAAATTCAACACATTGCAAAAGAAAATAAAAGGTGAGGAGAATTGCAAATTGAAGCGAATATTTTCATTATTAATCATCATGAGTTTGTTTGTTTTAGCTTTATGCGCCACTGCTTTCGGTGCGGAAGCGAATGTGATTGACGAGAAGGCACTACTGCAGCCAGATACACAGGTTGTTCAACTCAATGAGTATGAGTTATTTAAACAAAAGCAGGCTGAAACTGATGAGGAACTTGCCCAAAGAGGGTTATCTGCTGACCAAATTAAGGAACTTAGAAACTTTGATTATCCAGCAGAAATACGTAAAAGGGCAATGCTGAATGATACCGAATTGGCAAAAATGGGATATGACAGTGAGAGTATTGCAGAATTGCGTAGTTTTGACGGGTCTGAGGAACAAACATATGCTCTTACTGCAAGCTTAAGCCTATCTTGCAACATCAACAATTATTTTTACAGTAACAACAGAACTAACGCTGTCATCAGTTATAATTGGTCTTGGGACTCTATGCCGTTTTGGACAATGACTGATATACTCGCGATAGCTTGGGATCCTTCAATGTACCAAACCCCAGATAATTACAACGATAAGCAAGTCATTTCTTGCTACATAGGATCAACTTACGCTGGAACTTATACTACTCCTTTAAGTCCTGAAGTTCCAGGGGGGGCAGCTAGTTGTTCGTTCCCTGTGTTAGTAGATGAATTCAGCGATATGTGGGCGAAATCTGCAACCGGCAATGTATATCTATCTGCGTCAGGCTATGTAGCTAATTTTGCAACGAGAGTTGCTTATGGACATTCAACTTTGTATGGTTCACCTTCAGTTTCTTTCCCTGGTGGAGTTTCCATAACTTTTGGGGGAAGTGCCGATGAAGAAGCTGCCGACTATGACTATAAGAGTCTATAGCCAGTGTGCGTTGAATAATGATTAACCGGCTGTGTCATATCGGCTTGATCAAACCTTTATTGTAATATTTAACATTACTTAGTATTCAAACTACAAAACAGGTTTCTAGGTAGAGCTTGCTAAAGTTCTGCTAAGAAGCCTGTTATTGTTTAAAATAAATCCGGGACACGATTTCCCTAAAACACATTTCCCAAGTTGGGGTTTAAAGGATTTAGAGTACATATTTCGACTCATTTTTTTTAAACGAATATTGGCATTTATAATAAACTTGCCGTTTGCGGTAAACATATGGGTAAAGTAATTTGATGGCTTATGCTCTTTGGAACCATAAGCTTGCCAAAAGCAAAACCCGTTCTGTAAAGATTTTTAAAAGCATGTTTTAAGAGCATTGGTTTATAGTCATTTATTATTGAGGTTCTAACATGGATTGAAACAGGTAAATTAATTCCAGTTGCCTGTTGAATATTTGTAAAAACATCTTTGTTATGTGTAGCAACAACATAAACTTATAAAGGAAAACTATGAACTGAACACGAATTTACTAAAAAACACTTTTGAGTAGGAGGTTATCTTTAAATGGATGCTTGGTTTTTTTGGGGTTCAATTATTGCGGTGATTTACCTGTATGTCAATACCGTTTCGATCATTAAAAAAATCAAAAACGACGAGGAAACTTCTCCAAATACGCTTATTGGAAGTATTCTATCTGGATTCATTTTGCTTTCGATTTTTATTATTAGCATGCGATAATAAATCATATGCTACACATAATTAAAATACTGTTCAGTACATAATACTTCCATTTGTGAACGCTAAAATAAAGTATACCAAAAACGCTAATCAGAAATCTGCCACCAAAAAATATCAATAATGGAAATACATAAAAACTCTGTGTTAATATCTGAAAGGTAAATTACCAGAAAGATAAACATAAGAGGGAGAAAATGACTGAGATACTTTGGGATTTGTTTTCAAAATCCTAAAGTATCTTGACACGATCAAGGCCTTAACTTAAGTTGACACCGAGGAAAAGCTTTGCTAATATCAGAATATAAAAGATATAAATATGCGAGAAACGCGAAAGTGTGTCTAGGGTTCCGCATGTTTCGACATGGACAGGTCCGAGTGACACAGGCGCTGTGGCGCTACACCGTATAGGGATAAAAGCCCAGGCGGATAGGTTTCGTTTACGAACCTGTTCATCTGGGCTTATATATTTGTCTGATTGGATTCCCAAATTATTAAGAGGGGTTGAGATAGAATGCCCGCTGTTGGAATTATTATGGGCAGCGATTCAGATCTTCCGATCATGAAGGAAGCCAGCGATGTATTGGAGAGTTTCGGGGTTGACTATGATTTAACCGTATGTTCGGCTCATCGTTTACCGAAGGAAACTGCTGATTATGCTCTGAACGCTGCAGAGCGAGGAGTGCAGGTGATTATTGCTGGAGCTGGAGGAGCTGCTCATCTGCCTGGAGTCATTGCTGCTTATACCATTCTGCCGGTTATCGGTGTCCCGATAAAGACCAGTACCCTTTCAGGAGTAGACTCCCTTTATTCAATCGTTCAGATGCCCAAGGGTATTCCCGTAGCTACGGTAGCTATAAACGGCAGTGCCAATGCTGCACTTCTGGCTCTGGAAATGCTGGCATTAAAGGATGCCGTCATAAGGGACAAACTAATACAATACCGACAGAAGATGGCAGACGATGTCCTTGCGAAAGACAATAAGCTTAAAGAGTTAGGTATAAAAAATTATCTTCAACAGAAGGGGGAACAACAGTAATGATTGAGAGGTATACCCTTCCCGCCATGGGAGCAATTTGGTCAGAGAAGAATAAGCTGGGAAACTGGCTGAAAATAGAAATTGCTGCATGTGAAGCCTGGGCAAGCCTGGGGAAAATTCCTCAGGATGCCGTGAAGGTCATTAAAGAACGAGCACATTTTAAGGTGGAAAGAATTCAGGAGATCGAAGCAGAGGTCAGGCACGATGTTATAGCTTTCTTGACTAATGTTGGTGAGTATGTCGGTGATGATTCCAAATACATTCATCTGGGGATGACTTCATCCGATATATTGGATACTGGTCTGGCCATGCAAATGAGAGACTCAGCTGATTTAATACTGGGTAAGCTAGAAAAACTGCAAGATATTATTGCCGCTAAAGCAGCCAAATATAAATATACCCTTTGTATAGGACGCACCCACGGGGTTCATGGAGAACCCACTACCTTCGGATTAAAAATGGCACTTTGGTATAGTGAAATGGGAAGAAATATCGAACGTCTTCACCAGGCCCGCGAAGTAATCGCCTGTGGAGCAATTTCAGGGGCAGTCGGCAACTTTGCTCATCTTGATCCGCTGGTTGAGGAATATGTTTGTGCCCGGTTAGACCTCAAATCCTGTCCGATTTCTACCCAGGTAATTCAGCGTGACCGCCACGCGCAGTTTATGACTACCCTGGCAGTTATTGCAAGCTCTTTGGAAAAAATGGCGACCGAAATAAGAAACCTGCAGAGAACTGAAATTCTAGAAGCGGAAGAACCTTTCCAAAAAGGGCAGAAGGGATCTTCGGCTATGCCGCATAAACGCAATCCTATGATGAGCGAACGAGTAGCTGGGCTTTCACGGGTGTTACGGGGTAATGCTCTAGCTGCTCTAGAGAATGTAGCACTCTGGCATGAAAGGGATTTAACTCATTCTTCAGTTGAACGAGTCATTATACCTGATAGTTGTGTGTTACTGGACTACATGCTTCAGAAATTTATTGGAGTTATGGAAGGCCTCGTCATATATGAGGATAACATGGCCAAGAATATAGATAAGACCCTGGGTTTGGTATTTTCCCAGCAGCTCATGCTGGCTCTGGTGGGCAAAGGCATGTTAAGGGAAGAAGCCTATAAATTAGTTCAGCAAAGGGCAATGCAGAGCTGGACTGAAAAGACAGGATTTAAGGAACTGGTTCTTGCCGATAAACATATCATGACCTATATTACATCCGAGGAAATCGAAAAAATCTTCGACTTTGGAGTATACACAACAAATATAGATTATATATTTAAGCGCTGCAGTTTAGATTAAGGTTTATTTAACAGAATACAAAATCGATACCACAGGAGGATGAGAAAATGCAATTGGGGAAAATGTTATATGAAGGAAAGGCCAAACAGATTTATACCACCGAAAATGAAAAAGAATTCCTGATGAAATATAAGGATGATGCCACAGCATTTGATGGGCTTAAAAAGGGTGTAATTAATAATAAGGGCATAGTAAACAACCGGGTATCGAATCTCCTCTTTAAACTCCTTGAAAAAGAGGGAATTGAAACCCATTTAATCAAACAAATAGATGACCGAAATGTACTGGTTAAAAGCCTTAAGATAATCCCGGTAGAAGTAGTAGTAAGAAACGTAATTGCAGGGAGCCTTTCCAAACGGGTAGGTAAAGAGGAAGGTTTTCCTTTAGATTCAGCCATCATTGAACTCTATTATAAAGACGATGAACTGCATGATCCTATGATTAATGAGTATCACGCGCGGGTACTGGGATGGGCTACAGATGAGCAGCTAAAAGACATGCATACTCAGGCACATAAGATTAATAATACCTTAAAAACGTTCTTTGACAGCATTGGTATTATCCTGGTGGACTTTAAGCTGGAATTTGGTATTTATGAGGGCCGGGTCATATTAGGTGACGAAATCTCTCCAGATACCTGCCGTTTATGGGATAAACAGAGTTTAGAAAAACTAGATAAAGATCGTTTTCGCAGAGATCTGGGCAAAGAAGAAGAAGCCTATCAAGAAGTCGTTCAAAGGATAGAAACCGCTATAGGAGAGCTATAAAATGTTTTATGAAATAGAAGATAAGTTCAAGGACGAATGTGGAGTGTTC
>Ga0074193_1001433_pt1 | contig 28911 bp, 20 predicted proteins | sample EPASupsiteHSE605_FD_64523 | JGI IMG/M metagenome (GOLD analysis project Ga0074193, IMG submission 64523) | Bioremediated contaminated groundwater from EPA Superfund site, New Mexico - Sample HSE6-05 | ecosystem: Environmental > Aquatic > Deep subsurface > Groundwater > Contaminated ... | reverse complement strand
TGTTGAACCGAAACTTTGTATTTTTCGACAAGCCCCAAAAATACCACCCTGGAGGCCCCGCGTGTGGGGCCGTTCCCCCAGCCGCTAGCCTCGATGCCGCCATCCATTATTGAAAGCGCCGGGTTCGGAAGTATCATATCCGGATTGGCGCGGAGCTGAACGCCCAGTCCGCCGCAGGTCGGGCACGCGCCGTAGGGGTTATTGAACGAGAACATCCGCGGCGTAAGCTCCTCAATGGAAATGCCGCAGTCCTCGCAGGCGTAGTTCTGTGAAAAGAGCAGTTCTCTTTTCTCGTCGGGAATGTCGACAATCACGATGCCGCCAGCTAGAGCCGCGGCGGTTTCGACGGAATCCGTCAAGCGCTGTGTAAAATCAGGCTTGACAGAGAGCCTGTCCACAACTATCTCGATGTTGTGCTTCTTGTTTTTATCGAGGTTTATTTCCTCGCTCAGGTCGTAAGTGTTCCCGTCCACTCTCGCGCGGACGTAGCCCGACTTCCTGGCGTCCTCGAAAACCTTTTGGTACTCACCCTTTCTCTCGCGGACAACGGGCGCGAGAATTTGTATCCTCGTTCCCTCATGCAGAAGCAATATCTGGTCGATTATCTGGTCAATGGTCTGCTGCTTGATTTCCTTGCCGCACTTCGGGCAGTGAGGCACGCCGATACGCGCCCAGAGGAGACGCAGGTAGTCGTATATCTCCGTTACCGTGCCGACAGTCGAGCGCGGGTTTTTTGAGGTCGTTTTCTGGTCTATGGATATGGCGGGAGAAAGCCCCTCGATGTAGTCCACATCGGGCTTTTCCATCTGCCCCAGAAACTGGCGGGCATAGCTCGACAGCGATTCGACATAGCGGCGCTGTCCCTCGGCGTAGATTGTGTCGAAGGCAAGCGACGATTTTCCGCTGCCGGAAAGCCCCGTGAACACGACTAAGCTGTCCCGGGGTATCTCGAGGTCAATGTTTTTCAGGTTATTCTCTCTCGCGCCTTTAATGAATAGGTTTCCACGCATAAAAAATGTATCTCCGGAAGTAGTTTTTAGCCAAATTCCGCCCCAATTCGCATTGTACGGATGCGCTGACACATTGTATCATTATATCCGAAAAGTGTTAACAATTCAAGGCAACAGAGCATTTTTCTGTACTAAAAAAGCTGTGGCCGGAAATAACAAAGCAGTACAGTCCAAACCAGTTGACACAACTTGAATATTATGTTATTATACCAAAGCGGCCGAAACGGAGAGATGTCCGAGTGGTCGATGGTGACGGTCTTGAAAACCGTTGTGCGAAAGCACCGGGGGTTCGAATCCCTCTCTCTCCGCCATTTTTCTTTCAAGAGAGTTTCGGGCAGTTTCCCGAGACGCGGTGCATATATTGTTCATCTTTCGGCATGGAGAAGTACCCAAGAGGCCGAAGGGGCTCCCCTGCTAAGGGAGTAGTGCGTGATGAGCGCAGCGAGGGTTCAAATCCCTCCTTCTCCGCCAATAATAAACCCTGTAACCGCAATGGTTACAGGGTTTATTGCATTTTAAATCTTAAAACAGTTTCTGCTTAATAAATGACCTGATTGGATGGCTTTCTCTTCTTACTACCCCCACCACTACCCCACCAAAATTCGATTTGCTACCCCATTTCTACTCCTCAAATTTGTACCCGTTTTTACTAATATTCGCACATACACCAGCCTTTTAACTTTTTCGGTTATTGACTCAACATAAAAAATGGAGTATGGTAAAAATAGTCATAAACTTGTTGAAGCTGATTGAAGCTAAAATATCAAATGTACTGGAAATATCAACAACTACGGAGGGCTATTTATGCTATTGAAAATACTAGATACTCAATATGATAATGTAATAAAAAGTACCTACTTAACAGTACAAGCTGATTATGAGTTTGCAGTTGAAAAACTGGTTCCTTTGATTTCTAAGCTAGATTATCAAAGGAACCCATTGAGAGCTTCATTTTATAAACGCTTAGAAAATGACATTCTTAGTGGTTGTATTATGCCACCACTTACAATTGCATATAAAATGGATCCATCAAAACCAATTAGCTCAGAGAGCAATCTTATTGATAACATTGATAAGGCGTTTGTATTGGACGGTATTCAAAGGCTAAACACTTTAGAACGTATTAGCACAAGATTAGATTTTGACAATAAAAGGCCGCTTTATTTGAATGTTCTTGTATGCGATTCTATGGATCGTTTATTATATAGGATGATAACATTAAACAACGGTCAAAAGCCTATGACCGCTCGTCATCAAATTGAAATATTGGCAGGAAACATCTTTAATTTTAACACTCTTCCCATTTTAGCCATTACAGAAAAACAGTCAAAAATTAATAAAAAAATCGATGACACAAACTCAATGAGCAAAGAAACCATTATTAAAGGGTATCTTGCGTTCATTAGCAACTCAATAAATATAGATAATCAAAAAATAATTGAAGATAAAATGGATCAACTTATTGCGGAGCAAATATTAGAATCCAACTTAAATACAAGAAATATCGAATATTCTGATGTAATGACCTATATTAACACATGCTTAGATAATGATACTCTCAAAAACTGGTTTATGGTAGCAAATAACTTCATAGGGTTTTCTGCAGCTATGGCTAATTCCTTTGATAAAATAAACACCATTTATCAAGAGGAATTAGAAAAAGGTATAATGCTGTTTGAGGGAGCCTTCGCATCAATTGATGTATCAAAAATCAAGTTAGGATTAGCCAGGAGGCGCATGGCGAAATTCTATTTTGAAAATTATACAAAACTATCTTCCCTTAGCGAAAATCAACTCTTGAATGAGATTTCGCAGGAGTTATGATATGTGTACATATAATTGCGGTTTATATCAGTTATCTGATAATTTAACTGACTTACAGAGCCGAAAAATACCTGAAGGCCTTCTGCTTACGGCTCCATCATCGGAGGCGGTAATATTACGTTTGCTAATGGGCGGGCTAAGGTTAAAACAGCCATCTATTAGTTCAAAACTAATTATTCAAAATAAGAACTACACTAAATTACCGTTTGAAGCGAGTACCAAACTTTCATTGTCCTCCATTAACAATGTGTTTTGTGTTGATCTCACAGAGAGTGAAGCGAGAGACTCTTGCAATAAGTATTTTTTGAAAAACAGAAAAAACACTTTTGTACATGATCAAATTCTCTTCGAGTTAACATCATACTTTGTGGAAGAAGCAAAATCCCCTATAGCTGCCTTCGTTCATTTATATCGAAGTTTGGAATTTATGTCCTACAGCTTCCCCATGATATACGCTTCCGCATCTCGTGATTATCGAGGGACCTACACAAGCTTAAAGAAGTTTATGGGAGGTGATGCTGCAGGTGAACTCGCATTCATGAAAAATTTTATTCGAGAACTATTTAAAGATAGCCGCATACTATCTTATCCATTTGACATTGAAGTTCCAATTGATAACATAGAAATAGTTCGCAAAGAATGTGAAGTTGCTTTCAAGGAACAAGTTGTTTGTTCATTTGAAGATAGTACTTTTTCGATTGAATTTCAACATATGATGGCTCTTTTTATCACTTTACGTAATCGTTACTTCCATTTTCTTATAGGTTCAAATAATAACAATTTCATTTCTAGAGATTATGATATAAATGAGTTATTTGAAGCATTTAATCCTCATTTTATTAACTGGATAGCAATAGTATTTAGTAAAATTGTTCAGCACGGATTTGATACTTTAATTTCATAATTAATTAAAACGCAATGCTGAAATTCGTAATCTTTTACAGAAACAGCATAATGCAAACTTAATACTACTTTTTCGTCTTTCGATAACCATGCATTGACAGCCGATTCGACCTCACTTGAAGATGGATAAGAGAAGATTTTAACCATGTGTTTTCGCCTCTTTTATTAAAAATATTTAGCAACCAATTTGATGGTCCTTTCCCTATATTTTATTTCAGTTACAACGAAAAAAAGCATGAAATCTCTGTCCATGTGCGATTGGTTGCATATCGGCCTTATCTTTATTAAACATTATGCAGATTGTTTTAGTGAATAATCAAAAACTTTACTACCCCAATTCTGCCCCCGAACAGGCAATAAGCGTAGCAACATCAATGCTTTTGCGGACCCTGCTAAGGGAGTAGTGCGTGATGAGCGCAGCGAGGGTTCAAATCCCTCCTTCTCCGCCAGAAAAAGCCTTGCGTTCTCAATTGATGCAAGGTTTTTTTGCGCCTTTTTAATACGTTTTCCCTTTGGTTTTCCCTTTACAGAATTAAAATCGAAAATTTGACCTATAAAAAGCCGCCTTAGTCGTGTCGACCGAGGCGGTATTTTTCATGCGTCTTTGATTGAATTTATTAGCCGAATTAGACAATGCCCCTTTCGTGTTTATCAGCCGTTCTTTTCTTTAAATTGCTTCTTCAATTGCTTCATTTCGTTCTTGCCGCCGAACATTCTGTTAATTTTTTCGTTTTCAAGCTGGCGGGAATTTAATCCTGCGTAAGACATTTCCCGCTGCAATTTCTGATAGCTCTCAAACCGTTTTTCGGACAGCGCTCCATTATTGATTGCCTCTCTGACGGCACAGCCCGGCTCTGTTCCGTGGGAACAGTCGCCGAATTTACACCGGGCGGCGATTTCCTCAATATCCTCGAAAGTTTTCGAGAGGTTTCCCTTATAAATCTGCAATTCCCGCATACCGGGCGTATCTATGACAATCCCCCCGTTTGGCAAACACAATAGCTGGCGGTAGGTAGTGGTATGTCTGCCCTTATCGTCATCTTCCCGTATCGTCTTTGTTGCAAGCAGGTCCTGACCCATAAGGCGGTTAATAAGCGTGGACTTACCAACTCCCGATGAGCCGACAAACGCAATCGTCTTTCCTTGTCCGATATAAGCGTTAATCGCATCGTACCCGTCCCCATTTTCACAAGAACAGACTATAACATCTACACCCATGCTAACGGAGGATACTTCATCCATCATCTGTGGTAAATCAACGCATAAATCGGATTTTGTCAGAACGATAACCGGGGTCGCCATACTATCCCATGCGATTGTTAAATACCGTTCAATTCGCCGAATATTAAAGTCCGCGTTGAGCGACATGCAAATGAAGATAGTATCAATATTGGCCGCAATTACCTGTCCTGCATTTTCCGTACCGGCAGCCTGCCGCGCCAAAACGCTTTTGCGGTGCAGGATATTATGAATAACAGCGTTGCCGGTGCTTTTGTCCACTCGGTCAATCATCACCCAATCCCCAACGGCGGGGAACCCGATTTGGTCGTTTACGCAGTAAGCGAATTTGCCCGAAACACTTGCTTGTGTTTCTCCGTATTCACTCACCACTTTATATAGGTCGCGGTGTTGCTCGGTAACTCTGGCAATAAACAGGCCGCTATATAAGGTTGCCTCCTGTTCAAAGCGTTCATTAAGTCCGTAGTCTTTCAAATTGATATTCAATGGTTTCAAATCCTTTCGCAAATTATATGCGTACCGGATGGCCCTTGCGACAACAAAAAAAGCACAGTTACCCACTGCGCTGCAAGACAAACAAAAGAAGGTGCTAAACAACCGCTTCTCCGTCTTTCCGTAAGGCATTTGGGTACACAAATTAAGCAGGTCGAAATTCCTGCCTCTGTGATACAAATAATTACCTTATCGGACGACAGACATCAATACACCTCTCACTAATAATTATACAATAGAATAGCATTTTCTAGCTGGATTGTCAAACCCAGCCATTGCGTCAGCTTTACATGTACACCCTCAGAAGCCCGGCAGTTACCCGGGGATATTCGCAAGTTTTCACTTACGCCTGCCGTCATCACAGCATCTGAGCGCAGCTTCAGGAAGTCTTGAAGCTCAGATGGAGAAAATCGCGGTAAAACGACTGTATCATTTTGACGGGGCTTGGAATATCTGCGTCAAGTGAAACAAAAACGGCGAGCGCAAGCACCAGAAGAAAGATAACCATATATATGGTAAGCTCCCGCCGCTGTTTTTGTTTTATTATTTTCGGAAAATCCGCGGCGGCAATAGCGGCAAACCCCGCAAGGTACATCAGTAATTTCATCTCTATGTCTCCCGCAGTCTGATAGTTTTCTTTATGCTCACCGCGACAAGGGCGGCAGACGGAAGCACCAGCTCAAAGGTAAGTGAGAATATCGGCGCAACCGTAGCACCCCAATCGGCGTGTTCCATGACTGATTTATAGACGAACAACGAATAAAAAAATACAAGCGCACCGCATATCAGCGTGAGAGGCTGGTAGCTTTTGAAGTTTACCAGCTGCGCCAGCCCCAGCACGCAGGCGTACAGCAGGATACTAACTTTGAATACATACAAAATGATGAGAACGACCGCATAAAGGCTTTCCATACGCGTCAGTATGCCCGCGAGTTTCACATAACGTACCGACTCGTAGGAAGGCAGCCTGAAGACGCCAGCCATCGGTCCCAGGACTAAAATATCGCGTAGCAGAACAATCCCCAAAAAAACGGCGGCTAAAACAAGTCCGTATGCCATCATCTTCCCTGCTTTTTTATTCTTCCCCAGCATCGGAGCAATCATGGTAAACGCCAGCACTTCGCCCATCGGCAATGCCGCTACCGTGATAGTACCCTGAACATATTTTCCCAGCGGAAGCTGAAAAAGCGGCTTTATAAAGCCCGGCTGTATTTCATTTAGCATCAAAACGGTGTTTATTAAAACAGCCGACATGGCGATTATGCATAATACTGTTGAAAGGCGCACGATGTTTGCGATTCCCTTGCGAACAGCGTAAACACAAATGAGCACAAATAAAAGGATGATTGCCGCCAGGGGGGTCTCCTGCATCATATAGCCAACTACGAAATCCCCGATATCATGAGTATTGAGGGCGGCGAGCGAAAGGAAAAAGAATAGATACAGCACGGAAAAGACCTTGCCCACAACGGGTCCGAAAACAAGCTCATTGATTTCAAACAGGTTCTTCTCCTGAAAGCGCCGGAGAAGCGCAGCGTATATAGCTGTGAGCAGCAGCGAACCCAAAAGTCCCGTAAAAGCCATTGCCCACGAATCGTTTTTTGTCACAACGACAATGAACGCGGAGCGCAGCATTGTGCCCTGCATAAAGCAGAACACAGCAAAAATCAGCGCACGCCCTGAAATGCTCCCTTTTTCCAGCTTCATTCGGCACCTCCCTGAACTACAGGCTTTCCCATTTCGCCTGAACTGGCTATCTTGACATCAATCTCCATGTCTGTCTTGAGTCCGCTAAACTCACTATCCCAGTTCTCCTTAATCTTCTCCCAGTCCTTAGGATAATCCCGTCGGATTGCTTCCCCGAAGCCGAATACATCTGCTGAGAGAGTTTTTGCATGCTTTAGCGTGCTTTCAATTTCAGCGCGTATAAATTCCTCCACCTGTTCTTGAAGCATTTCAGTATTTTCAACACTGGACATATCTTTGCCGGTCTCGTTGCTTTCGATATCCCCCTCCGCATATACCTTCAGTCTGATACGGAAAGTGCCGTCCTCGGCCTTAACCGGCTTCATGCTGCCTTTAGCGTGAATAATCAGCAAATCCACCTTTCCGTCCTTTGTGTCTATTGTTATTGTTGCTCTCTCTGCCTTTCCCGTTGCCCACATAAGACCCCTTGTCTGAGCCACGTTGAGCTCTCCGATCATCTTCCCCTGTTTAAAAACTGCCGTTCCTTCGAGTCTAGCTTTCTTCTTTCCGTCTATCTCATACATCTCAATCATCGGAGCTACGGGAGCCGTCGAGCCGCTCAGAAAAGCAATATCGAAATCGAGCAGGGTAATTATCGCCGTTTCGGAATTTGAATGCTGAGCCTCCAACATCTCCGCGATGTGGTTTGCCGGCATCTGCTCCAATTCAATCTCCTCGTCCAGTATGTCCGCCGCTTTATCCTTGGAAATCAGAAGATAAACGTTCATTCGGGTTTCATAATTGCGTGTAAATGCGTCAAGATCCTCCAAAATACCCTTTTGCGCCACCTCACGGCTGAAAATCAGTATCCTGTTGTGTGAAAAATACATCTTTCTGTTAGTAATATGCGTAAAGCCGTCAAGAGCAGAAATCACACTTTTATCTGTATTGTCAATGTTTGCGTATGCTTTCTTCGACGCACTGGACCCCGAGGAGGAAGGTCCCGATTTAATTTCACCCGGGCTCACTATTTGAGTGGTCACCTTTAATTCGCCGGACTCTTTTCCCTCATCTACCGCCGTAGCAAGCACAATGGCAAGAGTATTGAGTTCCCTCCTGCTCCAGCATGAGCTTAGGCTCAAAATCATCAGAGCGCACAGAAGCGCGGCGACCGCTCGGCGCACCGGATTTAGAGCTCCGGGGCATTCTTGTTTTGTCTTACCTGCCGGCGCTTTCGAAGCGTTCTTTTTCATTTTTTCTCTCCTTGACCGCCCTTGTGTGCAACAGTGGGATCAAACGGGATTTCAAAGCTCTGCCGCTTCAAATCCTGAGGGTGCAATGCCCGCGGGCGCGTCCGCATTGCCCACAGCGGAGCCCGTATGACTGTATCCTTAAGGTCGTCCTGCTGGAACGGTGCAAAAGGCGCCAGATAATCGGCACCGAAGGATCTCAGCGAAGCGAGATGAATTACTATCGCAAGCGCTCCGAGAGTGATTCCGTAGCTTCCCATGGTTGCGGCAAGAACGACCAGAAGCCATTTCAGAATTGAAACCGCATCGGAAACGAAGGTCACGGCAAAGCTCGACACCGCTGTTAATGCGACGACTATTACGATCGGCGCGCCCACCAGCCCTGCCTGAACGGCGGCTTCACCCATCACAAGCGCTCCGACAATGCTGATTGCCTGACCTATGGGTCTGGGCATGCGCACGCCGGCCTCCTTGAGTATTTCAAATGAAATTAACATTATAGTGGTTTCGAGTGCAGCAGGAAAAGGCAGACCCTCGCTGGAGGCCGCCATTGTAATAAGCAGCGTAGTCGGAAGAAGCTCCTGATGGTAGGTTACAAGCGCAATATAAAGGGCCGGACCGAAAAGGCTTATAAAAAACGCGCAGACGCGAAGGATGCGTACTGAAGTCGCATAGCTTGTCCGTACGGCGTAGTCCTCGGAGGCCTGAAAGTTCTCAATGAAAAGCATAGGTACGCACAGTACAAACGGCGTCCCGTCGACAAGAATGGCGGCTCGGCCTTCCATCAGCTTTCCCGCAATGGTATCCGGCTTCTCGCTATACCTTACGGTCTGGAACGGGGAGTTCGGCGAGTCCTCGATATACTGCTCGATGTTACCGGCAGAAAGAATGGCGTCGGTGTCGATGTTGCTTAGCCGCCTTTCAATCTCCGCTATAAGGGCCGGATCCGCGATTCCCTCAATATACACGATGTTGACCTGTGTGTTCGTACGGTCACCGATTTTAACGGGTCGTATCTTGAGCGCAGGGCTTTTTACTTTCCGGCGTATCATTGCGGTGTTTGTCCTCAGATTCTCAATAAAGCCTTCGCGCGGTCCGCGGACGACCATTTCCGTAACCGGTTCGGTAACTGCCCTCTTTTCCCAGCCCTTTGCGCTTATATCGAGCGCCTTGTCGAAGCCCTCAACCAGCAAAACGGCGTCGCCAGAAAGACAGGCTTGTGAAAGTTCATGGTATGTTTGGTCGGTTTTTAAGTCTCCGACGGATATGAGCCTGTCGCGAAGCTCTTCAATGTCGGAAACGCCTGAGGTTTCATCCGACCTGAAAAAACGGCTGTCGTACATCAGCGGTTTGACTATGTTGTCATTGATAAGGGGCTGATTTGTCAAGCCGTCAATAAATATCAGAGCCGCTTTGATACAGCCCTCTTTTCCGAAAGAAAATTCGCGGATTACCAAATCGCAGCAATCCTCAAACTCCTTTTTGATCGCGTTGATATTTGTTTCCAGGCTCTTAGACAGCTTTTGCGGATCTTTCTCGGCCTCGCCGTCCCAATCTTCTTCTTCCGCTTTTTCGCTTTGTATCTTCATCCGCAGTAGCAGCTTTTCAATATAGCTCATGATAGTCCCCCCGTTTCCGCTTTGCTTTAGGTTTTGCTCTTTTAGCGGGTTTATACTAAACTTTTTCCCGGCTCTGTTCGGCGTGATTTTCAAAGCGTTCTGCTTTCCGTATACGAAAATGCAGCCCGTCTTACGTTCAGCGTTCTTTGAAGCCAGCAGCCAAGGGCGGATACTCCGACTATGCCCGCGGACGGATATGAGCGACCGCGCCGGAACGCGGCAAATGCCCGCCACAACCCTCAATTTTCCTATTTCGGGAAAAGCCTCCGTTGACTAGCTTTGCATTGAAGCGTATTATAAGTATATGTCAAAAAGAAAGAAAGAAAAGAAGCACAGGGGAGGTTAAAGATGGAAACATATGTTGTTCCGCTTTTGGCGGTAATCGGTATCGTACTGTTCTTTTGGCTTATCGGCCTGCGTATCATTCCGAACAGCAAGATTGCCATTGTGGAAAAGTGGTGGTCGACAAAGGGCTCGCTTAACGAGCAAATCATCGCATTGAACGGAGAAGCTGGTTTCCAGCCCCAGATAATCCGAGGCGGCATACATCTTCTCAGCCCGCTGATGTTCAAGGTGCATATCTGCCCTCTCGTAACTGTTCCGCAGGGACAGATCGCATACGTTTTCGCGAGGGACGGCCGGCCGCTTGAGCCGATTCAGACTCTGGGCAAGGTGATACCCGAGGGCAGCAATTTTCAGAACGCAAAGGCGTTTCTGCTCAACGGAGGACAGAAAGGACCGCAGAGAGGCATAGTCCGTGAAGGTACATATGCATTCAATCTCGCGCAGTTCATTATCCTTACACAGGATAAAATGTATTATCTGCCTATGGGTACTAAATCCGACGAGATGACGATACTCAGAATGGCGGAGCTGCTCCGCGAGCGCGACGGCTTCAGGCCTCTGGTTATCAAGGGCAGCGACGACAAAGCCGGCATCGTGACAGTCCACGACGGTCTTTCCCTTAACAGGGAGGACATTATCGCTCCCGCAGTCGGCGACGACCCTGAAGACCCCGAAACCTATCACAACAATTTTCAGGACCCCGAGAAATTCCTCAAGGCAGGCGGCTTCCGCGGAAGACAGTATCAGGTTCTGGTCGAAGGAACATACTTCATCAACAGATTTTTTGCAACCGTTGAGCTTATCGACAAGTCGATTATCGACGTCGGTTATGTCGGTGTCGTCGTCTCATACATAGGCGAGCGCGGCGTTGACTCCACAGGCGACGATTATAAGCACGGCGAGCTTGTAGACAAGGGCTTCAGGGGCGTCTGGCGCGAGCCGCTTATGCCGGGCAAATACGCCTTCAATACCTATGCCGGAAAAATAATCAGAGTACCGACCACGAACATCATCCTCAAGTGGATCAGCAATCAGATAGGCTCGCACAACTATGACGAGAACCTCACAGAGGTAAGCCTCATCACCAAGGACGCATTTGAGCCTTCGCTTCCTTTGTCCGTGGTCATGCACATAGACTATAAAAAAGCACCGCTGGTCATTCAGCGCTTCGGCGACGTCAAGATGCTTGTCGACCAGACTCTTGACCCGATGGTTTCGGCATATTTCAAGAATATCGGCCAGACCAAGACGCTTATCCAGCTAATTCAGGAGCGCAATGAGATACAGAACACCTCCTCCAGCGAGATGAAGGTGAAATTCGAGCATTACAACCTGGAGCTTGAGGAGGTCCTCATCGGAACTCCCGCGGCCTCCGTTAACGACAACAAAATCGAGGTCATCCTTGCCCAGCTCCGCGACAGACAGATAGCCGTCGAAAGAATCGAGACCTACTCGCAGCAGGAAAAAGCAGCCGGCAAGGAAAAGGAACTGCGCGAAGCAGAGTCGAAGGCAGCACAGCAGCGGCTTCTTACCGAATCGGACATCAACATTGAGATACAGAGCAACCAGGGCAAGGCCGACTATCAGCGCTCGCTGCAAGAGGCTGCCAAAATCAAGGCCATTGCGGAAGCTGAGGCCGAAAGAGAAGCGCGCGTCGGTATAGGTAAGGCCATCGCAATCGATGAGCAGGTCAGAGCCTACGGCGGACCGCAGTATCAGGTCGTACAGGACGTCATGACCAAGTTCACCGCCGCCATTGAAAAGTCGCAGATCGATATAGTGCCGAAGACCGTTGTAAACATGGGCGGGCAGGAGCAGGGCAGCTCCGTCAATGCCTTTGAAATGCTGCTGGGTCTGCTCATCAGCGAAAAGCTCGGAGTCAAGTTCAGCAGCGATGTCAAGCAGCAGGATTCCCGCGTACAGAGCATTAAGGATTCTATAATGCAATCGATAACCCAGCCTGCGAAGGCTGAAGAAACCTCCGGTGAGCCGCAGGCGTAATCTGGGCGGAGTATACTGCAAGACCGTATAATAAGACCCGCAAAGTGTTAAATAATCAACTCTTTGCGGGTCTTTCGTTTTTCTTTTCTATATCTCGGAATTCTTGAGGCTATTTATTATTCTCAGCCATGCTAATTTGGTGTTAATAAAGTCTTCATAGTGTTCCTCCACATGAGCATCAAAGTACTTAAGCTCATCCAGTATTCCTTCGAACCGGTCGTCTTCAAAATAAGCGCATATCTTCGGAATTACGCCTTCCAGGTCCTTTTTCATTCTGTTAATTTCCGCTTCGTAGCCTTCTCTTTGAGTGATATACATGAGAAGCGGCTTGTACCTGATCCACCCGATGGAGGCTTTTAAGAACCGCTCTGTGTTCACTCCGGAATCTGCCTTCATAGCTTTTAGTTTGTTGGGAAGAACACCGAGAAGCAGATGCTCATAGGTTGTAAAGCCGTCATGGAAGGTATAGCAGGGAACCTTCCTGATGGTGCAGTCACATATACAGGTGCTGAGGAAGGTATCTTCCCCTCTTGCTCCCGGCGGATTATAAAACGGGAACAATTTGTCGAGATTTTTGAGATTAAAGCCAAGATTGGCGCCGGAAATAAATTTCATCCCGTTCTTCTCATTAACAACCTCAACCTTCCTGCTGTTAATGATATCAAGGTCGGCGTATGTGACGCCGCCGTTATTCATTTTTTCTCTGATTGAAGCCCAGTTAATTATGTCGTTGCTTATTGCTTCGATAAAAAGCCTGAAATCATCTTCGGCAAGCTTGTCGTTGAAAACCAGCTGCGGTATCGGAGAAATGTAGCCGCAGTGATGTCCGTGCGTCATATCGGCATGCATGATGTTTTTAATGTGCGTTGACAAAACCTCCTGACCCTTCCAGGCAAGGCTTTCACCGATTTTGATATTTGCGATAGGGTATTCGTCATCGTCAAAGAAGATGAGATAGTCCATTTTGTTCTTCAGCGCAAAATACAAAACCGCATTTCTTTTCATAGCGTAGCCTTCGCCAAATATCAGCTCGGTTTCAGCCGGAGTGACAACACCTTTTTCCGAAAGGAACATCGCCTCGTTTTCTATTGCGGAATGGCCCAGATAATATGCCGAATCAACCGTGTCCAATATTTCCTCGTCAGTAATTTTATAGTCGCTCATAGCCGTACCCGTATACTTCAAATCGTAGGCGACGAAAAGATGGAGCGCAACCTTCCCGTTATCTATAAGTCCGGATTCGTTCCAATTGTTCACATAAGTTTTGATTACATTTTTGAAATTTTTGCGTCCGGTCACAAAGCCGACGCCAACGTTGATCTTTTTTTCTTCGGTATTTATCTGATTTCCCCCTTACCTGTTTTTCCCGACCTCAAGTACTTATTTATTTCCAGATAGGCCAGCCAAAAGGAAATAGTGCTTTCCGCGCTCTGATTCGGATTCAGACCTTCACCGTCGATACCGTCATGACAACCGCCAGTTTCATTGTCCATCAAAGAGCTGTTTCTCGAATTTTTTCCCAAATACCAGAAAAAGCAGGTCCTTGCCTTGTATATATACTCGATATTATCCGTAATCTTAAACGCCTCTATGTAGGCGGATATTGCTTCGCTGGCTTCCACCGTCTGTTCATCAAGCGAGACGGCGTTATTTCCCTGCAAGCTAAGGCCGTCCTTCCCGATAGGCTTAAAACAGCATTCTGTAAAAGTCTTGCTTTCCAGAAACTGCAGACTTTCCAGCCCGATTTTCAGATATCGGGATTCCTTGGTGGCCCGAAACGCCGCAAGTAATGACCACGGCATCGCGGCATTACAGCCGCTCAGTCTGTCTTCAAACCAGTGCCACTCTCCGCTCTTGTAATGCACATAGTGGTTAACGAGAGACGCGGTCATCTTTGAAATATATACATTGGTGTTTTCCAAATTTAGATAGCTCATCCCAATGATGGCATAGGCCATTGCTCTGGAGGATTTCAAAAGCAGGCAGTGCGGTAAAGCTCTGGCAATCATATCCTTCGTGGTCTTTTTGATGCTTTGCGGAACATTCTGGTTCGCAAAAGTATAGCTCAGTGCAAATAAGCACCGTCCAAAGCATTCTTCCGATCCATTTTCTTCTGAGAATTCACGGTTATATCCCATCAGGTTTCGAAAAGTCCCATCTGAAGCCTGTGCATTTGCCAGAAAAGCCACATATTTATATATCAGACTCTCAACTCTTTTCGAATGAGTCTGGTCAAATAGTTTAACAGCCATAATTAGCGCTCTTGCGTTGTCGATACTCGTATATCCCATTGAAAGATCCGGTAAACCGCACTTTGAAGCATGAAGAATTCCGGTATCGTCGGTCAAGCGAAAAATGTGGTCCGTTTTTAGTTTGTTTTGCTTATTCTCTGTTGTCATTTACAATCCCCTGTGATGCCATCCGGTTCCCCTTTATATCTGCGGTATATGTCTCTTATCCTACGGCCGTAACAGACCCGATAAAAAAAGCCACTTTAATAAAAAGTGACTTCCCGTGTTCTATCCGTTTTTATTATTGGCACTCCTTTTCGTCGAGTGCCAGTTCAGTATATCACCAAGTTTGCATATTGTCAAATTTGCCTGGTCTGCTTCAAATTTTTCAATGGTGTGCTGTGTCCGAGTACAGTCACAAACGCTATGTGGGCACCGCATTTTATCAAGAAAACCCCGCAGTCTTGACGGCTGCGGGATTTTACCTGTCCTATAACTTGAAAGCGGTTGTTTCGTTAGCTCGAAGAGCCTTACTTTTTAATCGGGAAATAAATCTCTGTAACATACTCTTCTGGGTTTACCTTGTCCTCGCAGCCCTTGACATAAAGCTCGATGGGCGGACCGGAAATCGTGTATCCCTCGCGCTCTATCCATTCAGCCAGCGCCGTATAGCACGCGCTGAAATCGTCATATGCTCCGACATGGGCGGCATAGCAGCAAAGCCCCGGGTCAAGCCTGCGGATATTCTCACCGTTTGATTCCGAAACGACGGTTCCCACCTCAATATCCGAGTGCTCGCGATTGAAGTTCTCTTCGTCATGGTAGACAGCCAGACAGGGTCCTGCGGGTCTAAGCTGATTCTTTCCCAGTCCCGCATACAGCTTGCCGAACACCTCGCCAAAGTCCTGCAGACTCATCATCTGCCTGAGAGAAAATATGTTCCTCGGCTGGAACTCCACGGTTTTAATTAGATAATCTGATTTCATAATGTTCTCACGCCTTTCAATTTTTTCGATGTCCTGCCCCATCTGAAGCAGGATTCGCTGCTGAGAAGAAATCTGCGACAAAAACAGGCCTTTTTTGTCCTTAATCATTCTGACCAGATAGTCGTTGTCCTTCTTTGCCAGAACCGAGGCTATTTCTGGCAGCGAAAACTGATACTGCTTAAGCCTTGAAACAAGCAGCATATCACGCAGCTGGGAGGCCTCATAGTAACGGTAGCCGGATTCCCGATTGACATATCCCGGCTTAATAAGCCCTATCTGATCATAGTAGCGGAGTGTTTTTGCGGACACTCTGCTGATTTTTGAGAATTCTCCGATTGTCAGCATTGATTCACCGTCCGGTCGGTTTATTTGAGAACATGTTCTAAATTGAGTATAGGGCTTCCAGTAAGGGTAAAGTCAAGGGCAAAATAAATTATTTTCTATTTAAACCTTTAATGGTATAATCAGGCTAATGCAAAACCGCAAAGTAGGTGGGAAATGCTATGTGCGATACAATGGTGGCTGTCGGAAGCGTAACGAAAAAAGGAAACGTCCTGTTTGCGAAAAACAGCGACAGAGAGCCCGGCGAAGCGCAGATTCTTCTTCGCATACCCCGAAAAAAATATGATTTAAGCGTTTGTCCCAAACTGAAGACGACCTATATTGAAATCGACCAGGCGGGCGAGACAAATGAAATCGTCATCAGCAAGCCCGCGTGGATGTGGGGCTGCGAAATGGGCTTCAACGAGTATTCCGTTACGATTGGAAACGAAGCTGTATTCACGAAGGAAAAATACGGCGAAACAAGTCTTGTCGGCATGGACATGATAAGGCTTGCGCTGGAGCGCACGAAAACGGCAAAGGAAGCCCTCGGGTATATAATTCATCTCCTGGACCGCTACGGTCAGGGCGGAAACTGCGGATACACCAAAAAAATGCAGTACCACAACGCCTTCATCATCGCCGACAGAGACGAGGCCTATGTTCTCGAAACGGCGGGTAAATACTGGGTCTGGAAGAAAGTGACCGATTTCTATGCAATCTCCAACGGGCTTACGCTTGAAAACGATTTTGACGAGTGCCATCCCGAGCTGATAAAAGACAGCGTATCCAGAAAAATGTGCTCCGGCAGAGCCGACTTCAACTTTAAAAAGTCTTATTCCGACCCGCTTTATTCGAAGTTTTCATGCTGCCGCAGCAGGAGCGCGCTTGCGCTGAAAATTCTTGAAAAGAACAAGGGCAGCATAACGGCGGAAACGATGATGGCGGCGCTGCGAGCTCATCAGGACGGAGCGAAAAGCAATTTTGAAAAAGGCTCGATGAAGAATGTATGCATGCATGCTGGCAGTCTCGTAACGAGCCAGACCACGGCAAGCCTTGTCGGCGAGCTGAAAAGCGGCGCTGAGTACTTTTACACGGCGTCCTCCCTGCCCTGCATCTCTATATTCAAGCCCTTCATTTTCAATTCCGATTTCGAGCTGTTCAAAGAGGAAGCGCCGGAAAAAGGTGTTGAATACTGGACGAAAAGAGAGGAAATCTCCCGCATGATGCTGACGGGACAACTGAATGAGACGGAATATTTGACCGAGCGCGACGCCGTACAGAAAGAAATTCTCAGCGTATATGCAAGCGTGAACCTTGAGACGGCTTCAAAAGAAGAAATCGGCGGCGTCCTGCGCAAATGCATGGAGCTTGACAATGATTTTGCGGAAAAAGTGCACTCAGAGGGCAGCGCAGAGGCTCCTCGGAGTATTAAAGGCAATCCTTATTTCAAATTCTATTGGGCAAAGGAAAATGCCGCTTTGAGAAGGCAGAAATGATTGCATAAGCAAAATCCTTACCGCTTCCGACCCGTTAAGGGAGGGATATTTACCATAGTACATTTCGTCACAAAGGTAAACTCAATGTAGCTTGGCAGAAACAAAGCCCGCGTAAACTGTGTTAACGCAGGCTTTGCTGTTTTCATGGTATCAGAACGGTTTGATTCGCAAATCAAGCGGCATCTTACTTAGCGGCTCGGCACCGAAATCGCGAATAATAATCGGATATTCGAGCCGCATGCCGCCGACATTCGGCTGCGTCATCTGAAGAATCAGCTCGATTGCCATGTTTTCCTGCAGGACGAACTCGCTCCCAGGATTGATAGACGGAGGAATGCGCGCATCCAGCCCTAGCCCGTGGGAGAAGGACGGCACTATGTAATCATCCACGCCCATTTCGCAGGCTTTTCCATAGAACTCCGAAAACAGGTCGCCGCAGACAGTGCCCGGCTTCAGCCTGGACATCATATATTCCGCGAGACTTTTCCAGTCGTCGGCCAGCTTCATCTGCGCTTTTGTGGGCTGCCCGATTATGCAGTTAAGGGACAGGTCCGAGATGTAGAGATCATACATTGAATGAATATCGACCGTGACAATCTCTCCGTACTGTACGCGCTTGTGGCTCGGTATCGAGGTGAAGCACATCGGGCGGGACTGATTGTAGCCCGCGCCGATTTCCGTTCCCGTTACGCACCAGTTGAACATGCTTCCGGCTTTGCGCATACCGAGCTCCGCATAACCGGCCAGCTCCGTTTCCGTTATGCCGATGCTGAGAGCTTCGAAAGCCATCTGCTCACCCAAATCGACCGCCTCTGCCGCTCGGCGCATGAGCTCGATTTCCTCAGTTGTTTTGATAAGCTGCATTTCGTTAACCGCATCGAGCACGCTGACAATCGACGTCTCGGGAAACTGCTCCTTAAACTCCAGATATTCTCCGGCTGTCAGTACGCCGACATCCACAGCGGTACCGAGTTCAAAGCCGAGCTTCCCCTTGGAAAGACCGTTTCTTGTGACAATATCGTCGATGCAGTCAAAGAGCCTGAGTATCCAGCCGCGCACATCCTGAAAATAAGACTCCGCTTTCACTCTCGGTACATCCACCTCGAAGGTTATAAGTACGGGTTCTCCGCTTGCCGGAATATACAGTGCGCTGCTCCACGGCGTAAACGCGCCGGTGAAATAACCGATTACGAAGCGCCTCGTCAGAAAGCTCGCGTCAATACCCTCGGCCTGCATTATCTTCTGGAATTCCGCCACTCTTTTTTGATAATCCATGGTTCATACTCCTTTCAAAATCTTGTGGTCGTATATGGTATTTTCAGAATATCATTGCACAGCAAAAATGACAAGCTAAACAGGCTTTTGTAAAATTGACTCGTTGTTGTATATTTTGTTGACAGCTTTTAGGGCGAGTGCTACACTTAAATCAATAGAATATTATTCGGATGAAGGACTCGGGAGAGACCAGATCAGCAACCGTATGCTGGATTTGGCGCCGAAGGAGCAACAGCGGCAAACTTTCAGGCAAAAAGGACCGGGTCTGGACGAAACTCCGGAAAGCCATCAAATTGGCACCGAAGAAGCAATTCCCCTTTGGGGAAGAATCTTTCAGGTATCAAAACGGAGACGCACCTTGTATTAGGTGCGTCTCCGTTTTTATTATTAGAAAGTGAGAACAGTATGGAAAAGAAAACTCCGCTTTACGATTATCATGTGAGTTCCGGGGCTAAAATCGTTCCCTTCGCGGGTTATCTGCTGCCCGTACAGTACACCGACGTTATTGACGAGCACATGGCGGTACGCACCAAAGTCGGGATTTTTGATGTTTCCCATATGGGCGAGGTCATAATCAGCGGTCCCGACGCGCTTAAAAACATCAACTACCTTTTCACCAACGACTTTACAAACATGACCGACGGCAGGGTGCGCTACAGCCCCATGTGCAACGAAGCAGGCGGGGTTGTAGACGATCTTCTGATTTACCGCGTGAATCAGAATAAATACATGGTCGTCGTCAACGCTGGCAACCGCGAAAAGGATGTTGAATGGATGAAAGCCCGGCTGTCCGGAGATGCTGCGCTCGAGGATATTTCGGATTCAGTCGCCCAGGTTGCCCTGCAGGGTCCAAGCTCCGACAAAGTGCTTGCGAAGCTGACGGACGCTTCCCGTCTGCCCGAAAAGTACTACACCTTCACCGACAACTGCGAGGTTGCGGGAATTAAGTGTCTTATTTCCCAGACCGGCTATACCGGTGAATTCGGCTATGAGCTGTACTGTGAGGCAGGTGACGCCTTAAAGCTCTGGAACGCTCTCCTGCAGGCGGGAGCGGACGAGGGTCTTATCCCCTGTGGGCTCGGTGCGCGCGATACGCTGCGTCTGGAGGCCGCGATGCCGCTTTACGGACACGAAATGGACGATACCGTCAGCCCGCTCGAGACAGGTCTCGACTTCGGCGTCAAGATGCAGAAGGACGGTTTTGTCGGTAAAAGCGCGCTTATCGCGAGAGGCGAACCCAAAATTACCCGCGTGGGGCTGAAAGTGACCGGACGGGGAATAATACGCGAGCATAGCGAAGTTTTTATCGGAGACGAAATCATCGGCAGCACGACCAGCGGAACTTTCCTGCCGTTTTTGAACGGAGCCTACGCGATGGCTCTAATCGATAAGGAGTTCGGCACTTTGGGCACCGCTGTTTCCGTGGACGTGCGCGGACGCAGGATAGCCGCCGAAGTGGTCGCTCTCCCCTTCTACAAAAAATCCAAATAGAATGAGAATATAAAGGAGATACCAAAATGAACACACCGAAAAACCTGAAATACTCCAAAACCCACGAATGGGTTGAAGTCACGGGCGATAATACCGCTAAGGTCGGTCTGACCGATTTTGCGCAGCAAAAAATGGGTAAACTGGTTTTCGTCAATCTCCCGATAGTCGGGGACGAACTCTCTCCGGGCGAGCCCTTCGGCGATGTTGAAAGCGTCAAGGCGGTATCGGATGTGATTTCGCCGGTGGACGGTATTGTTGAAGAAGTCAACGAAGAGCTGCTGGATTTCCCCGGAATGATAAACGACGACCCCTACGGCACGTGGCTTGTTAAGGTAAGCGGCGTTTCGCGTTATGAGGATTTGATGACCGCAGAGGAGTACGAGGCATTTTGTGCCGAGGAGGAATAGCCATGGGCCATTACATTTCCATCACGGAAGCGCAAAGAAAGGAAATGCTGGACGCCATAGGTCTTCATTCTGCCGCAGAGATGTACGCCGCCGCGCCCTCCGCGCTTATACGGAAAGACGCCCTTAATATTCCGAGCGGAATGAGCGAGCTTGAAGCTCTGCGCGCTGTTGAGGCAATAGCCGCGAAGAACAAAGTGTTTCCGACCATCTTTCGCGGCGCGGGCGCGTACAGGCACTACATTCCCGCTATAGTCCCTGCCGTAGTGTCCAAGGAAACCTTTGTGACAGCCTATACCCCCTATCAGTCGGAAATTTCGCAGGGCATACTGCAGTCGATTTTCGAGTACCAGACCATGATCTGCGAGCTTACGGGAATGGATGTTTCCAACGCTTCCGTCTATGACGGCGCAACAGCCGCCGCCGAAGCCGCAGCGATGTGCCGCGACCGCAAACGCACCAGAACGCTCATCAGCACTGCTGCCAGCCCCGACGTCATCGAGACCGTTAAAACCTACTGCTGGGGCGCAAACGCCGAGGTTTCGCTTATCCCAGCAAAAGACGGCGTGACTGATATTGAAGCCCTCCGCGGTATGCTGGATGATACCGTTGCCTGCGTTTACATCGCCCAACCGAACTATTTCGGGCTTATCGAGGACGCCAAGGCAATCGGTCAGACAGTCCGCGGCGCGGGAGCAAAATTCGTTATGGGGGTCAATCCCATTGCCGCCGCTATTTTGAAAACGCCCGCCGAGTGCGGTGCTGACGTCGCGGTCGGCGAGGGTCAGCCGCTCGGTATGCCGCTTTCCTTCGGCGGCCCCTATCTCGGCTTTATGGCGGCAACGACTGCCATGATGCGTAAGCTCCCGGGACGCATAGTCGGAGAAACAACAGATTCCGAGGGAAACCGTGCATTCGTGCTGACGCTCCAGGCAAGGGAACAGCATATACGCCGTGAAAAGGCAAGCAGCAACATCTGCTCAAACGAGGCGCTCTGCGCGATGACCGCCGCTGTCTACATGGCGGCAATGGGTCCAGAGGGAATGAAGAATGTTGCCTCCCAATGCCTGTCAAAGGCGCATTATATGGCTTCTGAAATTTCTTCGGTCAGAGGTTTTTCGCTGCGGTATAAGGGCGAATTCTTCCACGAATTTGTTACCGAATGCCCCGTCGAGCCTGACAAGGTCATATCCGCTCTTGAGGAAAATGGCATACTCGGCGGTCTGCCCCTAGGTGACGGCGACATACTTTGGTGCGCGACCGAAATGAATACGAAATCCGAAATCGACACTCTGGTTAATATTCTGAAGGAGGTAAGATCAAAATGAAGCTGCTTTTTGAAAAAAGCGTGACGGGCAGAAAAAGCGACTACCTGCCTAAATGCGATGTGCCGGTTTTTGGGCTTCCCTCAGGTCTTTTGCGCGAAAAGGACGCTCTGCTGCCGCAGCTTTCCGAGAACGACATTAGCCGCCACTATTCGGCGCTGGAGCGCAGAGCCTACGGTGTAAACAACGGCTTTTACCCGCTCGGCAGTTGCACAATGAAGTACAACCCAAAAATTAACGAAAAAGCCGCAGCTCTGCCCGGCTTGACCGAAATCCATCCCCTGCAGCCGCTCCCGACAGTGCAGGGCTGCATCGAAGTCCTGTCCGATATGGAAAAGGCGCTTTGCGAAATAACTGGTATGGACGCCATGACCTTCCAGCCCGCCGCGGGAGCTCACGGCGAATTCACAGGAATGCTCCTTATCAAGAAGTACCACGAAAAGCGCGGCGAGGGAAAAATCCGCACGAAGGTCATAATTCCGGACAGCTCCCACGGCACCAACCCCGCGACCGCCGTAATGTGCGGCATGTCGGTCATAAGCATTCCCTCGGGCAGCGACGGCTGTGTGAACCTCGAAAAGCTGCGCGAAGCCGTAGGCAGCGATACTGCGGGTCTGATGCTCACTAACCCGAACACGCTCGGCATATTCGACAGAAATATTCTTGAAATCACCAAAATCGTCCACGATGCGGGAGGGCTTTGCTATTACGACGGCGCGAACCTCAACGCCGTAATGGGCATTATCCGACCCGGGGACATGGGCTTCGACTGCGTGCATCTCAATCTCCACAAAACCTTTGCAACACCCCACGGCGGAGGCGGGCCCGGCAGCGGAGCTGTAGGCTGCAAGGCGTTTCTGGCGCCGTATCTGCCCAAACCTCAAGCCGTTTCCGACTGCGGGGAATTTTCGTTTAAGGTGGACTGTCCCGACAGCATCGGTAAGGTGAAAGCATTCTGCGGAAACTTTGCGGTGGTCGTAAGAGCTCTGACCTATGTGCTCATGCTCGGCTGCGAAGGCGTCCCCGAGGCCGCCGAACACGCGGTTTTATCAGCAAACTACCTGAAAAAGCGGCTGTCGGAGAAATACACGATGGCCTTCGACGGCATCTGTATGCACGAATTCGTTATGACACTCGAAAAGGAAGCAAAAGAGAAAAACGTATCGGCTCTGGACGTTGCCAAAGCTCTTCTCGACAGGGGCATGCATCCGCCAACGATGTATTTCCCGCTTATCGTACATGAGGCGCTTATGGCGGAGCCCACCGAAACAGAGGGAAAGGAAACGCTGGACGAGGCGGCGGATATTTTCCTTGCAGTCTATGACGAGGCAATGAATGACCCTGAGAAAATGCATCTTATGCCGCGAAACGCGCCCGTTCACCGTCCCGACGAGGTCGAGGCGGCGCGCAGCCCGCATCTTCGCTGGAAGCCTGACGTACAGTAAACACCGAAGAGCTTAAGGAGAAAACCAAATGTCCCCAAAATATGATTTGGTAATAATCGGCGCAGGGCCTGGCGGTTATACGGCGGCTGTTTCGGCGGCGAAGCACGGGATGAAGACCGCGCTGGTGGAAGCTCGGGAAGTCGGCGGCGCCTGCCTGAACCGCGGCTGTATCCCAACAAAAACGCTGCTGTACTCGGCGGAGCTTTACCGAGAGATAAAAAGCGGCGAAGGCATCGGTGTTAATACCGAAGCTCTCAGCTACGACCTCGGCGCCATGTACCGCCGAAAGGATGAGGTTGTGGCCGGTCTTAGAGACGGCATCGAAGCGCTTATACGGGCTAACAAGGTAGATCTCGTCACCGGTATGGCGAAAGTTCTCTCCGCTTCGCAGGTGCTGGTGAGTTCAGGCGGAGAAAGCACGCTTCTTGAGGCTTCAAAGGTGCTTATTGCCGTGGGCTCCGCTCCTTCCCGCCCACCGATTGAGGGCATTGACCTGCCCGGCGTCGTAACGAGCGACGGGCTGCTGGATGCCCAGGCAATCGACTATAAAAGCCTTGTGATAATCGGCGGCGGAGTGATAGGCGTGGAGTTTGCGTCGGTTTTCGGTGCGCTTGGCTGCGAAGTGACGATTATTGAGGCTGCAGAGCGAATAGTCCCCGCGCTTGACCGCGAGCTTTCGCAAAATCTCTCGGCAATCCTCAAAAAAAGGGGCGTCCTGATAAACACCGGCTGCTCCGTTGAACGCATTTCACTAAGCGGCGATGATCTTTGCTGCCGCTTCACGGGAAAAAACGGCATTCGGGAAGTTGCGGCTCAGGGTGTTCTGGTTTCTGTCGGCAGAAAACCAAATACCGCGGAGCTCTTCGGTGATGGCGTACATATCGTCCAGAGTCGGGGGATTATCGTTGACGGACGCTTTGAAACAAGCGAAAAGGGTATCTACGCCATCGGCGACGTAATCGCGGGCAGCATTGCGCTGGCTCACACGGCTTCGGCGCAGGCGCATAACGTAATTGCCGAAATGGTCGGGGAAAAGCCCCCCGTCAGCCTTTCAGCCGTTCCAAGCTGTGTCTACACAAGCCCCGAAATTGCCTCCGTCGGATTAAATGCGGAGGAAGCAAAGGCACAGGGCGTCGAAGTCATTGTCGGCAAGAGTCCGATGTCCGCAAACGGAAAGACCGTCATCGAGCGTCAGGACAGGAGCTTTGTCAAGCTCGTTTTTGACGCGGATTCCGAGATTCTGCTCGGCGCGCAGCTTATGTGCTCGAGAGCCTCGGATATTATCAGCGAGCTATCCTCAGCAGTTTTGAATAAGCTGACGATATGTCAGCTCGCTTCGGTAGTCCGCCCGCACCCGACTTTTTCCGAGGCCGTGAGCATAGCTGCGGAGGACGCAAAGGAACGCGCGGTCAAAAAGCCGTCGGAACAGAAAGGTGACGCATGAAACTGAAGGTTTTTATAACGGAATGTACCGATCCGTACAGTAACCTTGCAGCCGAGGAGCTGCTGCTGCGCAGTGTTCAGCCGGACGAGGTGCTGCTATATCTGTGGCAAAACGACAACACCGTCGTAATCGGACGCAACCAGAACGCGTGGCGCGAATGCGCTCTGGAGACCTTTGCCGCGGAAAAAGGCAGACTTGCAAGGCGCCTTTCGGGCGGCGGAGCGGTCTATCATGATATCGGCAACCAAAACTTTACCTTCTTTGCGCGCGATGATTTGTATGACGCGTCGAAGCAGGCTGATGTAATCTGTCTGGCGGTGCGGGAGTTCGGAATCAAGGCTGAGCGAAACGGGCGAAACGACATAGCCGCCGACGGTAGAAAATTTTCGGGCAACGCCTACTACTCCTCCGGAAGCTCGCGCTATCACCACGGAACCATACTCTTATCCTCTGACATGAGCAGACTGAGCCGGTTTTTAACTCCCTCAAAAGAAAAACTGCAGGCAAGAGGCGTCGAAAGCGTGCGCTCGCGCGTTGTCAATCTTTGCGAGCTTGCCCCGAAGATTACTCCTGAAGGTATGCGCTGCGCGCTCGTTTCTTCCTTTGAAAAGCTCTACGACAGTAAGGTCGAAATTATTGACGAGTCCGCCCTTGACAAGACGCAATGGCAGAAGCTGACGGAGCATTACGGCTCCCGCGAGTGGACGCTCGGCAGACTTTCCGATTTCAGTCAGAAATTTCAAACCAGACTTTCCTTCGGGGAAGTCGAGCTTCAGCTCGCTGTAAGGGACGGAGTAATCAAAGAAGCGGTCCTGTACTCCGACGCGCTGAACGCGGACTGGGTCGACGCCGTTGCCAAGAAGCTGACCGGCTGCGCTTTAGGCTCCGCTTTGCTTCGGGAGCGGCTTTCAGAGCTTGACACCGACAGGGAGCAGACCGAGGAGTTTTCAAGCTATTTAAGCTCGGTAATATCGTAATGCAGGGCTCTTCAGGAACACCGCCCCCGAGGACTGAGACAGGTCCTTTTTTCTCGCTCACAGGACTGGGCTTTTCGCTGTATCCCTGAACTTTATGCAACGTTTTTGCTGAGTTTCAAAGACTCTGAGCTCAATCGTTATCCTTGCCGTTCAAAGCGGCTTTCTCAGCAAGAGCTGAGGCTCTATTCCGCTCCTGCCGGCGGGGCGGCGCACTCCGTTCATATTTAATTGACGAAATAGAACCGCGAATATATAATGTATATAAACTTTGAATTTTCGATAAATTTTCTGTTTTTTCGTCTGAATTCTTCCTGGTTTCGGCAAGTGAAACAAAGCTTGTCAGCTTCTCTGCCGAGCTTGCAAAATCTGGAGAAAAACCGTAACGATTGGAGGCAATTTGAATGCCGGATAAAGTACGCGGACAGGTCCTTAGCGCGATGCCAATCAGCTACGCACTGCATAAAATTATTCTTGACGACGCGGGACTCCCCTGCGATTATGAGTTTCTTGAAGCCAACAAGGCATTTGAAGCGTCCACAGGTCTGAAAATTTCCGAAATTATAGGCAAAAAGGTGACTGAAATTTTGCCGGACGTCAGGGAAGACAAATTCGACTGGATAAAAACCTATGGCGAAGTGGCTCTGACGGGGCAGAGTATTGATTTTGAGCAATACTCCGGACCTCTTAAAAAGTGGTACAGAGTCAACGCCTATTCGCCCGAAAAAGGCTATTTTGTTACTCTCGTAAATGAAATTACCAAAGAAAAAGAGCTCACTCTCGGTTTGGAGGAACATAACCGTATACTTTCGGATTTTCTCAATTCCAGCACCGATTTAATTTTCCTGAAGGATAAAAATCTCCGTTACGTTTTTGCCAATAACGCACTTGCGGATTTTCTGGGTACGGCGCCCGAAGAGATGGTGGGAAAAAACGACTCTGAGGTCTACCCGCGCGAGGTCGCAAATATATCCAGCGTTTCTGATGCGGATGTGTTAAATACCGCTCTTAGATGCTCTTTTGAGGAGACTGTTTTCGGCAGAAGCTTTGAAGTTACGAAGTTTCCGGTGCACTATCCGGACGGGTCTATAGGAGTCGGCGCGTATATCAGGGACATTTCAGAGCTCAAAAAGCAGGCAGAAAACCTGAAAATGCAGATTAACAGGCAAAATATTCTGCAAGACGTCTTCCTGAAAAATTTCAAGGACCGCCAGGAGCTGCTCTACTACACGCTTCACAGAGCGCTTGAGCTGACTGGCAGCCAATACGGCTACATATGTCTGTATGATGAAGAAAAGCGCGAATTCACAATGAACTCATGGATTGCAGGCGTTATGGCTGACTGCCTTGTCGCCGATAGGCAGACGAAATATCCGCTGGACGAAACCGGTATCTGGGGCGAGATTGTAAGGCAGCGCAAACCGATTGTTGTCAATGACATGAAAAACTCCGATCCTCCAAACGGCGGCTTGCCTAGCGGTCATATCGCACTCAACAATTATATGTCGATACCTATAACGGTCGATAATAAGGTCGTTGCCGTTGCGGGTCTGGGCAACAAGTCATCCCCCTACGCCGACATCGACGTTAATGAAATGATTATTCTGATGCAGAGCGCCTGGCTGGCGGTCGAAAAGATAAGCGCTCAGATGCAAACGATTGCCGAGCGTGAAAAGTATCAGTCCATCCTTAATGAGCTGCCGGCTATGATCTGCGAATTTTTGCCGGATTTGTCACTTACCTTTGCCAACAGGGAATACTGCAGCTTCTTCGGCGAAACGGCTGAATCAATCACAAGCAGAAAATTTCTAGACCCTTTCGCCAACGAGGAACGAGACACGGTCCGCCGCAATCATCTGGAGCTCTCACCGCAAAGCAGAACGAAAGATTATGAACTCGAACTTGAAATCGCCGGAGAAAAGCACTGGCACAGACTTCGCGACATCGGCATCTTTGATGAGCGGGGAAAACCGCTGCGGTATTGCTCCGTCGGGTTTGACGTCACAAATCAAAAGGTTTCCTCAGAAGAAAGAGAGCGGCTGCTCGCGCAAATGGACGCTATGTTCAGCGAGCACGAAGCAGTCATGCTGCTGATTGATCCGGTTACGGGAATTATAATCGACGCCAATCCCTCGGCTTCGAACTTTTATGGCTATAGCCGTGAAGAACTGCTCGATATGCGAATACAGGATATCAACCAGCTCTCTCCGGAGGAAGTCGCATCATACCGGCAGAGGATACTCGAAAAAGAACAGAAGCACTTTACCTTCCCCCACAAGCTCAAAAGCGGACAAATCAGAGTTGTCGACGTTTATAGCAGTCCCATCTCTTACAACGGCCGTACCGTGCTGTTCTCCATCGTGTTCGATGCCACAGAGAGAGAGGAAGCCTTCCAGGAAATCGTATATATAAGCTATCACGATTATCTAACGGGTGCTTATAACAGAAGGTATTTTGAGGAGGAATTCGAGCGTCTTAACACGGCGGAAAACTTCCCGATTTCTGTCCTTATGGGAGATATCAACGGTCTTAAGCTGATAAACGACTCCTTCGGTCATCTCGCGGGCGACAACCTTATAAAAAGCGCCGCCGAAAGAATATCCGACTGTTTGAGACCCCGCGATGTTCTTGCCAGAATCGGCGGAGACGAATTCGGTGTCATTCTCCCGAAAACCTGCAATGAAGAAGCGGAAAACATGGTTTCGAAAATTAAGCAGAGCACCGAGAGAGAGATTGGCAGCAAGGACTCGGGCAAATATCTGCTTTCCATCTCCTTCGGTCACGCAATACAGGAAAACGTCCATGATGACCTCGGCGGGCTGATGAAAGAAGCCGAGGGCTATATGTACAACAAAAAATACTATGACAGCCGGAGTATTAAGGGCAAGACAATTGAAATAATCATGAAAACTCTTTTTGAAAAAAGCCCGCGTGACAAAATGCATTCGGAACGAGTCGGAAATATATCCGCAGCAATCTCGGAAGCTCTCGGTTTTGACAAGGAGCGTATAAACAAAATTAGGGTCGCGGGCTGGCTGCACGACATAGGCAAGATAGGCATCCCGGAAAGCGTGCTTAATAAGAAGGGCAAGCTCGACTACCTGGAATGGACCGTTATGAAAACGCATCCCGCGAAAAGCTGGAGGA
>Ga0074193_1001432_pt1 | contig 28939 bp, 25 predicted proteins | sample EPASupsiteHSE605_FD_64523 | JGI IMG/M metagenome (GOLD analysis project Ga0074193, IMG submission 64523) | Bioremediated contaminated groundwater from EPA Superfund site, New Mexico - Sample HSE6-05 | ecosystem: Environmental > Aquatic > Deep subsurface > Groundwater > Contaminated ... | reverse complement strand
CGAATCAATTCAATATTCCAAAGAAAGAATTCAGTTCGGCAAGCCGATTAGCTCTTTCCAGGCGATCCAGTGGATGCTTGCCGATATGGCTACTGATATACAGGCTGCCAGGTTCCTGACTTATCACGCTGCCTGGTGTTATGACCAGGGTCTGCCTTACAACAAGGAAGCTGCTATGGCCAAACTCTTTGCATCCGAAACAGCAGCCCGCCATACAAACAGAGCCATACAAATTCATGGCGGCATCGGTTTCATCAAGGGGCATAAAGTTGAACGTCTGTATCGTGACGCCAAAATAACTGAGATTTATGAAGGAACCAGTGAGGTTATGAAAATGGTTGTTTCCAGTAACGTGTTGCGGTAATGGATTGTCATAGTGAGCTCCCGGGATTCGCTATCTTATTTTAGTTAAGTTCTTTTTGGGTAGGATCTGGTTGAAAGTCAAGCCTGTTGTTCAAAGATAGGTGGCAAGTAAGCTTAATCCTACCCCTCGGAACAAATAAAAAAGTATCCAATGGAAACCTCTAAGACTGATAAACTTTGAGCCGGTTCTAATATTAAAAGCAACGAGTTGGGAGAGTTACAAATGAAGATACTGACTTGTTTTAAATGGGTTAATGATGAAGCAGACATCAAGGTGGCAGCAAATTCCCATGAACTCATCTTTGACCGGGTCGGTTATAAAATTAGCGATTACGACCGTAATGCTATAGAAGAAGCGGTTCGCCTTCAGGAGCAGCATGGCGGCAGCGTCGCTGTCGTGACTGTAGGTGCGCCTGCCGCCAAGCAAAGTCTAAAAGACGCCCTTTCTCGCGGACCGGGAAAAGCCTGTTTTATCAACGACCCATCCTTTGTCAACCTTGAACCTTCACAGACAATCGCTATCCTTGCAGATGCCCTCAGCAAACAGGAATACGACCTGATTATCTGTGGAGAAGGCTCCAGTGATCTTTACGCTCAGCAGGTTGGTCCTGGTTTGGCCGAAAAGCTTGGCATACCATGTGCAACCAATGTTAACAAATTAACTTATAATGAAGGAAATAAAGAAATCATTGCAGAGCGTAAACTGGATGACTGCGTAGAAGTAGTCACAGTGCCATTGCCGGCACTGGTCACCGTTTTGCCTGATATCAACGCACCAAGAATACCTACCCTGAAGCAGGTATTGGGAGCTGCCAAAAAACCAGTGGAAAACGTTACCTTAGATGCTCTTGGCCAAAATTATGAGCCGCGGCTACAAACCATAAGCGTACTCGGGGCAACAATGGAGCGACGCCATCTGAAATTTGGAACCGAACCAGCAGATATCAAGGTGATTATCGATGCATTATTAAAAGAAGGAATACTTGCTTAAGGAGTTGATATGATGGCGGGCATCTGGATATTTGCCGAAAATCGCGAACAAACTTTGGAGCTTATAAATGCTGGGTGGAATTTGGCAGACGAATTGGGCGTCAATTTGGTGGCCTTTGCGCTTACTGAACAATTGGCTCAGGAATACATTAAATACGGGACTGATGAGGTTCTGTTGCTACCTCCTTTGACTCAAGAGCAGCCACTTGAATCTTATGTGCCAGTGATAGTTGAAGCAGCCCGTAACGCTGATCCCGATGTGTTTTTTATCGGAGCAACGAAGCGTGGGAAAGAAATGGCAACCCGTATTGCAGCCAGCCTGAATACCGGACTTGCCACAGAATGTAATGCCTTTGCATTAGATCAAGAAAAGAAACTGTTGGTCATGGAACGTATGATTTACGGTGGAAAAGCCGTACAAAAAGTAGTATGTACCACACGTCCCCAGATGGCTACCATACCTGCCCGTACTTTTGAGCTAGCTCCATTGCAAGAAGCGAAAGAAGGAAAAATAATCAGGTTGACGGCGGCGCCCCCTTCACCCGTAAAGATTATTAACCGTAATTCTAAGGTGCAGGAAGCCGTTGATATAACCGAAGCAAAAATTATTGTAAGTGTCGGCCGCGGAGTAGAAAAAAAAGAGGACATTGCTTTAGCCCAGGAATTGGCTAGCATTTTAGGCGGCACGGTAGGCTGTTCGAGACCTATTGCTGAAGAGCTGCATTGGCTGCCTGAAGAGGTATACATGGGCATATCAGGGAAAAAGGTCAAGCCCGATCTTTACATTGGCCTTGGGGTGTCAGGGCAGATTCAGCACATAACAGGTATTCGTGATAGTAAGATAATACTCGCCATCAACCGCGATGAAAATGCGCCTATATTTGATGCTGCCGACTACGGTATCGTAGGAGACTTGTACGACGTTGTTCCCAATCTTATTAAAGCATTTAGCAACGTACTAAAAATATAATTTAAGTGGTGTTGGAAATGGAAGAAGAAAAATTTGATGTAATTATAGTCGGCGCCGGCCCGGCAGGAAGCACAGCAGCCTTTTTACTAGCCAGGGCAGGACTTGAAGTGCTTCTTATCGAAAAAGGGATAACACCCGGCAGTAAAAACATGTTTGGTGGTCGGATGTACAGTCATGCCCTGCATAAGATTATGCCAAATTTTTGGGAAGAAGCCCCTGTAGAAAGGCCTGTGGTAAAGGAAATTCTAACCTTTATGAACGGAAGCCAGAGTGTTTCTATGGACTTTCAGGATGTACACTGGGGTACCCCCCCCTATCATTCCTTCACCTTATTGAGAGCCGACTTTGACGCCTGGTTGGCTGAGAAAGCTGAAGAAGCTGGAGCTATGGTTGCCTGTGGCATTCGGGTTGATGAATTGCTTATAGAAAACGGTCGAATTGTGGGCATTCAGGCCGGTGAAGACAGGATGCTGGCCGATGTGGTGATTGCGGCGGACGGGGTCAATTCGCTCATAGCCCAAAAAGCCGGCTTGTGCAAGAAGTTTAGTCCAAAGCAGGTGGCAACCGGCGCAAAGCAGGTTATTCAGTTATCTGAGGAAACTATCAGCCAGCGTTTTAAGCTTAGCGGCAATGAAGGTGTGGCCCAACTGTTTGTTGGCGATTGCACCAAAGGTATGCATGGGGGTGGTTTTCTTTACACCAATAAAAGCACTATATCCCTCGGCTTGGTTGTAAGCGCGGAGGCACTGCAGCATAATCAATATAAGATAATCGATTTAATAGAAGATTTAAAGGAAAACCCGCATATAGCTCCCCTACTCGAAGGTGGCGAGGTAGTAGAGTATTCTGCTCATCTGGTACCTGAAGCAGGGCTAAATATGATGCCTCAAATTTTCGGAGACGGGATTTTAGTAGCAGGTGATGCTGCTGGATTTGTCCTCAACCTGGGATATATTGTGCGGGGTGTGGATTTCGCCATCGCTTCCGGTGAAGCTGCTGCTAAAACGGTTATGTCTGCCAAGGTAAACAACAACTTCTCGAAGCAAGGACTAAGCAAGTACCAGCAATTTTTAAAAGAAGGCTTTGTTATGAATGATTTGGAAACTTACCGCCAGGCGCCTCAATTCATGGCAAACCCGCGCATGTTTAAAGCCTACCCGCAACTGGTTACAGGTCTTATGAGCAAGTTGTTTACCGTTGACGGCAGCCCGCCGGTACGCCTTATGGGTAAAATATTGGGCCAGATGAAACAAAGCAAGATCGGATTGACCCAGCTGGCCGTGGATGGCTTGAGAGGAGCGCGATTGCTATGAAACGCATGAGCATTGAACAGTTGCTGGGGATTAATAAATTTGCCGTTGATGATGCTGAGGCCCATATTGTTTTAAAAAAGGATATATGCGCTACTTGCGCGGACAAGCCTTGCACTTTTTCCTGTCCAGCAGTTTTGTACAAAATAATAGACGGTGAAATCAGTTTCGATTATGCCGGTTGCCTTGAATGTGGCACATGCAGGACTGTTTGTCCTAAAGAAGGAGCTATTAGCTGGAAATATCCCAGGGGTGGGTTTGGGATTAACTTCCGTTATGGTTAATAAAAGGAATATCGGCTAACGCCCTAAAGCTTTTGGTGGGTAAATTATGGGACAAGTTGTCTAGCGAATAATTAATTAAACCAGGAGGTCTATAAAATGGAAAATAATTTTGTGCTATTAGAAGTTGCGGAAGGTATTGCCACTGTTACAATTAATCGTCCAAAGAGTATGAACGCTTTAAGCCAGGAAGTTTTGGAGCAAATGGAGCAAGTTATCAAAGACGTGGCAAAAAATGATCAGATTAGGGCGCTGATAATTACCGGAGCAGGTAGCAAGGCTTTTGTTGCCGGAGCAGATATTGCCGCGATGGTGGATATGACAGCTCAACAAGCCAGAGAATATAGTGTTTTTGCACACGGTTTGTTCAGTATGATTGAGCAGTTACCAATACCCGTAATTGCTGCCGTTAACGGGTATGCATTAGGCGGTGGCTGTGAATTGGCCTTGGCGTGTGACATCCGTATCGCTGCCAGTACAGCCAAGATAGGGCAACCGGAAATAACGTTAGGCATTATCCCGGGCTTTGGCGGCACTCAGCGCTTATCCCGTCTTATTGGCAAAGGAAAGGCAACCGAGTTAATTTTGACCGGGGGAATGATAGACGCTGAAACAGCTATGTCGATCGGCCTGGTAAATGCTGTAGTGCCACCGGAAACAGTAATGGATACGGCTGTGGAAATGGCCAGGAAAATTATATCCAACGGACCCCTGGCAATTAAGTACGCCAAGGAAGCAATTAATCGTGGTTTGCAAATGAGCTTGGAACATGGTTGTAAATACGAAATTGAACTATGGACAGACTGCTTCACTACTGAAGATCAGAATATTGGTATGGCAGCTTTCTTGAACAAACAAAAACCTTCTTTCAAAGGTGTATAATTTTGACAGATTTACTGCGAACCCATGGTTCTATACTTCCGACTTATTTCTCCATCTTCAACAATAGAAAGAGGTTAACAACTAATAAACCGTGTGGCTCTAACATATCAAAGAGGTGAGAAAAGTGGGAAGCAAATTTCCACCATGGATAAAGATTAGAATTCCAGCCAGCATTAATATTGAATCTACTGCTCAGTTACTTGAGGAACTAAAACTTAATACCGTTTGTCAAAGCGCTATTTGTCCTAATATTGGAGAATGTTTTGCCCAGAAGACTGCTACTTTTATGATAATGGGTGAAATTTGTACACGTAATTGCGCTTTTTGTGCAGTAAAAAAGGGGATCCCAACTCCTTTGGATCTTGAAGAACCTCAAAGAATAGCTGAAGCGGCAGAAAAACTAGGCCTGCGCCATATAGTTATAACGTCCGTTACTCGTGACGACTTACACGATGGTGGCGCCGGCCACTTTTTATCCTGTATAACTGCAATTCGCAAACTAAATCAATCTGTAATCATTGAGGTACTCACCCCAGATTTTTGTGGAAGTGAAACAAGCCTTGATCTTTTATTATCGGGACCTCCCGATATTTTCAATCACAACTTAGAGACAATTCCACGACTCTACCAAAAAGTACGTCCTCAAGCTAGTTATACACGAAGCATATCTTTACTAGAAAATGTAAAATCGAAAACCAGTTCGGTTTACACCAAATCAGGTTTAATGGTGGGTTTAGGGGAAACATTCCAGGAAATTAAGAATGTTTTACAAGATTTGCATAATGTCGGCTGTGACATAGTTACTATCGGACAATACTTGCGTCCATCATCTTCTCATCTTGAAGTAGTTGAGTATATTAAACCGGAGATCTTTGAGGAATATCGTAAACTTGGCGAAGAAATTGGTTTTATGCACGTAGCTGCAGCGCCGCTCGTACGGAGTTCCTTCCATGCTGAACAATTTTCCAATAAATTTATGAAAAATCATGTGACATTGTAAGTAGACAAATCGAGGTGCTAGATAATGTGGTATGTTGACTTGAGATATAAGGAGTATTCTTGGACCTTAGATCTACAATATAAGCTTCGTGCTGCTCGCCAAGAGGGAAAGATACCGGACATTCTGATATTGGTTGAACATCCACCAGTAATCACATTAGGTAGTGCTGCTGATGAAAAGCATGTTTTAGTTAACAGTGCTCAGTTAACCGGGGATGGGATAGGTCTATACAAAACCAATCGTGGTGGTGATGTTACTTATCACGGTCCAGGGCAATTAGTTGGCTATCCAATTATTGATTTACGCGATCAACATCGTGATATGCACCTCTATTTAAGAAATATTGAGGAAATGCTGATACGTACATTGGAAATATTTCATTTAAAAGGTTCCAGGAAAAAGGGTTATCCTGGGGTTTGGATTGGCAACAGAAAGGTGGCCGCTATCGGTATAGCAATTTCACGCTGGGTTACAATGCATGGATTTGCTTTAAACGTATCGACCAATTTAAAACATTTTTCCTTTATTGTACCCTGTGGAATTTCCCAATTTGGCGTAACTTCCCTGGTTGAGGAATTAAGCAGTGACGTGGACATGGCTATAGTAAAGAAAGAGGTTATAAAGTCTTTTTCTAATATTTTTTCTAAAGAAGATATGGAGGAATATCCCGAGCATGCCCTTTTAGAACTCCTAAATGTCTCCAGGGTAATATGAATTGTCTATGACCACCAAAGCAAATGAAAGATTTTCTTGGGGCCAGCCCCTATTTTTTGTGTAGTGTGATTATTTGCTTACGGTTAGTTAAAGCCTTTACTTGACGAAGTTTGCAGAATTGAATAATTTTAAGGGGTTAATACCATGAAATTAGTTTGTTTTGGTGATAGTTTAACACATGGTTATAAAATCAAATTATCTGAAGCCTGGCCCTCCTTAATAAGCAAAAAATACAATGTTGAAGTATTAAACAAGGGGATCATTGGGGATACAACAGGGGGTATGTTAGCACGTTTAAACATAGACGTGCTAATGGAAAAACCTTCTCATGCTGTTATTATGGGGGGATGCAATGACTTGCTTTGGGGTGTCCCGCTTTCGGTCATTGAAGCTAATATAGCTGCCATGGTTCATCAATCTTACCATAATTGTATTATACCTATAATTGGTATTCCTATTCCTTGTGCTGTTGATATGGCTAAGAGATACTGGCCATTTGTAAATAATTTTGATTTAGTTAATAAATATCTGATCGCGTACAGAGATTGGATATTTGATTTTGCCAATGACTTCCATGTTGACATTTTAGATTTTTACAACTGTTTCATTGATGATCAAAATACAATTAAAGATGTTAATTATGTTGATGGCATCCACCCAACAGTAAAGGGAAATTTAATGATGAGTGAGTTAGCTAAATACCTTTTTAAAGATGTTTCTAATTTCGATTGCCTTGGAGCAGGTTAAGATCTCAAGTTTATCAGCACATTAAAAAGCTTCCGAGGGACCTTTCTTAAACACCTCAGAAGCGCTCGGGCTACTAACTCCTGCTTACAGCGATTAATAATGAAGGATGTATGCCATATTTGGCTGCGATCGCATTAACATCTGCTCTATCAGAGGTCTTGCAGTACTACCTTGGCTTTGAAGTCGGCTGAATACTGATTACGCTTTTTCATACTCCAATTGAAACTTATTTTTGTTGTCTTGCGTCTCACCCATTGGGGGCATTATATTTACATCATCAAAGGTCTGCAGAATCATACCTTTTCTAGCTTGCTTACCATTTACAAGATAGTTAATTGTTGTCCATTCAAAAGCAGAGAAATCATCCGGCACATATTTGCGAAGTTCTTTTTTCAAGATTTCTAAACTCGCGTCCTCAGGCAAATCCAATATATATTCATCAGCCCAATTTTTCATGATTATACCTGGCATAAACTTTACCTTAATAATCATTTTCATCACCTCAATATAAGTAGCATATCTACTTGTTATGGTGTTAATACCCGGTACTAGATCCCTTGCTTACTAGGGCTCCGCTTAACTGCTAGACTTACTTTTCGCAGCCGTTGTTATTATAGTTTATGGGATTTGTTTGTTCCACAATATTAACTCTTATAACTCACTGCAACAATAAAACCCCCGTCTATGCGCCCCGCCAAAGTAGCAGCCGCTTCAATCTCCCTGGCCTCATCTTCCATCGTCCCCTCAAAATCGGGGCCAAAAAAGAGTACTGCCCTGCCTTGTACATCCTTGCCGGGCATAGCGTCCAGCAACTCGGGAAGTGTGTAAAAACGGGCTTGCCGGAAGAGGGAGTCCGTATCACGGGCGGCTTTCGCCTGATAATACCCACTCCAAAGGCTATTACCCCCTATCAATGCGATAACCAGCCGCCCGCCTGGTTTCAGGACGCGGTAGCACTCTTCAAGGACTGCCTTCAAGTCCGGTGTGAACTCCAGAGCACTCACGGAAACAATCTTGTCAAAGCTGTTTGCAGTAAAGGGCAGTTGCATGGCATCTGCTTTTATAAATTCTATATTCGCTCCAGCATCCTCCGTCTTACGGCGTGCTACGTCCATCATTGCTTCAGAAATGTCAATTCCGGTCACTGCCACCCCAAGGCGGGCAAGTTCCAGAGAGAAAATTCCGGTCCCGCATCCCACGTCCAGGATACGTTCACCGGCCACTGGTTCAAGATAGGCATAAATGGGCTCCTTCTCCACCCGATCGACCAAAGCCCCCAGGGGACGCCTATACCAATCGTCGTATTCATTGGCTATATCGTCAAATATTTCAGCCATTTAAACAACCTCTTTCAAAGAATTATCCTCTGTCAGGTAGTAGCCTAATATATTCTGCATTTTCTCCATTAGCTTTCCTATAACAATATCATAATTTCCATTATTGAAAAAAAGGGGTAACCTCAGTGTTACCCCTTTACTCGGACACAACTTTACCAGACTCAAGGGTTGCTCACCAGCAGAACCGATCCAACTAGTTTGTTAGACTGAAACAACCATTATTTAGTTTAAAGGCAAGTTAGCGACTTCTATGAACCTTAGTTGATTAGGGTTGAACAAGGATCTTGAGATGCTTATCCGCATTATTAAGCAATTCTTCAAATCCACCTTTTACAAGATCATCGACTTTGATCTTGGCAGAGGTTAATTCTTCGGTTTTAATCCTGCCATCGCCCAATAAAGGCAGTGTACGGACAAACTCGTATACATAAACGTGTGATCCAATAACTTGCTTTTCCAAGAAGTTAAGATCCGTCATCGTACTAATCTGAGCTGGTTGTCCGCCGCCATGTCCAGGTGATGCTATTGTTGCTGAGCCTCTTGTAGCATCAAGACATGTACGCATTGATGCATCATTACCATTACAGTTAATAGCGACATGACAACCTATCCCATCGGTCCTTTTCTTGATTTCAGCTACAACGTCGCACTCTTTTGGATTGAATACTTCAGTACAGCCAAGATTCAGACCGCCTTCAAGTCTTGCCTTTGAAATTTCAACGCCATACACGTGTGCTGCGCCTGCGGCTTTAGCTGCTTGTACTGCAAGTAAACCAATAGGACCAAGACCAACTACCAGAGCTGTGTCGCCTAGAGATACTCCTGCTCTCCTGACCGCATGAAGGCTAACTGATGCCGGCTCTGCAAAAGCACCTGCTTCATAGGTTACGTTATCGGGCAATTTATACAACTGATAGTCTTCAGCTAAGCAATACTCAGCAAAAGCACCATTGCTAGCTAATCCAACAAAACCAAGATTAGAGCAAATATTATAGTGATTATTCTTACAGTTATAACACTTACCACAAATAATGCACGGGTCAACTGTTACCCGATCGCCAACCTTCCAATCACCCTCAACATCCGGTCCCAATTCAACTATATCGCCTGAAAACTCATGTCCTAAAATCATTGGCATCATTTGCCCTGTTAATGGGTGAGGGGTAACTGATGTGATCGCCGGGCCACCATGGAATTCATGCAGGTCAGTACCACAAATACCGCACCATTTAACTTTTATCTTTACTTGACCTTTACCAGGTACCGGCTCCTTAACATCCTCAATCCTCATATCTTGTTTGCCATAGAATACTGCTGCTTTCATTTTTCAATCTCCTCTCTTAATTAAGAAATTTCAGTCTACTAAAATGATACTAAAATAATCTTTCACCAGATATTTCTCCCCATGCTGAAACAAGTATCAGCTCTTGGAGATCCAATCACCCACCCTCTTTATTGGTATTTGACACTTTCCCTACCAGATGCTACTATCCATAGCTAATATGAGTAAATAACATCTTAATTACTATAATTTTGTTATCGCAGGGGAACTTGCTAGGGTTCCCCTGCGTTTTTTAAAACCAGATAACTATTCCAATTTAATTATTTATTTTATTCTGGTGTTACAATAATCTTTAGATTTTCCTCTTTGTTGTTGATTAACTCCATAAATCCTTTTTCTACAATGTCCTCAACTTTAATTTTACCTGTGATCAGTGGCTCAGCATTGATTGCACCACTTGCTAATAATGCTACAGCCGGTTCAAATTCACTATAGTAACCTGTATAGCCATGGATACCATATATATTCTTTTCAGAATACAGGATATCATTGAAATTAAATGATATTGGTTTCTCATGAATACCCACTATTACAGTCCTACCTCCGCGTCTGCTCGAATTCACAGCATTAGGGGCAGAATTATAAGCTGCCGCACAATCAATAGCTACATCAACACCAATACCATCAGTTTGCTTTTTGATTTCCTCAACTGGATCTACTTTTGTCGGGTCAATAACTATAGCACCCATTTTTTCAGCATACTCTTTCCTCATTTTAGCAGTTTCCACAGCAAAGACCTTACTTGCCCCTGCCGCCTTGGCCACCAGCACGTTGCATAGACCAATCGGGCCTGCGCCAAAAACTGCCACTGTTTGTCCCACAAGAACATTGCCGGTCCTGACTGCGTGTACCGCTACTGCTAGTGGTTCTACCAGAGCTGCAAGTTCATAAGACATATCATCCGGAAGTTTAATAACCTGATCAGCCGGTACATTAAGATACTCTGCAAATGCGCCATCGTCCATCAGTCCGTATAACGCTACATATTCACATGACAGCGGACGGTTGGTACGGCACATATAGCACTTACCACAACCAATAAACGGATTAGCAGTAACCTTGTCGCCCTTAGCATAATTCGTTACACCTTTACCGACCTCTACTATTTCACCGGAAAATTCATGTCCTAAGGTCAATGGCGCCTTTTTGCCGGTAACAACGTGTGGCTCTTTTAGAGGAACGCTGATTGGTCCCATAATATACTCATGAAGGTCACTACCACAGATCCCGCACCATTTAATCTTAATCTTCACGCATCCTTCAGCCGGCGCCGGTAAATCAGGAACGTTTTCTACCCGCATGTCTTTCGGGCCATACCATCTTGCAGCTTTCACTAAAAAACACCCCCATTTTTTGAAATTGTTTATTAGCCGCTATCTATGTGTCAGGACTTTCGCCCTAACTCAAAGCTTTTTTGATCCCGGCAATGATGTCAGCTTCACTGCGAATCCACTTATCTTCCAACACCGGGGAGAAGGGAATAGGAGTGTCCGGCGCACAGACGCGGATAGGCGGCGCTTCCAGGAAGTCAAAGCCTTGTTCTGCAATCCTGAGGCCAATTTCAGTCATCGCGTTTCCAGTCTTCGGAGCCTCATTGACTAGCACCACTCTCTTGGTCTTCTTAACAGAAGCCATGATGGTTTTCATATCCAAAGGTTTCAGGCTGCGGGGGTCAACTACTTCAACACTGATCCCATCTTTGGCCAGCTTCTCGGCCGCTGCCAGAGATTTGTGCACCATCATTTGAGTTGCAATTACGGTTACATCCGTACCTTCCCTTTTAATATCGGCAGAACCAAACGGTATGACATAATCTCCTTCCGGCACAGGACCCTTGATAGAATACAATAATTTGTGCTCCAGGAAAATTACGGGGTCGTTACCGCGAATAGCATATTTTAAAAGGCCTTTGGTGTCAGCTGGGGTGGAAGGAATAGCTATCTTAATACCGGGAATAGGCATAAAATACTGTTCCATACACTGTGAATGTTGTCCAGCTGCCCTGAAGCCGGCGCCATTTGGTGCACGCACAACAAGACCAGCAGCTTGACCGCCTTCCTGCATCCCTGTCATATAGCGATTTTTTGAGGCCTGGTTGGCAAAATAGTCAAAGCATACTGTGGCAAAATCTGAAAACATAAGTTCTGCAACCGGCTTCATCCCTGCATATGCTGAACCCAAACAAATTCCCATCAGTCCTGTCTCGGCAATCATTGTGTCAATAACACGATCAGGATACCTATCATAAAGGCCCATGGTTACACCAAAGCAACCACCAAACTTGCCGACATCTTCTCCAAATACAAAAACATTTTTATCCCGATCCATTTCTTCTGAAAGAGCTTCTCTTATAGCTTCAGCTACGGTAATTTCTCTCATTACTGTGCGCCTCCTTCGTCATTGTAATAGACATCGGTATATATTTCACTTTCAGGCGGCCATTCACTTTCCTCGGCAAATTTCTGAGCGGCATCCACAATTGCTTGCTGTTCAGCAATGATCTCTTTCATTTCTTTCTCTGTAAGTACTTCACGTTCAAGCAAGTCTTTTCCAAAGTTCTTAATCGGATCTCTATTCTCCATCCAATCTTCCAGTTCACTGTTGGTACGATATGGAGTTGGGTCTCCTTCGAAGTGACCCCTCCAACGATATGTCTTAAATTCAATCAATGACGGGCCGCCACCCTCACGGGCACGTTTAACAGCTTCTGCAGTAGTCTCCAGAACCGTTAAAACGTCGTTACCGTCAATGGATACGCCAGGAATCCCATATCCTGCTGCACGGGCCGAAAGGTCCTGAATTTTTTGCTGTTTTGATACCGGTACCGAAATAGCATATCCGTTGTTATTGATGATGTATATTGTCGGCAAATTCCAGACACTGGCAAAGTTTAACCCTTCATGAAATTCCCCACGGTTGGACGCCCCGTCACCAAACATTGTTACAGCAACCTTTTTATTATTACGGAACTTGTGCGCATAAGCAAAGCCATTGATAATGGCCTGTCCCGGTCCTAAAATTGCGTTATTACCCAAGGCCCCTTCTTTCAAGCCACAGGTATGCATTGAACCGCCTTTACCTTTACAAGTACCAGTAACTTTCCCATAAAGTTCTGCCATGATAGCATTAGCTGAAACTCCACGCATAAGAAGAACTCCGTGTTCCCTATGGGTTGCTCCAATGATGTCCCCATCCTCAAGGTTAAAACATGTTCCAACCATGCAGGCTTCCTGTCCTAATCCAAGATGAATAAACCCAGGCAACACACCTGATGCAAATAGATCTTGCACTCTTGCTTCAAAAAGCCTAACTAACCACATATCGCCATACAACTTAATAAGGTCCTTATTTGTTAGTTTCACATAAATTCCCTCCTCAAATTTTATTTAGCACCTTTGTTCTACCTGCATCCAATTAAACATAACAGTAAACTGTATACCCCTTGATATTTGGCTATCGCCACCTCCCTTTAAAATAACCTTCCTTTGCTGCTGCAACTAATGTTCCCCCAACGTCAACGACTTTTGGACCATCATTTGAAAGGCCAATCACCACCTTATCATTTTTGCCAAATGTTATCTCTCTTTCTCCGTCAAGGGCTACTATCCCAGTCTTCGTCTTAATATTTACTTTTTGTTCCAAACCAATTTCACTATATCCTTCTATTTTAATATTCTGTATCAGTCCTGGAGCAATAGCAGCATTTGTTTCCACATTGCCGTTATTTCCTAACCATACATAAAGACCCTTCTGTTCATCCTCAGAAATTGGATAAATACTGCCGGCAATTGCTGACATCCCGATACTATCAGGCTTTGCTACAGTTACAAATATTTCTTTTATTGTTTCCGGCTCCCACAACGCTCGCGATCCAATAAACCGCTCTTCAGTTATCACTGCATCAATTAGAGCAATATCAACTAATACTCCATTCTTATAGATATTTAGTCTTTTCTTCTGCTTTAGCTTAAGATATTCATGTTTTTTGTCAATATCAGCGACTGCTGCTGCAAAACCGGCTACACTTCCTTCTAACATCACTGGAAACACGTTATTAGTACCAGTTGATAAAGGAATCAATGGTGTATCTCCACATCCCTTTGCTACGACTCTATTAGTTCCATCTCCCCCTAAAGTAACAATGCAACTTGCTCCCATTTGCAGTAAGCTCGATGCGGCTAGTAATGAATCATTTTGCTCATATCTGTATTTTATTTCTAATTCTTTGATTCTTAAGTTTATTTTAAAATTTCGTTCAAGGTATGTAACCGCCCTATCAACTATTTGATAGGAATCCTGCATATAGCATATTTCTTTAACACCAGCATAGTTCAGTACAGATAAAATTCGCTGAATAATATTAACTTTCTCCATATTATCAAATACTGTACCTTGAGCCACCAAGCGTCGTATATCTTTACCTGATGATGGGTTTGCTATAATTCCTAGCATTCGCCAACCTCCTCGGATGATCATTAATCAATTTTAGATAAATTAGTTCAGGTAAGAAAACAAGGAATTCGATACCCTTTAATGGAAATAGTTTTTGCATACACAACTTCCAAGAGAGGGACTGAATTCCTTACTTCATATTTCCTTCATAGCCCCTCAACAGTCCTGAGATGATATCAACTCGATAACCCAAAAAGTCATTGATATAAACTAATCGATCAGCAACGAACTTTTGATATGGTCAACCGTGTTAACTATTAAGGTCATGTTTCTGGCCTTCAAGGAATCTAAAAAATATAAACCACAAAACTTCTTTTTGTACCTATTACTGGTACCATTATAATTTGCTAGTAAATAGTTTGTCAACAAATTTTTTCCCTGTTGCTATTTTCTTTTGGACAAAAGAAATTCCGAAATTTCGGTATTATAAATAATAATTTAAAAAAATAAATAATTTTGATCTTTACATCTCTCATCCAGATAAAATGATGTGAAAACTAAAAATATTTATACATTTATAATAATCACCCATAATAATTATTACAATAGACGATTTATAACAATAATCAATTAATTTATTATTATTTTCAATTTATTAGCAATATATGGTTATTGTTGGATCAAGTTTTAAATTAAGAGCATGATACTCCTGAAACCTACTCCTTTTTGAAAAAAAATACAAATAATATTATTTGGATAAATAATCAAAAAAGGAATATTTATTCTGTTTGAATAATATCAGCCATCTACGGGTGTTATTAAGTGCATATTCTAAAAATGTAAAAGCGATTACTATTGTGATTGTAAAAGCTAGCCCGAACTTCAACCAAATGGAGATATCAAACAGCCTAATCAAATATACTGAGGGCAACAAGATAAGTATATGAATGTAATATATTCCATAGGAATTAGCCGCTAATCGCTGCCAAAAGTAAGCGTTACTATCAACATAGCGCTGGAATAAAGCAAGGAGCGTAAATGATATAGCCATACAAAAAAAAGCGTGAAAAAAACCGAGACCTACTTTTATTAATGCATCAGTAGAATTTGTAAATGCAAAACGATAAAAAATAAATATTACACCATTAACAATGGCAAGTATACTCCACAACCGAAGTTTCGGCCGATATCCTGATGATGTGAACCAGTGTCGTTGCCAACTATATATACCTAACATAAAATAAAGAATATAGATGCCTATTCGCGTAGGCTGTATTACAAATAAATACTTAAGGTTTACCCAGGCATCGGCATGGAAGTTAAGATGCCCTAAGCAAAAAGCACCTGTTGTCAGGAGTAAAAAGAGCGGGAACATTAGCGGGGAAGGATTTTCAGCCACATCAAAAGCCTGAAAGAAATTTGGTTTTATTCGGTAGGCCAAGTCAAGCAGTAGATAAAACATTGTTAGGACACCAAGAAACCAGTAGATAGCATGTTGAAAATAGGCGCCCCAAAAGTCACCAAACCAAAAACTAATGTAATTCGGTGGATTGTCGGTCCTGCTAAATAAAATCATGTATGCAATAAGCGGCGCTAGGAAAAGCACACCAAACACCCAAGGTACCACAATGCGCCTCAGTTTGCTATGCCAGAAATGAGCTGAACCTTTCCGGATTAGTGCTGGTAAAGCAAAGTACCCGGCAGCAAAGAACATAATCGGCATGATGAAAACATCGTTTAACAAGACAACAAAATCAAAAAATATTTTCCGCTGATCATCTAATACATACCACCATTGTGGAGCATATACCATATAGGACATGGATGTATGTAACAATATGACAAGAAATATGACGAATGCTCGCAGATTATCGATAAAGTACAGCCGTTCAGAAGGTTTTTGCATAATAGACCCTCCATTACCATATCCGATCTGTTTTTTCTTGACCGACATAACGTAGTTAATATAAAGCAAGTTGGAGTAAACAAGAAACAATGTAATTTACCAGCGATTTATAGCAATTTTGCCATCAAGCCAGACAATAAAGTAATTACATTGCACCAATATTCCTATTAAAGGTAAAGCTCCTGGAGAGTATTATAATATATACCCTCAAGGAACTTTACACTATTAAAGCGCCTACCTGCTGACAGTTTGGCTCCAGGTACAGTAACATATCATGTACATTCATTAGTTTATTGAGATTACCTTACTGGATACGTGACGAGCCTTTACCAAAGAACGACTTCAAAATCTCTACATGCTCAAGTCCTGTTTTTCAACAACAACCTCAGCCTTGGGAAGGCACGGCAATACAACATACTTCCAAAGGGCACCGCCAGCAATTGCCCCCAGACCGGGACCCACCCAGAATAGCCACCAAGGTCCACCTAAACCGCTGGGTCCACCAGGAAATGATGCCTGACCCCAACCAAGTAGGTAGGTTGCAATTCTCGGTCCAAAGTCACGAGCCGGATTAATGCAGGCCATGGAAGCTGGAGAAGCAACAACGATTAGCAAAGCTACAATTATACCGATAACTGGTGCAAATATCCAAGCTTTAGGCCTGAATGGATTTTGCTCATCGACACAAGCAAACACAGTCACAAGCAATAACGCCGTGGCAAAAAATTCGTTTAAAATCCCTTTCCAGGTTGGTACCACACTGGCGTCCCAGTTATTTGCTAGGGCAATTAACGGGTGTGGCGCATAACAGTTAAAAATCATTGCTGTTTGTTGTGATGCTAATGTACCCCGTACAATACCATGAGATGCTTCATAAGCAGTTATCATACCGCCGAAAACCGCATACGTCAAAACCGCGCCGGCAAACCATCCAGCAATTTGAGCTATCCAATAAGGGATTACGTCTTTTTTGGGAAAACCCCCAAAAATAGCAAAGGCAAGAGTTACGGCCGGATTAAAACTAGCTCCGGAAACAGCTATTGTAATATATATTGCCAACGTTATGGCAGCGGCAAAAATTATACCGACACCAAAGAGATCTAAGGCTCCACAAACAACTGCGGTAGCAACAGCCATGAAACCAAATAGCGCCGTTAATCCACTGCCTAAAAATTCACCAACAAGTCTTTTTCCTAATGAGCTCTCCAAAATGATACCTCCTCCTCATTAATACAAATTTTTCACTCGCTCCTTACTGTCTTCGGTGTTTACTGCTACCCAATATTTCATTTATTACCCCCTTTCTGTTTTTCAAAATGAGCTCACTGCTATATCAACTGACGTATGACAAAGTGTGTAACGCTGGAATATCTCCCAGAGCTCACTTTGACCGTCAATAATTATGGCCGTGGCCCGAAAGATGTCTATGTAATTTCTGTCATTTAACGATCCTTTCTTAGATAATATTTGCCTGACTTTTCAGGGAACTCGTTCCTTTTATTTGTTAGTAAGTTCCTTGGTATCGGCCGGCTCATAGATGACACACTGTACATCACAAGCAGAAAAGCCTGTCTAATATTTCTATCATCGAAGTATATAAGCACGCCTTGTGCACATTGCTGTCCGCAATAAACTTTTCACAGAACCTGTCCAATTATTGTTTCTTCTCTGAAAATTGTTCACAGACCAATTTAAACTCTCTACGCTGCTAGTTACCTATGGGAAAATACTTCTTAGCCAGATGCAATATTGGTAAAGAAACAAAATTCAAACTAAAATAATTCAAACCTTTAGTAGACTCAATACTGTCAAATAATTCTTAGGAATATTCTTCATTACCATTGTACTTTGCAAGTAATTAATTTGTCAACAAATTTTTTGTCTAATATAAATTTGTATGGAGTATATTGGCAAGTGATTCACTTGCCAATATACTCCATATAATGCTGGTAGCGGGGCAGCCAGACGAAAATACACTACTTGTGATTTTTGTCATGCAAGGTCAGAGACCGAGCATACTCAATAACCCCGGCGCATTGCGTGGGGTTAAAAGAATTCTTAATTAATGAAGTAATGATGGGATCTCCGATTGTAAAGGTAAAGTTTAATTAGGAGGGGCGTTCTGTTTGTCAGGAACACCGTATTATGAGGAACGTGTAATCTATGGGCTAAATGAGCGTAGGCATTTTAAGCATAGGAAGAGGTTTCTATTGGCAGACTATTGATTCTTTCATTCTCAAATCGCAATATGGAATGTGTCTTTGAGGATGTCAGCATATTCTTTTATAGGACTTTAGAATGATATTGATTTTATTAAACCATTTTTATCTATTAATACATCTCCCACAAACAGTTCCTTATTATCAAATACGAGTGGGGATATTTTCACGTAAAACTCACTTATCCCTTCTTTTTCATAACTAGCTTCAATATCACACCACTCTAAGTCACCTTCTTGACTTGACTTTAATTCTCCACAGAAACTATTTGCAATAAAATAAAATGTTAGCGTTTCGCGATCATAGTTTTCTATGTAATTATTAATTATACCAACCAATTTTAGATCACTTACCATCAAATTTGTCTCTTCATATACTTCCCTTATACAGGCGTTAACGATGTTCTCCCCCTTCTCTTTTTTGCCTCCAATAACGGTATATTGATTACGTGCTGGGGGATTATTTCTTTTTATTAGTAGCACTTTATTGTCTTTTATTATATAGCAAAATACAACCGCAGCTAAAAACATATATTTTAACAATTTTTTCGCCTCTACTTCAGATAATCTGTGCCAACTACCCGACAAGTGTTCTTAACATTTGGGTGTTGATGCTATTCATCTATAAAATTTTAAACGCTAAAATATTAATTGTCAACAAATTATTTTCATGCTAATTAATAGTTAGCCCATTACCCATTTCTTGAGCCCTTCTTATATAAACGGACTGAGTCCGTTACCTGAAAGCCAGTAGCATGATACGTCAAATACTGGTAAATCATATTGACTAATAATAATGAAAATTATAAAATATCCTTAGCCAGCAAAAATCATATTTGACAATTACTTGCTAACAAAGTATAATACATAGTACTAGAATCATTAGGAACAAAAAGTACACAGACTAGAGTTACTCTTGGGCGCCGTTGTCAAAGGTGGCGGATGAATAAACTGAGCATGGTTTCAGGACCAGGCTGGGCAGGTTGTTTATTTACAGACCATACATGTAAGTATGTAATGTTTCGCTAAGAGGCTTTAAGACTTTTAAGAAGAGGGGGACTGCACCTGTTAAGGGAGTGTTGCTGATGTTAATATTGCCAAATACAGCACTATCGTTACAAGATAGTAAACTAAAGTTAATTGGTTATAAATAAATACGAATTAACAGGTATGGTAATATTATTAAATTGATAGAAAAATAAATAATTAGTATAGCAGGGTAGACAAGCATAAATCAATGGTTTCACCTTAGGCGTATAATTAAACTAAACCAATGAGCGTTTAATTCTAAGCCACCGGCTATTATGGTGGCTTAGAATTTTTTTCAAAGTGTCCTAATGATAGCGTTATGTTTACGCTGTCAAAATATAAGGAGGTTTTAAATATGGAAGTAACAGAGTGTATCAATTTTTTATTAACAAGAGCCCAACAAACAGTTCTGAGTTATTTTAAGGCTAAACTAGATGAGTTTGGAGTTACACCAGTTCAATATGGAATACTAAGTTGCCTTTGGGGCAAGAATGGGCAAACTGCAACTGAAATAGCCCAAAAGTTATGTCTGGACGGATCAACAATTACAGGCATTCTTGATAGAATGGAAAATAAAGGATTATTAAAAAGAGAGTCTGATCCAAATGATCGAAGAGCTATTAGAATAGTGATAAGTGACAAAGGACAACAACTACAAAAGCCCATAGGAGAAGTAATTGAAATATCCAACAAGCAGATTTTAGATATTTTACTCGAGGAGGAGCAAGAATTATTTATAGAATCTTTAAAGAAGATTGCGAATAATGTAAATAAATAGCGATTGACTTGGGTTATATATGCACCAATTACATTGTCAAATATAGCGTTGTTACTCACCTTCTCCAGGTGGACCAATTTTGAATTTTTCTGCTCTCGTCGATATTAGTATTTCCATGATTTTCGGTTTAGCGTTGCTTATTTGTTCTGAGGCGTAGCTGCTTTTCAGTTCTTATAAACACAGTTCTATCATCATACGTAACAGGTACATGAGGTTTATTCCAGCGACTGCAAAAACCACAGACCTTGCAGTAGGATTCTTCGTCAGTAAAGTATTCCTGCACTTTTTTCAAAAGCTTTACTTAACGGGTTTCTATATGTCTTATTATCAAATAGTATCGCTAAATCCGAGAGTCAATAACTTGTTCCAATATTGTTCTAATTTTGTGCCTTCTGGTAAGACGCTTTTTCCTTTTTCTATAATTAAATTAACCGTAGAGTTTATCTCTTGTATTAGTTTAAGTGTCAACATTTCAAGCCTAATAAAAATATCTACATTCTACACTTCAATGCTTTTAAGGACATTAAGCGCCAAGTGAGTAACTTTTCTCAAATGAACAGATAATGACTAATAAGTATTATATTAAGTCAATACCGTTTTTAATAAATTTCTAAGATAATCTTTTGTTAGAATTCTAACTTTAAATGGTGATTTAGAAATCAGTTGTTTCCAAATACCATCTCTGTCTCTGAGGAAAATAATATTTCCTTTTTTTGTTTTCATTTTAATTTTCCCAGTTGTCCCCACTACAGACCTTACATTTGGCATGAACTCAATTTTTTCTTCTCCTGCTTTCAATATAAATCTCTTTGCATAGTAAACACCCAAACTTTGTTCATAAATAGTTATATCCTCATAAATTGTTAATATTAGTTTTGCTTCAATCAAATCTGATAGCCAATCTTCAAGATACCCATAAAATGCTTTTATCCTTATGCACCATTGTTTATTTAACTCACTAATTTTCTCCTCTGACCCCTCAATCAGTTGTTTCTTTTTCCTCAAGACCTCGGCTAAATCACTCATCATTTTTCACTTCTTTCAATCGAACTCTGGCTAAGAATTTCGGTGTAAGCGATGTTTCGCCAGCATCAAAGCCAAAGGAATCCAGGTTTATTTAGCGACACAACAGATAAAACATGTAAGAATACCAAGAAAGAAACCACTAGTGATTTTGAAGGTCTCCCAAAAGGGGACCGAACTGAAAGCCAAATTAAATCGGCGGACTTTCGTACCGACTGAACACATCATGAATGCAATAAGAGGGACCAGAAAAACACGCCTGAAGCCAGGCACAACAATATACAGTTTGTTGTCTCTTGCTCCATTCTAACTTGGAAGGTCATCAGTAATTGCTAAAACCGTATTAATCTACTTCCCCTCGAGGATAATGATACAGCTGCAGGTGGACTAACAAGCTCTTGTCCACCTGCAGTGGATAGCACACTCAGTCTGCTCACTGGCCCCAACTGGAGCAAGAAGGTCATTCATTACCCTGTGTGCATTGGCTGCCAATTTCGACTGGCCCCAGGAGATAAGCAATAGTAGCGACAGAACATCACAGGAACTCTCGAAAACTGGCAATAGCAAATAGAGACGGCTTATGGCAACGTTTTCTCAATTAAATCCCTAAGACCCTTTTTTCCCTTGACAACTAGGGGCTTGCCTCTAGTTAGATTTAATTGATTTCATTATTAACTGCCAGTCACAATGCGTTTCTATGTTTTCCCTGGCAATATTAATACCGGCTGAATCACCCGAACGGATGCCCCGAGTAACTTCTGAAAGCCTTTCAACGGTTGTAAAGGTATCGCTGTTTACAAGGATTACAGGAACACCTTTTTCTGAGGCACGAGAAATCACCTTCACATCCGGGTACAGTCCACCCGTTAAAATTAAAGCTGATGTGCTGGTCTCCAGGGTTGCCAGTGCCAGGTCAGCCCTGTCACCACCCATAATAACTGCCTTATTTGCGGAGCGTCGCATATACTGCAAGGCACTCTCTGAGGTCATGGCGCCTACAATTACCTCCTCTACTAGCAGGCTCAGTCTATCTTCACCATTCAACAACTCACCGCCCAGCACCTCATAGTATTCCGAAACAGTAGGAGATGCGATTTCGGTACGCTTTGGTATGACTCCAATCACTTTGCAACCCACTTTTTCAAGAATCGGCTTAAATATTCCCTCTGTTTTGAAGAGCAACTGTCTTGGTACATTATTAAAGATATGTCCTACCATCTCCAACCCCATAGAAACGACGTAGTTATTAAAAAATATCGCCTGATCTATACTCCAGTCGTTTTCTAACTTAATGGTGTTAAGGATGGAAGCATTAAAGAGTTCGGCTAAACTTACAACATCTATACCATAAGCCGCTCCGCAATGAGGGAATGATGCTCCATCTATTATCAACAGGTCTGCCCCATTGACAATCCGTTCATATGCTTGCAAGATACTCTCAAGAGTACGCTCTTTATTTTTCAGTATTGACAGGTAAGAAGAGCCTGATGCAAAAGGAACAATATCTTTGATGTCAGCTTCCATATTTAAAATATCACGCATTAATAGTGCATCATTATCCACATTACCATTAAACCTTGACCTGTTTCCCACTGGCTTAAAATAGCGTACGTCGTATCCCTCATTTTTCAGTTTAAGGGCCAAACCCAGTGCTATGGCCGTTTTTCCGCTTCCCGCCACGCCGTTGAGATAAATGTTTTTCATACACTTCACCTCACGATAAAGTTATTTTCACATCAAGGGCAGCCAAACCTTGTTCGTATGCAAAGATAGGGTTAATGTCTATCTCCATAATTTCGGGAAAGTCAACAGCCAACAAGGCTACCCTCCTGATGACTTCACTTACGGCATCAATATCTACTGGTTTTTCACCACGATACCCTTTCATCAGAGTATAGGCTTTTGTTTCAGCAATCATTTCTGCTATGTCACTGCTGCTGATTTCGTATGCAAGACGAAAGGCTACTTCTTTCAAGAGATTCACATAAATACCACCTAGCCCAAAGCCAATCATTGGACCAAACTGCACATCCCTGGTCATGCCCACGATTAGTTCAATTCCTTTTGGTACCATCTTTTGCACTTCGATACCGTAGGGAATTACTTCGGGTAGGTATCGGTGAACGTTTTCCATAATGTTAACATAAGCGTTTTCAACTTCGCCATTTGACTTTATTCCTATTTTCACTCCACCAACATCTGTTTTGTGCATTATTTTAGGAGAGGCTACTTTTAATACCACAGGATAACCCATTAGCTCCGCTTCAGCAGCAGCCGCCTCTGGACTGTGCATTAATACGGTTGGAGTTGCTGCAATCCCATAAGCGCTAATTACTTCTGCTGCCTCACTTCCGAGTAAAGAAAGGCGTTTATCCCGCTTGACATCGTAGAATACCGCTTTAACGGTCTTTTGATCGGGCTTAAAGTTATCTTTTGCAGATTCAGAACAGGAGCAATCTTTAAGTTTGCGATACTTCGCCATGCCGGCCAAGACAGCTATAGCAGGCTCAGGCATGGTAAAACAGGGAATACTGTTGGCTGAGAGGAGTTCTGCTCCTTCGGCTAGTGCATCTCCCCCCATGTAGGCTGCAACTACTGTCTTTTCAGGATAAGATTTATTTAGTTCAATAATGGCTTTAGGTGTTTTAACCGGTTCGGTAACGGCAACGGGGCACAACAGCACTGCCACGCTGTCTACATTTTCATCTTTTAGGACCTTTTCCAGGGCGAATTTAAACCGGTCTGCCTTGGAGTCTCCCAGAACATCTACTGGGTTATAGATACCGGCTTCAGGGGGCAGATTCAACCTCAGATCATCTATGGTTTCCTTCGTAAAGCGAGCCATTTGCAGTCCATGTGTTTCAACTTTATCGGTCGCTATAATGCCGGGACCACCTGAATTGGTGACTATAGCTACTCTGTCGTTACGAGGGATCGGCTGATTTATAAAAGCAGACGCCAGGTCAAAAAGCTCGGCCATACTGTATACCCTCAAGACTCCACATTTCTTGAAAGCAATATTGTAGGCCAGGTCGCTTCCTGCGAGTGCCCCAGTATGAGATGACGCAGCCTGGGCGCCGGCCTGGCTAGTACCCGATTTTAAGATAATAACCGGCTTTTTGCGTGTAACTTGTGAGAGTACTTTTATAAAATCGGGTCCGCAAGCCACATCCTCTAAGTAACAGAGTATGACCTTTGTCTTGGGATCATCCGCTGCTTCGGCAATGCAGTCGACTTCATTAAGGTCTGCCTTGTTACCCAAGCTGTAAATTTTACTATAGCCTATTCCAGCTGACTTGCTCCAGTCAAGAACAGCAGCCAGCATTGCCCCGCTCTGAGAGACAAAAGCTATTTCTCCCTTGTCGGGAAAGCCTTTAAGAAAAGTAGCGTTAATAGGTGTGTGGGTATCAATAAAACCAACGCTGTTGGGACCCATTACACGCATGTTATACTCTCTGCTTTGAGACAAAAATTCTTTCTCCAGTTCAGCGCCCTCACGCCCCATTTCCTTAAAACCAGCTGACAGCACAATCAGGTTTTTTACACCTTTTTGCCCGCATTCTCTAGCAATTTTGAGGACTTTACCAGCCGGAATAGAAAATATTGCAGTATCCACTTCATCTGGGATATCTTTCATAGCAGGATAACATGGAATCCCCATTATTTCTTTTTCTTTTGGATTGATTGGGTAAATTTTGCCAGTATATCCGCTTTCAAGAAGGTTATTAATCAGGGACCAGCCTATTTTGCCGGGTGTTTTGGAAGCTCCTACTACCGCCAAGGATTTTGGGCTAGAAAAACTATTTATTGCTAACATTCCTATTCACCTCAATTGGTTGAATTATTCAAAAAAGCCTTATTAGAAAAAGCACCATCTTTGAATATTAGTTTATTTACTAATATTCAAAGATGGCAAATGGGAGAGGGACGTAACGTAATAAGATATAAACACATCAAAGCTATTTTATCATCAAACCTGTTAACTTCTGTTATATATCCTTATATGACCGAAGATAGCCTTATGCCCATAATTGCTCTGGTGATTGTAAAATTGATGCCAATGTATACAAGTACTGTGCTCCCGGGTAACCATCTACAACCCGGTGATCCAATGTAATACTGAAGAAGGTCTTGTAATGTTGACATACTTGTCCTTCTTCCAGAACTAAGTAAGGCTGTACAGTGCCAACTGCTATAATAGCTACCTGCGGTGGATTAATTATCGGAGTTGAAACTTCAATATCCAGCATCCCCAGGTTGGTAAGAGTTAATGTTCCATCCTGCATATCCTCTATTACAAGAGTACCTGCTTTAGCCTTATCGGATAATATTTTAGCTTGTTTGCTAATTTCCCAAACAGTTAATTTATTGGCGTTCTTGATAACAGGAGTAACTAAGCCACTATCTATTGCAACAGCTAAGTTTATATTGATATCTTCGTACAAACGTACCTTACCATCCTCAAAAGTAGCATTCACTTTGGGATGCTCCTCTAAGGCCAAAGCAATAGCTTTTATGATGAGATCATTAAATGTTGGAACCTTTACTCCTTTATCCTTATATTCGGCCTTCTTATCTTCTCGTAATTGCCAGAATTTCGTAATATCTACAGATCTCATAAGCACGACAGGGGCAGTATCATGTGAACTTTTCGCCATACGATCAGCAATCGTCCGACGCATGCCCACAAGCTTAATCTCCTTATATTTAGGCTTTCCGCTAGCTTGCTCCTTTTCTTTCATTATATCCAGATATGCCAACACATCTTCTTCCTGAATACGTTTCTTCGTTTGTAGTTCTGCCAAAATATCAGCCAAATTAATGTTATGCTTACGGGCCAGTTTCCTGGCTACAGGTGAAGCCTTAATTTCTCCATCTTCTAAATCTCCTGTCACACCATCAATTTTACTGGTTTCTTCTACTTCAGCAGTCTCCCCAGTAGCTGCAGCGCCAGTTGGGATCAATCCAGATATATCTTCATTAGCCTCACCAATTATTGCTAATACTGTACCAATTTTAACAACGCTACCTTCTTCAACTAATATTTTTAGAACTACACCAGAAATAGAAGCCTCAATCTCATTGGTTATTTTTTCTCCCTCTACCTGAGCAATCGCATCACCTTTATTTACCTTCTCGCCTTCCTTTTTCAACCATTCCACAAGTTGCAAGTCGGCTTCACTCATACCTAGTTTTGGCATCTTGACCTGAACAGCCATTTGATATTCCTCCTTTGTATTTTTAATTATTTAATAATCATTATTTCCGACAGTGCAATATCCTAATTACATGTGTATCGGTTTACCCTTTACTGATAAAGCTGCCTCTAAAATTGACTCCCCAATTGTAGGATGCGGGTAAATTGTTTCAATAAATTCATCTAATGTAGCCTCCATGGTCATGGCGATACAAGAATGCTGTATCATTTCAGAGGCATGGGGCGCCATAATGTGCACACCCAGCACTTCATCGCTTTCCTCATCTACTATTATTTTGAACATACCATCACTTGCGCCTTCAACCATAGCTTTACCACTGGCCATTAAAGGAAATTTTCCAGTTCTATAGCTGATGCCATTTTTCTTGGCTTGCTCTTCAGTTATTCCAACTGCTGCTATCTCGGGATTTGTAAAGACGCAATATGGAATGGTATTATATTTCATCGCTCGTTTTTTTCCTGCAATATTATACACAGCTATTATGCCCTCTTTTGATGCAACATGAGCTAATTGAGGAGTAGGTACCACATCACCAACTGCATATATACCTGTTACATTAGTTTGCATATACTTATTCACTTTAATTCCTTTATTGTCAAACTCCAGTCCAGTATTTTCAAGTCCCAACTCTTCTATATTCGGTTTTCGCCCAACTGCAACCAGAACATTATCACATTCAATTTCTTCAACATTATTTTCCTTTTCTATTACCACCGAATTTTTTCTAATTTCCGATATTTTGCAGTTTGTAAATATATCTATGTTCCTCTTTGATAACACTTTTCTGAGACTAGTTGCAATTTCTACGTCCAATGACGGCAATATTTCAGGCATCAACTCTACAATAGTTACCTTAGCTCCAGCAGCATTAAACACACTAGCAAGTTCAACAGCTACTACACCACCACCAATTACTACAAGCTTTTCGGGTACCTTGCTCAAACTCAAAGCATCTGTACTACATAAAACATGGTCGGCCTGGATCCCTGGAATGGGTAATGTAGCTGGCCTGGAACCACTTGCTATAATAGCGTTTTTGAAACTAAACTCAATTCCATCAACAACTAAAGAATTATTGCTTTTAAATACTGCTTTTCCATTTATTACTTCAACTTTATTCTTATTCAATAAAACTTTTACCCCACCTGTAAGACGTTTTACTACGCCTTCCTTCCATTTCATGGCTTTCTGTAGATCAAACTCCACACCTACTGCATCTACCCCAAAAGGTTCCATTTTTTTAGTTTCTTCATAAAGATTCGCAGATTTCAAAAGAGCTTTTGTAGGAATACATCCTACGTTTAAACATGTTCCCCCAAGCTGACCTGCTTCAATAAGAGTAACTTTCATGCCCATCTGAGCCGCCTTGATTGCAGGAACATAACCACCTGGTCCTCCACCAATTATTACAAGTTCTTTTTCTTGCATAATCTCTTCCTCCTCTAATTGACTGCAAATTGTCAATTTATTTTTATCTATGAACTGAATATTTTATCAAACCTAAAACAGGCACTTATTTGGTAAAATAGGGGGGTAGTGTGAATATATGTTGCTTTCAGGATGTATTGGTCTTAACTACCATATTCTCCTTTAGTTGGTCATTTTTTCGTTCCAGCATTTCAGATTCACACCTTATATTTTTTTACATGTTTCACAATATTGTTGGCATTTCCTGGCTAATTACTGTTATTGCTTGATTTTAATGAGTATATTCTATTCTTTTAGAGATTCAAAAAAATATTTATGCAAGGTTGATATGCGGTTCCTCCCACTTATATAATTCACCTTAACATGTGTCAAATAAAATTGAAATATATTTCAGGTTACTAATGAGCCATTAATTTTTCAAATATTTGGTTACTTTTTACAATTTAATCTACAAGGCTGAACCCTTTACTTACATTTATTCACAAAATACTGCGAAACCTATCATGGTTTATTCGATAACAATAAATTATTATACTGATTCATTCAACTTACCAGCAAAATTAAATTACTTCAAACTCCGATTACTGGTATAATTATAATTTGCTAGTAAATAGTTTGTCAACAAAATTTTTACTACAAGATTCCGTTCATTTATTGGAGCTCGTCGAAATCACACCCAATGCTCTACAATTCTTTCTCTCGATTATATCTGTTTATTTTCTAATACCACACTTTACCAACAGTGCTTTTAAGCAATAAAACAACCACCTAACTGGTTAGACAGTTAGGTGGTTGTTTTATTGCTTAAACTTTATTTCCGGCTATTCAAAAGCTTAACCAGGATTGTTGCTGCTTCCCCCCTGGATATATCCGCCTGAGGCCTGAAATTACCCTCTTGCGGCTCAATTAATCCAAGAGCAACGGATAGGGCCGCGTGTCCCCGCAGATAGCCGGGAATCTCAGCCGCGTCTTGGAAATTCAGGACATAGATATCGCTCAGCTTCGCTACC
>Ga0074193_1001431_pt1 | contig 29041 bp, 15 predicted proteins | sample EPASupsiteHSE605_FD_64523 | JGI IMG/M metagenome (GOLD analysis project Ga0074193, IMG submission 64523) | Bioremediated contaminated groundwater from EPA Superfund site, New Mexico - Sample HSE6-05 | ecosystem: Environmental > Aquatic > Deep subsurface > Groundwater > Contaminated ... | reverse complement strand
TGAATATGATATGTCTTCCCACTGGATGCTTTTTCACTATAAACAACTTTAATTGTGTTTATTTCAGAATCTTTAATATAGTCAATCTCGCTATGATTAATTGTGATTACTTTCATCCATTTGAATTTTTTAAAAATGTTAACTCTGGATATAATATAAACTCTTGGTATTTCGGATAAATTCATGCTATTTTCTCGAGTTTGTGCAAATTCTCTTAGTAAAGAAAGATTAGATTCATTGAGAGCTTCTGGATGCAAAAAGTAATTGATTCTCGTTTTTGATAAAGAATTAAGACGTTCTCGAAGAGAAATATCATTTCGGCAAAGAGTAATCTGCTGGGGTGATAATGAATATTTCATATGCTCGTTAAGCTTTCTATGAATACAATATGGGATAAGGTATGTATCACATGTACAATCCATTGTTACAAGAACAAAATTGTCGGTATCAACCAGAGCCAGATCTCGTTGAATGTTAATACTTTCGAAATGAGACAAATTATTCTCTTTTAGAAATACATTCGCAATTCGAATAGGAGATCTTAATTCATTCCTAACAATTGATATATATTTATCATTATTATATACTAATTCATTCATATTAGTAGCAAGTTGTTGAATAATATAAGGCAAATCGGTATGCTTTGTTTTTTTGTCTGGTAGGTTTCCATTTGAAGGCTTGTAATTGTTCGAAAACAATGATATATCATATCCTAACCTCCACAAAAACGAAATTCTATTTGATTCATTATATTTTTCATTATCTTCCCTTGAAAATTCTGGAATATAATCTCTAAGCTTTATCATTTCTTTAAACTCATAATTTCGAATATTGAATCCATTTCTAATTGATGAAAACTCGATAAAATCCTTATAAACAGAAAATATAACTTTTAAGTCAGATTGCAAAGACTCATAATCTTTCCCATCGAATGATGCCTGTGTATAAATCGCTTGTATTTCTTCATATGGTATTTTCACAATAAAATCCCCTTTATCAGGAATTTTTATAACAACATTCACATAAAGTAATTTATTTTCGATGAACCACTTCCCTTCTTTAATTGCTTCATACTTATTCTTAATAATCTGTTGTGCTGTTTCAAGCATAAATGGTCTGACAAAAATAGTCAAAGTATCACATTTTTAATCTCTTTAATGGTTAATATTAGGAATACCATTAGCAAATCATGCCCAAATTTTAAAAATGGCAAGTCAACTGAACCGTTTTCTGTGTGGTTGTGGTGCTTCTCAATATGGCCAGCTACTTTGCTCGGAAGTACGTACTGAACCGGTGATTATAAATCGAGAAGAATTCTTTTTTAAGGATAATGATATTATTATGGTCCAAGCAGGAAGGTGGTCCACAGCTGTGTTGCTTAAGGGGGATAAGGTGTTTTTATATGGGAATATTATTAATATTGAAGGCTTGTGTGATAAAAATTTGTTGATAAACCCAGAATCAGGTGGTACAGAGTTTTTTAACATATCCAAAATAGCAATTGGTGATGAACATCTTATTTTATTAGGTAATAATGGACAAATATTAGCATTTGGTAACGTTGCTAACTCATATCGAGAACACATAATGGGAAAGATTGTGAATGTTTTCGCAAAATTCGATAAATCAGCATTTGTTATGGAAAATAATCGTGTTTTAATAACAAATTACGCAAAAGGAAATATAACCATTGAATTCAGCTCTCAAGTTAAAGATGTGGCTTTAACTGCCAGTAGTTTTGGTGTTTTATCTCAAGATGCATTATATATTTTTGATGATGAAGGACAAATGATGTTTGAAATAGAAAATATTGTCAGTGTAGCTGCCTCGGAGAACATTTTTATAATTTTGAAAAACAATTCTGCTGTTTTTGAGTTGTTAGAATCGGGCAAAACCAGACAAATACATGGAATCGATGGGGTGGCAATTAAAGTATTTGCAGGTTCAAATCATTATGGTGTAATTACTTTGGATGGAGAGTGTTGGATGTGGGGGTGCGGATTGTTTGGGCAGTTGGGATCTGGGAAGAAAGAATATGCAAGTATCCCAGAGAAAACAAAGATCAAAGTTGGCTACCGAGTGATTGATGTCCATGCTGGAGAATGTCACTCGATTTTCCTAATAACGAAGGATAACACATTTAGCCACAAAATCCCTGAAGAAATGAAAACAAGTGATTATATAAAAGTAGTGAATACTACTTTTTTGGTTTCAGGTTCTCTTATCGCTTCGCAGTATGATTATAAATTTTAAATTTGTTCTGCAAAAAAGTAAGATGATAAACCTGGAACAAACTTCAAGACGTTTCCAATTCTTTCCTTATATGATGGAATGAATATTATAGAGTCTTTTTCTTTAAATGTTATAATTCTTTTAATTGTTGTATATGAATGATCAAAATAGTACAAATTCCAATAATTCGGGGATATTTCTGATTCATAAATGGCAGTGTTATGATAACTTTGTACCATAATCTCAATTGTACTATCTTTGTAGATTATACTCATATCATAAACAGGCAAACTAATACTATAATCGCTAAACCCTCTGGATTCATTCATTTTATTAAATGATGAATTTTGCTTCATGAAAGACAAACTTTGGAATGCGGAAGCATACAATGTTCGGAATGCATTTGATAAAGATGCTCCTTTTTCGATGTTATTGGATAATTTATTAACGTCAATTGGGCTTATCATTATCAAATCGTTATGTTCTTTGTCAAGTGATTCAAAAAAAGCTTGAGTTGGGAGCCAACTATCAAATGACAAATACTTGGAAATAATATTATAAAAATGAAAGAGGTTATAAACAAATGCACAATGAGAAGAATTGCATGTGATGTGAATTGGTTTTCCTGGAGTCAACAATGACTGATATAAAATTTGAGAAAAATTATGAACAAGTTTGGTGATATAATTATTCTGATTGGAAATAAATGATAGTCCGCATTCACAAGAGATAAGAGCACTAAAAACAATCTTAATATCTTTGGTATGAATTTTGGGATAAATAGAATGAATTGCTCCTCTAAAAGAAGGGATACTGAAACACATAAAATCCCTCGATTCAGTTGCCATATTCAATCTATTTAGAATATCAAATTTCGTAATGGCCAAAGACTGTGTACTGTTCGAAGCAGATGGGCTTTTCAATTCTTTCTCATATAGAACATCTAGCTCGCTAATGCAGTCTAGCATCAGATTCAATGATAATTGGGCGTCCACAATTGAGGGAACAGGTATTTCTGTGGTTTTTCCATAGTATGCACCTTCTTTACCAGACATTACAGATCTATAATACCTATTCTCAATAAAATCACATACAGTAACAATTTCAGAATATGGAAAAGGCTCTGGTATCTTTTTATAAGAAAACCCAGCAGTTTTCCAAGATTTGAACTTGAATGGTACAAAATTGGTATCGATGCAAATATTAACCTTATCTTTTTCATTATTCCCCAAAAGAAAACTGATGACCTCACTTTTATCAGCTTTCCAGTTTTTAGCCTTTTTCTTGCAATTTTTGTTACTAAAAATAGGGTCTTTATCGGATAATCCGCAAAGCCTACACAGAAGCTTATATTTTGAATTATACGTTGGGGTGTCAAAAATCTTCTTAATCACCATTTCAGGCATCAACTCACCTCCGATATCTTCAATTTCGCAAAAAAAATCCGGAATCTTCGTAACATCGCTTAGATAACTTACAGGAAAAAGTAACGGCCTAGAATTTCTTGGATTTAAACTCTTTTTACGATGTCTTACTTGAGGTATTTGAAATGCAGCCAACAAAACATCAGCAGGAACTTCGCAATTCCGACGTGTTTGAACACTGTTCATTTCTTTCATCCTCTAGCAACTTTACATGACTTTACATTGCTTTCTCTATTGTAATTTGCCGATGTTGATAATTTCTGTGTCAGATAAGAAATAACCAATTCAATTTTTTGAGCGTATTTTGGAGAAATTCCCACTTTTCAATGATTGGACCATAATAATTACCCATATATTACCCTTCTCTTGAATATGGTCACATCCCCTTTATTGAATTAAAAATGACGGTTCATCTTGGTCGTAGGATTCACTTTTATTAATGTCGAAGCGGTACATATACTTCTTTGATGAAGTTGAGGAAGTTGAAAAACTTGCCGGTACGAAAGACGGTGTTCTATCTCTTTTAGGTGGCAAAGGTGGTAACTTAGCTTGGATTGCTCGTCTTGGTGTTCCAGTTCCAAAAGGTTTTACCATCACAACAGAAGCTTGCAATGATTTTTACAATCAAAGCCCTCCTGATTTCCCACCAGGTCTTTGGGAATCACAAGTTGTAGCTCTTAAGCGCCTTGAAAAAGAAACAGGAAAGCAATTCGGATCATCTGAGAAACCACTTCTTGTTTCATGCCGTTCTGGTGCTAAGATTTCAATGCCAGGTATGATGGACACAGTTCTTAACATTGGTCTTAACGATGTTACTGTCGAAGCAATGATCAAGTTGACCAACAACCCAAGATTCGTTTGGGATTCATATCGCCGCCTTCTTCAAGGTTTTGGTGCTATTGTTCTTGATATTGATGATGAAAAATTCGAAGAAGCTCTTCACCATTATCAACAAGCAAAGGGATACAAGGGTGATCCAGAATGCACAGCTGATGACTGGAAGGCTCTTACTTCTCAATATAAGGAAATCATTTTGAAGGAAACCGGCGCTCCATTCCCACAAGATCCAATTGAACAAATCAAACGTGCTACATTAGCCGTTTTCTCATCATGGAATTGCCCACGTGCCATTGATTACCGTAACAACTTCAAGATTCCACACACTCTCGGAACTGCTGTTAACATTATGGCAATGGTTTTCGGAAACATGGGTGAAACATCATGCACTGGTGTTGCTTTCACACGTAACCCTTCAACTGGTGAAAAACTTCTTTGGGGTGAGTATTTAATCAATGCTCAAGGTGAAGACGTTGTTGCTGGTGTAAGAACCGCTGATCCTATCATTGCTATGAAGGATAAGATTCCATCTGCTTTTGAAGAATTTTGCCAAATCACAACAAGGCTTGAATCTCACTTCAAGGATATGCAAGACGTTGAATTCACTGTTGAAGAAGGAAAGCTTTGGATGCTCCAAACACGTAATGGTAAGAGAACTGCCGCCGCTGCCCTCAAGATTGCAACAGATATGGTTCATGAAGGACTTATCACAAAGGAACAAGCTCTCCTTCGTATTTCTCCAGCCGATATTGATCAGTTACTTCACCCACACTTCACAGCATCTGATTTGAAGAATGCTCAATCCAAGAAGTTTGCTCAGGGTGTTAATGCTTCCCCTGGTGCTGGTGTTGGACACATTTATTTCACTGCTGATGCTTGCAAGGCTCAACATGCTGAAGGAAAAGATGTAATTATGGTTCGTAGATTTACAAAGCCCGATGATATCGGTGGTATGCTCATTGGAAAGGGTGTTGTTACCTGCGAAGGTGGTGCTGCTTCTCATGCTGCAGTCGTTGCTCGTCAACTTGGTATTCCAGCCGTTGTTGGTTGTGCTATGATTAACATTGATTTTACTGCTAAGACTGTTACAGCTAATGGTGTTACCCTTCATGAAGGAGATCTTATCTCTGTTGATGGTACCACTGGTCAAGTTTTCGTAGGTGCTGTTCCACTCTCAAAGCCACACATTGGTGAACAAAAAGAACTTATGGAAGTCCTTCAATGGTCTGATGAAGTTCGTTCCAAGGAAGGAACAAGAAAGCCAATTTACAACGGACCAACTCGTGGTTTAATGGTTTGGGCTAATGCTGATTCTCCCGAAGATGCTCGCCGTGCCCGCGAATTTGGTGCTGAAGGAATTGGTCTTTGCAGAACCGAACATATGTTCCTTGGTGACAGATCTCTTCTTGTCAGAAGAATGATCCTTGCTGATGAAGAAAAAGAAAGAGAAGAGTCTCTTCATGCTTTAGAAGTTGTTCAAACTGATGACTTTGTTAACATTTTTGAATCCATGAGTGGTCTTCCCACCATTATTCGTCTTATTGATCCTCCTCTCCATGAATTCCTTCCTGAATACGATCATATTCTTGAAGAAGTTACTATTTTGAGAACAAAGAAGGAATTAGGTGCTCCAATCAACCAACAAGAACTCACTGAAAAAGAACAACTCCTTGCTAAAGCAAGATCCATGCACGAGTCTAACCCAATGATTGGTACACGTGGTGTTCGTCTTTGCCTTGTTATCCCTGGACTTGTTAAGATGCAAATCCGTGCCATCATTGAAGGTGCTCAAATTGCTAAAGCTAAAGGATTCAACCCAATGCCAGAAATTATGGTCCCTCTTACTATGGATGCTCGTGAACTTTTAAGAATCAAACCAATGTATGATGAAATTCTTGAAGAATCTTTCAAGAAGCACTCCCAACATATTCATGTCAAGTTTGGCACAATGATTGAAGTTCCTCGTGCTGCTCTTACATCAGGCGAAATGGCTGAGATTGCCGAGTTCTATTCATTCGGAACAAACGATCTTCACCAGATGACCCTTGGTCTTTCTCGTGATGATTCTGAAGGTACTTTCTTACAAAACTATTACGAATGGGGACTCTTCAAGGATTCACCATTCCAGACTATTGATCAGTCTGGTGTAGGCAGGTTAATGAAGATTGCCGTTAAGGATGGCCGTAAGACACGTCCAGATTTATCTGTTGGTATCTGTGGCGAACATGGTGGTGATCCACGTTCTATTGAATTCTGCCACAAGCTTGGTATGAACTATGTTTCCTGCAGCCCATTCCGTATTCCAATCGCTCGCCTTGCTGCTGCCCAAGCTGTTCTCCGCAACCAAGCCTAAAATAAACACAGCTAATTACAAATTTTTAGAAATATACAGTTGGCACCCTCAGAGCATCTTTCATGAACCAGAGTGGAGCCCTGTTGCTACATATTTGCATAACAGAATATCTCAATGCAATAACAATGTACAATGGAACAAGGTATTTGATAGCCCTTTTCCCTTGAGGCGATGACAATATTGGATCAAATCCAACCAATAGAGCCAAAACATATGCTGGTATAGAATAACGTAAGATATCAATATGAAACAGCAATGATACATACAAAATGTAAGCAATGCACATGATTGCGAATGGTAAAACATTGGAGAGTAACATCGAAGAACCAACAATGAATGGTAAATAAAGATAGTAGCATGATAGAAAACTCACATTCATTCCTTGTTTGGCGTTCCTTATTAACTCAAAAAATGGAAATGGACCAATCAACTTTTGTCGTCCCTGGTTAAACTTAATGTATGCATCATATATACCAAATCTGATCTTGTGAAAAACAACAAGAAGCACATATGATAGCAATGAAAGCCCTGTTATTATGGATTTTAACAAGTCAAGTCTGAGTAGGTAACACAATCCAATTGTTCCAACCATAATTAAGCCTTCAACTCTTGTGATACAGGCACCACATAGAGCGAGAACAACGAATAGAATTTGATCAGATTTGAAGAATATGAATGCAAGGAATGAATACAGCATGAATAGGGGCTCACTCGCACCTACAGAGTGATAAATCAAGAACCTCAAAGGAACCAAGGATAGCAAAGCTGTTGTCCATGTTGGATCAGTCACAGCTCCATAAACAATGAGAAGTCGGCGGAAAACAAAGGCAAGAATTGCTGGAATCAGCAAAATTGTCAGAGCATTACCAATCCAAAAGGAATTAAGGCAAATTGTAGATATGATTCGTATAATTATTGGAAGTCCTGGTAAATGGCAGGCGAAATATGAAGGTGGATATCCGAATCCACTGGTCCACGGGTTTTTGTCAGGGATACGGTATAATGTCTTAGCGGCATACACATAGTTTGGTCCATCCCAATAGCAAAAAGGCGCATCCCAGTGCCCAATAATCGCACATATTCCCCATATTATTAATGTCGACACTGGCATCAATACACAGACAAAATCATCTATGCATGGTTTCCAGAAGTTTTTTGGAAGCCTTTTTATAGGAGAAAGTGATGGAATGTCGAGAAAATTCTTCATTTTCAATAAAAGAGAGTTTTTTTCGAGCATTTTAATGGAACAAATCCCTGAATCTCTTCGAATTCTTCTTTCTTCTAAGAAGAAGACTAATGAATTCCCCAATTTTATGAAAAAAATCGACTTGTTGGTCAGCTGGGTGGGGAATGATCCAACAAGAATTCAGATATGTGGCATTGAAAAAACGGGAAACGATACTTATGTTATAGTTCCTGAAGTAATGTGTATTTTATTTGATATTCAATCTAAATCCCTTAGAAAAAACCTGATGAAATATGGATTTGAAATCTCCAAAACGCTTGAATGGGGACGAAAATTCGAATTTACTTATAATATAGATAGAATTCAAATAGAAAGTCATATAAATCGAATCAAAGAAGGAAATTTAGAAGAACACACTATGCTATCGATGATTCATCCCTTCTATCCCTATAAAAAAAAATTCCCTGGCTGTTCAATGAGAGATTTATCTGAGTATGTTATAGCAAAGAATAATGGTATCTTTAGCCTGTATAACCTTTTGGTGCACATATTTGGTGATGTTGTTGTATCAATTGAGATTTTTTCATCATTTTATGCTCATTTCGGACCATTAATATGCGTTGATTATAAGATTAGGATGCTTTGCTCATCATTATTCAATAGAGGTTGGAGATTTGGAGTCGGAATAAGAACCGTATCTCTTGGTACACATAACAGTCTTGTGTTTAATAATGGAAACAAGCAAATTGTTCTTAAGAACTTATTTGATAATCCCAGGATCGATGATTTCTGGCTTCTTACGGAAGATGGAGAGGGAATTGAAATCGAATCTTTTTTCGAGAGGTGTTTTCCTGATGAGATACCTTCTCAATTGCATTATGTTCAAGCATTGAGTGATCTATAGAACTAAGCAAAATCTGAGTTTAATTTCATTTCATTGTTTCAATATCATTGCAAAAAGCGTGATAATTCATATCATCAAGCATTGTACATCTATATTTCTTGCAAAGAATATCGAATTCCTTGGGATCTGTTGTGAGACCAAGTCTGGCAATACACTGTTTAAATTGTTGCTTCGTGATGTAATTCTTTCTAGGTTTCTTATCATAATCAATAAACTGTTCTTGTATGTTCATTCTTTTGGTAATAACATCTTTTCTCATTCTGGTAATAATCTGGCCATGTACCCTCTCTTCTTGTTCTGAGAGTTGTTGAATAGTGGATGATGGATCTGGAAGAGGATCAACTTTAAGGTCATTCTCAAGGACTGGGATACGAAGGGAATCTGTTATTCCGAAGACTTTGTTAACTTCAGCACAAAACGAACGATAATCAAACATATCATCGGTTCCTTGAACAGGAAACTGATGTATTACAGTTTCGATTTGACTTGAAGTCAGTGGAAGATTTGTTTGTCCAACAACTGAATGGAATTTTTGTTTTGTAACAACACCTTTTCTCAATTGATCAAAAGCAGAGAAGAAATCTGTTAATCTAACTTGCCTCTTATATACAAAAGTCTGAAGTCTTGAGCAAATCTGATTCCAATCTTCAACAATACCAGATGTTGATTTCACAGAAACTAAATATGGACTATCATCATTGCCATAAGAAGGAATGGGATTCACAACAATTCCTGTTGAAGAATTTCCACCAAATATTTCGCCTGTTTTCATATTAACATCATCAACAAATCGATGATAATCAATAAAATTACTCTTGGGGTCATTGTAGAACATACAAAGCTTATCTATTTCATCCTTTGATATGTGGACGCCAATAAGCTGCATTACTTGTGCAAATGCCGTTGTTGTTACAAGTTTATGATTAAGTCTATCTTTATCTTTGAATTGCTCCAATAAAGATATTCTTCGAGATTTAATAAATCTAGAAATAATCTCAACAATAGTTTCGATATCAGATGGCATTATCCCTGATATATCACGAGGCAAAACCTGGGTAAAAGTTTGCTTGGGATCTGGAGGAGTAATTTTTGGGGACTTCTCTAACTCTTTTGGAGCGATTGCTGCCAAAATCTCATCAGTAAACACCTTCCACCTAATATAACCCTTTCTAGATGATGATGAATATGTATCAACAATTAAATCGAATTCAGATTCGGTTAATTTATATGTGGACATTGATAACCCACTTCGGAATTGAGATACAGGAATTTCTCCACATCTAAGCTTATCGAAATCTTGAAGAAAATCAGTGAAATCTACACCATTTATAATAGACCACTTCTTCATTTCGAATATCAGCGATTCAATATCAGTCTTTTCATCAATTTTGCTAATAAGTCCTCTTTTTGATCGATAAATCAGCTCATCTGCTTTATCTGGTGTGATGAACAAATCACCCGATGGTGTTTTTCCATATGTTGATTCAATAGAACTCTTATCAGCACCAATTGGGCGAAACTCTCTCCTATGCTGTTGGTGAGATGGATCAACATCTTCGACAAAAGAAAAGTAGTCAAGACCACTTTCAGTCGCATATTTGTCGGATAAAAGTTTAAGTTCAGGAACTGATACTAATATCTTAAGCGTTGAAAGAGCTCTGTGAAATTGATTTTCTGTAATAAATCCCCTCTTCTGTCTATCAAAAGTCTGAAGAGTTGGAAGCACATTAATCCTATACCTAACAACAGTATGCCTGATCTTATCCATTAGTTGTCCAATCTCGGGTGTCTCTATTGTTAATGATCTTGTTCTGAGTGTCGCTGAAGATATTTGTCCTCTTGAGTTTTCGACATCTGTGCAAAAATCTTTGTATCGAACATAATCCGAAAATGCTTCAGTTTTCTTATAAATATTCTTCAAGTAAGCAATATCACCTACTGTAAAAGAGAATCCAAAGAGTGTTAGTGTGCCTTCAAATTTTGATGGTGTGATGATGCCCTTATTCAAGGGATCGTGTGAATGGAAGAAATCTTGGATTCTAATCCTCTGTTCTTGAACATGCCTGGCAAATTTACCAATAATATCATCAGAACCTGATTGATCAATTTCATCAGCTTCTGAGCTAATCACAGTGGAAATTTGCTGAGTTGGATTTGTAGAAACATGTCCTGTATTGATTATGGAATTCAAATCAGTGTTTAGCCTCCTATAATTCACATCTTTGATTGCTGGATCAGTGTACCTGGAAAGCAAAAGTTTGATATCTTCTGGTGAGAGATTGATAAATGGCAAAGATCTCAAAAACTGTGCTTGAGTAACATGCCCATTATTATGCGGATCGAAATCCATAAAAGCTTCCCTGATATGTATTGATCTGGTTTTCATTTGGTATGCAAGCAGATTCAAAAGATTTAGTAATTTCTCATCAAGCATCGATTCATCATTACCAAGTGTTTTTGATACAATAGAATGTGGATCTATCAATGAAGCGCGAGGATTTTTTTCGAGAGCCTTATTGGAAAAAATGTCCTCAACTTCATCGCAAAACATACGATAATTTATTCTTCCTTGATCACCATATCGATTGATCATCAAAGAAAACTCGCTTTCGGTCAAGGGAAATTTAATTACTTCCAAACACCTGTGAAATTGCTGTTCTGTTACTTTTCCGCTTCGAAGTTTGTCGAAATCTATAAACCAATCTTGTGGATGGTCTCCGTGGAGAAATAAGTGGGTCCTAATTCGATCCAGAAGGGCTGCAATTTCAGACATCAAATGAAATAACGGACATAAAACCGAAACGGCTGCTTTAAAAAAAATCGATTTTTAGCGAGAAAGATGGAATAAATTCATTAGTGCCTTATCCATGGGCTTATCATTGGCAAGGAACTCGGAAAAAGGCACACGCAAAAACTCATTGTTCCTTAAACCGATCATTTTGCCACTCTCTTTCTCAGAAATTGCCTTTACTGCTTCAAATCCCATTCTTAACCCGAGGAGCCTATCATAAGATGTTGGAGATCCTCCTCTCTGAACATAACCTAAAACTGTTTCGCGAACTAGAAGGTCGGTTTCTTCCATATGTTCTACGAGGTAATCAGAAAGAGCTTTCACACCTGGCTTCCACCCTGAGCTTACCATTGTCAAAACCTGGGTTTTGCCTGTCATACTTGCATCAGCGAGATCTCTAGCAATAACAGAGATATCATCACATGGTTGTTCCGGAACCAGGCATATTTCTGCACCGCATGCAATGGCAGATCTGAGTGCTAAGCTTCCACAAGTTTTCCCTTCAACCTGAACAATAAAAGTTCTATCCCGAGAAAATTCACAGCTCCTAATTTTATCTACATATTTCACAATGTTATTAACCGCAGAATCAACTCCCAAGCAAATGTCAGTTCCGACAATATCATCTTGAATTGTTGATGGTATCCCAATCACAGGAATTCCCATATCTACAAATTTCTGAGAGTGAATTAACGATGTTCTCCCTCCGATTACAATGAGCCCATGAATATTATTCTTTTTGATTGTCTCCATCATCTTCGGAATATTCTCCGGAACAAAGCACCCTTCTGGCCTGCCTGTACCAAGAAAACATCCAGCTTTACCAATTTTTCCAGAAACATCGCGGCTTGTCAAACAATGAATACTATTATCAATCAAACCCCTATAACCCCAATTAACGCCATAAATCTTCATTTTCATAGACGAGGCGGATCTGACAATAGATCTAATGGCCGCATTAATACCGGAATTATCGGTACCACTGGAAAGAATCGCAATATTCTTCATAAATCTAAATAACCGCTTGTGAACAGACGATATTTATCGTCAGGACACTTTACATAACTGTAAGGTCTTATTTTATCAGATCAATATTCTTACAATTCCTCGATAACCGATAATTATCAGTTCAATCAAAACGTCAATTGACAGATTCAAATAACGTAAATAATCTTATCAAAATGCTTTGTTTTTATCAAACTTTTTTGTAGACTATTCAAAACAAACCGTTAAGTATAAATTATTGAAATTGTCATTTGGGATTATGTCCAATCAATACCGTAACCAACTCTTCGGCTGCCTTGGAGACATCGGTCTTTGCCTTTATGGTGCTTGCTGCCTTCCATGCTTGAATGCTGATAACCTTTCTAAGGTTCGTAAGGAGGAATGTGGCCTCTGCCACCTTATCTGCCCAGTTGCCCCATTCTGGGTTCGCCAAATGCTCAAGAAGGAGCGCGGTATGGAAACTAACTTCTTCAATGATTGCCTCATCACCTGGATCTGTGCCCCATGCGCTATCTGCCAAGATGCCAGAGAAATCCGTGGTATTTAAACTCAGATGATTTACATTTTTTTTGACTCACTTTGGTCGAACATAAGAATGAGCCACAGGTCTGTGTACAAGCAGAAGAACAAGTCACATAAATCCGGCCATTCAAAGAAGAACGAGTTCAAGGTCATTAAACCCGCCACGCCGGGTGCCCAACTTGCTGACGAGAGGGGCCAGAAGGACCGCCGAAACCAGGCAAACGATATGAAGCGCAAGCAAAAAATTGATAATGCTGGTTTGGCGAAGCTAATTGGGAGTAAGAATGGGCCGCCAAAAGTTGTAGGTATTCTTCCTTGCAGCGAGAACGCAAACGCTGAGTCTTTTATCGGAATGCTGAATTTTACACCCGAAGTTGATAATTTCTTATATCCTTCTGGGGTTGTTTCGCATGGTGCGTTCAACCATAGGATTATGCCGATTTCTATTTTTAGATCAATTGACGTTTTAATTGATGTTGGAAAGATTGCTGATGTAATCGTTCTTCTATTTGCCAAAGATGAGCCTTTGGATGAATGGGGAAGACTATCAATCAGTATCCTTAAGTCACTTGGTCTTCCTGCACTTATGTGTGTTGTAATGTCCTCAGATGGTACACCAATCCCAAGAGAAACTCTTGTAAACTATCGAAGGTTTATTCAAACTGATCTTCCTGACCTCGAAAGGATTATTCCGGTTTCATCTAACGATGATCTTACTCAATTTGTTAGATTCTTATCTGTTACAACCCCTCTATCAATATCATGGAAAGACAATCGTCCATTGATGCTTATTCAGAATTTCGCGATCAATGATGGTAATAATACCATCCAGATAGATGGTTATTTGAGAAATGCACCTTTAAACATCCACCAAATTGTGTCTATTCCTTGCGTTGGAGATTTCCATATTAGTTCTGCTAATGGTATGAGCCCTTCTACCAGCTTTAGGCATCCAATGATATATAGGAATGACGCTGCACCAACAGATATAATGGATGAAGAAGTGCATCCACCTCAAACATTTGAACTTCCAGACCCTTTGAATCCATCAGAGGTTACAAACAACCAAAATGCAGATGGAGAAGAAGAAGATAGGTTCTCTGATGATGGTGCCAATGATGATCAAGATGATCAGGATGATAATGATCCTGACATTCAGCAACAAGAATTAGTTTGGAAGAGAGACACTAACGAACTCGAATTCCCTGACGAATTTGATTATGATAACTCAATTCTATTAAGGGATAGGCTTAGGAGATATAGAGGTCTCAAATCTTTCAAATCATCACCATGGGATCCACACGAATCGCTTCCTCCTCATTTTGCACAAGTATTTGAATTCCCAAGTTATTCAAGGACAAGTGAAGCTGCAATTGCAGAACAGATGACTGGCGAAATAATGCCAAATAACAGAGTTACTATTGTTTTATCTGCTGATGCAGAAGAGATCAAAGTCTGGAAGCGCGTTCCAGAAGGTAGAGTGCTATCAATGATTGGGTTATTTAGGCATGAAACTAGGTTTACAGTGTTAAACTGTTCTATTCATAATAATGGACCAGATCTTCCATCAAAAACTAGTCTGTTATTAATTTGTGGATTCAGGCATATGTGGATCAAGCCACTATTTAATGAAGATCATCCGGCAGAAAAGCATATGTATTTCCGCACTCTTCCTCAAGGCCAGCACGCCATGGCTTCTTTTATAGCCCCTGCTGTTATGCAATCATCTCCATGTACATATTTCCGTGAAAATGATGGGAACATAGAATTCATTGGTACTGGCAGTGTAAAGACTGTTGATCCATGTAGAATGATAATCAAGAGGATAATTCTAACAGGAAACCCTTACCGCACAAGTGGTAAGAATGCAAGAGTATCAATGATGTTCTTTAATAAAGAAGATGTACAGTGGTTCAAACCTGTTGGACTTTGGACAAAGAGCAAAAGGCGTGGTCACATAGAGGGTACTGTGGGAACAAAAGGTAGATTCAAAGCCAAATTCAATGAAATCATTATGTCAAATGACACAGTATGTATGAGTCTCTATAGGAGAGTCTTTCCACCAATGGACGTTGCACCAGTGTCTTTTTAAAACCCAATAAAGATAAAGATTACAAAATTTTTTATTAAGTAATTCTGATTTAGGATCAATTGACATGGAATTATCCTCTAAATGTTATCAATCAAACCATGACAAAGTCATAATATTACCATGTAGAAAAATTAATTTCGCCAATATAAATCTTTTGGACCTACTAAATAAAAACTTATTATTATCTACATCCATTTAGTTTTCGAATTTGGGAACTGATCAGGCAACCATATGAGTTTCAAATTTTTTGTACCAAATTGAATTTTATAATAAAAAGTCTTTTTGATTCATTAATTAATTCTCATCTCCAAATTTAACTTGTTTTCTTCTTCTCATTGGTTTTCTTGTCCATTTTTTTATTGAGAAAATCAACAATATTTGATTGATGATTTTCAATTGCTAATCCTAATGGTGTTTTTCCATATATGTTTATTTCATTTATTAAAGCTTTTCGATTAACTAGATATTCAACAATACTAAGATGACCATTTTGAGCAGCAAAATGAAGAGGAGTTTGATTAAACTTTAATTCTAAACAAATCTACCTTTTTCATTTATATCAGTTTTTTGATTAACTAGATATTCAACAATACTAAGACGGCCGTTTTGAGCAGCCCAATGAAGAGGAGTATTATTACAAATATAAACTCAACAAGTTTATCTTTGTTATTAATATCAGCTTTTTGATTAACTAAATATTCAACAATACTAAGACGACCATATTGAGTAGCGAAATGAAGTGGAGTCCATCCAAATATTGAAATTCAATATCTTCGTTTGTTGCATTAATATCTGTTTTTTGATTGATTAGATATTCCACAACCATTAAATGGCCACTTTCAGAAGAGACATGAAGAGGAGTCTCAGAAAATATCAAGGTTCAACAAATTTATTTTTTGAATTTATATCTGCTTTCTGATTTACAAGATATTCAGCAACACTAAGATGGCCAAATTGAGCAGCTAAATGAAGAGGAGTACTATTACAAACAAAAACTTAAAATGATGATCATTAGCATTTATATTGGTTTTTTGATTAACAAGATATTCAACAACACTAAGATGGCCATTTTGAGCAGCATAATGAAGAGGAATTCGATTAAATTTGAAACCCCAACAAGTTTATCTTTTATATTTATATCAGCTTTTTGATTAACAAGATATTCAACAACACAAAGATAACCATTTTGAGCAGCATAATGAAGAGGAGATCTATTAAATAAAAAAACTCAATTAATCTAGCTTTCATATTAATATCAGTTTTTTGATTAATAAGGCATTTCATAATACTAATATGACCATTTTTTGAAGCCGAATGAAGAGGAGTTTGGTTAAATATAAACACTCATCATCATTATCTTTTGTATTTATATCAGCATTTTGTTTAACAAGATATTCAACAACCCTAAGATGACTATTCTTGGTGGCTAAATGGAGAGGAGTAGTAAAAAGTTTAATAACTCAAAACTTACATCGTTTGCATTTATTTCAGCTTTATGATTAACTAGATATTCAACAACACTAAGATGACCATTATTTGCAGCATAATGAAGAGGTGTTCTTTTAAATTTAAAAACTCGTCTAATAAATCTTTTGCATTTATTTCATATCCGTTTTCTAACATGAAAACTAATAATGGAATGTGGAAATACTCTGATGCTTTACAAATGCTTTCATTAGTTAAAAATTGCTGTGATTGACATAAATGGAATAGACCTAAACAACCACTGCAAATAATCATAGAAATAACATCTATATTGATATCAAAACCTTTCATTAATAAATACTTAAAACACTTGATTGAACCAAAAAAACCAGAGAAGGATAAAAGATAAAGACTTTTTGGCTTAAAACTCCACTCAAAAGGACTCCATTTGGCTTCTTTATTCAAAATATCAAAAACTACTAAAGGATCAATATCATCATACTTGAGACAATACTCAACACTTGAGGGAATGAAACCATACTCGATCAATTGATCAATATTGTTTTCATTATTCAAAAAACATTCATCAATATCATTTAATTTGGACTTACCATGGATAAAACTACCAAAATCATTGATCTGATTTCTAAAATAATAGCACAACAAGATTGTATTTCGATTTATCAATAATGGTTTAATTTCTACAAAAGAAAAAACTCCACGTCTGAACAATTGATATATCAAAACCGGACATTCATTTATTTTTTCCAAGATTCTTCCCCGGAAATCAACATTTTGGCAATACTGAATAGACATCCTCACTGCTCTTTCAAGTTGATGAGGCCGAATCTTTGGTAACATTAATATCCGATCGGTACAAAACTCCATATCATCAATAACAATTTCATTTCCATCTCCAAAAAGAAATTCTTCAAATGAAACCTTCTCGTCCATCTGACAAATAAATTTTTTTTAATTCACAAGTTCTTAACCTTTGGAAAGTGATATCATTCCATGCAATTCTAGTGAAGAACCTTGTTTATGAATCAAAATGCTTAGAAAAAATAATTTAATTGATAATAATACTTTAGATCATTCGGCAAAATGTAATCATATCATTAGTGGTAATGCGATAATTGCCCAAACAATCCCCAAATTTTAAGAATTCATCTAATTCTTTCATTAATCTTACCCAAATAAAGATTCTTGTGATTAGTTTTGACAAAACAACACAAAGATGACCATTTTGGCCAGATTAAACAATTAGATAATTAAGAAACCCAAATGCTCAACAATAAAAAGATGCCTTTCTCAGGAGCAAAATGAATGGAGGATAATAAATACCGTTTCATGAGTCTAAAAAAAGTACAGAATATTTATTCAAACATCGATAATTGGAAATTCCTCCATGAGAATACGGTAAGGGTATTAAAGAAAACATTATTAGCCATTTTAATTATGAATAAGGATAAATTCAATACACTCAAATCTTGTTTAAGACGACAACTTGTATGGGAAATTTTGTGGAACAGATGGAGGGTACTTTTTTTTGTGCAGTTAATTTGGCATTTGATCATAATTCAAGCTTGATGACTCTCCCCATCTGGATAATTTGGAAAAACACCAATGATGAATTCATCATTAAAAAAATCAAGAATATTGCTATTCCATGTTTTTTCCTAACTGTTTTGAGCATTATTCAGTTTTTATGAGGTTTTTAAATATATGTTTTATTAATCTTGGCAACAGTTATTCATGATATACTTTTTAAGTTTAATGACCCCAATGAACATGATCATTGAGTGTGTTTATATCTAAATCTTTGATAAATGAAATTAATTAATTTGAATGGAATTCAAAATGCTATTTCCCCAGAAAATGATTGAGGGGCAATAATAGGTTCCCTTGGTTTTTAAAAATTTTGCTTATTTTTCTTTGTTTTAACAACTAATTGGTGCAAATAAATACATTTAACCTGATAAATTCCATGTTGAACAAGAAACCAAAACATGTTAAAAAAAATCTTTTTTGAGAAGAAGTAATGTTTAGAAATTTTTAAAAATAAACTCATGTTCTGGAAAATGAGAGTTATTCTAGAATTACACTAATATATGAGAATCAATTTTTCCTTGTCTGATATTCCTTTTTTAGCAAAATTTACAGAGTTTATTTTGAAGAAATGAAATTGAATTGGCAATATTTTTTTCACGGGAAAATATTTATAAACATTGTTAGAAATGATTTATACATCTCAGTATTGTTATTATCAGCCAGGAAATCTCCATCTTGATGAATGCCAGTTTATTGGATGCAGCAGTGATTATGGAGGGGGATTGTGTGTTAGTAATTCTGGTTTGATTCTTCTTCTTAGTTTTTGTGTTTTTGATTCTTGTAGTTCGACATCACATGGAGGAGGGTTAGTGATTGATTATTCCAAATCAGCGAAAATGATTGGTAATACTTTTTTGAACTGTCGAGGTGTTTACACTAATGGTTATTTCTGTGATGGAGGACCTAGAGATTTGTTATTGATTGAAATGAACCAAACTACCGATTATTGCCCATATTTGACTGTCTGTGGTGCATATTTAAGTGGAACCAACCATGCTAATTGCAATAACAACAATCACTCATATTCGAACACAAATCAACACAGTTCAGGAGCTTTTTATGGATCAGGGTGTTCTGAAACAGTGTGCCAATATTGTTTAGTATTCAAATCAACTGGTACATCATTCTTTGGTGTTCGAGATCGAAATTCTGATATTACAAATGTCTTTGAAAGAATTAATTTCATAAATAACAGCGCATCTATCGGATGGATTGAACTTCATCACACTCCTATATATCCGAAATTTGATAAGTGTTGTTTTCTTCACAACACAGGTACTGGGGTATATCGAGTCACAGCAACCACAGGAGGGTCTCCTTCCTTTAATAAGTGCTATTTTTCTATTCCTTACAATCCAATAGATCACTCAATCATTCCAAATGAACAAAACACATTTTCAGTCTCCGAATGCCCAGTGGAGTATGTTGAAACCAGAGCAGTGATAGCTAATCGAAAATTAACTCCGTTGTTTTTTATAGAATTAATATATATGATTCTTTTAATATAAAAGGCTAAAGACAACGAATAAGGGATAAAAAGACTCATGAAAAACCCTTCAACCAAAGAATAACCTTTCAACTTCATAAAACAATTTTGCAAAAAGGATTATTTTTGAGAATTTTACAAATTTGTCTTTCATTGTTTTTTTATCATTATTTTGATTAATTATTGCCCAAAATTACAAATAATGGAGAATAAAATGAATATCCGATATTTTTTTAAACTAATTAACATTTAATTTTGAAAAGGAATGATTAGTTCTTATTTAGAATTCTATAACTATTTTCTAAATTTTAAAAATAAGGATTGTTTAATATTTACTAATCAGAAGGTCATTAATAGGGGAAAGTTGTTATATGGAGAAATAATGGTTTGCACAGTTAAACTCACCATTAAAAGGGAAAAAACAACAAATATTCGGTATTGGCTATGTGAGAAAATATTATAATACTTTCAGAAACAGAGAAAAGTAAAAACTTAATAATTTTTTGGTTGAAGACTTTTTCATGAGTTGAAAGGTTTTTCTTTGGTTGAAGGGTAATTCATGAGTCGAAGGGTTTTTCATAAACCTTTATAGCTCAATAATCACTAATCATTAGAATTATGATTGTTGTGACTAGTAATAGTTGTATTTTTTATAGAAACAGAATACATTAAAGCTTAAACATTATTTGTATCGCAATTATTTCGAGGAAAGGATATTAATCCCTCTATAGGAGCGCCAGAATTAAAGAAAATTGTTAATCACAATACTCATTTAAACATATATTATATCCATGTGAAATCTTTGGAATTCACATTTTAACAAAGATAAAACACTAATTCCACATTTAAACGAGACAAGAAAGGTCAAAATGATAGATTCACTTTTTTTTTTGGTTGTGGTTTTGATAAGGCTTCTCCAGAAATTAGAGTAACATATGCACATTTGCGAGGGCTCTTGTTTTTAATCATGGAGGATCTACTATTGATATTCGTAATACTAACATCATCATGAGATTCTTTAACGAAATTATTCATGAATTGCTTTAAATCTTCTTTAGTTGCATATTGATCAAGATGGGAAGAAAGCTCGTTGATTCGAAGATTTACAGAATTAGCCAAACATTGAATAGCTTCAGTGTTTTTCTGCGAATTTTGTTTCATTGTATTGCTAATAATGTCACTCGATAAATATTTATTGGATTTGGCTGGAGAAATATCGACAATCTGAATATTAACTTGTGATAAAACTGGTTTTGTCTTAATTTTTGGCTCTGATATTACTTTAGATATCCTCTTTTTGTGATTTTGAAACTTTTCATCAACTATATCACCAATTTTTTGGTCAATTCTTTCGAATTTTTCATCACATATGGATTTAACCTTGTTTTCTAATAATATATTAAGCTTTTCATTATATTGAATTATTGCTGAATCAATGAGAAAAGGAATTGATGTTTGATTTCTTTGAATTTGCTTTTGATTCTCTATAATCCCCTTTTCAAGGATTAAAATCCTTTCATCCAAATCTTTAATGCTTTTATTAATCCCTTCAGAGTTTTCTTCATGATTCGGAGATTTAATAATTCTTTGGCTAATTAATGCCAAATCTTTGGTATGTTGAGAGATTTGATGATGCAAAAAACCAATTATTTCTCTTACATTATCGCTATTAGCGTTGAGATATGATTGTGAGCCGTATGATTTTGCAGAAAACGAGCCATCATTCATAAAATTGGTATTTTAACAAGTATAATTATGCAGAACGCAGCTTGTTCAGTATAGCGGAAAATCCATATTGCACTTCTAAGGTGGTGATCAGTTCATTCATATCTATTGGAATTATTTCGGGAACAACAATACCTTCTGTAATAACTGTGGGTTTAGGATTTGAAGACATTGAAATCGGGGCTAGAACCGAATGAATTACTGGGCTTGCTTCATTTTGAGCATTAACATTAAAAGAAGAAATAGGAATAAATGGCATTACAGATAATGGTTGTTGAATTAATTCCTCATTTGTGGAAATAGGCTGATTATTAATGGAGAATCGACTAGTTGTGCTTGGTCTGTTTGTTCTCTTCTCTGTTTCTTCAGGAATCCTTATAGTCGAGTCTCCTTGAGATACAAGCTTTAAAAGATCAAGAAAAGAATTAATTTCATTTTCGTTAATATTTTTTTGATTCTTAAATGATTCGAATTCTTCATTAGGTATGATTAATTTCAAGGGTTTGCCTCTCATTACCAACCTTGAAAGAAATCTCCTCCACAATGATATGTCAACAGTGTTGAAATTGTTAATCTCAATAGTGTTTATAACACGATTCTTCGTTAGAATATCAGTAAGCTCGAAAATTAAAGATTCATCGAATACATAATTCAGTAATCGAATTGTATTAATTGATCTATTCTCACGCAGAGCCCCGATTGTTGTAAAAAGTCCTGATGAAGACATTGCTTTATTTCCGATAGCAGATAGAGATATATCAATGATATACTCATTAAATTCAATAAACTCGTTAATATCAGCAATTATATCATTTTTTGCAGTGAAACACCCATCCAAAGAGAGTTTTCGGAGTTCTGTTATTCGTGATATAAAAACCAAAAAGGAAGAAGTCACCTTATTCTCATTCCAAATCAATTCAAAAAGCTTACACCCATATAAATTAACAATTTGGGAGAAAAAATCATTCCATTCTCTGTTATCAATCAATGCCCTTGATATTGAAAGAGAAGCAGAAGAAAGAGATCCATATGATTTCAAAACAGATATTAGGCTTTCGGATGTAAATGCACAATCATCAATTATAAAATTCTCGAGTTTCCTTAGAGGAAAATCATTTGGTATAGGTCTGAGAAAAGAATTTTTTGACAAATCCAGGGTTATTAAACTTTTCAACGGATTTGATACTAATGATCCAAACAATTTGGAGATCTCAATTTCACAATTAGATAACGTGAGTGATGTGAAATTAAAACAATTAAGGCAAATAGTATTAAAGTCCATTATTGATGAATCAATGAACCTGACACATAAAATTGATTTGTAATTTTTCGATTGGCAAATCACAGACAACAATTCTTCTGGTTTAAGTCCTTTCAATGCTCTGATAAATGAAAGGTTAGTTAAATTCCAAATATCAAGAAACTCCTTAATACAAATAAGGCTATTTGAGTTAATTTCACTGTTTTGGAATATTATATGCTTAAGTTGGGATTGCGAATTCTTCTTTAATGCATCCATTACATGATAGAATTTATCACTCATTAATTCTTTAAGGTGTATTGTATGTATAAAAGAATTGATTGTTAGGCACCTGGATATATGAAGCCAACCTTGGCCATCACTTGTTTGAGGATAAATTATAATTCTTATCCTGGGATCTGCTACAAGTGAAAAAAGGAGATTATCATAATACATTTCAAATCCTTCAAAAGAGCAAAGATCTATTGTATCAACAAGTTTCTTTAAAACTAAGCTAAACTTGTTTAAAAAGGCTATCGACGGTATCTGCCCTAAGCCAAAAAGCCTTGAACGGAATCTCATTAGTGCCGCATATTGTGAAGGAACAAATGCCTCTGGTTTAAAAGATTGCGATTCAACAATTGGTCTTTCGGATGGTGAAAGTATATTGAAAACATGGAATAAAACAGTGTTCACGATTTCTTGTGCATCTTTGTGCCTAAAAACAATGCTTCCATCTTTATAAATAAACTCAATAATTCCAGGTTTTGTTTGGACAACTTTCTCTAATGAAAACCACCTAAATGCTCTTGATAAAGAGATATTTTTGGAAAACGTATTACCTTTATACAGAGCTGTACCGGTTTCATTGCATTCCAATAATCGATGATCAAATGATCCTTTAGTGTTAATTTTGTCACCCCAAACCTTACAAAACACAATTGGCTGACAAAAAGATTCATAATTCCAGGGTTTTGGAGAAGAACCAATATCTGTTGCCATAAAAATCACCAAAAAAATGATTTTATATATCTTCTTCAACGTCAGGAAGGTTCTCATCATCATATATGATTTCTTCTTCTTCTTCATATTCATATTCATGAGTATTATAACTGTTTGGTGGCTTATCGGCAATTCCTAATTTGGATAGTGACGAAATTGGCTTAGCTTGAGGATTTAAAATTGGTGGGGTTATCTCTTCATCATTATAGTCTTCCTCTTCATCTTGTTTAGTAGGAATTTTGAAAGGAGGGATTTGATTATTTTGTCTTTCTAATTCACTTGAATGTACCATTTCATACGAGTAATCATCATTCTTTTGAATTGGTTTTTTGTTAGTTGAAGGTTTGGTTTCAATAACTTCTTCTTCATAATACTCTTCTTCATAAATTTCTTCAGGTTCTGATTCTTGAATTATCTTTTTGGTTAATGAAGTTTTTGTTGATAATAATCCCGCCGCTTTTGATTTTTTGTCTAACCCAGAGCTCATTTCGTCATTCTTCCCAGCATTTGATGAGATATTCTTGTTCTTAGATCTATCAAGACTTTTTACACTGAGAACATCACTTCCAGATTCTTGTGAATTAAGCATTGGGCCACTAAATTGACTAATTCTGGACTTGTTCTGAGACTTATTCGATCCATGAGATTCAAATTCTTGAGAAAAGTTGCTGCTTTCTTTCCTCACAGAACCGCTATTTTCATTCTCAAATACCCTAATCCGCTTTCCTTGACGAGTCATTAATTGGTATGTACCATTTTCTGATGTAATTGAATCAAAATCATTCATTATTGTACTTTCACTATCACTTGTACATAAACTCTCATTATCTTTAGCCTGGTTTAAGGCATTTTCAAGAGCTAGATAAACAGGATAGTATAATGGATGTGATTGCTCTTTTCTAAATGGAATTATTGATAGAATGGTATGAACTTCAGCTAATTTATCATGAAGTATCATCTTAATAAATTCTAACTCTTCATTCTGAACAATAGCAAGCTTGAATTGCTTAATATTCATGACATGATCAATAATCTCACGAGATAATTTCCTTGTGTTTGAGTTTTCTCCCTTCTTTTGGAGCTCTTTCCATATCAAAAGCATTCTCTTTTGTAGTAGTTTTGAATGCTCTGGTTTATTGAATGTAGCATTAGGTAATATTGACAAAAACAGTAATGTCCAGAAAACCAAAACAGTGTCAGAGGATTTGTTTTCTTCAATAGCAAAAAACGCTGTTTGGAGCACATAAAGTGCCGAGTCTTTCATTTTCTTAATATGTCTAAACAAAGCCATGACATCATTGTTCTTTAAAAGAGAAATATTTTCCAGACACCATCTTGGATCCAATAAAAATATCAATCTTCCAATTAATTCTGGCCATACGGATGGAGCTGTAGGATCCATTAATAGTAATGATGATACTTTACATCTAATGTATGGTAACAACATACCTTTTGTATGCAACAAAGCTAATAAATCATTTGCATCATTCTTTGTGAGACTAGGTATGCTTAAAGTGACATCTACAAATGATATATCATCAGGTCGGATGATATTCACAAGTTCTTCCTCGTTTCTAATGTTGATCCATCTTAAAACAGATGGAGGAATCCTATCAGATGCGATGGGATCAACATTTTCATCTAAAATAAGTTTTCCAAACGCTTCATTTTGTTTGTTAATGGAGACTTCTCGCCCTGCACTGATTTTATCCCATAATTCAATTTCACAAATGATTGTTTCCTTATCTGTCAAAATAGTTAATCTCTCATTAAGAGAAAACACCGCAGTACATTTCTCGGGAGCAGATCCTGCCCTTTTTTTGGTTAAAACGCCAGTAACAGATTTATAAGGCAAATGAATACCATGCGAGTACAAAGATCTATAATCCGGGTTCGATAATCCTGGAATAAGATAAGTTGCCATCTGCCGGATCAAATCTCCTTTTGCTTCTGGGTTTTCATTAATTCCTTCTAGCAATCCACGAATAAGTCCTTCTGTTCTCTTCTTATATAGCCTTGGAACATGATGGCTAACGATATTTCCATTTTTTCCAATCGTTAATGGTTTGATTATCCCCTCAACTTGTGTTTGATCAATATCTAGCTTAGGAAACTCGTTTTCCATTATTAAATCAGAATCATTTTCGAAATTAAACGGAGAATTATCTCCAAAAACAGAAATAGCTGTTTGAGATTGTGAATTTTTCAGCTGATTAATAACATTTGGAATCATTTAAAACTGAAACCGAAAAGGCGTTTAGGAATATTCTTTTTTTTTCGAAAATTGGAGTGAATTGCTCCTTAACATGATTGGTACATGTGAATACACAGGTATTTCGAAATCTAAAAAAATCGTTATTTGTTGTCATGAGTTGGGTTATTGATTCTGCTTTTTCCATACATACCGGGACTGCATATTTTATGTATGATAAGTATTTATATGTTGGGAATGATGATTTTGATATTCGGGTATGGAATACAGAAACGTCAACGTTGTATAGAAAATTACCTGTTGACAGGAAAAAACAAAGCGGACACACCAGTAAGATTACCGGATTTGCATATTCATCGAGGTACGATTTATTATTTTCAAGCGGATTTGATGGTTGTATAATAACTTGGCATGGAGCTACAATGGTGTATAAGTATCAACATTTTCACCCCTCAAAAAGCAGGTTCCCTTCAGCTATTTATTCAGTTTACTTTTGTGAAGAATCGGAGATTCTCGTTGTTGGATTAAAGGGAGTTTTACTGTCTTTTGAGCTTTCATCAACTATAATGTCACAATTAGTAGCTAATGGTGATGCTTGTCCCTTTTCTTTGCGCCAATCTGTTCAAATTCACGATGATGTTATTCATCAGATTATCGGGTATCAAAAAAAGATCTTCACTGCTTCCTACGACAGGAAAATATGCTCTGTTCAATTACTTGATCTCAGTGTATGCAAAATTATCACCAAGTTACAGATATCTCCATCAATCATTCTTTCGCAACCAGGATCTCAAACAATCATTGTGGGCGATTTATCAGGATTTGTCAGATGTTTTTCCTTTGAAGGATTGTTTTTGGGATCATATATGGAAAACCTGGATGGTGGTGTTAGTTCAATGATTTTTGATAACTCTTTGCAATTATTATGGATCATTTCTAAAGGAGGATCAATTCACCTTATTGATACTATGTTTAATGGAACTGAAGTAACTAACAATTTTCCATTGTTTGATAATTTGCCTATGGCTGGAATGGGAAAGCCCTCATTTGAAGTTGTAATGGGTAATGGTTTTAATACACAAATCACGGCAATTGTAAATCACAAATATGTTTATACATGGAAGTGGTCTTCGACAAATTTCTCATTTAAAATACCTTTGAAGTCGCCTCCATCAATACCCTTACTTGCAATTGAGTATAATCACCAGAACAAGCAAGTATGTTTGCAAAAAAATCCTTCATCAAAATCAACTTTCACCCCAATGCCTATGGATCAATCATTTGATTGTTCTTTGTTCTCTTATGGTTTTAATGTCATAGTTGGTAATAATGGAATAAATGCATATAGACCTCTAACAGGGTATATTTATCAGAGTGATCAGTTCATTGAAAAAAACGGTGTTACAGCAATGGTATTATGCCCAAATGAATCTGTATTTGTTGCATCTTTCAGTGATAGCACAATCATAGCCTATTCGCTCAACACATTGAAGTCGGTTTTTGAAAATATGATTGAAGATTGCTTTATCAATGCTATGTATGTATATGATTCTTTCATTGTGGCTATCGGATCTGACAAAAGCTTGTCATTATGGGATCTCCATGAGTGTTTAGATATGAAATCGAGAAGAGATAGGATTCACGATTATCAGATTACTGCTTCAGCCATATCAATTCCAAATCAGACTTTTCTAACCTGTGATGAAGAGGGATATGTCAGGGTGTGGACATTGAAGCCAGGTGAAATATCTGAGTATTTATTGCTTGATCATTCTCAGTTTGGGGCAATAGATGGCTGTGTGTTTTCTTCATCAAATGAAATGTGGATATGCTCTAGCGAAGATGGAATTATTAGAGGTTGGCTGACCAAGTCTCCGTTGGGAGCTCCAGTTTTCTCATTTTCTGTATCTCCATGCACTGCAACTGCGTTATCAGCAGGGCCTGATAATGACCTATTTATCGGAGTTGATGATAAAACAATCAGGCTAGTATCTTTGTCCAACCAAGAAGAGAAGGCCATATATCTTGGTCATACAGATTTGATAACAAGAATCATATCTCCTGCCAATTCAAATAGATGGATATCACTTCAATGGAATGGAGAGCTTCATTTTTGGAAAGGATATCAATTTATTGGAACAACAAAGAATCAGCCTCTGAAAAATTCTGCTATTACAAGTACATTGAATACGTCTAGGCTCCCTAAATTGCCTCCAAAATCCGAATCTCGCCAAGGTGGAAATGGGTATTCATCCTTGAGTATAGAAAAACCAGTATCAGCATATGAAAAAAGTATGAAATCCTTATTAATTAAGAGAAGAGAACAAGAACGACAGGCGAGGGCTGAAAGAAAAACTCCTCTCTATCAAAGACTTGTTCAATTAACTTCCGCAGTTGAAAAAGCTATTATCGATATAGATAACGAGAAAGCAAAGAATAAAACTGTTATTTAACTATTTGCACAATAGTTTTCAAATATATTGAAAGTGGAATCAATGTTTTAAAATCAATCACAACTCTTTCTGATTATTAGATAAATACTATTTCTTTTAGAATTTGATTTCTCTTTTAGTGGACAGAATTGACATGTTCCCATATAATCAGAGTTTGATTCAACTTTTGGACCATATGGTTGTGAATTCAGATACTCAAATTTTTTTCAATGACCCAATATGTATCTAAAATTGTATAAATACTAGGCTTTTTCTTCTGATTCAATATAGTGGAGACTATTGCTCTTAAATTGGGTTTTCATTTCAAATATTTCTGGTTTTCAAGATGAATGAACTTAGGGATGTTAATTGGGGTATAAAAAATCAATTTGGGGGACATTTTTTAAAAAATTGGGGTCAAGTTTCTGACATAAAAAAAAATTTTTTTCGGATGATTTTTTGGAATGCTCTCCCCACTCACCATTAAAATACAACAATTTTTTGTAATATTTTTTATCTTTGAAATCCAATAATCACGGAGATTTGCATACTTTTTGGATAG
>Ga0074193_1001430_pt1 | contig 29049 bp, 31 predicted proteins | sample EPASupsiteHSE605_FD_64523 | JGI IMG/M metagenome (GOLD analysis project Ga0074193, IMG submission 64523) | Bioremediated contaminated groundwater from EPA Superfund site, New Mexico - Sample HSE6-05 | ecosystem: Environmental > Aquatic > Deep subsurface > Groundwater > Contaminated ... | reverse complement strand
TTGGTAAAATGTTTCTAAAATGGTTCGTAATCCTATCAGTTGCATTGCTGATCCTGTTCGCTTGGGGAGGCGCATTTAAGGAGGACGTTGCAAATTCCCTAATGGGGATGCTGATATTATCGGCGTTTTTAGCTCTAGCCTTTTCTTATTCTATTAAGACAGTTAGGGAGAGAGGGACGCATAAGTCTTTTAGGCACACGCCCTTTCAACCGAAAACGAAAAAGGATAGATTCGGATATGCGGCCATAGTATTGTTTTTGCTTGGAATGATCCTGAACAACAGCGCCCGAATGGGAGGCGATATTACAATGGGTATTATTGGCGATACTCTTGCTTTCTTTGGCCTTGTTTGTGGCATAGTTTGGCTCATCTTGATGATCAAAGAAAAAATAAAAAAATAACAGGCAGATTGATTATGAAAAAAATAAAAGCCGCTTTTATCGCAATACTTGGCAGGGTTTATAAAAAAAATTATATTGCTATTCTTGGTGAAAAAATATATGAAAATAAGACCCCTTTGGTTTACCGAATTGCCAAGCGCAATCCCGAATGGCTAAGAGAACAAATAAAATTAAAAATGAAGAGGGATGGGATATCTAATAAGGATGCAATACAACAACTTGAGTTTTTCGGTGAACGTATAGGAGGAAAGGATACGTTGTAAGGAGTATTGATCTTGGAAATCCTCACATAGAAAGCATCTGTGAAGTTGAAGAAAAAGAGTTTTTGTTCAATGCGAGTAAGAAAAGATACGTTTGTGCTAGACTGGGTGTATGACAATGGTGGTCGCTTGCCAGTTTGAAGATGGAGCAATAATTATCTCTGATAGCAGGGCTTCTTATGAGTTGCCAAATGGTAAACTAATGCCAAATGATTCTCTCCAAAAAATTTTACCAATAGGGAAAAATGGGGTATTTTGCTATGCAGGGTCAGTTAGTATTGCAAATAAAGCTTTACAAAAGCTCGGACTTCTTAATAGAAATAAAAAGCAGTATCAATATCTTGATTCTATAGTAAATAAACTCCCAGGATTATTAAGATATGCCTTCAGCTCAAGCTCTCAAAGAGAGAAAGATGGCGCATTGTCCGTGATTATTGGCGGCAAGCTTTTGTCTGGAGAAATTAAATTTTTTGTTTTGCAGTCACCCCATTTTAATCCCAATATTATCAAAGATTTTGACATAATAGGTTCAGGTAGCGTCGTTAGGGAGTATCTGAAAAGAGAAATTAAAAATATTCAATCCTTAAAGGACTTCAAGGCTAGATTTGATAGTTTGAGAACTTGCTTGGAGTCTGCTCTTTCTAAATACGAGGTTGATTCTGTTGGGGGAATGCTTCAGGCAATTATGATTTGTAAAGATGGAATTAAACCATTTTTTTATGGGTATATAGATTTGAATCCACTGAGCCCTCCTAGCTCAGCTCAGATTGAAATGGAGAATGGTGTTTGGACACAGCACAATAAAACGACAGATGAAAGGACCGTCATTATTACGCCAGGAAAGCTGCTTCCCAAAAGAGCTACCGAGGAAAGATTTTATGATTATAAGGCTCCCGATAATAAGAAAAACCCACATTGGCATTTAAATTATTTCATAACATCTACGGATATAGAAACTTCTACTGGCAGTATGAAATTTCATAATCCAACCACTATTGTAAGTTCGTTTAGCTATCCAGTTTCGTTTGATGCTATGTTGGGCATCGGTTTTTGGGGCACAGCAGGCAAAAAAAATCTTACTATATCTTTGGAATTTGATGGTAAAAAACAAAAGATAAAGGACATCCCTTTTGATATTCCAATTTTTCCCGAAGACGTAGATTTGCAAGAGAATATTTCTTTTATTATAGAAAAGCCAGGGCTTTATATTATAGAAGTTAAAGTAGGAGAAGTTATTCTTGCGAGGAGAGCGATGTTCTTTAATCAGATATTAGAAGACCCGAAATCACACGATGATGAGGTTCAATTTGCTATAAAAGTTAACGAGCAATCTTTGGACAACCTTATAAATAGCGTAGACCCCTTAGTAGAAAGCGGAAAGGCTGAACTTGTATATTTTTTCCTGTGTGAAAATTGCCTGGAAAATCAATCAATTCTTTCCGTTCATAATCAATTTTGGATAGCTTACTGGGAAAAATATCCTTTACCGTTACAGTGCTACTTGGCAACTGCATTTAGACTGGCAAAAGGAAAGCACGTTGTAAGAGTTGATTTAGTTGATGCTGCAACTCGCAAATCTTCTGAAATTGATTCTGCGAATATTGAGTCTAGGTCTAGCTGTTTAATAACTCCTATTCATTCAAAGACCGTCATTCTTGTTCCCAGGCCAGGATATTATTTTATAAATATTTATGTTGATAATAAAATGGTGACATCAAACATTTTAATAGCTGAGTTGAGTAAAGCTCAATTTTCCTTCTCTCTCTTTCAAGAGCAAGAAAATGAAGTAAAAAACGGGCAACTTCTTTTGGCACCTAAGCGAGCTATTTTCCCTAAATAATAATCTTAAAAATGTATGAAATATCACATTTTAGCAAAAATAGTCGGGCCATATCTACCAGAAAATTTTTCTATCGCGAATATTACCATTAAGAAAGAATCTTTTGATGATTTGCCAGATTACCCAAATTTGCCATTTAGGGATATTTCAATAGAGGAACATTTAATTGGCAAGGGGGTTAATTGTCGCATAGGCTATCCTCACGATAAAATTAACATTAAAAGTTTTAACTCTGATTATTTAATTACAGTTATTATTGAAGAAGAAAACCCTAGAGAAGCTAAGGAAAAAGCCTTGTCAAGAATTGAGCATCTTGTGGAATCTTTGAATATAGCCTCATTAGGGAAGGAGAAAATTGTGCGAGGGAAAGTTATGGATAGAAGCGTCAATGGTGTTTACCAATATGAATTTTTGGGTGTTTATATAAAACAGAATGGCGGATTGTATAAAATTAAGTTGCCCTTCTTAAGCTCTGCTGTTAATTTTTTTCCAGAGGAGATGGACGAGGAGCTAAAGGAAACCACTTTAGATATTTTAAAATGTAACGACCCTGTTTTGATTAAGGCAACTAAATATCTAAGGAGGGCTAAAGAATTTAGCTATGAACATCGTTCTGAGATTGAATTTTTTCTTAATTCTATGAAGTGTATAGAGCTGATTTGTCTTAAATTTTATCCAGATAAAACAAAAATTAAAACCAGTAAGAAATCCAAGAGGATGACATTTAATGAACGCTTGGATGGTGCAAAAGACAAACTTAACAACTTAGAAGGTGTCAAAGACATATTGGGTATCAGTGGTGAATATTGCAAATATGTGAAAGATGCTTGGGATAGTAGAAATAAATGTGATTACGCACACGCAACAGAATACGAAAGGATGATACCGCTAGTTGGTTCTTTGAAGGTTAATGAAACCGCTTATCATTTTCTCCTGAAATATGTACAGCATTTAAAAAAAGAAGAGCCGAATTGTTTTTGGAGAGATGATGATTTGAACGACGAGGATTGGTGGATAATGTTCAGATAAAAATAATTTTTGAAACAAAAAAATTCTTGTTTTTTATTAAAGATGGCAAGTTAATGGCTATATTAAATAACTCGGACAATATAAGTAGTCCAGCTATTCATAATATCAGAGTTGCCTTTAGCAGAGTTGATAAAATGATTAAAGAACAGATTCGTCAAAAAGAGTTTAAGAAAAAGAAGAAGCAGAGCTAGTGTGCGGCAATAGTTCCAGCTCCTGCATCATCTGAGCAAAGTTTAACTTACAAAACATATCCACTAGGGGGAGCCACATGGGATTTGCGTCGCCGATAGCGGCGCTTTTTCTTTTTCTTAAGCGTTTCTTGGGAGGTTCGAACGTGCTCAAATTTTCCTCTTCCGGATTTGAGACGAGAATCATCGGCAGAAGCGCGGAATCCGTGTTAATATCGACTTTTTTGTCTTTTAGGAGGAGGTTCGAACCTAGAGCGGACAAAATGATTTTGCGAGCATGCTGGCCTCGCTCAATGAAGGCTTCCTGCGCGTCACTGGCAAATTTGAGAACATTATCGGCCGTCTCCAGCCAGCTGTCGACTCGGCTGTCCGTATCGTTCAAAAGTTCGTGTAGTTTGGCTTTTTCCTGATTAGTCTTGGACTTTTTGCGTGTAAATTCTTCTTCGCTTATTTCCCCGGCCGCGCGCATATCAATAAGCGCGTCCAGTTTCTGGACGCAAGCTTCGTAGTTTTTCTGCTGGTTGGCCAGAATGGCGTTTCGATCTTCAGCCTCTCGTCCGTTTTCATTTTGCAGCCACTTCATCGCCCAGTCGTGAAACTCTTGCGGCGGCCGCACTCGAGCCAGCGTATTTTTGACCTGTCTCTCCAGCTCTTTCACTTCGATGCATTTCTGACTGCACGGCCCCTTTCTTTTCGTACAGTGATAATAAGTGTAGTGATGAATATTCCCGTTCTTATTTTTCTTAACTTTATTTTCCGCCGTCACCATAGCGCCGCATTCGCCGCAACGAATCATTCCAGTATAAGCGAAAGTATGCGTTTCCGGTTTCGGCTTGCTGCCTCGGCCGAGAAGCGCTTGGACGCGATCATATTCATCGCGAGTGATCATCGGTTCGTGTTTGCCCTTGTGCCAGTTCCCGCTGCCCTGCGGCCATTCGAACCAGCCGTAATAAAAAGAATTATAGAGGACTCGATAGAAACCGCTGCGGGCCAGCTTTTTCAGTCCCCATTTTTCAACAGCAATTTCATGAACTCTCGGCGCTGTGTAAGTGCCGCTTAAAATCATATCGAACATTTTTCGGACAAGTGGGAACATTTTCGAGTCTTTGCGAATAGTTTTGAATCCTTTTTGCTTGTCTGGCGTATTCATGTATCCGATCGGCGCCGAGCCCGGATGCCAACCGAGCTCCACCTTGCGTCGGAGCCCTCGTTTCACATCAATTCCCTTATTATCATTTTCCAGTTTCGCCTGACTACATAAAAGATTGAGCAAAAATTTATCATTGGGCGTATTCTTGAATGGCTGGCCCGGCGTTTTTATTTCCTGCAGTTTATTCTGATCCATTAGATAAACAAGATAGCCAGTGTCCACAGAATTTCGAGAAAGTCGATTCGGGTGCCAGGCCAGGATACCATTGGCTTCGCCCTTCTCAATCCGCTTTATCATTTCATTGAAAATCTCCCGGCCCGGCGCTTTGGCCGAATATGATTCTTCAAGCAAGCTCACAACTTGGAGTTTTTCACGTTTGGCTAGTGATTCCAACTCGCCCTTTTGCGAATCGATTGAAAGCACTTGGCGATCTTCCTGCTCCGATGATTTTCGCGCGTAGAGAAAGTACTTTAATTTTGGCTGCGCTTCTTGGTTCATAGTTTAGTTATTTTTAAAAAGCGGCGTTGAATTTTCGTATTGCAGCAAGTTTCCGCTATTGGAGATAAACATGCGCACGGTCGGGTATTTCGGTTCAGCTTCGAGCTCAGCCGGAAGTTTATAATCCTGATCTTCATAAATCCATTCCCACCGATCGTTATCGCCTTCTTTGGAAACAGCCTGCACCTTAAATTTATTTTTTACAGAAGAATATATTTCCGGCATGGCACGTTCCAGATATTTTTCGCCGATAGTTTTAATTTGTTCATCGCTTATCAAGGGAGAGAATAAAGTACTCTTTGAGTCATCGCAAGTTGCTTTTCCTTTTGGATAAACCAGTCCGACGTTTACCACTTCGTGTGTTTTTGGATACACTTCAAATCTGTAGACCTCGCAGGTATCAGCTACGAATTTTGTTGACTCGTAAATATTCGCTGTTCTTTGCCATTCTTGCGGTGTGGTTATGTGACTGCCGCCACCTTTTGGAAGCGGTTCGCTCACTCCGACAGTGAAATTTGACGGTGCTTGCGAACTTATAAAAGTCACCGGGTAGTTTTCTTCGCCCATAAAATTGGCGATAGCTGTTTCGTCTTGCTTTAAGTCTTCCGGTGATATTATTGTCTCTTTTTGTTCCTCCTTCTGGGCTCCGGAATGGCTCGAAAACGGTGCTTTCTTTGCTCGGAGGTTATAAACCCCGATGATCGCCACAACAGCCGCTACGACGGCAATTATGGCAATAACTTTTGTGTTTTTTGTCATACGCTTTTTCATTAATTATTAATGGCTGACTAAGTACAACATGGATCCAAAGCCGAAAAAAGTCAAATGCTCAAATTTCCTTTATTTTACTGGTTTTTTATAGGTCTTTTGTTTATTCTACCTTAAATTCCGATGAAGTTTCAGTGAAGAGTTGATGAAGTGTTTTTTTTCAAAATTTACCCTAGTTTTGCCCCGATTTCACCCCGATTGATTCTCCCTGATTCCGCCTTTGTTTTAATTGTATTTTCCCTAAAATCCACCCAAGTTTTGCCCAAGAGTTGCCCAACCCCATTTTATCAAAAAATTTTCAAAAAATTGGTGTATTATTTATACTTTCTTATTATTTTTTTCTTATTGACTGCTTCTTATTATGGGGCTCATGATGGTCTCCGACCGGGGTTCTCTATGGACTTTGCCCAGGGTTCACTATGAACCCTGGGCTTTTGAAGAGTTTGGGGTTGATTCGATATATCGTTCCGGACCGATGTCCGCGTTTGGAAGCGTCGATTTTTGTTTCGATTAGCTCGAGCCGCAACAACTTTTTCCGAACGCGTTTGCAAGTCGATTGGCTGAATCCATAGGAAGCAAATCCGCGCTCTTTGTTTCCACGAGTCGTGAATAATGTGTCGGTATGCCAAAACCATCCGCCCTTGTCGGCGTAACGGTTGGAAAGATGACAAAGCACCATGAAAAAATCACGTTCGGCATGAGTTAGCGCACGACGTAACTTTTGATCGTCAATCGGTATGTGCGGTACCAAAAAGAAATTTACATTTTTATCGGGTGTTTTCGGGTTCGATTGATTCATATGGTTCACTAATTATTTTGGCTACTTTTTCACTAATGGCAGTTTCGACTTGTCGGCCGACTGCCTGATCAATGGGATGAAAAATATTAATATTTTGATTGGCTACTTTTCGGGTGGGATAGACCAAGCGATAGCCGCCATCTCTGCGGCTGAAAACGGCGACCGAGCCCATCCAAAATTTGTCGTCCAACACGAACGAAACAAACCCGAGGAGGCCGTCCTTGGGTTTCACCGGATAAAATTGGATTTCACTAATTTTCGTTTGATTGGTATTCATGATTGTTCACTAAATTTTTCCCTAAATCATCGATGGAAGGTTCACCCATGTAGGTGATTTTATATAGTTTAAAAAGATTATTGGCACGTTCACACGCTTGGGCATCGGAAAGCTGCACGCCGTAGCGCTTTTCATAGAGTTCTTTGAATTCTTGAATTGCAAGTTGAGGTAACATAAAAAGGCTGACCCAATCGTGGGACTAGCCTTTATCTGTCTTTTCAAGTTCTAATCAGATCAATTCGAGGCACCTTAGCCTGCGAAGGGAAATAAAAAACGAGACTACAACTTATGCCATCAAAACCCGACCATTGATTTGGTCAAAGTTTTTGATAACAGAAGCCATAGCCCCGTCTCGTTTAGTTCCGATTGATCGGAACGCCGTCAGGCAAACTTTCTATATTTGTAGTTTTATTTTAGCAAATCACGTGAAGCTGTCAACACAGTCTTTTTATAAAGCCAGAAGTTGACAAGAAACTGACGGAGATCAATGGTTGATCATCCGGCATTTTTCGCATTGATAATATTTTTTACCTTGCACTGAGGAATAATAACGAAACTTATCTCCCCCGCAATTCCAACAGCCGCCTTCCAGTTTGAATGTCCAACATCTCGGCCGGTTAACGAGTTTTGGCCGTTTATGAAGCGGGATTTTGGTGATTTCTTTTTTCATATCTACATTATGACAAAATACGGCGATTTTGACAATTCATCGTGGAAGAGCTTTAAGCAGTCTTAAAAAGGCACATTATACGAAAAATTGTAGGTTCTTGACTTATATTCATATATTTGCTATTATCTGGGCGTAACCAATAATTACTCAAAACTATGATCCGTTCATTTTCCTGCAAAAATTTTTATTCTTTTGCGGATGAGAGCGTTGCTAATTTTGTTGTTAATGAAAAAGCGCCAAAGAAGGAAAGCTATATTGATTCATTAGCCGGCGATCGTGTTTCAAAAGCGCTGGTTGTCATCGGGCCAAATGCTTCGGGCAAAACAAATCTCCTGAAGGTTTTGCCGTTTTTGAAGTGGCTCATTATTGATTCCTTTAAAACTGATCCGGGAGCAAAAATTCCAGTCAGGCCGTTTTTGTTCCATACCTTGGAAAAGAAGCCGACGGAATTATCCGTCGAGTTTGAAATTGATGGAAACATATACAATTATTTTTTTTCCTTGGATGAAAACAAAATTTTATATGAGGAATTGAAAGCTAAGAGCAAGACAAAACAAAAGTTGACGACCAAGACGCTTTTTATCCGGGAGTGGAACGACAAAAGTGGAAAATATGATTTCAATGACAAAGGATTTGATTTGCCAAAGGGGTTTGAGAATGAGAATTTTCTGCGAAACAATGCCAGCGTGATAAGCGCGGCCATCCGGCTCAATCATGACAGAAGCCAAGTGATTGGAAATGCTTGGCAAAAAGTTGAAACAAATGTTGTTGAGGCCGGCTGGTTGGGCGATCATCTTGTGAGAGATAACAAAATCAATTTTTTTGATGCGCTTGGATTTTTCAGCGATAATGAAAAATTAAAAAAAGAGGCAGAAAAACTCCTAAAGCGTTTTGATATCGGGCTGGAATCTTTCGATATTAAAAAAGAAAAAAAGGAAAACGGGTTTTCAATAAATGCTAAGGTCGTGCATTATTTTGAGGAAAATAAATATGAATTACCAATACACTATGAGTCCTCTGGAACTCGGCAACTTTTCATTTTGCTAAAAACAATCTTGCAAGTTTTGGCCAACGGAGGCATTGCAGTCATCGATGAATTGGATGTAAATTTGCATCCGGAAATGATTTCGGCTCTTTTTGATTTGTTCATATCCCCCGAAACCAATCCCGAAAATGCTCAAATAATTTTCAGCACGCACAGCCATCGCATCTTGAGCGATTTGGATAAATACCAAATTATTCTTACTGCGAAAAATGAAAAAGGCAGCAGTGAAGCATGGCGCCTGGATGAGATGAAAGGAGTGCGCGCGGATGATAATTATTATTCCAAATATATCGCCGGGGCTTATGGGGCGGTGCCGCAAATAGACTAAAAAAACAACATGAAAAATCGAAAGCAAATACGAAAAGCCAAACATACAATCCTTTTTTATGTCGAAGGCTCATCGGAGGAAGTGTTCTTGAAATATTTGCGCAGAGTCTATGCCAGAAACAGCGGAGTGGCGGTGACAATCAGAAACGGGCAGGGCGGATCAGCGGATGGGATTGTACGGAGAGCCAGCTGTTATCCGGGCGGGTTTGATAAAAGGGTCGCCGTTCTGGATAATGACAAGTCAAAAAATGAAATGGAAAAAGCCAGAGAATTGGCGAAGGCAGGTGGTGTGTTTGTGATTGAGAATAGCCCCTGCCTTGAAGCTCTCCTACTACGGGTTTTGAATGGAGGGAAAATTTTGGAGGATAGCGATTCAAAATATTACAAAAAAGAATTCGAAAAAAAACACATCTGCGAAAGCAAACGATGCGATATTGACGAGTATGCCAAAATTTTTCCAAAAAATATTTTGGACGGCAATCGGAAGAAAGTAAAGGAATTGGGTGAGATTATTGGGTTGATGGAGGGGAAGAAATGAGAAAAGCATGTAGCGATTTTGTGGATTTTCTCATTAAAATATAGGCAAAGGCTTTATTCAAGGTAAAAAATCATGTAGCGGGCATGTAGTAAAAATTTTGTAACTTGATTATAGCGAAAAATAATTTTATGGCAAATAAATCATCAAATAAAAATTTACACAAGGCTAGCCAGGCAAAGAACGACGAGTTTTATACCCAGTATGGAGATATTCAGAAAGAGATTGAAGCGTATTTGGAATACAATCCCGATGTATTCCGTGGCATGATCGTGTATTGCAATTGCGATGATCCGTTCGAGAGTAATTTCTTTCGCTATTTCGTGCTCAATTTCAAAAAGCTTGGATTGAAACAACTCATCACTACCAGCTATAAGCCATCGCCTGTAGCCAACACGCAGCTGAGTTTGTTTGGCGATGATAAAACCCTCGCAAAATCAAAAGGTCGGCCGAAGATAAATGCCAACAAATTCATTATCAACGAAGTGCACGATATAGACGGCGACGGTGAGTTCAACTTGAAAGATGTAGCAAAGCAGTTAAAGGAAAATAAAAACAACGAATGGACACCACTAGAAGGCGATGGCGATTTCCGCAGTGACGAATGCGTCGGTTTGCTAAAACAATCTGACATCGTGGTAACAAATCCGCCGTTCAGTCTTTTTCGCGAATATGTTAAGCAACTTTTTGATTACGATAAAAAGTTCGTAATTATTGGCAATAAAAATTCAGTAACGTATAAGGAAATTTTTCCGTTGATTAGAGATAATAAAATATGGTCCGGAAAAACAGAATGGTCTGGTGGATTATGGTTCGTAACAATGGATGACAATGATGTTGATAAGGTGATCGACGGTGTCAATATGAAAAATGTTTCTTCCGTTTGGTTTACAAATCTCGACCACGGACGCCGTCACCAACCATTACCACTTATGACAATGGAAGAAAATTTGAAGTACAGTAAACATAAAGAAATTAAAGGCAAAAAAGCATATGATAAATATGACAATTACGATGCCATAGAGGTGCCGTTCACTGATTCTATTCCCAGCGATTATGACGGCGTGATGGGTGTGCCAATCACCTTTCTTGATAAATATAATCCTGACCAGTTTGAAATTTTAGGGGCTACGGAAAGCGAAGGAAAAGGGTTTTCTAATGGCCTATGGAATGAGGCAAGTAAAGTCTCTCAACCCCTGGTTGGAGGTGAAAGAGTCTACAAAAGAATTTTTATTCAACACAAGAGAAAATAATATGAAAAAAGTTAAAGTATCAATTCAAGACGAAAACACTTTAGTTTTATTAGAAGATGGATCAAAGGGCGACATAATTGATCTAAAATCTATCCATGAAACTGATATCGACAAAACAACAATCGCCAATGTGGTTAATTCTATAAAACGTGATGCATTTAATGCAGAATTGAAAAAAGAAAAGGAGATTATTGAACGCGAGAATAACTTAAAATTAGAACTTAAAGAAAAAGAGTATGCCGATCGTGCAAAAGAAGACTTGTCCGAAAAAGATAAGGAAATTGCTACTCTAAATTCTAAATTAGAAAGTGTTGCAGAAACGACAGAGGCAAATGTAAGGCTGGGCGCTCTTCAGGAGAAACAGAAAATAGAGAAAGAATATCAAGAAAAATTGAATGAAAAAGATACTGAAATAAACAACATTAAGCATGAGAAAGAACTGAGTGAAGAAAAGCTCAAAGAACAAATTAAATCCACCGAAACCGCTCTTGTATCATTCAAGGAAATGCGTACAAAAATGAGTACCAAAATGATTGGAGAGTCACTTGAAGTACATTGTGAAAATGAATTTAATCGTATTCGTCATATTGCATTTCCTAATGCAAATTTTGGTAAAGATAATACAGTCTCAGAATCAGGTTCGAAGGGTGATTATGTTTATCGAGAAATAGATGAGGATGGTAATGAAATCCTATCCATTATGTTTGAAATGAAAAATGAAGATGATGGCACCGCTACTAAGAAAAAGAATAAAGATTTTTTTAAGGAATTAGACAAGGATCGACAGGAGAAGAAATGCGAATATGCTGTTCTGGTAAGTCTTCTTGAAAAAGATAATGAATATTATGACGACATTGTTCCTGTTTATGAATATAATCTTATGTATTCCATACGTCCTCAACACTTTATTGCTATCATTGGATTCCTGCGCCAAGGAAATATCAAGTCGCAACATCTTCGACGTGAAATTCATATACTTAATAATCAAAATGTTGATGTGTCAAACTTTGAAGCCAATATGAATGCATTTAAAGAGGCATTTTCAAGAAATTATGGCTTAGCTTCAAAACAATTTTCTCAAGCCATAGAAGAAATAGACAAAAGCATTGATCAATTAAATAAAGTGAAGGAAAACCTACTAAAATCTGATCGTAATTTACGATTAGCAAATAACAGAGCTACTGACCTTTCCATAAAGAGACTTACTTCCAATAGTCCAAGTGTTGCTGAGGCATTTGAAAAAATTAATAAAGAAAAATAATAATATGAAAACAACTTTAAAAACCAACATTACCGTCAAAGAAATTTGTGAAGGGTTCGTCTATAACGAATTGGAAGGTAAGGGTTTATTCGGTCTGTCTGGTAAGCTCACAATCCAGCCGGAATATCAGCGTAACTATATCTATGCTTCCGACGGTGGAAAAAGAGAAATTGCCGTTATTAAATCAATCCTTAAAGGATACCCAATTGGTTTAATATATTTCAATAAGGTTTCTGAAAAAAATCTAGAAGTTTTAGACGGCCAACAACGCATCACAAGTGTTGGACGTTTTGTATCTGACAAATTTGCCATCAAGGATGAGAACGGAATGGAGCAATATTTTGGCGGTATGGCAAAAGATAAACAGAATAAAATTTTAAAAACTACTTTGCTAATTTACGAATGCGAAGGCACTGAAACTGAAATTAAAGAATGGTTCAGGACAATAAATATTGCTGGTGTTCCACTTAATAATCAAGAGTTGTTGAATGCTGTTTATTCCGGGCCGTTTGTGACACTCGGCAAGGAGGAGTTTAGCAATAGCCAGAATGCCAATATTCAAAAATGGAGTGCTTATGTTCCAGGTAGTGCTAACCGGCAAGCGTTTTTAGCATGCGCATTGTTTTGGGTTAGCAAGGGCAACATTGGTGATTACATGAGCCGTCACCGCTACGATAAAAATATCAATGAGTTAAAAAAATATTTCAACAGTGTGATTGATTGGGTTTCCAGTGTCTTTCCAGATGTAGAAAGCGAGATGTGCGGTCTCGAGTGGGGTCGCTTGTATGAGGAATATCATAAAAACGCTTACGATCCAAAGAAAGTATCGGCTGAAGTGCAAAAACTTTACGCTGATCCGTATGTCAAAAACCGCAGAGGTGTCTTTGAATTTATTCTCGGAGATTCGGTCGATACGAAATTACTCGAGGTTCGCGTCTTCGATGAAGCAACCAAGAAAGCAGTTTATGCAACGCAGACTGCTAAGGCTAAAGCAAAAGAAAAATCAAACTGTTCGCATTGCGCCATTGGACATGATGCAAACAAGAGTAAAATTTGGAGTTTTAGCGAAATGGACGCCGATCATGTAGCGGCATGGAGCAAGGGCGGTAAAACGACGGCCAAGAATTGTGAGATGTTGTGTAAGACACATAATCGGGCAAAGGGAAATCGCTAAAGGATCGCTTTATAAATAATAAAATTGGATAAAATAATTAGCTTATCACATAAATGACAACAGTTATTGCTATATATGGCGCCATTCTTTCAACTGTCATTTTTGCGCATTCTTTGTGGCAAAAAAGGAATAGATTAAAGATTTCGTACTCGAGAGTTGATATCGATAATAAATACTACTGGTCTTTTGATGTGGTAAATATAAGTCAAAGAAGTATTTTTATAAAGAATTTTTGGTTTCAATGTGGTGATACAGCCAATGCTGTTGTGAATAATTGCGAGGATTTGGATAATATTGATATATCTGAAGTTTTAGAATTAAATCCTAATCGAGCATCAGAAGTTTTATATAGCGAAGCTGTTTTGAAAATGAACGATATCAATCCGAGATCATTTTTCGTCGAAGAGGAAAATGGGGAAAAATACTTCTTAGATAAAAAATACTATAATAAAAAGATATTCCAAACTTATATGAATAAGATGAAAATTAAATAATTTTTAAGATTTAAAATATGCTTAGACAATCTGTAAACTCATCCAATATAGAATCCATCGGATTTGATACTAGCACAAAAATGCTAGAGATCGAATTTAATTCTGGTGCTATTTATCAATACTACAATGTACCTGACGATATTTATCATTCACTAATGAGTGCGAACTCTCATGGAGAATATCTGAATGATCATATCAAGGATAATTATAGATTTAGTAGAATTAATTAATGAAAATAATTAATTTCAGTTTAAATAACTTTCGTTGCATTAACGGTGGAATAGAAAAAAATTCTATTGATTTTGAGAATTCTAATACCATATTTATTTTTGGACAAAATAATGTTGGAAAATCTACATTTTTAAAGGCGTACGATTTTTTTTACAAAGATGAGAGTCCAAAGGAGGATGATTTTTTTCAAAAAAATCAGTTGAATTTAATGGAGTTTGAATTAGAGGTGCAATTGGATGATGACGACGAAGTTAAAATAAATGAAAACAGTAAAAAAGGAGACTACCTTAAAAAAGAATATGTATCTTCTTTAAATAGGATAAAAATAAAAAGAACTTGGCAGGGATACGAAGATGGGAAGAAGATTGAACTAAAAGAAGTTAACACAACCTTAAATCCTAAAACAGGAGATTGGGATGAAAAACAATATGGTGGAATAGGATTGTTTAATGTATTTAAAATTTGTTTACCAGTCCCAATTCTTATCAAAGCTATGCCATCTGAAGAAGAAACTACCAATATATTAAATGATATATTGGCAAGTAAAGCCGATAATTTTTTAAAAGGTGGGCAGAAAAAGGAATTGAATGATGCAATAGACACATTAAACAAGCTACAAGAGAAAATGTATGACTCTCAGCATGTGGATGAATATAAAAATAATGTGAATGAACAATTTCAAAAACTTTTTGATGATATAGCTATAGATTTTAAAGAAAAAGACTTAAAAAAATTTACGCCACATTCTATTGGTAAGAAATTTGAAGTTGTATTTTGCAATCTTAATGATGATAAGACGAAAAATGAATGTATACCTGACGGATATGATAAGATTGGTCACGGAGCTATAAGAGTTGCTATGTTCACTTTGTTTTTAATGAAAGACATAGCCGAAGGTGTTAAAAGAGTTAACAATAAAAAAGGTTATATTGTGTTGTTTGAGGAGCCGGAGTTATTTTTACATCCGAAATTAACTAAAATTCTTAGGGGTTTGATATATAAAGTTAGTGACGATAGTACGCCTTACCAGCTTCTTTGTGCATCTCATTCTCCTCAAATGATAGACATAACAAAACCGAAGTCATCTTTAGTGCGAATGGTAAAATCAAAAACTGGGACGGAAGTTTTTCAAATTGGAGAAGAATTTCTCATGGATCCGAAAAGTAAGGCTATTGTTAAGCAAGAGCTTTACGAAATTATTAGATTTAATCCTTTTGCATGTGAGTCATTTTATGCGGATGAAGTTATCTTAGTTGAAGGAGATACTGAAGCTGTTTTACTGCGTGCATATATGCAAGCAGAAGAACCCCAAAAGGATATTTTTATTGTGAATTGCGGCAGTGTTAATAATATTCCATTTTTCCAGAAAATATTTTCCAAATTCCATATAAAATATCATGTTATTTGCGATACTGATGGTCATTTTACCAATAAATACGATGAGAATGGAAATCCAATATTTAATTCACATATTCAGAAAAGTATTTACGAACAAATTAAAAAAGATTGTGACGATTCCAACTATTGCGTTGGCATATTAAGAGTGCACGATGTCGATTTCGAAAATGCTCATCGAAAAATATCAGATCAAGTTTTAAGATTTGAATTTAGCGACGATGACATTAAGAGAAATGGAAAACCGTATTGTGCAAATGAATATTGGAATAAAAAACTATTAGATAAAATCAACAGTGATTCGATAGGTAATGTCCCGATAATTAAATACATTAAAGAAATTATAACTCATAAATGAAAACCCTCACCGCTTCAAAACTTTACGACTATATCAAATGTCCGCACAAAGTATGGCGGGACGCTTATGGTCCGCAAGATGAGAAAATTCAGGAAACAAATCCTTTCGTGCAGATGCTTTGGGAGCGCGGAGTGGCGCATGAGAAAAATGTCATTGCTGAAATGGGAGAATATCTTGACTTGAGTGCGGGTTCACTTGGTGAAAGATTTGAAAAAACAATAGAGGCGATAAAAAACGGGATTCCCTTGATTTATCAGGGAGTTTTAAAATTTGAAAATTATCTGGGCATCCCGGATTTGCTCAAAAGAATGCCAGACGGAAAATATGTGCCGGTGGACATCAAATCCGGCAGCGGAGTTGAAGGCGCGGATGAAGAATTTGAAGAAGAAGGAAAACCAAAACCTCACTACGCGGTTCAGCTTTGTTTCTATATCGAACTATTGCAAAAATTGGGCTTGCCGAATACCGGAACGGGAAAAATAATCGACATTCATAAAAATGAAATCGAATACAATCTCAATGCTTCCAAGGAAAAAGAGACCTAATGACATGGTGGGAATTTTACGAGCGAATCAAGAACAACACCCAAGTTCTTTTGACGAATGAGGACAGTAATAAGCCGGCCATGGCCAGTCCCTGCAAATTGTGTCCATGGCATGACAGCTGCAAAAAATGGTGCAAGGAAAACAGCGATCTTTCGAATATCTTTTTTCTTGGTAGAGCTAAACGCGATACAATTAACGAAGATTTATGCGTCAAAAAAGTTGGAGAAATATGCAAGATCGATATGTCTGATATCTTACACAGAAAAAAGAAAGATAAAAATTTTCTGAAAGGCGTGGCTGAAAAAACTTTAAGCAAAATTATAGCAAGAGCCGATATTTTGCATAACAAAAAAGATCCGGTGTTGTACAAAAAAATTGACTTGCCTCAAGTTTCCTATGAATTGTTTTTCGATATCGAGGATGACCCGACGCAGGAATTTGTCTATATGCATGGGGTCTATGAACGAAGTCCGGCAGGAGGAAGATTTATTCATTTCACAGCTAAGAATAAAACCTCGGAAGCTGAAGAAAAAGCGTTTGGCGATTTTTGGAAATATATCAGATCTTTGCCAAAAGGAGATTTCTCAGCCTACTATTATTCGCCGCATGAGCGGACGACTTATCGCAAAATGCAAAAACAATATCCGGAGGCTGTTTCCGCAGAAGAGGTTGAAAGTTTTTTTGCTAATCCAAATGTGATTGATTTGTATAATGATATAATTTTGAAACATACCGACTGGCCACTAGGCAGTTATTCACTAAAGGAAATTGCCCAATTTCTTGGCTTCAAATGGCGAGATGAAACACCGTCCGGCGCGCTTTCTATCCAATGGTTTAATGACTATTTGGAAACAAAAGATCCTAAAAAATTAGAAAGAATTTTATTGTATAATGAGGATGACTGCAAGGCGACGATGGTCATGAAAGACGCTCTTGAAAAAATGAACCGATAAATTCCTGAATTAATTCAGCAATATTTAGTATGTCATTATATTATGGAAACAAAAGGAGAAATTTTGGAAAGGCGGAAAGAAATCGAAGGCGAGATTTTGGAAATGCTGAAAGAAACTGGAAGCGACTTTGAATTTAAAGATGTCAAAGACGCGATTTTTAACGAAGAAGAACAGGATGATTTTACGCATGTTGTCGCTATGTTTGACCGGGGTAGTGATGCTTCGGAATTGAGTAATGTTTTGGAACTTGTAACGGACGCTTGGAATTATTTCCCTCATAAAGCCCTCGGCGGTATTTCTCCGGCGGAACAAAATTTAAAACAATGACAAAAATGGGCAAATCCAAATTAATATTTCTCGATGCGGAAACGACCGGCAAAGGAGTGCGTGATCGGCTGTGCCAAGTCGCCTATAAGTTTGGCGACGAAGAAACCGAGTCGCTTTTTCGGCCGCCTATTCCGATTCAAATCGAAGCTATGGCGATTTCGCACATTACGAACAAGATGGTGGAAGATGAAGAATCGTTTATCGGTTCGGAAATGCATGTAAGACTATCGGATATTTTTAGTAAAGATGCTATTTTGGTCGCGCATAACGCGCAATTTGATGCCGAAATGTTGAGAAAAGAAAATATTGAGGTCAAAAATATAATTGATACGCTGAAAATCGCGCATTATTTAGATAAGGAGGCAAAAATACCCCAATATAATTTACAATATTTGAGATACTTTCTTGATTTGGATGTGGAAAATGTTGTGGCTCATAGTGCCATGGGCGATGTGAAAGTTTTGGAAAAACTTTTTAAGCGTCTTTTTCAAAAAATGTTTACCGAGTTCAAAGAGGAGCAGGCGATTATTGATGAGATGATGAAAATATCAAAGTTGCCGATTCTTATGAAAAAATTTCCATTTGGGAAATATAATGGGTTAAAAGTGGCTGATGTAGCAAAAACAGATTTAGGATATTTCCGCTGGTTTTTAAATGAAAAAATCAAAGAACGGGAGCAAGAAATCAAAAATGACGAGAATTGGATATATACTTGTGAATATTACTTGAAATAGATTAGACTTAAAGTGCCTAAGAATAGCAGGTCTTGTGAACGAAATATTAACTCCCCAACAAAAAATACAAATTTTCAAACATCTTTTCCGAGGGCGAGAAGATGTTTTTGCAATGCGCTGGGAAAAACAAGATAAGTCTGCCAGTGGTTATACGCCGGTTTGTCTCAATGAATGGAAACAGGGTTTATGCAACAAACTCAATCGTCAAAAATGCAAAGATTGCAGCCACAAAAAATATGCTTATCTGGATGAGTCCTATCTTGAACAACATTTGATCGGTAATAAAGTTTATGGTGTTTATCCGATGCTGGAAGACAACACTTCGCATTTCATTGTCGCTGATTTTGATGAGAAGGACTGGAAAAATAATGCGGTAAGTTTCATCAAAAGATGTTTAGAATATAATTTACCTGCTTATCTGGAACGTTCTCGTTCAGGTAATGGCGGCCATGTTTGGATCTTTTTTGAAAACAACTACCCTGCCCACAAAAGCCGAAATATTGCGATTAATATCCTGCGTGAAGCCAAGATAATTGATCAATTTTCCAAAGAAGACGCTTTTGACAGATTGCTTCCTAATCAGGATATGCTAAGCGGCGAAGGTTTTGGAAATCTAATTGCCTTACCGCTTCAAGGCCAATCGAGGAGACTCGGCAATACCGTATTTCTGGATTGGGAAAATAATTTTGAGCCATTCTTTGATCAGTGGGATTTTTTGCAAAACGTTCAGAAAGTTTCAGAAAAAACTCTGGATGATTTGCATGCTCAATTCAACGGTCAAACGAAAGCTCTTGAAAAGTCAGACTCGAATAGTCTCATTATTGCTATTCGAGAACAATTGTATATCGACAAAAACAATTTACCCAGAGTTGTCATTAACTTCTTGCGTGAAGAGCTGAATTTTTTCAACCTGGACTATATCATTCGCCGAAAAATGGGAGTTGCTATTCACAAAATAGAAAAGTATTTTAAGCTCATTGAGGATGTAGATGATAAAATTGCCATCCCCAGAGGCTTTTTACAAAAACTTGAGGACTTCCTTAACGATCAAAGAATCCCATTTGAAATAAATGACGAGAGAACGAAATTGAAAAATATAAAATTTGAAACTGATTTTAAGCTCTTTGATTATCAAAAAGAGGCAGTTGATAAAATAATTGAATCGGAAAATGGTCTATTGGTTGCTCCACCTGGATCGGGCAAAACTATTATGGGCATGGAGATTATTTCACAACTCAAACAGCCAACCCTTATTTTGGTTCACAAAAAGCAAATATTTAATCAATGGCTGGAAAGAATCGAGGGCTTTTTGAATATCCCTAGAAAAGATATCGGCCAATTTATTTCCGCCAAAAAAGAAATTGGAAATAAGGTCACGGTAGCTATGATTCAGACACTCAATAGATTGGAAAGTTTGGAAGAATTAAGAGATAAGTTTGGACTGGTTATTGTGGATGAGTGCCACCATATGCCGGCCAAAATGTTTCGCAATGTGATCACGAAACTAAATTCTTATTACCTTTACGGTTTCACTGCTACGCCGGAAAGAAAAAACAACGACGAAAAACTTATTTTCATTCACCTCGGAGAGATATTGCATCAAATAGACTCTGATTATAATCAGACAAAAGAATCAAAACCGGAAACTGAAATCGTTATCCGCAAAACTAATTTGGAAGTACCGTTCAAAATTTCTGCAAAAACATTCCAGATTCTTTATAAAATTCTCTCGTTTGATTCAGAAAGAAATAAGCTGATCATCGAGGATATTAAAAGTGAAGTCGATAAGGGACGCAAATGTTTGGTCATAACTGAACGCAAGGACCATATAGACGTCCTTAGCCATTATCTCAAAAAAGACTATGAGATCATTCGACTGACCGGAGAGCTCACAGCTAAAAAACGTAAAGAGAAAATACAACAAATTTATGACGGCAACTTTCAGATACTTCTGGCTACCGGCCAACTTATCGGCGAAGGCACTGATTTTCCAAACCTCGATTCACTGTTTTTGGTCTATCCCTTTGCCTTTAAAGGAAAATTGATTCAGTATATCGGCAGAATTCAAAGAGGCAATAAAGAGCATAACATTATTTATGACTATCGAGATACTAAAGTTGATTATCTGGAAAAATTATTCAAAAAGAGATTGAAATATTACCAAGAGAATTTTGGTGTGAAATAAAATACGAACCGACTTATTCATAATACTTGCTCAACTTTTCATTGGTATTTATTCTATATTTACCCAGCTCAGTATCTTCATCTGTCTTATAAGCAATTTTACGGTTAATCCCTAATTTTCTTAATTCTTCCCTGATTCTTTTTACGTCTTGTTCATCCCGCCAATCGTAGGTATAGACGCAGATAACTCGAGTTTTTGAAGGAATTTTTGCGGTTGCCGTTTTAGCTATGCCGCCAAGCTTTCCACTTTCAACAGCAACTCTAATCTTTTTCCAAATCCAATCAATATTGTGGCTGTTTACAAAAATCAACCATTTGCCGCCGCGAATGGAATGCTCCGGATACTCACCATTTTTTCTTTCCGTATAAATCCAATAATCTCTGGTATTTTTTGATGGTATATCACTCATCTTTTGTAAGCCCAATTTTCCTTAACCGCGAATGAATTGCTCCTTCCTTTCTTTCTAATATTTTCGCCATTTCCCGAACGGTTTTTCCATCGCTCCAAAATTTTTCAAGCCGTTTGTCATCTCCTATGGTCCAAGGCACATAGGCTTTGGCAAAGTTTTTTCGGATATCATCCACTGAGTACGTACCTGTGCTTTTCGGTCGTTCCGAATTTAGATTATCTTGTTCCTCATCATCCTCTTTTGAAAATACTTTTTGCTTCATGTTTTTTTCTTGTTCGCTCATTTTACCAATCTCGTCCAAAACTTGTTTGGAAAGTTCCATAAATTCCCCGTCTTTTTCAAGAGCATTAGCATGAACGCGAAAAGCCATTTCATTTACACCTATAACGCTGAGTCCCGAAAGTGTCCTGACGCGGGACAACGCCACGTATCCCATGCCATATTCAAAAGATTTTCCCAAATCAATTTCCGCCGCGTCCAAACTCATGCCCTGGCTTTTGTGCACTGTAATGGCCCAGGCCAACCGCAGGGGAATTTGTTTGATGCTGGCAATAACTTCGTCATCCTCTTCCATATCCCAACTGGCAGGACCCGCCGTTATAATTTTTCCCTGAATGATTTTCACAATCGGCATCTTATTTTCCTCATCAAAGCCAACCACTGTGCCCATAGTACCGTTGACATAGCCAACTTCAAAATTATTTTTCACAAACATCACCCTTGCACCCTTTTTAAGCGTAAGTTTTTCAGGGGCTAGACAACTTTTTCTCAAGAATTCCACCAGATTTCTTTTTCCAAAACTTTTCATACTATAGCTAAAAGCTTTTCCGGAAATTTTTTTCAATTCCCGCTCGTTGATATAGTCAACGTCAACATTGTGAGTATATAGCTTGGCTGGTTGCGCGGGACCAAAAAATATCTTGTCTCGGCAAGAATCTATGATTTCCTTGGTTGTATCGTCCACGGAATCTTGGCGGATATCATTAAGTACTTTTGAAAGCGCGCTGTCTTTTTGCCGGTGTTGCTCGTCCAGATAGCAGACTCTGATATCCATCGAGCGCCAAATTTCCGAATCGTACGCAAAAGAGACTGGCGCGTTATTTTTTCTTTGCACTGGCGGCAACTGGAAAAAATCGCCACAGAAAATCGTTTGGATTCCGCCAAACGGCTCAGAGTTTTTCCTTATCGTCCTCAATATAACATCCACCATATCCAGCTGGTGAGCATGCAGCATTGATATTTCGTCGATAATAAGAGTTTTGGTTTTGAGAATGCGGTTTTCCAGTTTTCTTTTGTGGGAAATTCTTTTCAGACTTTTTTCATCAAGCGTATCCCGCACTCCAAGACCCGACCAGGAATGGATTGTTTTGCCGCCCAGATGGGTAGCGGCAATGCCAGTGGAAGCCGTTACCGCCACGGTAGCATTTTTGCTTTTCAAATATTGGATATACTGATTCAAAAGATAAGTCTTCCCGGACCCGGCCGGTCCTGTCAGAAAAACATTATACCCCATCTTAAGAATTTCTAGAGCTGTTTTTTGATTCATATCCTGCTATCAAGTCTATTCGAATATCTTCTTATTTAAACTTAATATTTCCGAATATAACTATCGTTTAGATTCGCGAATTGGCACGTTTGGAAAAAATTCCGAGAACATGTCTCCCAAGTCATCATGAAATCCCCAGCCTATATTCTCCGTATTTTCGACTATCTTCTTTAGGCGTTCAATAAAAGTGTCTTTTAATCCATGTTCGACCACGTAATAAACAGCTTTTTGATACATTTTTTCCATGCTGGCATAAAACGGCTCATTAATATCCCCGTAAGCATTAGTGTATTTCACACCAATCTCCACATAGTAAATCATTATATCGGCCGCATTTCTATTATTCCTGCTTAACTTCACAAAATCATTTACGGCTTTGCGCGCTACTGATAATTTAGCATCACCCCAACCGCGATCTGGCAGAAATTCGTCTTTAACCATTTTCTTGTATCTCTTTAACGATTCTTCTTCACCGCCCACCGTAAGCTCTACCTGATAGTATTCCCGCACATCGGGAAATAATTTATGCAGTTTTTTGATTTCAGTAATCAATTCCTCTTTCGATAGAGACTTTAGGCGGCCTGATATTTTACTAGTCATACATTTTATCTATTCGTATAATTTTATTATAGTAATCGTATCAATCTGATACGATTATTGCAACTCCACCCCATCAAACGGCGCCTCGCCCCGCATCATCTTGACCGCCGCTTCCATTTCATAGGATTTCCAGCCATTGAGAATAACGGTTCTAAGTTCTCGCACCGCTCGGAGCAAAAAATTCGCACCCTTGTGGTGCGTTTTTGTTTTTACGGAGCGGCAAAATGAGAACGTAAAAGAGAATTATTATTACCGGATGAGTGTAGTAACTGTATAAATAAATGATCATAAACAGCCTATGAAAAAGCTTATCATACTCACTTTTCTGACGCTGGACGGTGTTATGCAAGCACCAGGCGGACCGGAAGAAGATACTTCCGGCGGATTCAAGTATGGCGGGTGGACGGTCCCCTATTTTGATGGCTTCGCGGGGAAAATCATGGGCGAGCAGATGAAAGGCCCGGCTGATTTGCTTTTGGGAAGAATTACATTTGAGATCTTTGCCGCCTATTGGCCAAGTCACGAAAGCGATTGGCCAGGGATCAATCAGATGACCAAGTATGTCGCTTCCAATACTTTGGACAGCCACGCGTGGCAAAATACCGTCTTTTTGAAAGGTGATGTGGTGGAAGAAATAAAAAAGCTCAAAGGGCAAACCGGCCCGGATCTCCATGTCTACGGCAGTGGCAATTTCGCGCAGACGCTCATGAAGCATGATTTGGTCGATGAATTTTGGCTCAAAATTTTTCCCGTGACACTCGGCAGTGGAAAGCGCTTGTTCGCCGAAGGCACAATTCCGGCCGCCTTCACGCTTCAAGAGTCAAAGATATCGCCCAAGGGGGTTATTTTTGCTAATTATAAACGCGCGGGAGAAGTGAAGACCGGATCGTTTTAATAAAGAAGCTGTAGTATTTTTAGATAGAACCATTGCTATATTAATTATTCACATAAATCCCATGCAAAAAATAACTCCATTTTTGTGGTATGACCATGAGGCTTTGGAAGCGGCCAATTTTTATGTTTCAGTCTTCCCCAATTCCAAGATTGTTCATGTTACTCGATATCCCAAAGAAGCAGAAGAAGCTTCCGGAAAAAAAGCCGGCGAAGTGATGACGGTTGATTTTGAGCTTAACGGCCAAAGATTCACCGCCATAAACGGCGGGCCTGCCTTCAAGCTCAGCGAAGCCGTTTCATTTGTGATTGAATGTGAGAACCAGGAGGAAGTTGATTATTATTGGAATAAACTCGCAGAAGGTGGCGAAGAAAATGTTTGCGGATGGCTGAAAGATAAATTCGGTCTTTCGTGGCAGGTCACACCTCGCATTCTTCTCGAAATGATAACAGATCCGGATCCGGAAAAAGTCGGAAGAGCGATGAAAGAAATGCTGAAGATGAAAAAAATTATTATCAAAGACTTGGAGGAAGCCTACAAAGGCTAGGGAAGCATTCCGGTGACCCTTTTATAAGAGAAAGAGGCATATCTCCTCTTTTTTGGCATAATGGATTTAGTCTCGATTTCAAGATAAAAGTCGCAAATAGCGCGTGCTGGAGAAAGGATATTAGTTGATTTTTACGTAAAACAGGAGTAGTTTATGGTTAATGATAAGGAAATGTATGCAAAAAGGTAAAATTTCAAAAAACAGGAATGGAAGAAAACTGTAAAAAAATTAATCCGCTTATATCAGAGGACTCAATAAATACAATTAAGAAAAAGAGGGGGAAACGTTTCAAAACAAGAAAATTAAAGAGATTAAATTATTTACAAAGAAAATCAAGAAAAGAACAGGAAAGAAAGAGAAGACATGACAAAAAAGCCAGTAATCGCTCTAAAAGGATTTTGGCTCATATCCCCAAAAAACCACAACAATTCATCGAAGTGTCAGCCCCATCAAACTTTTCCTTAATTGAAAATACAGAAGCTATTCTTGGATATTTTGGGGAAAATAAAAAGCTACTATCCTCAAGAAAACAAGTAGAATTCAATCTGAAAAAGATTACAAACTTAACACCCGATGCGATAGCTCTTTTAATAGCAAAAGTTAAAGATGAGAGTTTTACTCACAGACTCAGTGTGAGGGGGTCTGGTCCTCAAAAGGCAGATTTGAAAGAAATGTTTGATGCTTCAGGATTTCTTTATCATGTCAGAAGCAACTGGAAGGCAGAGAAAGGTAATGAAAACTTGTTGATTCATCAGATTACAAACAACAAAGTAGAAAATGAAATTGCGAGAGATATATCGGAGAGAGCTGTTAAGCATACCTTTGGAACAGGTGAGAGATTTAGACCCATATATGAGATACTGATTGAGTGCATGGCAAATACGAAAAATCACGCTGGGATGAGTGAAGGTGAATATAATTGGTGGATTTTTGAATATAGCAATCCAAAAACAAAAGTCACTTCGATTTCTTTTTTGGATTTAGGAACCGGAATTTTTAATAGCGTTCCAGTTAGAGGTGTTAAGAGAAGGATGTACTTAAAGCTAAAAGAAAGTACCGGGCTTGATGTTGTTCCAAATTTTAATCTCGACCTTATTGCTGATTTACTTGAAGGAAAAATATCCTCAAAGACAGGAAGGGCCGAAAGGGGCCAGGGACTACCATTGATTTATGACCGCTCGAATAACCACCAGATAAAGAACTTTACAATTATTTCGAATGATGTTTATGTTAAAATACCGAGTCAAAAAAGTGTAACATTAAATAATAAGTTTCAAGGTACATTCCTATACTGGGAGTTGCACCCCCGAAGATAAATAATACTATGAGTCAAATTAAAATCATCATTTCTGTAGAATTTACCGATGCTCCAGGAGCGAGATATATTACTGATGGCCCAAAGTCAGGTGAAGAGTTCTACAACGAGCTATTAAAGCCTCGCTTTATAGTAGCCAAAGAAAAAAATCAAAAGCTTCTTGTTGACCTAGATAACACATGGGGATATGCCTCATCCTTTATTTCTGGTTCATTTGGCAGGTTATCCAAAGAATTTGGACAAGAAGATGCCATGAGACATCTTGACTTGAAGTCAGAAGATGACCCATTGTTGAAAAAGAAGATATTTGATGAAATAAAAAAACAATACAATGAACAGGAAGATACTGCAGACAATTAGAATAGTCTTGCCTTTGATAATTGGGATTATAGCCGGGCTAATGATCGGCAATGTTCCCTATATTACATTTAAGAGTGAGGTTGGATTTGGAGATGTTGCGAATTTTATTCTTGCTTTTTTCATAGCCATTTTTATCCCCATTGGTTTAAATTCATGGCTGGACAACAGAAAGAATATAAAAAGTTTTTTAATTGATGAGGTTAAAACTTGCATTGGCAAGATAGAAAAAATAAAGGATAAGATTGACGGTTGCGCTATCCAAAAAAAGACAGGCAAAGAGGATTTGCGTGAAATAATGCAGCTACTAGGCTTTTTGGATATGAAAATATGCTCTCTCTGCGAACAGTTGAAAATATCATTCGAAAAAGAAAGCTGTGATGTGAGAAATACGTTGGTCGAGAAATGCTTAACTTATTGGAAGAAAACGACGGAAGATGGTATCCCGGGAGAAAATTTTAAAATTAACAAAGAGTTTTGTAATAAACACGATAAGGCGTTTTTAGCTTTCGAGTTATATTTGAAAGAAATCATCCATTTAATAAATCAATTTTAAAAATATGAAGCAATATAGCAAAGATAAATTAATCTTTCCTATTGTCATTTTAGCATCCAGTATTATTTTAGGAGGATCTTATTACACCACCCAAACAAGCAAGCAAAATTCCGTTGAAAGGCAACAAGCGCTTAAATTAGAAGAAGAAAAGAAGACAAAAGAAGCAGACTCTCTGAAAGAAGAAACGAAAGCACGAGAAGAAAAGATGGCTCGACAAAATTGCTATGATGAAGCAGGAGATAATGCAAGGGAGGTTTTAAAGTCAAGAAGCAAATTAAGTGCTGCTGTTGAGAAAGAATACAAGGATCTTATCGCAAACAATCTATATCGCAAAGATGATTTTGATAAATATTACGAAGACTGCTTGAGTAAAAGTGGCTTAAAAAGATAGTGAAAAAATAGATTTTTGATACAATCAGAAACCCCGGAGACTCTTTTATTCAAAATTCCAATTCTAATACTTTCGTCACTTCTTATACTCCAAAACATCCCCCGGCTGGCAATCCAAAGCTTTGCAAATGGCTTCAAGAGTTGACAATCGGATGGCTTTGGCTTTGCCGTTTTTGAGAATGGAAATATTAGCCATCGTGATGCCGACTTTTTCGCTGAGTTCGGTGACGCTCATTTTCCTCTTGGCCAGCATGACGTCAATGTTTATAATAATTGCCATAATGTTTTTTATACCGTTAGATCGTTTTCTGATTTTATATCCACGGCCTTTTGCAAAAGTTTTTCCGCCACAGCAACCGCGGTAGCGAAGACGACAGAAATAAAAGTAGCCACCGTGCCCAAGGCAATAAAGCCCGCCGGATCATCGCCTTCAGCGTGAAATATTCTTATATATAGTCCGGCCATCACAATTGAAATGCTCAGTATGATCGCGCAGTATTTTATGGTCATTAGGGCTTTCACGGAGTCTCGCGAGAATACCTTATTTTCCCCAATGAGTCCGAGTAACTTATACGCTTCGTAAAGCGCCACAAAAAACGGGATAGACGCCAGGTAGATATACCCAATGAACGGATCAGCGTAAATATGCAACAGGTCTAAGCTCACTGCTCGCCCTTCGGTGAGAGGAAACCGAATCATGCCAAAAAGCACCACGACTGCGATAAGCACGATTACTACCTTTAGAAATACTATTGAACCTCGTTTCATAAGCGTCATTTAAAGCTATTAGTAATCCCAGCTTAATCTATGGTTTATCGTTTGTCAATATATTATTATCGTTTTTTTGCATATATCCTTCTGCTTATGCGTCCGTATCAAAAAACTAAGCATTCCATGCAAATCCGGGAAAATAAAAATCAGTCGAGGACCGTCCTCGACCTAAAACACCAAAAACAGCTTCAACACAGTTCGAAAATAGTCAGAAGAAACTGGATTGGAAAAATATAAAATTCAGAATTTATCAGGAAATTGCTTGATTATGCCGTCAGACAAAGTGTCGGACATCACCAGGATATGATCATAAACAGCATCGAAGGCCTTGATGTCATTTTCGTAATTTTTGCTCATTCGAGCGATAACTTCATCGGTAGTGGTTGCCAAGTGCATTTTCATCATTTCCCGCAAATCTGCTTGCGGCCAATTAGGGTTAGCACTGCTCAGAAAGTCCGCGATCTCCTGTCCGTTTTTTTCCCATTTGGCGCTTGTCTCAATAAGTTGTGGTTGATTATTAGCCTTGGCCGCCGCCAGAAGATCAACCGCGATGAGGATGTGCTGTTTCAATAATTCCGTCATCTTGTCTCCAGCCGCCTGGCCGTAATAGACTGCCACGGCACTTCCGATATCTTCCTGATTTTTCAAAAGCCGACTAGCCACGGCTTGAGTGTCCGGGGCATCCGCCACCGCCGCGACAATATATTCCCTGGTCCAAACGACGTGGTCCGTCCAAAGTTTTCTCATATCCTGGCGCAAGGCCAATTGTTTTTCACTCGCCTGAGAAACCATTTGCTTTTCCCCTCGGTTTTCAACCGGACTTTTGCCTCCTCGCAAGCCATATCCTAAAAATCCACCAATACCTGCTACGATTCCTATAGTGCTGGCACTTGCACCTAAATATCCAAGATATGGACCATAGACGCTTTGTGCTCCTTCGTAGGTTATATCTCCGAAGGCACTTATAAT
>Ga0074193_1001427_pt1 | contig 29104 bp, 22 predicted proteins | sample EPASupsiteHSE605_FD_64523 | JGI IMG/M metagenome (GOLD analysis project Ga0074193, IMG submission 64523) | Bioremediated contaminated groundwater from EPA Superfund site, New Mexico - Sample HSE6-05 | ecosystem: Environmental > Aquatic > Deep subsurface > Groundwater > Contaminated ... | reverse complement strand
CAACTAGCTAATCAGACGCGGGTCCATCCATAATCGGTAGCATTTTCAGAGGCCACCTTTCCTTGAAACGTGATGCCACGTCTCAAGATTATCCGGTATTAGCCCTCGTTTCCAAGGGTTGTCCCGGTTTTATGGGTAGGTTACCCACGCGTTACTCACCCGTCCGCCACTATCTAATACTTAACACTCAACATTCAGCTTTGCTTCAGTTGTGTTGGCACTTATTGAATGCGTGGAGCGCTCATTCTTCGCGCTCTCGCTGTCCCCAACCTGACTGAACACTCAGTGTTAAGCATTAGACCGTTCGACTTGCATGTGTTAGGCACGCCGCCAGCGTTCGTCCTGAGCCAGGATCAAACTCTCCAAAAAAAGTTATTTCACTTCTTTATAGAAGAAGATGATTGACTCATGATTTATTTTGAAACCCTTTCGAGTCTCTCTCATTGGCTGTCCTTGTTGTTTAGTTTTCAAAGACCATATCCCTTAGGCCAGAATAACATCATAGCATTTACAACTTTCGCTGTCAATAACTAAATTATTCTACAGATTTAACTACTTTTGCATAATTCGCTTTTAGCAGTTAATTTTGCGGCACTTGGATATATTAACATCTCATTATTACATTGTCAACCGTTATTCGAGTTAAAAAGAGTAATTTTTTAAAAGTCTCATTGTACAAGTTAAATGCCATCTATTTATTTCCAAAATAGCTGCTTATCCCGTTACATGTTTAGTAAAGTCAAGTTTCTCATTAGAAATCACAAGCCATTCATTAGTACCGAACTGCTGAAAATCTGCAGTTCGGTACTAAGAGTTGGGAACCACGTTCCCCTAAAAGATTATGCTTCAAATTTAACCAAATAATAGTTTTTCTTACCTCGGCGAATAATAAGATACTTTCCATCTAACCGCTCCAACTCAGAAACAGTTGCTCCTACATTATTATGACGAATATCATTGATATAGATAGCTCCGCTCTCTATTGCCTCCCTGGCTTGACGTTTCGAAGACACTGCCCCCACTTGGACTAATGTATCGACTAAACTTGTTTCAGGAGCTTGGATGTTTGCGGAAGGCACATCGCTAAATCCCTCTTCAATTTCTACGGCAGTCAAATTTGCAAGTCCTCCCCCGAAAAGTGCATTAGAGATCTTCTCTGCCCGACTTAGCGCCTCCTGTCCGTGAACCAACTTTGTTACATCCTCAGCCAACGCCCGCTGAGCCCTTCTCTTTTCAGGCTCCTTTTCTACTCCTTGTGCCAGTTCATTAATTTCTTCAATAGATATGAAAGTGAAATATTTTAAGAACTTAACAACATCTTGGTCATCTGTGTTCAACCAAAACTGATAAAACTTGTAGGGGGACATCTTATCAGGATCCAACCAAACAGCTCCTCCTTCAGTCTTGCCAAACTTGGTTCCATCACTTTTGGTGACGAGAGGTAAAGTTAGTCCGTGCATTTCTTTTTCCTGAGTCGCAGTCCGGCGAATCAACTCAATTCCAGAGGTAATATTACCCCATTGGTCGCTTCCTCCGATCTGCATCTCACATCCGTACATCTCATTAAGTTTTAAGTAATCGTAGGATTGCAGAATCATATAGCTGAATTCTGTGAAGGATATTCCTTTGCTCAAACGCGACTCGACTGAGTCTTTGGCAAGCATCGCTCCCAAGGGAAAGTTTTTGCCGATATCTCGGAGAAATTCAATCACTTGAAGAGAGCCTAGCCAGTCATAATTATTTGCAAGAATCGCTGGATTGTCCTTGGTTTCAAAATCCAAGAAACGTCCAAATTGATTCTTAATCTTTTGAGCCCATTGTTCAACAACCTCTTTGGGATTTAAGGTCCGTTCAGACGCTTTTCCACTTGGATCACCAATTAGTCCTGTTCCTCCTCCTACTAAGGCAATCGATTTATGTCCAGCAAGTTGGAATCTCCTTAAGACTAAAAGTGGCAGCAAGTGTCCAATATGCAAGCTGTCTGCGGTCGGATCGAATCCACAATATAGCGCCATCGGCCCATTGGATAATCTGTTACGTAATGCATTCTCATCTGTGTGTTGATAGACCAGTCCTCGATCCTTTAACTCCTTAAAAATGTCCATACACTTAATCCCCCTTTTATTCATATGGCGCGATTGGAATCTTGTTATCCTCGTAAATACTCCATCAAATTAGGAATTTGGCCTAAAAACGAGGAAATCCCCCAACACAAGGTTGAGGGACGAAAACACTTCCGCGGTACCACCCACATTGAATCCGATATTTCACGGAAATCCAGCTTCATTAGCAATAACGGGCTAACCCGGGAGCTTTTTTGACTCCTAGTCATGAGGCGTAACCCTTGGTTTCCAGGTCGGTTTGCACCTAACACCGACTCTCTACTACCTTCCGCCAAGTTTCTTCTCAATCATACCATTTGCATTATACACATTGACCTATTTGATTATATTATACAGTTTCTTCAGCTTGCTCGCAACTGACAAAAATAGTCCATAGTTATTTCAATTTCCTAGTCACTGTAAAAGTATGATATAATTCTAGCAAACTAAATAGTGTCTAAAGCCTCATTCTTTTATTTACAGGAGGTTGTCTTAATGCCATCATCCAGAAGCCCAAGGGGTTCTCAGCGCAGGAAACGCCCCTCAAAACGCCGAATTATTCTCTTGTCAATTACGTCCTTAATTTCACTTATTATAGCAGGCATAGCAATCTTCGTAGTCATTGCCGCAACCGGCACCCCAAAATGGAACCCTGCCTTGCTGAATGACACCAAACAATCCTCATATGTTTACGACAAGGACGGAATCGAATTTGCTCTGTTGCATGGGTATGAAAATCGTCAAACTGTCGAGTATTCAGATATTCCCGACCTTGTTAAGGAAACGTTTATTGCGGTTGAGGACAAACGCTTTGAACAGCACTTCGGTGTTGATCCTATTCGGATTATTGGCTCAGCTCTGAACGATATACGAACTAGGAGCACTAAAGAAGGGGCTAGTACTATCACTATTCAGCTTGCCCGTAATGCCTTTATCGCAAACCCTACAGAGAAAAAATTCACTCGAAAAATCCAGGAAGCGATTCTTGCCATTCAACTTGAGCGGGAGTACACCAAAGATGAAATCCTCACATTTTACCTAAATAGAATCTTCCTTGGCGAATCCTCCTTTGGAATCCAGGCCGCTTCCAAAACCTATTTCGGTAAAGATCTTAAGGATGATTTAACACCTGCAGAAGTCGCTTTGTTAGCAGGTTTACCACAGGCCCCTAGTCAATACAATCCGTATATTCATCCCGACGACGCTAAAGCTCGACGCACTATAGTCCTGGGTGTGATGAGGGATGCCGGAATTATCTCGCCTGAAGAGTATAGTAAAGAAAAGGATGCTCCTTTTACCTATGTTGATGCCATGAAGGAAAGCCGCGGAGGGGCTCAGAAAACAGAAGTAACTAATGCTAGCTACAAGTTCCCCTATTTCGTGGATTACGTTATTGAAGAACTTGAAACCAACTATAATTTAACTCCTGATCAAATCTTCAGCGGCGGTTTACACATTTATACAACCGTTAATCCGAAAATTCAAAGTGCCGCCGAGGCTGCTTTTGCTGATCCAGCTAATTTCCCTCAAGGTATCAATGACACGAAGGTTGAAGGTGCTATAACAGTCATTGAACCTTCAACCGGAGAAATTCAAGCAATGGTCGGTGGACGGGATTATACACCCCGAGGACTAAACAGAGCCTGGCAATCTAAGCGACAACCCGGGTCAACTATAAAACCCTTAGTCGTTTACGGTCCAGCCATCGAAAAGGGGGGATATTTCCCCGGCACTGTTCTTGATGATATGCCCGTGAGTTATAACGCTGGAAACGGGAAATCCTGGTCGCCAACTAACTTTGATACAGCAACTAAAGGCTGGAAGGGTCTTATCACAATGCGTCATGCTGTCGAACAATCAGTCAATATCTATGCCGTCAAACTCCTAGATCTTGTTGGAGTCGATTATGGTTGGGCGTTTGGTAAAAATAATCTCGGGCTCCCTCTTGAACCCGAAGATCGAGTTCTAAGCCTTGCTCTAGGTACTACACATGTCAGCACACAAGACATGGCAGCGGCTTATGGGGTTTATGCCAACAACGGAGTTAGCGTTACTGATCATGCAATAGTGAAGGTCTTAGACTCCAAGGGAAATACTGTAATTACCCCGAAGATTACAACAAACCGCGTTATGAAGGAAACAACTGCCTATATAATAAACAGCATGTTACGTAGCGTTGTAACTAACGGTACAGGGGTTAGTGCCCAAATTGGAAACTGGGCTGTAGCAGGCAAGACCGGTACCTCTTCGTTGCCTGATAACCTCAAATATAAGACTGGTAATACGGATGCTTGGTTTGCCGGATATACTCCTAACTACGCAGGGGTTGTATGGATGGGCTATGATTCTAACCCTGACATTGATAAGAAAGGAACTCCAGGACCATATTATTTACGCAGTGTGTATGGTGGCGGCTTTCCCGCCCAAATTTGGAAGAAAGTAATGACCGCAGCTCATAATGACCTTCCAGTACAAACAAAATTTGAACAACCCTCGGGAATTGTTAGTGGCTCCTTCGATACGAAGTCAGGACTCCTTCCCAGTAGTTTAACCCCCACTGAGTTCGTATCGACAGAAATAGCAGCCCAAGGAGATTTACCCACGAGGATCAGTGACGTCTGGATTCAAAAAGATGTCGACGCTGATCATCAGAATATGTTAGCTTCTCCATATTCAAGGAATACCCTCGCAAAAACCTTCTTGAACTTACCCAATCGTGATCCGTCTTGGACATGGCCTTCCAATGAGGCACCCTATAAACCACCTACAGAGTTGGCCCCTGCTCCAGGTACTGATGAGATTCTCGATCCAGATCTTTTACTTCCACAAGATGACCTACCGCAAGACTCCTCCCTTCCAACACCCGTGCTTGGAGAGGTAAGCTATGATGTAAAAACCTCACGTGTGATTATCCCTATAACTAACCCATCAGGAAATAATAAATATTCTACAATTGTCCATATTCAACGACCAGGCCAGCCTATCGGAAGCATACCTATTAATACTTCTAAAGGATCTCTCTCTTTCTCACTAGCGATAAACGACAAGGCTCCCAGTCCTGGTTCTTATTATTTCCGTGCCTCTTTCAAGGATCCGAAAGTATCTGAAGTCGGTCCGTCTTCTAACACTGTTAAATTAGTTTTAACTGACTAACATTAAACTAAAGGGGGGGCTACTATAGCTCTCCTTTTTGTACTAGACCCCATGCCTCCATGCGAGACCCCTGAGTTCTAAATACTCTTTCTCTTTGAACAAGAATGTTCCTAAATAAAACAGCACTGTAACCTTCCATAAAGGGTTCTCAGTGCTGTTTCTTTATCCCCAAGACTATTGTCTACTTTAGTTCAACAACTGTCACTCCCGAATCGCCTTCACCATACTCCCCTAACCTAAAACTTCTTACATGAGGATGTCCTCGAAGAAAATCTTGTATACCCGCTCGCATTGCCCCTGTTCCTTTGCCATGAATAACATAAATTAGACCGATCCCTCCGAGGACGGCGTCATCCATATATTTGTCTAAGGCTTCCCTTCCCTCCTCGACAAGCATGCCTCTTAAATCTATCTCACTGCGGATCTCCGCTGCTTTTCCAACCCCAATACCCATTTCACGTGAATATTTGGGCAATACTTTCTTTTCCTCCTGCGCTAATTTTAGTTCTGTCAGCGGTACCATGACTTTCATTATACCCGCTTGAACAAGTACTTCACTATTAGCATTAGGGAGCTTTAGAACTTGCCCTTTCTGCCTAATCTTTGTCATATAAACCGTCTGCCCAAGCATAATCTGATCTACTGACAATTCACTGCCCGAACGTTTTACTTGTCGACCATGATCCAGCTTTGTGGATATACGTCGAAAGCCCTGACGAGCTTTTTCAATATCTTGCTGTTGCTTGTTTTCTTTTTTCAAAGCAGCTTTTAGCTCTTCAATTATAGCCTCAGCTTCACGTTTAGCCCCACGAATAAGCTCACTAGCTTCATCCTTAGCCAAGGCCAGTAATATTTCGAATTCCTCATCTAAGCGGATTGTCTTTTCTTCCAGTGCTTTACTTTGCCTTTCTACTGCTTGTCTCCCTGTTGCGGCCTTTTGCTTCTCTAATTCAATCTCTCGGTGGGTTTCACCCAAATTTTCGATTAGATCGGCTACTTGCATTTCCCGCTCTGTTACGAAGGTGTTAGCCTTTTCAAGGACCCGCTCGCTTAAACCTAACCGTCCCGCAATTGTAAAGGCGTTGCTTTTACCAGGAATCCCAATCAACAACCGATATGTCGGGCGCAAGGTCTCAGTGTCAAACTCTACAGAAGCATTTTTGACGCGCGGAGTTTCATAGGCAAACGTCTTTAAGGCCCCATAGTGAGTTGTCGAAACCGTTCGACAGCCTCTCTCATGCAGTTCAGCTAAAATTCCCATGGCTAGGGCTGCCCCTTCTGTCGGGTCAGTCCCAGCCCCTACCTCATCAAGCAATACCAAAGAACGTCCGTTTGAGTGATTAATAATTTCCACAATGTTTTTCATGTGTCCCGAAAATGTACTTAAAGATTGTTCAACACTTTGTTCGTCCCCAATGTCCGCAAAAATCTGAGTAAAAACTCCCATACGAGAGTCACTTTCTGCAGGAATTTGGAGCCCCGACTGATTCATTGCTGCCATCAGCCCGACAACTTTCAGCGCGACTGTTTTTCCTCCAGTATTGGGCCCAGTAATTACTAATGTATCGAAATCAATCCCTAATTCCAACGAAAGTGGAACAACTCCCCCGCTAATTAACGGATGCCTTGCTTGGACAAGCTTTATTTGTTGCCCACTGACCAATTCTGGTGCCCCTGCGTTCATTGATACACTTAAATGAGCTTTAGCAACTACCAAGTCTAATTGGGATAAAGCCTCATGAAGATCTGCGATCCCATCCGCTCGCACCTCGATTTGAGCTGAGAGTTTTTGCAGAATTCTTTGAACCTCACGTTGTTCTTTTGAAATAACTTCACGTAGTTCGTTACCTAGATGGACTACTGGCATCGGTTCAATAAACAAAGTTGCACCGCTCGCGGATTGATCGTGGACAATTCCCTGAAATGACCCGCGGTATTCTTGCTTAATCGGTATCACATATCTATCCGAGCGTTGCGTAATAATAGGGTCTTGCAGCATTTTCTGATAGCTAGGGTTTCGTAAAGTCCCTTCTAGGCTTTCCCGAATACGGTGCTGTAAGCGGCTTAGGGATCGCCTTAAATCTGCTAGTTCCGGGGATGCATTGTCCGCTACCTTCCCATCCTCAGAAATACAGCGAGAGATTTCATCCTCAAGATCCTTCTGTGACTCAATAGGTAACGCGATATCCCATAAACCCGGGAACTCCTCCTTCAATTCCAGAAGCAGTTGCTTTATTTTCCGCCCTACTTGCAAAGTGTCTCGGATTTCAAGGAGTTCCTCTCCATGAATTACTCCTCCACGCAAACATCTCTCTATATAGGGACGAATTTCTTTCGACCCGCGTACTGAAAACAGAGGATTTCTTCGTAAGAGATTCTTTCCTTCCTCTGTTTTTTGCAACGCCAAGCGAACTGACTCCAAATCTATATAAGGCTTTAATCCAATTGCCAATTCTTTTGCTCGAGGAAGGATACAATACTCCGCCAATCGCGACAATACTTTTGGAAAGTCCAGTTTATTAAGGACTTTATCATCGATTTCCATTAATGCCTCCTTTAAGTTAGCCATAACTCGAACAGGACGTTTGAGGTTAGAACACCATTAATTAGTGGTGCCGCATAGCGGCATGGGGTTAAACCTATAGTACGCCGCGAAAAAAATGTCCTTTCGTAAATCCCTCTGGGAAAAGAGATGTTAACTCAGCCATCCCCTCATTCGACGTCCATACATTCTTCTTACTTACATTTAATGTATCCCAAGCCTCATTAAACAAACGAACAATCTGCCTTACTTGCCCGGGCGTTTGCCGTGTTAATTGCAAGCGAACGGTTGAAATTCCCATACGCCGTATTTGAGCAAGCTCTTCATAGAGGTTGAGGATCTTTACATTAAAAAGGTGCATCCGACACTCCTGATCGGTCTCTACCGGAAAATCATACCGCATACGATCGCGTAAGAAATGAGGTTCTTTTATACACGTTCTAGCACACTTGTCTCCTTTTTTTCCACCTAGAGTCGCCCCTACTGGGCAATATTCGCTCACCATCATCTCTAGATCTCCAAACACTATGACCTCTGTCCCCGGCCATTTCGCTAAATGTGCAAGCTGTTCATGGTGCAATTCGGGAGAAAGGGTTACATTTTTTGCGCCTAAACGCCGAAAGTAAGCAAGACTCGCTTCATTAAAGACATTTAGAGAATAATCCACTTCAAACGGCCAATCGGATTCAATTCCCTTCATCATTTCCAACTCACCAAGGTTCGATACCATTAGTTTTGGTTTCGCTTCCCACTCCGTTGCTTTTTTAAGATCTGCAAGAAGACTATCACTTTGAGCCTCATTCAAGACACGTGGCAAGCGCCAAACACAATCAATTCCTTGCCTTCTGCAATCCGCAAAGCTAGTGCGAATCTCTTCCAAAGAAAAACCGCGCCGGGAGCGCCAATGCTCTCCACCAATTAGTACCCGTTTTGCTCCCGCTTTTAGAGCAGCCTGCAGTGTTAATATGTCACTAACAGCTACTGAGATCTGAGGGATGGGATTCTCAAAACTAAGTAAAATTGTCCGCTCCTCTGCGTGGTGCTGTTTCCACCGCTCTCTTCTCTGTCTATATATTTGCCGATCGACCTTTTGTCGTGGTGCTATTTTTAATAACTCTTCAACTGCTACGCGACGCATCTCATTAAGGTCACTCACTGGAAGTATGATACCCTCATCCGTTTCTAACTCCAACTTGTCTAGCCAAAAAGGGGTTGTCCCTAATCGTCCTAACTGCTGGAAGGCATAATCGAATGTCAGCGGTCTTTTTAAAGCCTTTTGAGCCACGCTTGCAGAATATACTTTGGCCGTACGTTGAGCGTCTATCACCTCTAGGCATAATTTATCCCCTTCATGCCCCGATAACCGCATAGAAATTGGGTTCTTACGTTGTTCCCGTCCTTCTTGGAAACTGTGCCGGGCCTTTTCCATTAACAAGGCATCATTCGTCTTGAAAACTCGATCTCCAGGGTGGGCCATACCTAAAAATTCAATCTGTACGGTTTCCCCTGGCAATCCTTCAGCAGCTTCAATTTCACCCTTCCAAATCTGCCCAACAGTAACCCCTTCTCGCCCACGCCCTGTCCAAAATTCAATTCCATCCCCTGGATGTAATGTGGATTCCAGTTTAACAGATAATCGTCCATGGTCAAATCGGGTCACTCGGCCGAGACGCGTCCCCCGATTGTTTGGGCGGCTATAACTCATAAGTTCTGAGCCAAGGTTTTCTCTGAAATATCCGCTTGTAAAGTCTCGGTTGAACACCTGCAATAATTCTTGATGCTCCCCTGGAGTTAACAAGGAAGCGCCCGCATTACCTTCTTGCTGATCGCCGATCCGATCTATGGCTTGCCGGTAGAGTCTGATAACAGTAGCTACATACTCTGGCCGTTTCATTCTTCCTTCTACCTTAAGAGAATGAATGCCGATTCGTTTTAGCTCAGCCAACTCCTCAGCTAAATTCAAATCCCGTGGACTTAACAAATGTTCTCCTGTGTTTTTTTGTGCTAAAAGGTTCTGCTTCTCGTCATTTACAAGCTGATATGTCATCCGGCAGGGTTGAGCACACGTGCCACGGTTTCCGCTCCGCCCCCCGATAAAGCTTGACATTAGGCATTGACCTGAATAACCTATACAAAGTGCGCCGTGCACAAAGACCTCAATATCCAACGCTGTCTTTTTCGCGATTTCTTTCATTTCATCAGCCGAGGTCTCCCTAGCCAACACGACTCGGCTAAAACCCAGGGATTCTAAGTGATGGACTCCCCAACTTGTATTGATCGTCATTTGCGTGCTAGCATGGGTTTCCATTTCCGGAAGAATCGAACGGATTAACTCCGCGACCCCTACATCCTGTAGAATCACAGCGTCGACCCCTATTTCATGCAAAGCATAGACATAGCCCTGCAACTCTTGAAACTCCTGATCTGCAATAAGGATATTCACTGTTACATACACTTTGACCTGACGTTCATGGGCATAATGAACAGCCTTTTGCAATTCTTCTAAGTCGAAATTTGCTGCGCTTGCTCTCGCGCTAAAGCTTCTCCCACCGAGGTAAACTGCATCTGCGCCATTTTCTACCGCCGCCTTAAACGCCTCGTAACTACCTGCAGGAGCTAATAATTCCAGCGGTATAGCTTGATTATCTTGTTGATCCATGTAATTACTTCCCCTGTTTCTACAATGTGCCTATATTTAATATCCATCCTCTGCTGAGGGCTTACTAGAACTATAAACTTTATTATAATTGTTTAACTTTAATTTGTACAATTAGCATCAAGATTCCACCCCTCATTTAAATATCATTACTTTTTCTAGGTTCTTAGTGCTTTTCATCAATCTCTACTTCTACCATTGAAAGTGGTACCTTGTACTCTGCTTCAATGTAGTAATATTTTCTTATTGACACCCTTAGGCATATACTTTAATATAAAATTAATTAAATACTGGTAGCATGGTAGTACAGTAGGAGTTGGGCGGTGGCACTTCCTGCGGGGGGTGTATTTTTTATGTCCAAGATCAAAAAGGGGGTAACCATGATGAAAAAGTTACTAGCATTTGGATTAAGTTTAATGTTGTTACTTAGTTTAGTTGGCTGTGGTGCAGCAAAATCAGGAAAAAGCTCGACCGGAAGCACGGAGCAAAAGCAGGTAAAGATCGGAATTGTTCAAATCGTTGAACACCCTGCCTTGGATAGTGCTCGTCAAGGGTTTCTAGAAACTCTGAAGAAAAACGGTTATGAAGAAGGCAAAAACCTTACAGTTGACTATCAGAATGCACAAGGAGATCAGTCAATACTTCAATCGATTACCCAAAAATTTTCCTCTGCAAAATTAGATCTAGTTTTAGCCATCGCAACTCCTTCTGCACAAGCTATGGCGAGTGCTAGCAAAGATATCCCTATTTTGATCACGGCTGTCACGGATCCTGTAGAAGCTAAGCTTGTGAATAGCATGGATAAACCAGGGAAGAATGTATCAGGAACAACCGACATGAATCCTATTAAAGAACAATTTGAGCTAATGAAAGCATTGGTTCCTAATGTTAAAAAAGTAGGGGTTATCTATAACGCTGGTGAAGTAAATTCTCAAGTACAGGTAACAATTGCAAAGAATGTAGCCACAAAGCTTGGCTTAGAGGTTGTAGAAGCGACTGTTACAACCAGTGCAGATGTCTTACAAGCAAGCCAATCATTAATTGGAAAAGTTGATACCATCTATGTGCCCACTGATAACATGGTTGTCTCAGCAGCCCAATCCGTTGTACAGGTCTCCCAAAAGAACAAAATCCCCATCATTTCCGGGGAGAGCAGCGTCGTTGATAAAGGGGCTTTAGCAACAATCGGAATCAACTACAAAAAATTAGGTGAACAAACTGGGGAGATGGCCCTTCGCGTCTTCAAAGGTGAGAAGCCACAAGATATGCCAATTGAAGCTCAAAAGGAATTCGATACAGTGCTCAATCAATCGGCTATTGATTTGTTGGGTATAACTGTACCAGAGGATATCATAAAGAAAGCAACTATAGTAAAGTAAATTGAACAGACATTTTATTGAACCATATATAAAGAAACATATATTTTTATTTAAAACACCTACTTCTATAAGTGGGTGTTCCATGTTCTTGCTTCGGCGAAAGTGTCCAGTAAACACTTTCGCCGAAGGCGTAATTCCATAATACTGACCGCCTGAGGATTACTTTTGCGCTGAGAACTTTCCCAAGGCCGCTTTCTAATTAGATAACTTGGCGACGAAGGAGATAAGTCCCCAAGAAGTCGATGTCAGCTTTAGCTAAAAGAGTTCACTAATCTTAGCAAATATATTGGAGTGTTGAAGATGTTCTCACAAATTGCGCTCGGTACAACTGAACAGGGTTTAATGTACGCTATCATGGTTCTAGGTGTCTATCTGACGTTTCGAATTCTCGATTACGCAGACTTATCTGTGGATGGGAGTTTTACACTCGGTGCAGCTACTGCGACATCCCTAATCGTTGGTGGTACTGATCCATGGTTGGCTACAGGAATGGCGTTTATTGCCGGAACCCTCGCCGGGTTATTTACGGGAATACTTCATACAAAGTTTAAAATTACACCTTTACTTTCAGGAATTTTAACGATGACTGCACTATGGTCTATTAATCTACGAGTGATGGGCAGAGCCAATATTTCACTTCTTGGGTCACGAACAATCTTCTCTGATTTTGCTAAATTGCCATTCATGGAAGAGTACGGTGTCTTAATGCTCGGCTTAACGTCTGTTATATTAATAGGCGCTGTGATTTATTTCTTTCTGCAGACTGAATTGGGTCTTGCCTTACGGGCTACTGGGGATAATGAATTGATGATTCGTAGCCTTGGCGTTAATACGGATCTCATGAAAATCCTCGGCCTCGGTCTATCCAATGGGTTAGTTGCCTTTGCCGGGAGCTATGTGGCTCAAAATCAAGAGTTTGCTGATGCCAGTATGGGGGTCGGGATGATTATTGCTGGGTTAGCTTCCGTTATTATTGGCGAAGTGTTGATTGGAACCTCTTCGATTGGTCGAACCATTCTCGCTGTGATTTGTGGGGCAATACTATATCGTGTGATCATAGCGCTTGTTTTACAGTTAGGTCTGGCGCCAACCGACTTAAAATTGATTACATCTTTCATCGTCATCACAGCTTTAGTATCACCAAGCATCCGGAAAAAGATTACGTCATTGAGTGCAGGTGTGCGGGGAAAGGGGGCTCAATAATATGCTAAATATTCATGAGGTATTGAAAACCTTTAACCTAGGGACCATTAACCAAAAGATCGCCTTAAATAAGGTAAGCCTGGAACTTTTACCCAACGATTTCGTTACAGTAATCGGAAGCAATGGAGCCGGAAAATCAACGCTTTTGAACGCCATTGCTGGAAATTTCCTAGTCGACTCTGGGAAAATCTCTATCGAAAGTGTGGATATCACGCGTTTTCCTGCGCATAAACGAGCTAACATGATTAGTCGAGTTTTCCAAGACCCCTTATCCGGTACCGCGGCTACGATGACCATTGAAGAGAATCTTATTATGGCTTTTCGAAGGGGAAAAGGCCGACGCTTACGACGAGCTATCGGCCCTAAAGAAAGAGATTTGTTTCGCATAGAATTAGAAAAGCTCGGCTTGGGTCTCGAAAATCGATTAAGCCATCGAGTTAGCCTTTTATCTGGAGGACAGCGTCAAGCTTTGACCCTTCTAATGGCGACCCTGCAAAAACCAAAGCTATTACTTCTTGACGAGCATACAGCAGCCTTAGACCCTAAGACTGCCGAAAAGGTTTTAGAGCTAACCTGTGGTGTAACAGAACAACAACATCTAACAACTTTAATGATCACCCACAATCTTGACCACGCTCTTACCTTTGGTAACCGAACTATTATGATGCACGAGGGACGTGTGATTCTCGACATCAAAGGAATAGAACGAAATAATATGACAATAAGTAACTTACTTGAAATGTTCGAGAAAGCTAGTGGATCCCACATGAATACAGACCGCATGATCCTAGCTTAAATTTTCTTTAAGGGGGTAAATTGATTACCCTCTTTTAATCTGTCTTTGCTCTTTCAACTTCTATTTCGATATTATGTGGTAAATAGCCTCCGCTTAAGCGAAGGCTATTTTTGATTTGGCTCTCTTATATTCTAATATTCGAAAACTTCAACTGGAACGTCAATAGCCGAGGTATCACCATCTATTACTATCTCTGCAACTGCCCATACATTAGGAACTACATTGCGTACGTAATACTTGGCAGTGGCTACTTTGCCAGTGTAGAACTTATAATCAAAATGATCTGGTCCGACTTCTTTGGCCTTTTTATCAGCCAATATAGCTTGATCAAGAATCTGACGACCACAGTATAGCTGTGAGGTAGCAGTAAGGACCCGGTGGGAATAGAGGGGAATCACGCTCATATTAGTCTTAGCATATCCAGCCAGAGCCTTAAGCATATCTTTGTAAGCATCAAGAGCCTTGCCCAAATTCGCAAATTCCTTACTTAAGCCTTCATTACCTTTATTAGCTTCATAGAAATCTACCATTTCCTGTACCCAAGCGCCATATACAGAGCCGCCCTTCATGTTCATCTTACGGCCAACTAGATCCATGGACTGAATGTAGTTGGTGCCCTCCCAGATAGAGTAGATCTTCATGTCGCGAGCAATTTGTGAGACGGGATACTCTTCGCAGTAGCCATAGCCGCCATAGGATTGAATAGCTTCACCTATGAGCCACCAGCCTTCATCCGAAGGATAGGCTTTACAAAGTGGGGTAGCTATTTCAATCAGATCGTTAGCCGTTTTTCTTACTTCTGGATCGGGATCACGATGTCGCTGGTCAAAAGCCAGATAAACTCTATACATCATGGCTCGGATGGCTTCAATGTGAGCTTTTCCCATCATCAGAGTACGCTTAGTATTTTCATGGTTAATAATTGCCACCCGACCAGCTTTGGGATTTGTCAGCAGACGGCCCTGAACTCTCTCCTTAGCATTATCACGGGCATTAGCAAAGGCATTGATAATACAGGATAAAGCCATATGGCCAGTTTCCATGCGGGCCATGTTCATCATTTGGAACATCTGAGCCATACCTTCACCCTTGCCTTCATTTTCACGTGGGTCTATACCCAGCAACCAACCACGACAATTACCGTTTTCCCCTGCCGACAAGGAGGCAGTGACCGAACCATGTTGACCCAACTTATGCTCTATCCCAGTATTTACGAAATCGTTATCTTCAAAGCTACCATCTTCATTGACCCATAACTTAGGAACTACGAACAGAGAAATTCCGCTGGTACCAGACTTAGCACCTTCTACACGGGCTAAGTAGAGGTGGATAATATTTTCGGTAAAATCATTATTTCCTCCCGTTATAAAGATCTTATTGCCTTTGATCTTATAAATTCGCGGGTCGTCGGTCGGATAAGCTTTAGAAAGTATATCACCTACATCAGAACCAGCGCCGGGCTCGGTAAGACACATGGTCCCAGACCATGTTCCATTCATCATCTTAGGAAGGAACATGGCTTTTAATTTATCATCACCAAAGCTTTGAATCAGACCAGCTGCCCCACTGGTCAGCAGAACATATGGCATAAAAGTAGGATTAGCGGCACAAATCAGTTCCCAAACAGCGGCATTCAACATTTCTGGCAAGACCATGGCATCAGGTGAATTATCAATATTGCTGGTACCCCAGCCCTCTTCCTGTAATTTGTGGAAAAGGGGTCCAAAGCTAGGTGGGGTAGTAACCTTACCGTTAGCAAAGGTAGCTGGGTGAGTCTCGTTTTCGGTGTTAGTTGGCTCAATTATAGTCTTGCACATTTTTAGAACTGGCTCCAGGACTGATTTAATATCATCTTTGGAATAATAGTCAGCAAACTGCGAGTAGTTAAATACTTCCTCAGTCGGAAGCCATTCTTGAATAATAAATTCAAAATCTCTAATACTATTAACTGCAAAATTTGAAGCCATGTTAAATTCCCTCCAGTTCTTTTTACTTTTCACAACTACTTGATCTTCTTATATTTCTCTGGTCCACAGGGAAGCCATGGCTGCTCCACCACCTACGCAAAGGGAAGCTCCTCCTGTAGTCTTTCCAAGTCTCTCCAATTCATAGTAAAGGCTGACAATGATCCGAAGTCCTGTAGCACCAACCGGATGTCCTAGACCAATGCCAGAACCATTATTGTTAATGTTACCATCCTGCTCAAAGGTTCCAATATTTAAAGTAATATCTGCTTCATCTTTAATCTTTTTACCAACGCCAATAACTTGGGCTGCAAAAGCTTCATTGATTTCCCAGTAATCAATGTCTTTATACTTCATTCCTGCCTCTTTCAAACATCGAGGTATTGCAACTGCCGGCCCTAGGCCCATAACGCGAGCTTCTACACCTTCATCGCAGACATTTATAAGTTTCATCAGAGGTTTAATACCCAATTCCTCAGCCTTTTTCTTAGTCATCAGAACTACTGCAGCAGCAGCGTCATTGAGACCGGAAGCGTTGGCTGCAGTTACAACTCCTTCTTTTTTAAATGCTGGTTTTAGATTGGCCATGCTTTCAAGGTTTGCTCCGCGAATAGGATGCTCGTCATGCTTGAACACGTATTCTTTCTTGCCCTTTTTTACTGGAACAGGAACAATCTCTCTCTCGAAACGACCTTCATCACTAGCTCTTACTGCCCTCTGATGGCTAAGAAGTGCTAGCCCATCACATTCTTCTCTGGTAATTCCATACTGTTCAGCAATATTTTCAGCTGTTCCTCCCATGTGTGAACCGGCCAGTTGGCATACCAATCCATCCGCTAGCATGGCGTCTTGAAGTTTAACATCGCCCATTCTTGCACCCCATCTAGAAGTCGTAGAAATGTATGGGATATTACTCATGCTTTCTGTACCAGTTACCAGTGCTATGTCGTATTTACCCAGCTGCAGTTTCATGGCTGCAATTTCCAAGGCTCTCATTGCTGATGCGCAGTTCTGGTTGACCATACAGGCACTTGATTTGGGATCCATACCTATTTCCATGGCCACAATACGGGGCGGGCAGGAACCATTACCATGACCTAAACACATTCCAGCCACAATTTCATCAACCTGTTTTGGATTAATTCCCGCGCGCTTAATAGCCTCAGAGGCAACAATCTTGGTCAATTCATTGGCCGATACTGGTTGAAGCGAACCTCCATAATCACCAATTGGAGTTCTACATGCGCTAACCATTACAACATCATTAAGTTCGATTGCCATAATCAAAATTCTCCTTTTTAAATTAAAATTTTAACTTATACTTCGTGTGATCACTGCCTTAAGATATCTTGTTGGATCTTACCCAAATTTTATTGGCATCGGCTTCTTTGATTAGTTCATCACGTAAATCAGGATGAGCAATATTTATCAAGGCCTCGGCTCTTTCCCACGTACTCTTCGACTTGAGCATAGCAATACCGTATTCAGAGACCACATAATAATTCAGACTCCTAGGAACGGTCACAATGGCTCCAGGAGCTAGAATAGGCTTAATACGTGATTGCATCTTGCCCTCTTTGTCACTAAAGGTAGAGCTAAGACAGATCAAACCCTTACCTCCCTTGCGCGCCCCAGTAAAGGCTCCCTCTTCATAGCCAAATAACTCTGATTCTAAAAGATTATCAGGCAACGCTGCGCAGTTCACTCTAACAAATGGTCGATCCTTCCTTGGACTGGCCTGGTGAATGGCATTGGCAAAAAGCTCCTTGCCAGTGCCGCTTTCCCCCATTATTAGAACAGTAGATCCGGTATTTGCAGCTCGCTGGGCTATGGATTTCACATTGCGCATAGTTTCATCCTCACCCACAATATTATCAAAGCAATACTTAGATCTATATATAGTGCTGACCACATCCTTATAAACGGTTAGTTCTCTTTCTAAATCTTTTAACTTTTTGGAAAGAAGTTTCGCCCCCGTAGCACCTAAAACTAGGCTTTGCCCCATGGCTCCAATCAGTTTTTCATCTTTATATAAAGGCATACGAAAAACAATGGTATCATGACCGTTTATCGGCCAATAATCAGCTAGATGTACGCTTCTGGTCCGCAACACCTCCGGAAGTCGAGAGTGAGGCATAACCTCTAAGACGTGTTTGTTCAATACATCGTCTTCGCTGAGGCCCAGTATCTCCAGGTAGGTCTTGTTTACTTTATTAATATTGCCCAAGGTGTCTACCAAAATGATTCCAATGTAAGGGTTTTCTAAAATTCCATCCAAAATTTCGATAAATACCTCTTTTTTCAAGTCTTCCATCGGTGTACCTCCTTGTATCTCATGCCTACCTGATTCTCATATCACCAAACCTTTTGGACACCTTTCATCTTTAATTAATTAATAAGCATCTTAAATGTACTGTTCAATGTATTATTCCCAAAGTAACTACTAAACTTAAGAAAGTGTAAACTTGATATTTGAACCTTTCCATTTTATCTGGGCCACTCATCATATATTTCTATGCTTATTACTCGAATCCCTTTTAAAATTTAAATGTCCAAGCTACCAACGAATTATTGAGTTTACATAGAAACACCTTAAGGACCGTAGCAAAATATATTAATATTAATATGTACATTGCAAAAAGAGGGATATCGATGGTTATCCCTCTTTTTATGCTTTATTTGTAGCTGTGGAACACTAATTAACTGGCAAGACACCATTCTTCTATTCCAATACTAATTTTCTTCCAAACATCACTGCAAAATGATAGTATTTGTAAACACAGTCCACGTCGGAAAAGCCTGCCTCCTGTAGCCAACGTAACTGCTGCGACAAGGTAGCTTCTTTATCTAGCTTAACTCTCTCGTAGGCAGACGTTATCTCATCGATTTGGAGCCCACTGCTTTCTATGCTTAATTTCCACTGCTTTTTGTAAAGTGAATCAAGATACTCAGTTGCTCCAAGCACTTGATCACAATTAATGAAGATCCCATTTTTGTTAAGACTCAAGTAACATTTCTTATATAGTGCTAACTTCTGCTCATCACAAAGATGATGAATCGATAACGCAGAAATTATTATGTCATACATTCCGTCAAAGCTGTGTTCAGAATAATCACAGACTTCGTACTTTATTCTGTCTATCCCTTTGAATCTTTGCTTTGCAACCTCAATCATCTTACCTGAAATATCGATAAGAGTTAACCTCGCATCAGGGAATTTGCCTAATAAAAACGAAGAAAAGATTCCGGTTCCTGCACCGATGTCAAGCACTGATGGTCTTTCACTAGTCCACTCGATTGAAGCTACTGCAGACCGATAAAAATCTTCAAAACAAGGAATCAGTTGTTTCCTTTGCCGGTCATAGTCCAAAGAAATATCATCAAACTTTTCACGAATATCTACAACCATAAGTGGAATCCTCCTAATTTGGTAATTTTAACATAAAACTTAGAGGCAACAAATTCCTAATCATACTCTGGTCACGATTTCCCCACCTATGGTTGATAATTCTCATAACTACTTTGCTCCCTTCCTAAAGGCTATTACAAATAATTTTTTGAATATAAATAATATACATTTTGTTTCCTTATGCGATACTAAATATACTATAACGAAACCATCTTGGCAGAATTTTTTCTCTTAACAAAGGAAATTGATATGCCTTCTTAAAATAACCTCTACTATCATATAAACTACTGCATACTAAGTGGTTTCTAGCACTGATTATCTTGGACATTCAAAGACTTAAGATTGAAAGGTACATCACTTTCCCACCTTGTAAGGGAACCGCACCATGTGGCAAACCAGCATTAAAATAAAGCGAATCCCCTGCTTCAACTATATACTCTTCGTCTCCAAACAGATACTTCATTGTTCCTGTCAATAAGTAGATAAATTCTTGTCCAGGATGCTCATACATCTTAACCTGATATGTATCAGGGTTATTAATAGTCACCAAGACCGGTTCAAACTTTTGGTTGGGAAACTCCTGCATAAGGCTATCCATGATATAGTCGTCTGCCAGCACTCCCAATGAAGACCTTAGTTTTTTTTTCCGCACCACTTTTATCAACCTTGATTCTTCAGCAGCTCGAAAAAGTTCGCTTAATGAAATATCTAGGGCTCTGGTGATTTTCATCAAGGTACTAAGTGGTGGAGAGACTTTATTGTTCTCAATCTTGGATAAAAGTCCTTTGGTAAAACCTGTTCGTTGGGCTAGCTCTTCTAATGTTAACTCTTTTTCTATGCGTACTTGTTTAAGTCGTTTGCTAATAAGCAGTTCTTCCATTGCTATTCATTCCCCTAATAAATTTAGCACCAAGTCATTACTTGTTTCCTTTATGGAAACATAATATCATCAGGATAAACATTGTGTCAATAAATAACTTGTGCTTTTAAGTGCAGATCAACCTACTCTCCGGCCCTTTTCAAGTATTTGAATAATTATCTTGGATGAGAACATTTTCCTTAGATCTCCCGATAATATGTAATCAGTAACAATACCAGCAATTAATCCCCAAAACGGTGACCCGACTCCAGCAATTGAGATGCCGGATAAAGTAACCAGAAACGTTATTAAAGAAGCTTCCTTTTTTTCCTCTTCCTGCATTGACGATGCAAGACTTGAACTGATCGATCCAAACAATGCTAATCCAGTTACTACTATAATCAACTCACTAGGGACCATTGCGAAAACAGAAACAATGGTTGCTCCAAAAATGCCAAAAACCAGATAGAAAAAACCCGCTGATATTCCCGCAATATATCGTTTATCTGGATCAAGATGTGCCTCCTTACCAGTACAGATCGCGGCAATGAGAGCTGATAAATTGATACCATGAGCGCCAAACGGAGCGAATAGGATTGAGGCAACTCCAGTAGTAATTATGAGTGGATTTGCTGGAGTATTATATCCACTAGCTCTTAACACTCCAAGGCCTGTAGCATTTTGCGAGGCCATTGTTACAATACAGAGCGGTATTCCTAAACCAATTATCGAACTAAGCGAAAATGTGGGCCTAGTAAAGATTGGCTGAACGAGAAAAACACTAGCACTTTCAAAGTTTACTATGTTTAAACTATATGAAATCAAGAGACCTAGCAGTAAACTGACAACGACTGCATAGCGTGGGAACCAGCGTTTAGCAACCAGATAACTCAATATCATAGGTAGCGCTAACATAGGCAACTGTTTTAAGGAAACAAAGACATCCACACCAAACTTAAGTAGAATCCCTGCTAGCATTGCTGTAATGATTGTGTAAGGAATCCGTTTCATAAAGGAGGAAAAAAGACCCGTAAATCCAAGGATAGTAATAATTGCCCCCGAAAAAATAAACGCACCAATCGAATCCGAATAGGCATAAACACTCCACCCAGAGATTAACATTACAGCCCCTGGTGTTGACCATGCAGTAATCACAGGTGTCTTAAATCGAATACTTAAAATAATGGACGTCAGTCCACTAGCAATGGAAATTGCCCATATCCACGATGATAGCTGTAAATTGCCTAAGTCTACGGCCTTTGCAGCTTGAAAAATTAAGAGCACGGGTCCTGCAAACCCGACCGTAACGGCTATTAACCCCGCAACAATAGCGGAGATAGATGTATCACTTCTTATACGGTTTAAGAATAAAATTAAATTTTTCATTTATAACTTCCTTTCTAGACATACCATTCTTGAGCGTTATAGCGCACATCTTGAATGAGTATACCACATGTACGCTATAACGCTCAATAGATTTCTGAAATAAATAATTTTGCTAAGAATTCTTTTAGGATAAAGCTTCTCATGCCAAACCAATCCTCAACGCTATAGTATTTGTTAATTTGGGCATGTGTTTCAGAAGTCTTACAAATCATAGAAAAACACGACTAATGCAAGTCGTGTTTTATTAAATCTTCTGCCTTATTTCGTTAAGAAAAATAATAAATCAAATGATGAAAACTAGTCCGCTGATTGGAAATATTACGGTAAATGTGATTTTTATTGGCGAGATACCGGATCGCATCCCCTTTATTCAATAGATACACATTCTCTCCGATGACTATTTCTAAGACTCCTTCAAGTAGGCTAATATATTCTTCAACCCCCTCATCATGAGGGGGTGATCTATGAATACAGCCTGGTTCAAGCTCAATGATAAACACTTCAAAGCCTCTATTGCTATCAAAAATGAACTGTGGATATATTCTCATCTGACCATCTTCTTCAAGGATTGGTTTAATATCTGAGTGGTGTATTAAAAGAGTCTCTTTATCTTCCTCGTCATCAGCTAATAGGGATGAAAAAGATACTTTAAGCCCTGTTGCGATTTTCCAAAGAATGTTTACTGAAGGAATAGACTCTCCTCTTTCAATCTGCCCTAACATTGCTTTGCTGACGCTCGTTAATTCAGCTACTTTATCTAAACTTAATCGCCTTTTTTTCCTAACACTATTTAAGTTTTTTCCAATTGTAAATCTCATGTTTAATACCTCATGCTACTCTGTCTTTTCTCCGAGTAGTTGCATTAAGGTTTCTTGTTCTTCTCTCAATTTAGCAAGTTCATCGGCTAAATTCAAAGCTGTTAAGACCGCAGTCTGGTGAACACTCAAGCGAGGCAACCGTTGAGCGATCAGACGCATCTTCTTATCAACCTCATGCGCCAAACCTTGGATATACGGTGCTGTACCCTCACCGCGGACCACATGCTTTTCTCCAAAAATCTCAACGGTGATTTTGACTGGTTCATGTGCCACAATTTTCCCTCGCTCTCTATGTCCTGCTAGTCAGACCCTCATGCCGCTAGGCAGTACCACTGATAAATGGAAAATTTATTTTCAGGGTGACCCTATGCTGCTTAGCAGCACCTTTCTCGCCGTCCATGGCAAGCGCATCTTTTCTCTATTTTCGCCGTTCCGCGCCGAAATCCTGCTGAATTCCCTCTAAAATACGCGAATTCAGTAGATTTACTTCCTCATCAGTCAATGTCCGATCTAAAGACTGGTAACGTAACGAGAAGGCCAAGCTCTTATGATCTTCGGGTATAGGGTTTCCGGTATAGACATCAAATATTTCAACTTGTTGCAATAAATCTCCGCCAAGCTTTCGTATTTTTGACATAACCGCTTCAGCCGAAGTCTCAACTGTCACGACGATAGCCAAATCCCTTTGTATAGCAGGGAAACGGGGGATAGAATGAGCACGTACTGTTTGTCTAATTCGCTTAAATAAGGGATTCAATTCTAATTCAAAAATAACCGCTCGTTCAAGCCCCCACTCCTTTTCCAAAGAGGGATGAATTTCGCCAAGGAAACCGACACACTCATTCTGAAGATAAATGTCTGCGGAGCGTCCCGGATGTAGTAAGAATTGATTTTCCGCCACACGGTATTCCAATTTAAGACCAAATTCCAGAGCCAATCCTTCCATAATACCCTTGAGATAATAGAAGTCATAACTAACAGGCTGGTTTAGCCAATGTCTCTCACTTTTCCCCACAGCGACCGCAGCAACTCGCAATTCTTCCCGCGGAAGCTTCTTCAAAGGTTGCTCTTCTCCCCAATATGTGTTTCCAATCTCAAAAATGCTCACATCCATGTTTCGACGTGCGACATTCCGAGCAGCTACATCAAGGAGTCCTGGTATAAGGGAGGTACGCATTACACCGAGTTCTTCCCTCAGAGGATTGAGCAAAGGGATTGAATGCTTGGCGCTTCCCCACTGGGCATCTGATTCTGCTCGAGTGAATGTATAGGTCAATACCTCATCCAGCCCAGACTGTGCTAAGACTTTACGAAGCCGACGGCGAAACTCTTGTTCAGGGGTTCTCCTACCCTGAGTCTGATCCCCTTGAGGCAGAGTGGTTGGGATTCGGTCGTAACCAATTAGACGAGCAACTTCTTCCATAAGGTCTTCTTCAATCTCAAGGTCTGAGCGGTAGGTCGGAATCTCAACCTGAAATAATCCGTTGTTTTCCTTATACTCAAAGTTCAGATCCTCCAATACTTGGTGGATCTCTGTTATCTTTAGCTCGATTCCCAGGACGGTAGACGTATGCTGGGCAGATAGAGTGATTTGGCGGCGAGGTGGGATATGTCTGACTTCATCTATAATGGCAACCGGTCGACCTGCTCCTAAGTCCATTAGCAAATTACAAACTCGTCCTAATGTAGCCACGATTCCGGAGACGTCGATACCCTTTTCGAAGCGGTTCGACGCCTCTGATCTGAGTCCTAAGCGACGACTCGTCCGACGGATACTGACAGGAGAAAAATGAGCGGATTCAATCATTAACCGCTTTGTATCCTTCGTCACTTCACTGTCTAACCCACCCATTACCCCAGCTACTCCTAAAGGTTGACTATCATCCGCAATGAGTAATGTATGCGTTTGTAAGGTCCGCTCAACGCCATCTAAGGTAACAATTTTTTCTCCTGGATATGCAGATCGCACATGAACATCTCCCTTGATCTTATCCCGATCAAAGGCGTGTAATGGCTGTCCCATTTCCATCATAACATAGTTTGTAATATCCACAATATTGTTGATGGGTCTAACACCTGCAGCTTTGAGCCGTCGTTGCATCCACTCAGGAGAAGGAGCAATATGGACGTCTTCCACCACTACTCCTGCATAACGCCAACATAACTCTTCATCTTCGATAATAATCCGAAAATCCGTGACAGCGGGAAGGGATATCACCTGGTTTTGCTCTGCCCACTTGGGTAAATGAGGCTTTTTCTGAGTGAGAGACGCCACTTCACGTGCAACATTCACCATCGCCAAACAATCAGGCCGATTTGGGTAAAGTTCTAAATCTAAAATACTATCCTCACGACCTAGATAGTGCCCAAAGTTCTCTCCAATAGGAGCATTAGGTGGTAAAACCAGGATCCCATCCCTACTGCGATCCAACCCGATTGTATCGTCAAGCAGAAGCTCTTCCCGCGAGCATAGCATACCCTGAGAGACAACCCCTCTAAGTTTGGATTTTCGGATGGAGAGATCATTGGGAAGGTTTGCTCCTACTAAGGCAACTGGGATCCGGTCTCCAGTCAGCAAGTTCTGAGCTCCAGTAACAATTGTCACTTCCTCTTGACCTACATTCACAGCACAAACCAACAAGCGATCTGCATCCGGATGTTTTGTCAAACTCATTATCTCACCAATAACTACTTTTTCAAATCCCTTATTCAGGTTCTCGACATCTTCAACTTCAGTACCTCCACGGGTTAGAGTTTCTGCTAACTCTTCCGCACTCTGGTCTATATCAACCAGTTCGCGCAACCATTCCAAACTGACTTTCATGACCTTTCCCCCTTAAAACTGCTGCAAGAATCGTAAATCATTATCAAATAAGAGCCGCATATCTTCAATACCGAACTTTAGCATAGCGATGCGCTCTACTCCCATACCAAAAGCAAATCCTGTAACTTCCTGTGGATTATATCCACCCATTTCCAAAACCTTTGGATGAACCATACCGGATCCTAAAATTTCTATCCATCCTGTTCCTTTGCAGAGACGGCATCCTGATCCCCCGCAAAGCATACAGGAAACATCTACTTCGGCACTAGGCTCAGTGAAAGGGAAAAAGCTCGGCCTTAAGCGAATTTCTCTAGATTCGCCAAACATTTCCCGAGAAAAATTTAAGAGAATTCCCTTAAGGTCTGACATACGTATTCCACGATCTACAACAAGTCCCTCTACTTGGTGAAACATTGGGGAATGAGTCGCATCATCATCATTGCGATAGACTTTTCCAGGAGCAATGATTTTTACTGGGAGGTGGGGATGTAGTTTCTCCATCGTTCGAATCTGAACGGGAGAGGTTTGGGTTCGCAGCAAAATCTCCTCCGTGATGTAAAAGGAATCTTGCATTTCACGAGCCGGATGCTCCTTCGGAAGATTAAGGGCTTCAAAATTATAATAATCCGATTCAATTTCTGGCCCCTCGGCAATTTGAAAACCCATACCCAAAAAGATATCTTCAATCTCTTCGATAACCTGAGTAAGTGGATGATAATGTCCTCGATGTACACGAGTTCCCGGTAAGGTAATATCAATTCGTTCTGTGGCCAATCTCTTCTGTAGAGCCATTGCATCTAACTCCGCACTACGCTCTTCCCACGCTTGCTCCAGACGAGTACGAACCTCATTCACGACTTGACCCATAATCGGCCTTTCTTCGGGACTTAGGCTTCCCATCTTACGAAGCAAAGCGGTTAAAGACCCTTTTTTACCAAGAATTTTCACCTTAAGCTCTTGGAGTGCCTCAGGGCTGTCCAACTCCCTAAGTTCCTTCAAGGCCTCTTCTCTGATGCTCAATATTTCACTCTTCAAGTAAATCACCCTTTCCAAATCCTTAATGGAATCGTGCTAACCGACAACCTGCTTTCACGGCCTCTAGCCATCCTTACTTACGTCATGGTATAGTCTAATCTCAAACGTACTGTTTGAGTCTTAGTCGGCACTCTAACCTCTAGTTTTCTTTGTTCGAGTCGGGGAAAAGAATAAAAAACCCCCGCCCCTTGAAAGGGACGAGAGTCTATTCTCGCGGTACCACCCTAGTTCGGCAAATATAGCCACACTTAAGTTCCTATAACGGTGGAGACCGGGCCTACCTACAAATCAGCAGGCCACTCCTAGGCGAAATTTAACCTCCCATCATGAGGAGGTTGGGTACCTTCTTAGCTGGCTTACAATCTTGGGCCATGCCTTCCTGTGAAGAAAATACTCCTTTTTACCTGATCATCGTTTTTTACATCTAAATTACGTTCTCAAAGAAAATTATAGCATATCTGTTCTATGTTTTACAAGAAACCCCTTTGGCGTAGAATTTCATAGAGTAAAATCCCTGTAGCCATCGCCACGTTAAGGGACTCTACTTCTTGAGCCATTGGAATCGTAATCCGCTGAATATCTGCATCCCGAAATAATTGAGATGGGCCCTTGCCCTCGTTTCCAACGACAAGAGCAAGGGGGCCATCCGTTAATTTTGTCTGGTAAATAGGGGCCCCCTGAATATCCCCCATGAAAACACTCAATCTTTGTCTTCGACAAAAGTCCAAAATATCCTCTGGCTGTTGATTAGGCAGGAGGACTAAGGAAAAGACAGCCCCCATAGTACTACGTAACACTTTTGGATTATACAAATCGACTGTCCCTTGGGTCAAACAAACATAGCGGACTCCCGAAGCCAACGCGGTACGTAGAATTGTTCCTAGATTGCCTGGATCTTGAATCCCATCTAAAATAAGAACTACTGTTTTCGAATCAATATGTAAATCTGACCAGGTGTAGTTAGTTTGTCGTACTACAGCTAGGATTCCTTGCGGTTCTTCCGTTGCACTCATTTTACGAAGAACTCGAGCATCCACCTGCTCAAAAGGGATGCTTCGCTCACGAAGCTTTGAAAGAAGAGGCTGCCATTCTGACGGTTGACGCTCTAAGCAAACAAAAACCTTTTTGATTGGCGCATTTCTGAGCACGCCCTCCTCAACGAATCGCCATCCCTCAATTACAAACAACTGGGCTTCCTCACGGGCTTTGCGCCTTTGTAAAGAGACTACATATTTTGTCTGCTCGTTTTGTAGGGACTCAATCATCCTAACCACCTCCAAGGTAGTGAAAAGGCTTGGCCCCAAGCCTTCAGAAGCCGCCAAGACTCAACCAAGGATGGTTGAGATTAGAGCACCGCCATGGATGGCGAGGTGCCGTGATGGCGAGAAGGGACCGCTGGCCAAGGATGGCCGAGTGTCCCTGTAGCCAAGGATGGCGAGAAGGGACCGGCCGCCATAGCCTTAGTTTGACTATAGTATGAAGATAAAAAGAGGATGCATTTGCACCCTCCTAGCTTACCCTTTGATTTGCACTTTAGCGACATTAACGATTTCTGTAAACGCTGCAGCATCGCTAATTGCAAGTTCTGCCAACATCTTACGGTTCACGGTAACTCCAGCTTTTTTCAAACCGTTCATCATACGACTGTAAGACATTCCATTCATGCGGGCAGCTGCGTTAATCCTGGCAATCCAAAGCTTGCGGAAGTTGCCTTTATTATCTTTTCTATGGGCATAGGAATAAGCTAAAGATTTTAGGACTTGTTCATTCGCTGGGCGATAGAGCTTACTTTTTCCTCCACGATATCCTTTTGCTAACTTTAATATCTTTTTGTGACGTCTATGCTTTGTTAAGCCTTTTTTTACACGGGCCATTCCGAAGACCTCCTTTTACCTCAAGTTTTATAGATAAGCGATTATACTTGCAATCCGTTTTGCATCGCTTTTATGCATAACAGTTGACTTACGTAAATTCCGTTTTCTTTTTGGTGACTTCTTCTCCAAAATATGGCTTGTAAATGCATGCATACGGACAATTTTGCCAGTTCCAGTTTTCTTAAAGCGCTTTGCTGCGCCACGGTGTGTTTTCATCTTAGGCATTTAGTGTTATCCCCCTTTTGCTATTAGTCGTGTTTAATTGAAGCTAAAATCATAATCATATTTCGACCTTCAAGTTTCGGTTCACGCTCTACCGTAGACTCTGCTTTGCAAAACTCAGCAAGTCTGATACATAACGCTCTGCCCAACTCAGGGTGAGTCACTTCCCGTCCGCGGAACATGATCGTCACCTTTACTTTATCTCCATCTTGCAGAAAGCGTTGGGCGTTGCGAGCTTTGGTTTCGAAGTCATGATCCTCAATATTCGGACGCAGTTTGACTTCTTTAATTTCCATGCTTTTTTGCTTTTTACGAGCTTCTTTATCTCGTTTAGCTTGTTCGTATTTGTACTTGCCGTAGTCCATCAGCTTGCATACCGGGGGTTTGGCCGTCGGTGCAATCTCTACAAGATCTAACGATTTCTCGATTGCCAGGTTCAATGCATCTCTAGTCGCCATGATCCCAAGTTGTTCGCCTTCTTCACCAACGAGACGAACATCCCTAACCCGGATTTCGTCATTAAGTCTTAAGTCCTTGCTAATAAGAAACCACCTCCTAAAAATTCTATTAAATTCAAAAACAAAAAGACGGATGATTTACCACCCGTCTTCTAAACAATCACGAGCAAACACTTAGCTCAGGACCAGAAGATACCTTAACAACGAGCGTCGTAAGGTGAGAAGCGGATGGCTTCTACTTGACATCAAACATCATATATTAATAACTAACCTTTGTCAATACTCAGTGACACACAACAGAGCTGAAGCATGATTTTTTTAATTTACGAACAGCCGACAAGATTATACCAATTTGAAGACTCACATAGGCAACCTTTCAATTCAAATAACATTGTACAGAAGTATTACCCCATTTCATGAAGTC
>Ga0074193_1001425_pt1 | contig 29142 bp, 26 predicted proteins | sample EPASupsiteHSE605_FD_64523 | JGI IMG/M metagenome (GOLD analysis project Ga0074193, IMG submission 64523) | Bioremediated contaminated groundwater from EPA Superfund site, New Mexico - Sample HSE6-05 | ecosystem: Environmental > Aquatic > Deep subsurface > Groundwater > Contaminated ... | reverse complement strand
CGCCGACCGCAGCCCGCGCGCCGGCGCCCGCGCCCCCGCGCCCGCCGGCCGCCGACCCCCGACCGCCGACCACCGACCGCCGACCGCCGACCGCCGACCGCCGACCGCCGACCGCCGACCGCCGACCGCCGACCGCCGACCGACGACCATCGACCGCCGACCGCTTAAACATTGACATCCACCCTACTTTCTGTTAATAGACGGTTTTATTTAAAATAAAAATTGGCTGGCAAATGCTGCCATAAGAGGTTGAATATGGGCTTATTCAAAAAAAGCAATGTTGCGCCGGAGCAGGTTGAAAAGAAACGGGTCCGGGTGCCTGAGGGGCTCTGGACAAAATGCCAGAACTGCGGTGAGGTGATTATCTCCAAAGAGATCGTGAATAACCTCAATGTTTGCCCAAAATGCAATTTTCATTTCCGCATTACTGCCCGCAAAAGACTGGAAATCCTTCTCGACCAGGGAAGCTTCGTCGAGTTTGATGCGAATATGGTGTCGGTTGATTTTCTTAATTTCAAGGATTCCAAGAGTTACCAGGAGCGGATTAATGCTGCCGTAGCCAAAGGGGGCTCAAAAGACGCCATTATCTGTGGCGAAGGGCAGATAGAAGGGACCCCGGCGCAGATGGCGGTATTTGACTTTTCCTTCATGGGCGGCAGCATGGGGAGCGTGGTCGGTGAGAAGATCACGCGGGCCATTGAGCGGGGGATTGAGAAGCGTACGCCGGTGATCATCATCTCTGCTTCCGGCGGGGCGCGCATGCAGGAAAGCATTCTGTCTCTGATGCAAATGGCCAAGACCTCGGCGGCCCTGGCAAAACTGAAGGAACAGGGACTGCCGTTCATCTCCATACTTACAGATCCCACCACCGGCGGCGTTACGGCAAGTTTTGCCATGCTGGGCGACATCAACATGTCCGAACCAAAGGCCCTGATAGGTTTTGCCGGCCCACGGGTCATCGAGCAGACCATCCGCCAGAAGCTGCCCGTCGGCTTCCAGCGTGCCGAATACCTTCTCGATCACGGCATGGTAGATATCATCGTCGGGCGGAAGGACATGCGGCAACGGTTGTCGCAGATACTGAAGATGCTCTACCGGCAGTAGGCGCTGGTTCTTGCCGCGGCGGGTTTCCTCGCAGTTCGATATGTCCCCGATTGTTAAAGCCGCCATCGTCATTATTATCAGCAGGACCGATTCGCACGCTTAAAGGGGAAATTCCATGACGTTGACTGACGAGGAAAAAGCAGAACTGCGCAGCCTCGCCGCATCCCGGTCGATGCGTGCGGATTCCGAACTGCTTCGCGCCGCCAGCCGCGACCCGTTCATTGTGGACGGCAAAGTGGACTGCGACCGGGTCATGGAGTTCCTGTCCGAGTACAACTCATTACTGAACCACCCCGTTAAGCCCTGCCGGCAGTTCATCGAGAAGATCATGCTGCTGTGACGGCAGCAGCCCTCCCCGCTAAAAGTATGGACTTTCCCTGCCTCTTTCCCTATAATTCCCGCCTGTCATGACCTATCAGGAGACCCTCTCATATATCTACGGCCTTGGCCGTTTCGGTATGAAACCGGGGCTGGAGAGGATCACCGCTACTCTGCAGGCGCTCCATAACCCGCAGGATGCCTTCAAGACCGTCCACGTTGCCGGCACCAACGGCAAGGGTTCCACCTCCAGCTTCCTCGCTTCCATGCTTGCCGAAGGGGGGCACCGGGTCGGGCTCTTTACTTCTCCGCACCTGATAAATTTCACCGAACGCATTCGCATCAACGGCCGTGAGATAGCCGAAGAGGAAGTGGTTCACCTGGCTGAGCGGGTCATCGCCGCAGCTCCACCTGAAACCACATTTTTCGAGCTGGTTACGGCCATGGCCACCCTTTACTTTGCAGAACAAAAGGTCCAGCTGGCGATCATGGAAGTGGGGATGGGAGGGCGGCTCGATGCCACCAACGCCCTTTCCGGCATCCTTTCGCTCATCACTCCCGTCGCCTACGACCATTGCGATTATCTGGGCGCTTCCCTGGCCGCGATTGCCGGGGAAAAAGCAGGGGTCATAAAGGTGGGGCGGCCCGTCGTGGTTTCCCTCCAGGAACAGGATGCACTGTCGGTTATCAGGAATCGCTGTCTGGAGATGAAAAGCCCCTTCTATGGCTATGGTGAGGCATTTACCGCTTTCTGGTCGGACACCGGGCTGTCATACCGGGGGATCGGCCTGGAAATGGACGGTTTGCGCCCCGGACTTGCCGGGCGCTATCAACAGGTGAATGCGGCCTCTGCTTTAGCGGCGGCAGAGCTTCTTGACGGCATGGGATTTCCCCTGGATGCGGGTGCCTTGCGCAGTGGGATCGAAAAAGCGCACTGGCCCGGGAGGATGGAGATACTCGGCACATCCCCCCGGATACTGCTGGACGGCGCGCACAATCCTGCCGGCAGTAAGGCCCTGGCTGAGGCGCTTGAAGACATCCCGCGCGACCGCCTCTTGATTGTTGCCGGCGTGATGGGTGACAAGGATGCCGACGGTATTCTTGGGCCGCTCCTGCCGCTTGCTGATGAAATGTTGGCCGTCGCACCATCCCTTGCGCGTGCTCTGCCGTCGGAGAAGCTTGCCGAATTCTGCCGTTCCAGAGGGGTAACGGCCCATGATGCGGGTACTGTTGCCGCAGGACTTTCGTCTGCCCGGGATATTGCCGGACCGGACGACCTGATACTGGTTTGCGGCTCCCTTTTCACGGTTGGCGAGGCACGGGCAGTTCTCCTTTCAAAGAATTTCGAACCTTTTCGCGGCTGATGCGACTTCCGTTTCATCTGTATGGTACGCTACCCCCTTTTCTTGCCGATTATCACGAGAGAATAATGAAACATCCGATTGTGTTAGCGCTTTTCTCAAATATCTTCGTGCTGTTCCTTCTTTTTCAGGTCGCTTTCGCCGAAGAAATCTCCCCTGCCGGCGGCGTTAAAATTACGGCCGATACCCTTTCCTACGAAAGCAGGAGTGCAACCTACCAGGCCAGGGGGAATGTGCGCATGCGCTACGACGGCGTCACTCTCCTGGCGGACAGCGTAATCTTCAGGCAGGAGCAGAGTGAGGCATTTGCCAGCGGCGGCGTAGTCATGGAAAAGGATGGTGACGTGCTGCATGGTGACAGCCTCACACTGAACACGACGACGGAACTGGGGGAGGTCTCCAACGGCGACCTGTTCATCAAGAAACCGAATTTTCATATCCGCAGCAGCAAGATGACCAAGTCTGGGACGGAGGATTACCGCATGGAGCGCGGCAGCTTCACCACCTGCGACGGCGACTCTCCCAGTTGGCGATTCACCGCTCGCGACCTGAATGTGACCCTGGAAGAGTACGCCACCGGTAAAGATGTCGTCTTCTACGTAAAAGATCTTCCGCTTCTCTACACCCCCTACATCATTTTTCCCGTCAAGCGGGAGCGGCAGTCCGGCTTTCTCATTCCCCTGATACGCAATTCTTCCAAAAAAGGGTTCAACTTCGACCTTCCCTTCTACTGGGCCATAAGTCCCAGCCAGGATGCCACCTTTGATCTGGATATCCAGAGCAAAAGAGGGGTCGGCACTGGCCTTGATTATCGCTACATGCGACAACGCGGCAGCGAAGGGGTATTTCGCGGCTACGGCATATTCGACACGTCCCAATCACGGTTCCGGGGTGCGGTTGTTGAGAAGCACCTGGAAGCGGTTTCCGGCAGCCTGAACTTCAGATCCGATATCAACATGGCCACTGACCGGGATTTTTACACCGACTTTGCCGAGGCTGCCGGCGAATATAACCGGCAAGACCTCGAATCCACGGTATCGCTGACCAAAAAGTGGCAGGATTATGCGCTGACCGCGGAACTAAGGTACGTGGAGGATCTCTACGCTCCAAACAACAGCGCAACCTTGCAGAAGCTCCCGGCGGTGTCGCTCACCGGCATCCGGCGCAAAATCGGCGCGACGCCGCTTTTTTTCTCCCTTGACTCAAGCCTCGTCAACTTTTATCGCGAAGAGGGGGTGAACGGACAGCGTTTCACCCTGCACCCGACCGTCACCACGTATTTCCAGCCGGTTTCAGCTCTGGATGTTTCCGCTTTTGCCGGTTACGGCCAGCGCCTTTACAACGCCTACGGCGCCGATCCGGGCCGGGGTTCCCACGGAGAGGGTCTTGCGGACGCCGGTGTTTCGGCATCGACCAGGTTTGCCCGGGTTTATGATACTGCGTGGGGGGCGGTGCGCAAAGTTCGACATCTGCTGGTGCCGGAAGTGAGTTATTCCTTTGTCCAGGAGAGAAGCCAGGATCAGCTCCCATTCTTCGACTTTGACGACCGGGTTGTGGGCCAGAACCTCCTTACCCTTTCCCTGACGAATTACCTGACCGGCAAGGTCATTCAGGCCGATGGTTCCCCGGTTTACCGTGACCTTCTCTATCTGCGGATCAGCCAGGGATACCAGGCAAGCGGTTCTCGGCGCGATCTTCTCACCCTGGTGGACGAGGGGCACACCTTGACGGACCTCCGTCTGGAATCGCGCTTTACGCCGACCCCGGAGATATCCCTCAATCTGGACAGCCGCTTCAACACCTACCAGGGGCGCTTTTCCACCGCAAACCTTTCTGCCGATTACAGCGACGGCAGCGACAACCGTGCCGGCCTCGGCTACCGCTTTTCCCGCGGCGAAGTGGAGTACCTGGAGGGGCGGATCGGCGTGGCCCTTGTCAAACCGTTCGTTTTCAATTACACTAACCGATATTCCTTTGATAAGGGGGGCTTTCTCGAGTCCTACTACGCCATTGGATACAAGCACCAGTGCTGGGACCTGACTTTTTCCTACCGTGACCGCCCGGACAACCGGGAATTCATGGTGACCTTCAATCTCGCCGGTATCGGCGCCATCGGACCGATCAAGGCGTTTTAGACGGACTCTCTGCGATTTTTCGCCAGAAAATATCTTAATAAAATTCAGGAGGAACAGATGTCGGAGCACTTTACCCCACGCGCCATCCTCGTTACCGGCGGCGCAGGATTCATCGGCTCGAACTTCATCAACAGCTTCATGGCCGGCAATCCCGGCTGCCGCCTGGTCAACCTGGACGTGCTCACCTATGCCGGCAACCTGGAAAACCTGAAAGGGGTGGAGAACAACCCCTCTTACCGCTTCGTCAAGGGGGATATCTGCGACGGCGCGCTGGTGGCGCGGCTTTTGGCCGAGGAGCGGATCGACGCCGTGGTCCACTTTGCCGCCGAGTCCCACGTGGACCGCTCCATTACCGGGCCGGAGATATTTGTCCGCACCAATGTGCTTGGCAGCCAGGTCCTCCTGGAAGAGAGTCGCAAGCATTGGCAGGCCCGGATGGTGCCGGAATTCCGCTTCCTCCAGGTTTCCACCGACGAGGTCTACGGCTCCCTCGGCGATACCGGCTTTTTTACCGAAGAGACGCCGCTCGCTCCCAATTCTCCCTATTCCGCGAGCAAGGCCGGGGCAGACCTGCTGGTGCGGGCCTATCACGAGACCTACGGCTTCCCGACCCTCAATACCCGCTGCTCAAACAATTACGGCCCTTACCACTTCCCCGAAAAACTGATCCCGCTCATGATCCACAATATCATGAACAAAAAGCCGCTACCGGTCTACGGCGACGGGCTCAACGTCCGCGACTGGCTCCATGTGAAAGACCACTCCATTGCCATCGAAACCGTCCTCAAGAGGGGTGGGCTCGGACAGGTGTACAACATCGGCGGCAACAACGAATGGCGGAATATCGACATCGTCAACCTGGTCTGCGACCTGCTCGACGCCAAGCTGGGGCGGTCGCCGGGAGAAAATCGGCTGCTCATCACCTTTGTCAAGGACCGGCCGGGGCACGATCGCCGCTATGCCATCGACGCTTCCAGGATGCGCCGGGAGCTTTCCTGGGAGCCGTCATACACCTTCGAGCGCGGCATTGCCGAAACCATCGACTGGTACCTGGCCAACCAGGAGTGGGTGGGAACGGTGACGTCCGGCTCATATCGCGACTATTACGAAAAAATGTACGGAGGACGGTAATGATACTCGTTGTCGGAGCAAAAGGGATGCTGGGGCAGGACCTGATGACGCTCCTGGGTGCTGAGGCGCGTGGGGTGGATATCGAAGATATCGACATAACATCGATGGAATCGGTGCAGAAGGTGCTCGTCACGCTCAAACCCAGGGTGGTGATCAATGCCGCTGCCTACACCGACGTGGACGGCTGCGAGAGCAACCAGGAACTGGCCATGCAGGTCAATGGCGAAGGGGTCGCGCACCTGGCCCTGATAAGCAAGGAAATCGGCGCCAAGCTGGTGCAGATAAGCACTGATTACGTCTTTGACGGCGGCAAGGGGAGTCCCTACCTGGAGGACGATCCCCCCCGTCCGCTCAGTGTTTACGGCGAGTCCAAGCTGGCCGGCGAGATGAACGCCTGTTTCAACCCCGACCACCTCATCGTGCGGACCCAGTGGCTTTACGGCCTGCATGGCAATAACTTCGTCGAGACCATGCTCCGCCTGGCCGCGGAGAAAAAGGAGCTTTCCGTGGTGGACGACCAGATCGGTTCCCCCACCTGGACCGTGGACCTCAGCCTGGCCATCAAGTCGCTGATCGACAAGGGGTGCAGCGGCACGTACCACGCGGCCAACGGCGGGTTCTGTTCCTGGAACGAGTTTGCCCGGGCCATTTTTGCCGAAGCGGGGATGGGTATCATGGTCAATCCCATGTCCACAGCCGAACTGGGTCGTCCCGCGCCGCGGCCGCTCTACTCGACCCTTGACTGCGGCAAGCTGAACCGTGACGCGGGCTTTCAGCCACAGCCGTGGCAGGAGGCGCTGAAAAACTATCTGAATCTGAGGAGGCAGTGATGGAACGCGGTGAGAGACCTTGGGGAACCTACACAGTCCTTGAGGAAAACAAGAATTACAAGATCAAGCGGATCGAGGTGAATCCCGGGCAGCGGCTCTCGCTCCAGATGCACCATCATCGCAGCGAGCACTGGATCGTCGTTTCCGGTACCGCCAAGGTCACCTGCGGCGACCGGGAGCGGATAATCAACATCAACGAGTCCACCTTCATCCCCATCGGCTCCAATCACCGCCTGGAAAACCCCGGCGTCATCCCCCTGACCATCATCGAGGTGCAGAGCGGCGAATACCTCGGAGAGGACGACATCGTCCGCTTTCAGGACGACTACAACCGCGCGGGCAATGAGGAAGAGACGCTTCCTTGAATAACGATTTTCACCATATCTTATATTTCAAAGCGAGCTCACAGGCCTGATCGCGCCTGCATTGTCAGCTTAGGAGACCTGCCATGTATATCGTTATCCTCGCCGGTGGTTCCGGCACCCGTTTCTGGCCGCTGTCGCGGAAAAAGAGCCCCAAGCAGCTGATGTCGGTATTCGGCGGCAAATCAATGCTGCAGCGGACAGTTGAGCGGGTATTGCCGCTCCGGCCAAAGAGGATTCTGGTCGTCACAAACGCCCTCCAGGCCGAGGAGACCGGGCGGCAGCTTGAATATCTGCATGACGTGCCCATCGACATCATCGCCGAGCCGGTTGGGCGAAATACCGCCCCTGCCATCGGCCTGGCCGCGTCGATCATCGCCTACCACGACCCCGATGGGGTCATGGCGGTGCTCCCCGCCGATCATTACATCGTCAACGAAGAGGGTTTCGCCCAGGTTCTGACGCAGGGGAAAGAGGCTGCGCTGAACGGTTACCTGGTTACACTGGGGATCACGCCGACCAGGCCGGAAACCGGTTACGGCTACATCGAGGCGGAGAGCGAGCTGCGGGGGGGCGGACCTTACCCGGTGAAACGCTTTGTGGAAAAACCGAACAGGGAGAAGGCCCTCGAATTTCTCGCCGCCGGCAATTTTTACTGGAACAGCGGCATGTTCGTCTGGCAGGCCTGCGCCATTCTCGACAAGATCAACGAATGCATGCCGCAGCTTGCCGCTTCCCTGGCAAAGCTCGTCTTTTCCGACAACATCTGGGAATTGAGCGATCTCAAACCGCAGATAGAGTCGATCTACGGAGAGATCGGCGGAGAGTCCATCGATTTCGGCGTCATGGAGAAGGCGGATAACGTCCAGGTTATCCCGGCCGATTTCGGCTGGAGCGATGTGGGGAGCTGGAGCGCCATCCCTGAAGTTGTCGATGCCGATGCGACAGGTCACGTGGTGATCAACGCCAAGGAGGTCGTTTCCGTCGATGCAGCCGATTGCCTGGTCTACGGAGACAACCGGCTCGTGGCGCTGGTCGGGGTCAATGACCTGATCGTCGTCAATACCGCCGATGCCATGATTGTCTGTGCGAAAGATCGGGCCCAGGATGTGAAGAAAGTGGTGGAGGAACTGGAGCGGCGGGGGATGACGGAGTACTTGTAAAGGCGGTCGATGGTCGGCGGTCGGCGGTTGATGGTGAAACCTGGAACGTAGAACTTAGAACGTAGAACTGGATCGTTTATGCACGGTTGGACCGGAAAAATACTGAAGGTTGACTTGGCGAGCGGCAAGACATGGCGGGAGGATGTACCTTTCGAACTGCTCCATGCCTATCTCGGTGGGCGTGGGCTGGGGGTGCGGCTGATGCGGGATTATTTCATGCTTGACCCGTTCGCCCCGGAGATGCCGCTGATCTTTGCCGTCGGCCCTTTGTGCGGCACCGTTGCCCCCACTGCTGCCCGGCTGACGGTGGTTTCCCGCTCGCCACTGACCGGCACCATTTACGACTGTTCCGCCGGGGGGCGGTTTGCCTGGCGCCTCAAGGCAGCCGGGGTGGATGCCCTGTTCATAACCGGCCAGAGCGCGCAGCCCGTGGTGCTCGCCATCAACGACGACCAGGCGGAACTGTTGCCGGCCGGGGAGTTGTGGGGCAAAGCCGTCCCTGATACCGTCTCCGCCCTGTCAGGGGGGGGGAGCGTCGCCTGTATCGGCCCGGCCGGTGAAAACGGTGTCCTCTACGCCAATATCATGATGGGGGAGGGGAACTCCGTCGGCCGTGGCGGTCTCGGTGCGGTGATGGGAAGGAAAAAGCTCAAAGCGGTGATCGTTGACGGTGACCGGGCCACCGCTGTTGCAGACCAGAGCCGCTTTGACCATGCCCGGCAGGATGTGATGCGTCTTTTCCGCGCTTCCCCGGTCATTTTCGGCGAATTGGGGATAGCAGAATACGGCACACCCGCCCTGGTTGACCTGATGCGCCAGCGGCGCATGGCCCCGACCGAAAACTTCAGAAAGACGGTGTTTCCCGATTCCGGCAACTATTCCGGTCCGGCAATCCGCAAGGCGTGCGGCGCGAAAAAGGACGGCTGTTTTGGCTGTCCCATCCAGTGCAAGAAGAGCACGCCCCAAGGGGAACCCCTTCCCGAATACGAAACCGTTTCCCACTTCGGCGCCTTGAACGGCATCGCCGACCTGCACGCCATAGTCAAGGCCAATACCCTATGCAACGAGCTGGGGCTCGACACTATTACCGCCGCCGCCACCCTTGCCGCCTGGGGCGAGGCAAAGGGGCGCTTTCCCGCTGCGGAGGAGGTCGCGTCACTCCTTGCCGACATCGCCCATCGCCGCGGGGAGGGGGAACTGCTCTCCCTCGGCTCACGACGGGTCGCCGAGGCCTTGGGTTTGCCGGGGCTTTCCATGAGCGTCAAGTCGTTGGAACTCCCTGCCTATGATCCCCGCGGGGCATACGGCATGGCCCTCGCTTACTGCACCAGCAACCGTGGCGGCTGTCACCTGCGGGCCTATCCCATCTCCCACGAGATCCTGCGCAAGCCGGTTCCCACCGACCGCTTTTCATTTTCAGGCAAGGCGCGCATCATCAAGATCGCCGAGGACACCAACGCTGCCGTAGATTCCCTGGTGGCCTGCAAATTTTCCTTTTTCGGCGCGACCATCGAGGAATACGCCGAACTCCTTTCCGCCACGAGCGGCATGGAATACTCCCCCCAGTCGCTCAAGGAGATCGGCGAGCGGATTTACCTGACCGAACGTTTTTACAACTGCGCCAACGGGTTCACCTCCGCAGACGACCTGCTGCCGGAACGGTTTTACAACGAGCCCGGCTCCAGCGGCGAGGGGATCGAAATCCGTCCCATCGACCGGGCGCGTTTTGCCGAAGAGTTGCAGAAGTACTACCGGATTCGAGGGCTGACACCGGAAGGAACTTTTGCTGATCCCGGTTTCCTCTCTAATCAGCCGTAAGTTTCCTTAAGATTATTGCGGTTCCATGGTTCCCCAAAGAATATTGATAATACAGTGCGGAAATTAATTTGCCATCCGGTGCTTGGCAGGGTATGATTCTGGTATCTAATCAAGTACCAAAAGGAGTCAACGCATGAACGCCATCCCTGCCCAGGAGATTAAGCGTCGTGGTATTGCCGCGGTGGATGATCTCATTGCCAAAGGTGATCTCCATGTCATCAGGAACAATCAGCCGCAGTACGTGGTGCTTTCCGAGGAGCGCTATCAGGAGTTGATAGTGGCGGAGCAGGAGGCCTATTATGCCCGGGTCCGGGCATCGCTGGAGGATCTCAAGGAAGGAAGGGTCAAACGCGGCACGGCCGATGATCTGATTAAAGAACTGAAGCTGGAAGATTAGCGCATGTATACCCTTGTCTGGAGTGCCGGTTTTACGCGCTCGGCCGAAAAATTCATAAAACGCCATCCGGAGTTGCGGGAAAAGTTAGCCACAATACTGCGTGAATTGGAAAATGATCCATTTCAGCCACACCTGAAATATCACCAGCTCGGTGGAAATCTAAAAGGCGTTCAGGCGGTCAGCATCACCTACAGCTATCGCATCACCCTTACCATTGTGATTTCCGACAGGGAAATCATCCTGCTTGATGTCGGCAGTCATGACGAGGTATATCGGTAAGAAGCAGCAGAGCACGAATAGGGCACTGACGCTCCAGTCACCTTTATCCTTTCTCCCTCGTTCGCACTCCCCCCTTTCACATTAAAGTCTCGCCGTCTCGGGCCGATAAATTAATGAAAGCAGGCCATGGGGGGCTGGTTCAATGGACGGGACGGAAGTCGTAAACGATGTGGCGAAAAGCAAGCAGGTAAGGTATGCCGGCTATGACAAGATCATGGGCAACATATCGTGGCTGCTGATCGCCCTTGTTTCCCTCGATATCAAGCTCCTCCCGCCAGACGAGCAGTCAACCATTTTTCTCGCAGGCTTCAGCGTGGCCCTGCTCGTGTACAATGTGGGCGCCAGGTACGTGGTTTTCCCCGGCCGCTCAAGCCAGTTCAAGACCTTCGTCGACCTCATGGTCTTCCTCTGCTTCATCGTTGCCGTCAGCTGGTTTACCGGCAAGATAACTAGCCCTTTCATCTCGCTCATCTACCTTGTGCTCATGACAACCTCTCTGACACAGGGGAGACGGCTAACGTATTTCATGGCTGTACTGGCCGTCTCATCCTATATTCTGCTGGCATCGGAACATATAACCGTCATGTTGTATGAGCATACCTTCGTCTCCAGTCTCCTCGAACTGTTCCCCTTCATGCTGATCGCCCATCTCGGAGCCATGCTCTCCGGAGAGGCGGAAAACGCCAGGAGGGAGATTGAAAAGCTCTCCCTTACCGATGAAGTGACCGGCCTGAACAATATGCGCAATTTCTTTTACCTGTCCGAGATCCAGGAAAAGCTGGCAAAGAGGCACAAGCGAAAATTTACCATCTGCATGCTCGATGCAGACAACCTGAAACAGATCAATGACAGGCACGGCCACTTTGCCGGCACGGAACTCATCAACCAGGTTGCCGGGATAATCTCGCGGAACATCCGCTGTACAGACATTGCAGCGCGATATGGGGGCGATGAATTCATCATCATGTTCACCGAAGGGGCAAAGGACGGCTGTTATGGCGCAGTGCAAAGAATCGTCAAGGGGATGTCCGAAAATCCCTTTGAATTCAAGGGGGCCATGCTCACATCGACCCTCTCGGCAGGTGTCGCATCCTTTCCCGAGGATGGCGCGGATGTGAAAACCGTGATGGCAAAGGCAGATGAGGCGATGTACCGGAGCAAGAAGAACGGCAAAAACATGGTCACCATCTATAACGGGGAGGATGGGTAGACTTTCCACTTAAGTGAGAGAACCGAACCTCGTCCCTTGACCGCAACACGACGGTCAGGGGGTTTTTGTTGTCTGACCCCGGGAGAAAAACGGAGTTTACATAAAAAAGAGCCGGTGATATGGTTATTGACCATGAGAGACCAAATTCGCAAATATACGCTTAAGCTCATTTCCGACCGTTCCGCCCTTGCCGGGGAGATCGCCTTTGCCGCCCTGGATGATACACTGCTGAGCGATGGTAATGCCGAACTGGCTCTGCTGGCGGGGGAGACCATTTCCCGGCTCAACTGCCTGGGACTGGTCGTTGCCCGGCCGTCACTCCCCTTTGCCGATTTGCTGGTGCGCAGGGCACGGGAGGGGGGGGCGCGCATCATCCCCCACGACACCGAGACCCGTACCTTTCTCCACGACATCCCTTTTTTGCGCCAAAGCGAGCTGACGGGAGACGTTGCGGCATCCATTGCGCGGCTCCTCGGCAACCGCAAGGGGGTCATCGTCGAAGGCGTCGGCATCGTCGCCAGCGGCGCTGTAACCATCGAACAGGCCTACATCAACTATTCGTCGGTGTTCCATTCCACCTTCGTCAAATACCTTCAGGATGTGCTGAACGAGGGGTTCCTCCTGCCGGGGGAGGTGGATATCTTCAACTCCTTCCGTAGCGAGTGGCTCCGCCCCCTGAGCGCAGAAGGGTTGGTCTTCAGTGCCGGCCCGCTCACCGAGCCTGAGAAAATTATCCGCGAGGTTGAAACCGTCGGGCGCTACACGGTGGAAAGGGGGCTGGTCGACTCGTTCTTCGGCAACATCTCAGCCCGGGCCGGAGATATGATCTACATCTCCCAAACCGCCGCGAGCCTCGATGAGCTGGCCGGTTGTATCGACCCGGTGCCGATGGACAACTCCTCCACCACCGGCATCACCGCCTCCAGCGAACTGCTCGCCCACCGACGCATTTACGAGGAGAGCGGGGCACGGGTCATCCTCCACGGCCACCCAAAGTTTGCCGTGGTGATGAGCATGCTCTGCGAGGAAAAGGACTGCCCGATAAAGGATTGCTGGAAGGATTGCCCCAAGGTGCGGTTTTTAGGGGACACGCCGGTGGTGGCCGGGGAGATCGGCGCCGGCGGCCTGGCCAAACGTGTGCCGCCGGTGATCGGCGGGCCGGGAAAGGCCATAGTCTACGGCCACGGGGTCTTTACCATCGGCCGGCGGGACTTCGGCGAGGCGTTCAGCGCCCTGGTCGAGGTGGAGAACTGGTGCCGGGATGAGTATTTCCGGCTGCTGGCGGAGCGGTTGAACCCAGGTAATAAGTCGTGATATGGCAAGACAGAACCGGTGGCCAGGGCGCATCCGTATACAGCCATCATCTATCGTAAAAAGATTACCAATTTAACCGCATCTGTGGTAAATACCTCCCCTGACAAAATGCCATCCAGGGGAAACCATGTCTGAAAAGAAAAATATCGCCCGGGCCGCAGGCGTGCTCGGTTTTGCCACGATCCTCTCACGTATCATGGGGATGGTGCGGGAAATGGTTGTGGCGCGCCTGTTCGGCGCCGGGTTTGCCACCGACGCTTTTATTGCCGCCTTTCTGATTCCCAACATGCTGCGTCGCTTTTTTGCAGAAGGGGCGCTCACTTCGGCCTTTCTCCCCACATTTTCCGAGTGGTACACCCAAAAGGGGGAGCAGGAGGCGCGTAATCTGGCCAACGTCTGCTTTACCTTGCTCACCATGGTCATGGCGATCATCACCCTGTTGGGAGTTATATTCTCACCTGTTATCGTCCACCTCATGTTTCCCGGCTTCAAGTCCGAGCCTGCCAAGCTGGAGCTGACCATACTCCTCAACCGGCTGATGTTCCCCTACATATTTTTCGTCAGTTTGGTGGCGCTCTGCATGGGGATTTTGAACACCGTCCGCCATTTTTTTACCCCTGCCATTTCCACCATTTTCCTCAATATCTCCATGATTTTCTGCGCAGTCTTTTTGCACAGCCGTTTCCAGATACCCATCGTCACCCTTGCCGTGGGTGTCTTGCTTGGCGGGGTAATGCAACTCTTGCTGCAAATTCCGGTTCTCTACCGGAAGGGTTTCCCCCTCCGGCTGCGCTTCGATCTGAAGCATCCGGCAGTGCGCAGGATCGCCCTCTTGATGGGGCCGTCCGTGTTCGGCGTCGGAGTCTATTACCTGAATATAACGGTCGGTGCAATACTTGCCTCTCTGCTCCCGCAGGGAAGCGTTTCTTATCTTTACTATGCCCAGCGAATGTTCGAGTTTCCCCAGGGGATATTCACCGTGTCGGTGGCCCAGGCCGTGCTCCCTTCCATGAGCAGGCAGGCTGCGGCCGGGGAGATGGATGCCCTGAAGGAGTCGCTCGCCTTCGGCCTGAAGCTCACCCTGTTCATCACCATACCGGCCATGGCGGGACTCATGGCCTGTGCCACGCCGATTTTTTCCCTGATCTTCATGGCGGGAGCGTTCGACTATGCCAAGGCGCAACAGTGCGGGGTGGCGCTTTTTTACTATTCACTCGGGCTGTCGCTGGTGGCCCTGGTGAGGGTGCTGGTGCCCGCATTTTACGCCCTCAAGGATACCAGGACGCCGGTGTTGACGGCCTTCATCGCCTTTGTCCTCAACCTCTGCTTTAGCCTCGCTTTGATGGGGCCGCTCAAGCACGGCGGCCTGGCGCTGGCTTCCACCCTGTCCGCCCTGGGGAACATGGTGCTGCTCCTCTATTTCCTGCGGAAAAAGATCGGTCCGTTCGGCGGCAGGGGGATTTTCCTCGCAGGGGGGAAGGCGGCAGTTGCATCCGTCCCCATGGCCTTTGCCGTCTACTGGGCGATGCGGCTTGCGGATTGGTCACAACAGGGGCATAAGCTGGTGAAGGGCGTGGTCCTTGGCGGTGCAGTCGTCGTGGGGGTGGTCATCTACCTCGTTTTCGCCCACCTGCTGCGCTGCGAAGAGGCGCATGAGGCAGTCATGCTGTTTCGCAGGAGGGTTCTGAAAAGGTGAAAGGTGAATAGGATGAGAAAACAGGAATCAGGGGAATATCGATCTATCTTTGTTGCCGAGTTCGGTTCTGGTGCGGTGGTGGCGAGCGCCGAGGGTCTTGTTGAGGTGTTTCTGCCGTTTGCCGGAAATTCCCCTGCGGAGATGGCTGAGCGGGTTGGCGAGTTATATCCGTCTGCCGTGCGCGAGAATCCGTTGACGATGAAGGCTGCCGGGCTGCTGCAACGCTATTTCGCCGGTGAGAAGGTGACGTTTGATATCAAGATCGACCGTCGCGGATTCACGCCGTTTCAGCAGGCTGTTTACGCGGAAGTTTCGAAGATACCCTACGGCATGGTGAAAACCTATGGCGAGGTGGCCGGGGCAATCGGGCGGCAAAGGGCCGCCAGAGGGGTCGGGACGGCGATGGCGCGCAATCCCCTGCCGATAATCATTCCCTGCCATCGGGTAGTCGGCGGGGCGGGCGACATGACCGGTTATTCCGGGACCGGCGGTATCGTCTCCAAGAGGCTGTTACTCACTATGGAGGGGGTTGTTTTGGATGATCGCAGCAGGGTGAAATCTGCCGTGACAGGCAGAAATGACCGGTAATTTATAAACATGCAGATATACGATTCTCATGAATCTTCTGGGCTCGGATTGAAACATGGTTTTAACTGGACAATATTATTGTGTAAAGTATAACATATTGAAATTATTAGTATATATTGGCTGTATAAAAAATGGGCAGATCGCAGAAACGCTTTGAAAAGTATCTGTTTATTGAATTGTCCACACCGTTATCAACAGATTATCCACAGGATTTGTGGAAAATCTGTTACACCGTTGAAAAGACGTAACAATTGGCCGATTCTCACCCTTCCCGCTCCATCCTCTTCGCCTCTTCCCAGAGCTTGTCCATCTCCGCCAGGCTTGCTTCCTGCATATGCACTCCGCGCGCATGGAGGGTGTCCTCGACAAAGGCAAAACGACGGCCAAAACGGGTTATGGTCTTGCGCAGCGCCTCTTCGGGATCCAGGGAGAGAAAGCGTCCCAGGTTGACGATGGCGAACAGGAGGTCTCCCAGTTCAGCCTCCATCCGTTCCTGGTTCCCTTCTGTCAGGGTTTCTTCGAATTCATGCAGCTCTTCCAGCACCTTGGCAAAGACCTGGTCCGTGTGTTCCCAGTCAAAACCGACCCGCGCCGCCTTTTCCGTGATCTTCTGCGCCTTCATCAGTGCGGGAAGCTCGGGAGGGACGCCGGACAGGGCGGATTTCCTCTCCGCACCTTTTTCCGCCTTCTTGATCCGCTCCCAGTTCGCCACCTGCTCTTCAGCGCTTTTCACCACCTGTTCCCCAAACACGTGGGGATGACGGCGAATGAGCTTTTCGTTTATGGTGTCGAGCACGTTATCCATGGTGAATTCACCGCGCTCCTCGGCAATGGCTGCATGAAAAACCGGCTGGAGCATGAGATCTCCCAGTTCTTCCTTGAGCATCTCGGGAGAACCGGCATCAATGGCCTCAATTACTTCGTAACACTCTTCCAGGAGATAGCGCTTTAGGCTCTCGTGGGTCTGTTCCGCATCCCACGGGCAGCCGCCGGGGGCGCGCAGTTTGCGCATTGTTTCCATGAGGCGGTCGAACCCTTTTTTCTCTTCTGTCATGGTTTCTCCTGTTGGCGGTTCTTATTGCGGCCGATGGCAGCGATGCCTTATTTCCCCTTCAGATACCCTTCCAGGAAAGTCCGCTTGTATTCGGCGAACCGCTCTTCCTCGATGGCCAGTCGGATCTCCGCCATCATGTTCAGGTAGAAGTGAACGTTGTGGATGCTGGCGAGGATCGCCGATAGCACCTCATTGGAGACGAACAGGTGGTGGAGGTATGCCCTGGTGAAGTTTCGGCAGGTATAGCAGGAACAGTTCGGCTCCACCGGGTAGAAGTCGCGGCGGTAGTTCTTGTTGGTCAGTCTGATCTTCCCCCGGTTGGTGAAGAGCGTTGCGCTCCTCGCATAGCGGGTCGGGATGACGCAGTCGAACATGTCCATCCCCCGCTCCACGCTCTCCAGGATATCTTCCGGGAGGCCGACGCCCATCAGGTAGCGCGGCTTGTCCTCCGGCAGGAAGGGGGCGGTCATGGCCACCACTTTCTTAAGGAGCTCCAGTCCCTCACCGACTGAGACGCCGCCAATGGCGTAACCGGGGAAATCCATGTCGATCATTTCCTTGGCGCACATGGCGCGCAGGTCTTCGAAGACGCTCCCCTGGACAATGCCGAACAGGGCCTGGTCCTTGCGTGTCTGGGCTTTTTTGCAGGCTTCCGCCCAGCGCAGGGTTTTCCGCGTCGATTGGGCTGCGTACTGTTTGTCGCAGGGGTAGGGGATGCACTCGTCGAAGGCCATGATGATGTCGGCGCCAAGCGCCTCCTGGATGGCAATGGCCTTTGCCGGGTCGAGGAATACCTCCTCCCCCGTTATCTCATGCTTGAAATATGCCCCGTCTTCGGTGATCCGCTTGTTGGGGAGCGAGAATACCTGAAAGCCGCCGGAGTCGGTCAGTATCGGTCCGTCCCAGGCCATGAACTTGTGCAGACCGCCGGCCTTCTCCACCAGGCTTTCGCCGGGGCGGAGGTGGAGGTGGTAGGTATTGCTGAGGATGATCTGGGCGCCGGTTTCTTTCACCTGTTGCGGGGTCATGGCCTTCATCGCCGCATGGGTGCCGACCGGCATGAAGATGGGAGTCTCAATCACGCCGTGCGGGGTTTCCAGTCGGCCGCGCCGCGCTGCTGTTTCAGTGTCTTTTTTGAGTAGCTTGAATTTCATGACGTTTTATCGGTGCCCCTACAGGAAAATTAATTTGAAAATCCATAGTTTAATTAACAGAATGACCGGGAAAAAGCAACAACGCATCTGGTTATTCCTTGCGCACATGCGGGAATATTTGCTGTTAAGCCCTGATAATTTTGGTTGCATTTTGATAAAACGACGTTTAGTATACAGTATACAATTAGCTGGATTATAATACATTAATTTAAGTCTGCGTGTATATCGTGTTGACATGTTATTTAATCAATCTCTTTAGAAGGAGGTAAGGCAATGCTGACCTACAAAGAATGGCGCGCACCCCCTTCCTGAACTGTCCCTCCTGAACGGTTACCGTTTCATTGTCAACCTGCTCAGAAAAAGGGATGTTTGATGATCTGAAGCACAAGGGTGTGTAATTACCCTCAGCAATTCTTTCAATTCATTCAAAGGGAAAAAATTATGCAACTATTAAAAAACTCAGTGGGAAGAAAGATCCTTATGGCCATCACCGGCCAGCTGATGGTTCTTTTCGTAATTGTTCATCTGATTGGTAACTCTTCTATTTTTGTCGGTCCCGATGGAATCAATTCCTATGCAGAACATCTCCACAGCCTCGGACCCCTGGTTTGGGTATTCCGCCTTGCCATGCTGGCCTTCATCTTGGTCCATGCCTTTTACGGCATCCAGGTGAGCATCGAAAACAGTAAGGCGAATCCTTCCAAGTACGCGATCAACAATAAGCTGAAGGCCAATTTCGCCAGTGAAAGCATGATCTGGACCGGATTGCTCCTTGCACTTTTCGTCATCTACCACATCAGTCACTTCACCCTTCGGCTAACATCCGACGTTTCCGCCTTTGCAGGCCAGGTGCCGGGCAACGTCTTCGGTATGGTGACCGGGAGTTTCTCCCATGGCATCATTGCTTCAACCTATGTGGCGGCCATGGTGGTCCTCTGCCTACATCTTTTCCACGGCATCCAGAGTTTCTTCCAGACCATGGGGTGGAACGGCGATAAAAGTCTGCCGGTGATCAGTCAGGTGGGGCGGGTACTTGCCTTTGTCTTTTTGATCGGCTACAGCTCCATTCCGGTTTTCATCCTTGCAGGCATAATCAAATAGGGGGTTTATAGTGATACTCGACGGAAAATGTCCAACCGGACCTATAGAAAAAACGTGGGACAAGCACCGCTTCGATCTGAAGCTTGTGAATCCCGCCAACAAGAGAAAGTACAACGTTATCATGGTGGGTACCGGTCTGGCCGGTGGCGCTGCCGCTGCCTCGCTCGGAGAGCTCGGCTACAACGTGCAGGCCTTCTGCTATCAGGATTCTCCACGCCGCGCCCACTCCATCGCTGCCCAGGGGGGGATCAACGCAGCCAAGAACTACCCTAACGATGGGGACTCCATCTACCGTCTGTTCTATGACACCATCAAGGGTGGCGACTTCCGCGCCCGTGAGGCTGACGTGTGGCGTCTGGCCCAGGTGTCCAACAACATCATCGACCAGTGCGTTGCCCAGGGCGTTCCCTTTGCCCGCGACTATGCCGGCTACCTGGACAACCGTTCATTCGGTGGCGCCCAGGTTTCCCGTACCTTTTTTGCCCGCGGCCAGACTGGCCAGCAGCTCCTCCTCGGCGCCTACTCAGCGCTTTCCCGCCAGATAAAGGCAGGGACAGTGAAGATGTACAACCGCCGCGAGATGCTGGACCTGGTCGTGGTTGACGGCGTTGCCAAAGGGATCACCTGCCGCAACCTCGTGACCGGCGAGATCGAGTCCTATGCGGCCGATGCGGTCTGTCTTGCCACCGGCGGCTATGTGAACGTCTTCTACCTTTCCACCAACGCCATGGGTTGTTCTGTCACCGCCAACTGGAAAGCGTACAAGAAGGGTGCGTATTTCGCAAATCCCTGTTACACGCAGATCCATCCGACCTGTATTCCACAGGCCGGCGACTACCAGTCGAAACTGACTCTCATGTCCGAGTCGCTCCGTAACGACGGCCGCTGCTGGGTGCCGAAGAAGAAGGAAGACCTGGCCAAACACCCCAACGAGATTCCCGAAGAAGATCGTGATTACTACTTGGAGCGCAAGTATCCGAGCTTCGGCAACCTTGCTCCCCGCGATATCGCCTCCCGTGCCGCCAAGGAACAGTGCGACGACGGCCGCGGCGTTGGCCCCGGCGGACGCGGCGTGTACCTCGACTTCGCCACCTCGATTAAGCGCGTCGGAGCTGACACCATCAAGGAACGCTACGGCAACCTGTTCGAGATGTATGAGAAGATTACCGACGAGGACGGCTACAAGCGCCCGATGCGTATGTATCCTGCCCCCCACTACTCCATGGGCGGCCTCTGGGTCGACTACAACCTACAGAGCAGCATCCCCGGCCTGTTCGTCCTCGGCGAGGCCAACTTCTCTGTCCACGGCGCAAACCGCCTTGGCGCATCGGCCCTTATGCAGGGTCTGGCCGATGGCTACTTCGTCATTCCCTACACCATCGGCGGCTACCTCGCCACGGTGAAACCCGGCACTGTGCAGACCGACAACCCCGAATTCAAAAAATCGGTTGAAGACGTGCAGAACTACTCAAAGAAGCTTCTCTCCATCAACGGCAAGAAGACTGTATCGGAGTTCATGCGCGAGTTAGGTTCTCTCATGTGGGACAACTGCGGCATGGCGCGCTCCAAGGAGTCCCTGGAGGAAAACCTCAAGAAGATTCCTGCACTGCGTGAAGAGTTCTGGAAGAACGTCAAGGTCTCCGGCTCCGGTGCCGATCTGAACCAGGATCTGGAGAACGCCGGCCGTACCGCCGACTTCCTGGAGTTCGGCGAGCTCCTATGCCGCGATGCCCACCACCGCAACGAGTCTTGCGGCGGCCACTTCCGGACCGAATACCAGACCGAAGATGGCGAGGCTCAACGTGACGACGAGAATTATTGTTACGTCGGCGCCTGGGAATTCAAGGGAGACGGCAAGGATCCCGAGCTTCACAAGGAACCGCTCAGGTTCGAGAATGTACATCTTGCGGTAAGGAGTTATAAATAATGAGCGATCACAAAACCATGACTCTGACTCTTAATGTCTGGCGGCAGAAGGGACCGAAAGATCCCGGTAAATTCGAAACCTACACCGCCAAAAATATCACCGAACACCACTCATTCCTGGAAATGATCGATGTGGTCAATGAAGACCTCATCAAATCCGGGAAGGAGCCGATCGTCTTTGACCACGACTGCCGTGAAGGTATCTGCGGCATGTGTTCACAGGTGGTCAACGGCGTACCCCACGGCGGCCAGGAACGGACCACCGTCTGCCAGCTCCATATGCGGAAGTTTAAGGACGGCGACACGATCTTCATCGAGCCGTGGCGCGCCACAGCCTTCCCGATCATCAAGGACCTGGTGGTCGACCGGAGCGCCTATGATACCATCATCCAGGCGGGCGGCTATACCTCATGCCACACCGGCGGGGTGCCAGACGGCAATGCCGTGCTGATTCCCAAGCCGGAAGCTGATTATGCCATGGACGCTGCCGAGTGCATCGGCTGCGGTGCTTGCGCCGCTGCTTGCCCTAACAGTTCCGCCATGCTGTTCACCAGCGCCAAGGTGGCCCAGATGGCCGCTCTGCCGCAAGGGAAGGCGGAGGCCGGCGTTCGTGTCAAAGCGATGGTCGAGGCGATGCAAGAGTGCGGTTTCGGCAACTGTAGTAACCACTATGAATGTCAGGCTGCCTGTCCGAAGGGGATCAACGTCAAGTTTATCGCCAAGCTGAACAGGGAGTATCTGAAGGCTCAGTTCTAGTTAGTTTCGCCGAATGCGATACATAAAAAGGGCGGGTCTTAATGACCCGCCCTTTTTATGCATTTGTAGAAAAATATATGTATTTATAATTTTTCACTCGTTGAATGGCATCTTTGACAGTCCTGTAATGGAAATGCTACTGAAATATGGCAGATGCCGCAATACTTTCCATCATTTATTTCGACCATGGAATATTTAGTCATCCCCCTTCTTACTCCGGCAAATACTTCCGGGTGGCAGACTTCACAGCCGTTCCAGAAGGTATGTTTCTTGTGGGAAAAGACGATGCTCGGAAGTCCGCCTACTTTTGCCTCTAAAGCGAAATCTTTTTGTACGGACATCGGTGCCCTTTTTATGGAAACTCCCTCAAGGAAATCAATCGGTTTAATATCCCCGTCAGTTTCTGCTTTTTCCCAGTTTATCCCGTTGCCAAGCCGTTCCTTCGGGAGTTTCTCACTGAATCGAAAAAAATCATCTGCTTTTGCCGGGTCTTTTTCTTTCTGGTGGCATCGCTCGCACTGTCGCTCTTCCGGAACGGTGGGTTTTTTAGAACAGGCTTTAAAAATCTTCGTTCCATTATATTCCCTTTTCCCATCGTGGCATGTCCCGCAGAAATATCCACGCATGTTGTCCTCAGCCCTTATTTCAGTGGTTCCTTTTTTCATGGCGAAGCCGATATCCACATGGCACAGACGGCAGGTGTATTTGGCCCTGTGTATCCAGTGCTCGAAGGTGACCGGCGGAAGCTCTGCCTTGGCGGATAATGGGCTGATGGTGACCGTGCCGTATTCATACGGCTTCGGTCTTTTCTGTTTTACCCCGTTTTGTGCAAAGGCGAAACCGGCAAACAGAACAGTACTAAAAACCAGGATTAGTAACTTTTTCATGTCCCCTCCATAACATAAATTATTGTTAATCATAGTGGAAACTTAATTATTGTCAAGGTAATAGATACACAGGTTTATCACAATGTTATAAGCGGATAACTGGCTTCTGAATCTGTTTTTGAATTGGTTGTCCATTGCTCTGGGTAATTTTCCCTTTGACAAACCTCTGCGATAATGTTTGATAAATTGAATAATTGATTCTGCATAATACGTTAAAGGATTTTTGCTGTGGACTTCAATTTTCTTAAATTCATAGTGACGATAAAGCTTATGCGGAATATTGCGGACAGCTACTTTCTCTTCGGTCTCAAGTCGGATTTTGAGAGCGCTTTTCGTCTGGCCGTTGATTGCCGACGCAGTTCTTGTGATGGCTGCCCCAGTTGTGATTCATGCCCTTCCCGACAAACATTTTCCCAGTCAATAACATCTGATCCCTTAGCCGTGAAGCGTTACCAGAAACCGCCTTACCCTTTCATGTTCGATTTTCCGATATTAACGCAAACTCCCAATAGGGGCGGCATTCTGGAGTTTGGCGTAACCCTCGTAGGGTCGGCAATCAACAATTTCCATTATTATCTGGCAGCGTTGGTTCTGTTGACTCGTCAGAATATGACAAACAAGCCCGCTTTCGCTTCTATCCTTAAGGTCGAATCTTCTGACTACCGGGGGAATCGCAACCTGGTAATGGGTGAGAATGGAGAGATTTATCCTGACAGTCTTTTTTTGTTCTCAGCCGTGGAACTGCAGAAAACATGCGAGCTGCAGCCGGATACTGTGGCAATTTCAATAGAAACGCCGCTACGCCTGTTGCAGGAGGGCCGGCCTCTGCGGGAATTATCCTTTTCACCATTTATCCGCTCCCTGTTCAGGCGCATATCGTCTCTGGCATACTACTATGGAGGGGGCGAAATGGAACTGGATTATAAATGGCTGTCAAGTCGCAGCACTTCTATTGAAAGCCGATGCTCGGACTTCCATTGGGTCGATTGGAACGGGCATCCAGGCAGTGGACGGTTGAGCGGAATTGTCGGTAAAGGAATTTTCAGCGGGGATCTGCTCGATTTTTATCCCTTTTTGCTTCTCGGCCAATATTTGCATGTGGGGAAAGGCGCATCATTTGGCCTGGGGAAATATCGTCTCGAAAAGGTAACGGTCAGCGATGGCGGAATTAAGAGCAGATAGCCATGATTTGACGATTTAATGTTTACCTCATCTCCTTCTTGTAAAACAGCTGTCGGCGGGTAAACTGTTGATATGAATGATTACTCTTTCTGAGGAGTATGGCATGAAGCCGTCTATCTGGAAGCCGTTATTCTTGCTGCTTATGCTGGTGCTTTTCTTTGACCTGTTTTACACCGTGATCGTGAAGCAGTCTATGGAGCAGGGTGCGGAGATTTCCTATAGCCGCTTCAGGGAAGAGCTTGCTGCTGACAATGTCAAAAAAATCTCGATCAAGGGTTTTTCGGTCAAGGGAGAATTTCGAAGTAAAACTAAAGCGGCTTCAAAGGTCCAGGGACAAGAGGTTGTCCGGGAGGTAACGGCCTTCAATACGGTTCTGCCGAACATCTCCGATCCGACTTTGATGCCGGAGCTCACCGCGAAAAAGGTCGAGTTAACGGCTGTCTCGCAGGAAACTTCGTCGTTTGCCGGTGTACTTATCTATATCCTTCCCTGGCTGCTTATTATCGGTATATGGTGGCTCATGATGAGAGGGGTGAAGGGGCAGGGCCCCGGCGCCATGATGGGCGGATTTGCCAAATCCGGTGCCAAGATGTATGCCAGCGGGGAGAAGATTAATGTCACCTTCGATGATGTAGCGGGGATGGAAAACAGCAAGCTTGAGTTGAAGGAGATGGTTGACTATCTGAAAGACCCGAAAAAATTTCAGCAAATCGGCGGCAAGGTCCCCAAGGGGATTCTTCTTGTAGGCCCCCCGGGCACAGGCAAGACCCTTCTTGCCCGGGCTGTAGCAGGGGAGGCGGGGGTGGCTTTCTTCAGCATATCCGCGTCCCAGTTCATCGAAATGTTTGTCGGGGTGGGTGCCAGCAGGGTACGTGATCTGTTTGCCAATGCAAAAAAGGCTGCCCCGAGCATCATTTTCATTGACGAACTGGATGCGGTCGGCCGAAGTCGCGGTGCCGGATTTGGCGGCGGTCATGATGAGCGGGAACAGACCCTGAATCAGCTTCTCTCCGAAATGGATGGTTTCGACCCCCATGAAGAGGTCATCGTCATTGCTGCCACCAATCGGCCCGATGTTCTTGACCCGGCGCTGCTACGGCCGGGACGATTTGACCGGCATGTGGTTATTGAGCGCCCTGACTGGCGGGACCGGGAGCAGATATTAAAGGTTCATACCAGGAAAATCAAGCTGGATCAGGATATAGACCTGGCGGTAATCGCCAAGGGGACGCCGGGGATGACGGGGGCTGATCTGGAAAACCTGGTGAACGAGGCGGCCATCCAGGCGGCAAGGGAGAATGCTTCGAGCGTCAATATGGGCCACCTGGAAAAGGCCAAGGACAAGATATTGATGGGTGGGGAGCGGAAGATGGTCATCTCTGACCAGGAAAAGCGTATTACCGCTTACCACGAAGCGGGCCATGCCCTGGTGGCCAGGCTCCTTCCGGGCACTGATCCGGTACACAAGGTGACCATTATCCCCCGCGGGATGGCCCTCGGAGTAACCCAGCAGATGCCGGAGGACGATCGCTATCACTACCCGAAAACCTACCTGGTAAATCGCCTCTGCGTGTCACTCGGAGGAAGGGTTGCCGAGCGATTGGTTTTCAACGACCTGTCTACCGGTGCCCAGAGCGACTTGAAAACGGTGACCGATTTGGCGGAGAAGATGGTTTGTCAGTGGGGGATGAGCGACAAGATCGGGGCTATGACCTTTACCCGTGGCGAGGAGCATCCGTTTCTCGGTCGCAAGCTGGCGGAGGAAAAATCATTTTCAGAGCAGATGGCATGGCTTATTGATCAGGAGATAGCGGCGGTCATCAAAGAGGCTGAGCTCAAGGCCGAAGGACTGGTCTTTGCCAACCGACCAAAGCTGGATGCCCTGGCCAGTGCACTCCTGGAGGAAGAATCGTTGGATGGCAAGAGGGTTGATGAGATTCTGGCCTCTGTTCAGTAAATGATTATGTAGCCGTGATCCTGGGCAATCTTGGAGATCTCCAGGGTATCCATGATCTGATAAGATTTTCCTTCCAGGGTGAAGGTGAACCCACCTGCTTCGTTGGGAACGGCACTTTCCATTAATGTTTCAAACATTGCTGTTTTGATGGTTTCCATTTCCTGTCACCTCTCTTCTCTAATTTGATTTTTCCTGTATATCATTTCCTCCGATTTTAGTAAAGCCATGCTCGACAGTGCATCTTTCATCCTGAAGTAGGCCTAATCTTTTCCCTTGTTGATTTGCATTCCAGCGGCTTTGTGGCATAGTAGACTATTATCTAATCCAGCAAGAGAGGCATTCCATGCAACACAGAAGAAAAAGCGGTGTCCTGCTCCACCCCACATCTCTGCCGGGTTCCGGGGGGATTGGTTCATTTGGGAGCGATGCGCGCCGTTTCATTGATTTCCTTCACAAGTCCGGTCAAACGATCTGGCAGATATTGCCTTTAGGGCCAACGGCTTATGGTAACTCTCCATACTCCTGCTATTCGGCTTTTGCCGGCAATCCCCTGCTTGTTTCACTTGAAACTATTGTTGACGAAGGGGATGTCCCAGGCAAGGAGTTAAAGATTGATTTGCCGGAAGAGCGCGTTGATTATCACGCGGTTGAACGGCATAAATATCATGTGTTGCGCAAGGCGGCAGCATCTTTTTTCACTGCGGGCGAGCAATGCCGTAAGGAAGATTTCTGGCGCTTCTGTGACAGCACTTTCTGGCTTCACGACTATGCCCTCTTTATGGCGCTCAAGGAACATTTCAAGGGGAAGAGCTGGTGCGACTGGCCGGAAGATATTGCCCTGCGCAAACCGGAAGCTCTGGAAGAATATTCGCAAAAGCTCGGAACCGCCATCGGTGAACAGAAATATATGCAGTGGCAGTTTTCTCGCCAATGGCTGCGCTTAAAGTCGTATGCAAATGAAATGGGAATAGAAATAATCGGTGACATGCCTATATTTGTAGCCTTTGATTCGGTGGATGTCTGGGCCAATCCACACCTGTTTCACCTGAACGATGAGGGGAGACCGACTGTCGTGGCTGGTGTGCCACCCGATTATTTCAGTAAAACCGGTCAATTGTGGGGTAATCCGCTCTATAATTGGGATAAGGTCGCGTCTGACGGCTTTGGCTGGTGGGTGGCCCGTTTGCGTAACGATCTCTCCCTCTATGATATGGTCAGGATAGACCATTTTCGCGGTTTCGAGGCGTACTGGGAAGTGCCGGCTAGGGAAAAGACAGCAAAAAACGGCCGATGGGTTAAAGGTCCCGGCGAATCTCTCTTTCATGCCTTGATCGACCAACTTGGTCAATTGCCTCTTATAGCAGAGGACCTGGGGGTAATAACGCCAGAGGTTGAAGCTTTGCGGGACAGGTTTGGCTTTCCGGGCATGAAGATCCTCCAGTTTGCTTTCGGCTCCGGTCCCAAGAATCCCTATCTTCCCCATAATCATACAAGGAATTGCGCAGTTTATACCGGAACCCATGACAACGATACTACCTCAGGGTGGTTTGCCTCCCTCAAAGAAAAAGATCAGCAAAATATCCTCGATTATCTAAATGTCAGCGGAGAAAATATCAGTTGGGAGCTGATCCGGGCAGCACTGGCATCGGTGGCGGATATTGCCGTCTTTCCACTTCAGGATATCCTGGAGCTTCCAAGTACGGGACGGATGAATATCCCAGGTGTTGCCGGAGGCAACTGGTCATGGCGGTTTACTGCCGATGCACTCAACAGCAGCGTAGCGAAACGCCTGAAGGAGCTGACTAAATTGTATGGGCGGGGAAAGGGTAACCACTGGAATTAAATGATTGACAAGCTCCATGGGGTTTAATTACTATCTGACGAAACATTCTTGACTTAAATTGTAATGATAAGCTGTGTGCCCAAATACCATATAAATATAAAGGGGGATGATTATGTCCGAAAACAAATTCAACTTTGATACGCTGGCTCTGCATGCCGGCCAAACTCCTGATCCAACAACCCTGTCCAGGGCAGTCCCCATCTATCAGACCTCGTCCTATGTGTTTAAAAGTTCAGAACATGCGGCTAATTTATTCGGACTGAAAGAGTTCGGCAATATATATACGCGGATCATGAACCCGACCACCGACGTGCTGGAGCAGCGCATGGCTCAATTGGACGGCGGAGTGGGGGCGCTGGCTGTGGCGTCTGGTCAGGCTGCAATTAGCTATGCGGTGCTTAACATTACCCAGGCGGGACAAAATATCGTTTCCACCAATTATCTGTATGGCGGCACCTATAATCTCTTTCACTATACATTACCTAAGCTTGGGATTACGGTAAAGTTTGTTGATACATCCGACCCTGAGAATGTGCGCCGGGCAATAGACGATAAGACTCGCCTTGTATATTCGGAATCTGTGGGAAATCCGAAAAACAACGTGGACGACTTCGAGGCAATTGCACAAATTGCCCATGCAGCAGGAATCCCCTTTGTCGTGGATAATACGGTGACAACACCATACCTGTTCAAGCCTCTGGAGCACGGGGCCGATATAGTGGCCTACTCTTTGACCAAGTTCATCGGCGGTCACGGGACAAGTATCGGCGGTTGCGTGGTCGATGGCGGAAAATTCCCTTGGAACAATGGCAAATTTCCTGAATTTACTGAGCCTGATCCGTCCTATCATGGACTTAAATACTGGGAGGCATTGGGAAACCTCTCATATATCATCAAGATGCGGGTAAGTCTCCTGCGTGATATGGGCGCGGCGCTCTCTCCATTCAATGCCTTTCAGTTTATTCAGGGTCTGGAAACACTTCATGTCCGCATGCCGCGTCATGTTGAAAATGCACAGAAAGTTGCCGAATGGCTCGAGAAGAACCCGCTCGTAACCTGGGTAAACTATCCTGGACTTGCAAGCCACAAGGATTATGCTCGTGCAAGAAAGTATCTCACCAAAGGGGCCGGAGCGATTATCGGGTTCGGTATCAAGGGGGGGGTAGAGGCCGGTAAAAGGTTTATCGACAACGTAAAGCTTCTCTCGCATCTTGCCAATATCGGTGATGCCAAGTCGCTGGTCATTCACCCTGCGTCCACCACCCACCAGCAATTGTCAGAGGCGGAACAACTAGCTAGCGGTGTTACAGCTGATTTTATCCGCCTTTCAATTGGCATCGAGGACGCAGGTGATATAATGGCCGATATAGACCAAGCGCTAAAGGCATCCCAGTTGTAGAGTCGTTTGCGGTTGCAAAGGGTTGAGGGATCGTTGGAATATAATAATACAAATATACGTTGACTGCACAAGAATGATTTGTTATAAAGACCATCCTGTTGAACGGGACGGACTGGCAAGAAAGAAAAAAAGCTGGTTGATGAAAAAAACGGTTGACAGGAAAAAGAAGATAGCGTA